>Ga0182011_10002567_pt1 | contig 15239 bp, 9 predicted proteins | sample 711E1DmetaG_FD_120481 | JGI IMG/M metagenome (GOLD analysis project Ga0182011, IMG submission 120481) | Permafrost microbial communities from Stordalen Mire, Sweden - 711E1D metaG | ecosystem: Environmental > Terrestrial > Soil > Wetlands > Permafrost | place: Sweden: Stordalen | collected... | reverse complement strand
GTTTCTGCTGGTCTACGCGCGATACCGCAGCGTGTCGCTGGGAATTTTTGTGCTGCCGTTGGCGTTTCTGCTGGTGACACTGGCGGCGTTTCGTCCCGGGGAGGAAAACTTCTCGGTGCCGCTGCATATTGGCGGCTGGTGGATCTTTCTGCATGTGGCGCTGGCGTTAGCGGCTTATGCGGCGCTGGTGGTCTCGCTGCTGGCGAGCTTGCTGTACCTGATTCAGGAGCGGCGATTGAAGTCGAAGTCGGGCAGGGTGGGTAGGCTGGCGACGTTGGACACGCCGCTGGAGACGATTGACCAGATCGCGCTGCGGGCACTGCTGTTCGGGCTGCCGTGCATGACGGCGAGCCTGCTGATCGGCTCGGTGATCGCGCAGATGCACTATGGAGCAGCGTACTTTCGCGATCCAAAGATTTTGCTGACTTTTGCCATGTGGCTGGCGTATGTGGCGATGATCTTTGTGCGGAGAGTGTCGGGGCTGCGCGGACGGAGAGCCGTGTATCTGGCCAGCGCGGTCTTCTTCTGCGTTCTGTTTGTGTGGGTTGCTAACCAATTTTCCGCCGTGCACAGGTTCCCGACGCCATGACGCAGCGGCAAACCAACTCGCGTCTGACGATTGTCCCCCCGGCTGCTTCTGAAGCTCGTGAGGGTGCGGGCTCGCTGGTGCTGGTCGGCGTCAACCACACGACTGCGCCGATTGAGGTGCGCGAGCGGCTGGCGATCTCCGCCGCGCGACTGGCCGATGCCACGCGGACGCTGGCGCATCAACCCGGCATTCGCGAAGGGATGATTCTGTCGACGTGCAATCGCGTGGAGTTTGTGACGTTTCAGGATCGCGGGCAGAGTGCCGAGGACTCGGGGCTGCTGCGATTCCTACACGAATATTTTGCCGTGGCGGAGGCGACGGTTGCGCCGCATCTGTACGAGTTTCGCGGGCGCGAGGCGGTGCGGCACCTGTTCCGCGTGGCGAGTTCGCTGGACTCGATGGTGGTGGGCGAGCCGCAGATTCTGGGGCAGGTGAAGGAGTCCTACGCGGTGGCGCGTGAGGTGGGTGCCGTCTCGACCGCGCTCGATCCGCTGCTGCAACGGGCGTTTTCTGTCGCCAAACGGGTGAGGTTCGAGACCGAGGTGGGCAGCTCGTCGGTCTCGATTGCGTCGGTTGCGGTGGATCTGGCGCGGAAGATCTTCGGGAGCCTGCACGGCAAGACGGTGCTGATCGTCGGCGCGGGCAAGATGGCGGAACTGGCCGCGCGGCACCTGATCCAGCAGGGCGCGAGGTCGATTCTGATCGCCAACCGCACCGGGGAGCGAGCTGCTGAGTTGGCGGGAAGAATCGCCGAGCAGGTCTCGGCGCAACTGGCGAACGACGGATCGGCGATTGCCTGCACGACCGAGGTGGTGGCCTTCGACCGGCTGCATGAGCAGGCCAGTCGTGCCGACATCGTGCTGACTTCGACCGGCTCGCCGCAGCCGATCTTTACGCGCGCCGACGGCCAGCGATTTCTCGAACGTCGGCGCAATCGTCCAATGTTTTTTATCGACATTGCCGTGCCGCGCGACGTGGACCCGAGGGTGAACGAGGTCGAAGGCTGCTTTGTCTACGACATCGACGACCTGCAGCAGGTTGCCGCAGCGCACTTGGCCGACCGTAGCCGCGAATCGGCTGCAGCGGAGAAGATTGTCAGCCATGAGGTCGAGCTATATCAGGAGCGGCTACAATCGCTCGATGCCGTGCCGGCGATTGTCGCACTGCAACAGAACGCAGAAGCCGTGCGTCAGGCGGAGCTGGCGCGCACGGCAACACGCCTCGCCGCCGAGCCGCTGAGTGACGCGCAGCAGGCCGCAGTCGATGCGCTCACTCGCTCGCTGACCGCCAAGCTGCTGCACCCGCAGATCACCGCGCTGCGCAAGAGATCCGAGTAAGGCTTGCACGATTTCAGCCGCGTGTCTGTTGCGTAAGTTCGCGGAATTCCGTAAACAGAGGCAAGACTCCCAATATCTCAAGGCTAGCGCGGTCCGACTCTTCGAGTACGGGTTCGGTTGAATTCGGCGTATGAGCATCCCACCTGTGGGCCAGAAGGTCTGCGAGATAAACCGCCGTGGTGCAATCGAAGCCGGTGTGCGGAATGCGCGTGGGATGGTGGTGGTGCGCGATGGCTTCAACAGCCAAGTGTGGAATGCCCCAGAGTCCAAGCAGGTAGGCGCCGATCTCGGCATGGGAGGTTCCAAGCAGCTCCTCCTCCGCTTCAAAGAGCTTGCATTTGCGTTCTTTGGCCCGTGCAAGGACGGCGCAAAAGGTGTCGGGCATGGCGCTGGCCAGGAATAGACTTCCAATATCGTGAAGAAAGGCAGCCAGAACGGTAACGTCGCGAATTCCAGGATCTATCGGGAGCATCCCAGCGATGGAGGCCACTTGTTGCGAGTGCTGTTGCATCGCCTCGCAAATGGATTGCGGGATCCTCGGACCCGGGACAAAGACCCGGAAGGTTTCAGAGACCAGAGCCAGATTCTTGATGGTGGCCATTCCCAGATAGGTTGCGGCGATCGACAAGCTGGTGACTTCCTTTGCCAATCCGAAGAAGGCGCTGTTGGCCAGTTGCAGGACCTTCGCCGACATGGCGACGTCTTTCTGGATGATTTCGGCCACCCGACTGATGGAGGTGTCTGGGGCATTCACTGCCTGCATGAGGCTGGTGTAGGTGCTGGAGAGGGAAGGCAGTTCCCCGACGCTTCCGACGATTTTGCGAATCTCCGGTGCGTTCAGAATGTCCTGCAGCGAGCAGACCTGTTCGATGACGGTTTGCAGTTCAGATGCGCTGCATGGCTTGGTCAGAAAGCGATGGGCCACGGGAACAGTGCGCGCCGCCAGTGCGGCCTCGGAATAGCCGGAGAGGACAATTCGCGCGGTGTTGGGAAAGCGGTCGCGAATGTGCCCCAGTAGAGTGGCGCCATCCATCCCCGGCATGCGCAGGTCAGAGAGGACCACATCGAATGCTCCTGACTCGCAAGCCTGTAGGGCGGCTTCGCCACCAAGGACAAAGTGCATCTCCCAACGACTTCGCTCCGCGTACAACATGCGGCGGAGTCCGTCGAGAATCTTGCTTTCGTCATCGACAAATAAGATGCGTTTCATGCGGCCACCGCCATTGCAGCAAGAGCCTTGCCATTGTAAGGAAGGCGAATGATAAAGGTGGTTCCCTTGCCCTCTTCCGTTTCAAATTGAATGCTACCACCGTGCTTGTCGACGACCACTGAACGGGCAATAGCCAGCCCCTGCCCGGTTCCCTTGCCGATCTCTTTGGTGGTGAAGAATGGATCAAAGATCCTGGACTGCACGTCTTTCGGAATGCCCGAGCCGGTGTCTTGAATTCTAATCTCTGCCCACTCCGGGAAGCTTTTCGTCTGCACGGTGATCTTGCCCATCTGCGAACTGTTCTTTGGTATCACATCGGCGATGGCGTGCGCGGCATTGACGATGAGGTTCAGAATCACCTGATTGAATTCTCCCGGCAGGCAAGCGACCGGAGGCAGCAATGGGTCGAAGTCGGTTTCGAGCGTGGCCACATACTTCCACTCGTTGCGCGCTACCGTAATCGTGCTGTCGATGGCGTGATTCAGATCCAGCGGAATCTTCTCCTTCGTTCCTGGATGGGAGAAATCTTTCATCGCACTGACCAGCGTCGCAACGCGACCTATGCCTTCCAGAGTTTGCGTGATCGCCTTGGGAATTTCGTCCAGCAAGTAGCCTGCATCGGCGCGGTCTACCGCCTCTTCAACTTCCTGAATGGTTGTGCTGGTCAAGGTGTTGTCCTTGGCCGCCGACAAGAGTCGTTGATAGTTTTCCAGAAGGCTTGCCAGGTCTTGGAAGGCGTCCTTGAGAAAGCGCACGTTGTCTCCGATGTACTGGGTTGGCGTATTGATTTCGTGAGCGATTCCGGCGGCAAGCTGCCCCACCGATTCCAGCTTCTGCGCCTGAAAGAGCTGTTGCCGCAGCAGATTTCGTTCGGTGATGTCTTCGCACATGCCTTCATAGCGAACCACCGCACCGTTCTCGCGAATGGCGCGAACGCTCATGGCCATCCAGATTTTGCTGCCGTCTTTGCGCAGGACCTCGCAATCGAAGTTCGTCACACCCCCGAGTTTTCTCATCAGAAAGACGAATTCATCGCGGCGTTTTGGATCGGCATAAAATTGCCGAGCAATGTCGGTGATACTGGAGAGCATCTCTTCGGGGGAATCGTAGCCAAGACTAAAGGCCATCGAAGAATTTGCGCTCAGAAATCGACCTTCGGGGACGCTCTGAAAGATGCCGACGATGGCATTGTCGAAGATTCCACGATAATTTCGCTCCGCCTCTCGCCGTGCGTTCTCCGTTTTCTTGCGTTTCGTGATGTCGTGGCCCACGCCTGCGATCCCGGTGACTTGTCCGTTGCTATCGAGCATGGGAACTTTTGTCGTAAGGATGTGGATCACGTTTCCAGCTTTGTCGGTGTAACTTTCTTCGTGGCTATATAAGGGTTGCCCGGAACGAATCACGTTCTGCTCATCCTCATAGAAACCTTGAGCCAACTCTGGCGGAAAATAATCGAAGTCGGTCGTTCCGGTCATCTCTTCGGGCGTTTTCACTCCTGCGATGCGCGCCAAATGCGCATTGGCCACCACAAAGCGGCTTTCGGAGTCTTTCACATACATAAAGTCGGGAATGTTGTCGATCAAGGCGCGCAGCATCCTGCGTTCGCCATCCCGGATGGAATTAGCCTGATGCAGAATCTCATCTTCCCGTTTGCGAACGGTGAGGTCAATCAACGAGCGAACGCTGAAGGTCAGGGCGACAACCACCCCGACCAGCAATAATACCTCGAGGATTCCCTGGACCCGGAGCAGCGTATTGACTAAGGCTAGTTCAGCCGTAAAGTCGTTTGTCAGGTCGCTCTGCAAGGTCTCCAATGCCGCCTTAACCGCCCGATTCTCCTGCGATAAATCGGCCAAGTCTTTCTGTTTTGGCAGAGCAGCGTTGACATCTGCGGCTGCTGCAAAAAGGATCTTTGACCGAAGATGCAGGTCTATGACCCGATGTTGTAGCGTGACGATCTGCTGATGCCGCGCGGAGTTAAATTTCATCGACGAACTGGCGTTGTCGAGCGATGACTCGACGGTTGTCGCCTCTCGATCCGCATTCAAAAGGGCAATTTTTTCTTGCATCTCGAAGGCATTGCTATATTCGCGATTCATCCTCTCGAATGCGGTGCCCGCTCTCTGACTGTTGAGCGCTGCCGAAAAGACTGAATGGGATGCAATCCCAACATGCCTTCGGACTGAGTATGCCGTCCACTGCATGATTGCCAGCAGCCCAATCACCCCAAACACGGTGACTAGGATGCTGATCTTGACCGGCTTGGGAAATGAGATTCCGGAGGCAGGAGCGCTGGGTTGCATAGTTTATTTCCTCTTGGACGGCCATTGCGATGCCGGATGAATTCGCGCGCGTGGGCCTGTTTCACCAATGCCTGTTTGGGAAGCTGGTACCGCACGCACAGGACTAGTCATGGCGCTTTCCGCTCCTACTGTGTGGCTCATCGGCATAAAAACGGATTTGCATCAAAATATTTGATTGCGTTGCGGTCGAACCTCCTGTGGGAAAAATCACATCATCCAACCGGGACTCTGTGCCGATGAAGGAATCGCACCCCTGCGTCGAGAGATGAAAGGCGATGTGGTGGTAGAAGATGAATCAGGGGCATGGATCATGGTGGAAAAAATCCTCTTTGTCGACGACGAACCCTCGGTTCTCGATGGCATTCGAAGAATGCTGCATCGGGAGTTCGAGATGGACACGGCCATAGGCGCCGAAGAGGGGCTGGCTGCAATCTTCGACCACGGACCATACGCTGTCGTGATCTCGGATATGCGGATGCCGGGGTTGAACGGCGCGCAGTTTCTGGCTCATGTACGGCAGATCTCGCCGGAGACGGTCAAAATGCTGCTGACCGGATACACGGACCTGTCGGCCGCCATAGACGCTGTCAATGAGGGAAACATATTTCGCTTCCTCACCAAACCCTGCGAAAAAGAGGTTCTGACAAACGCCATTCAGGAAGGACTGGTTCAGTACCGCCTAGTCACAGCCGAGAGAAATCTGCTGGAAAATACTCTGATCGGAAGCATCAAGGTCTTGACGGATGTATTGAGCGCAACCAGTCCCGAGGCCTTTGGAAGATCGCGGCGAATAGTACGCTATGTCAACCATGTGGTCAAGAAGTACGACTTAACGGCTCCGTGGCGATTCGAGGCAGCCGCCATGCTATCGCAATTGGGCTGCGTGACCCTCGATCCCGAACTGATTCAGGAGGCATACGTCGGGGAACCACTCTCGGCGGAAGATCAGGCCCGGTTTGCCGCGCATCCGAAGGTGGCACGGGATCTGCTCTGCCACATCCCTAGAATGGAAGCCATCGCCTGGATGGTGAGTCAACAGCTGGTTGAGACGATCCCGGAGATTCCTGCCGAAGTCCCTGCGACCTCGGCTGAGAGCGTTGCTTTGGGCGCGAGAATTCTCAAACTAGCCGTGGCATTCGACAACCTTAGAATGAGGGGTTTATCGGATGCCCTCGCGATTGGCCAGTTGCGTGGCCGACACCGTGAGTTTGAACAAAAACTGATCGAGGCGCTGGCCGATATTGCACCCGAAGGCTCGCAGATGGAACTACGCAAGGTTCCCGTGGCAAAACTTTGCACCGGCATGATCCTGCAACAAAACGTACTAACTAATGTCGGAACGCTGATGGTTCCCTATGGCAACGAAATTACTCCCGCTCTTCGGATCAAGCTAATGAACTTCGCGCGCGCCGGTTCGATCGACGATGAGGTTATGGCTCTGGTTCCTGTGTAGCTCCAACAGTAGATTTCCCGATTATGCCAGCCCGACGTCAAAGTCCGCAGCGGCGCGAGCCATTCCGCCCACGCTTGCTGCGTCCGTCGTTCGACGTGCGCTTACTTCTTGGCTTGCACGGCCAGAATCACGCTCTCGTAGCTTGGCTGCGCGTTCTTGATATGGTCGGCCACACGCTGCCGCTCTTCGTCGGTCAAGGACGGCAGAACCGTCAGGATGCGACGGATCGTCACCGAAATATCGTCCACATAATTCATCGTTCGTATTGCTTCGCCAGAGAGAGGCATCGTTGCTCCTGTCAATTTGAGATTCGCTGCAACCAGTCTACCGCGAGCGGGCTGCTGCTCGCTCACTTCACTCCACTCTTGGCGTAGGATATCGCACCGTGAGCAAAATGCGGGGATTCTTCCTCTTCGCCAGCAAAAGGCCCGGGGCTAAAGCCCCTAGATGTGTGGGCTTTATTCATGGGCCTGAAGGCCCCTGCTCCCTCCGAAAGGCAAAAACAAGGACAACGGCAAATGCAACTGCATGGTGGTTTTGGCGGCGTACATTCCCACCCATCGCGATGATGCTGCGATGGATGGGGCACCCGGCCGTAGTCGAACGACAAAAAGCAGATTTCTCCGCTTCGCTGCGGAATGACAAAAAATCTGGTCTACACAAATTCGGGAACCGCTCTAAATTGGATGTGGCGGCTCCGGCTTGGGTGGGACGAAGCCATCGCGGTCGGTCATTGTCATCAGCTCGGCGAGGCGCTGGGCGATTGCCGGATCAAACGCGCCTGGAGCGAGACGCCAGCCCCAGTTTTCTTCGCTGCTCGAAGGCGTATTCATGCGCGCCTCGCTGCCCAGATTGAGCAGATCCTGCATGGGAAAGATGCACATCTTCGCCACGGATCGTGCTGCGGTGCGGATCATCGCCCAGACGATCTCTCGGTCGTCGGCGATGGGCTGTAGATAGGTCTGCACGTTGGCTCGCTCGACTTCGGTTGCGCCGGTCTTCCACCAACCCAACGTCGTGTCGTTGTCGTGTGTGCCGGTGTAGGCTACCGTGTTGGGTACATACTGATGCGGCAGATAGATACGCGCGCCTCGGTCGGAGAAGCCGAACTGTAGCACGCGCATCCCGGGCATTGCAAAGTGCTCGCGCAGCTCGTCGACTGCGGGCGTAATCAGGCCGAGGTCTTCGGCGATGAAGGGCAGTTCGCCGAAGACCTCCTTCAACCGCTGAAAGAGTTCGATGCCGGGAGCCTTCACCCACTGGCCGTTGATGGCGGTGGGCTCGTCGGCGGGGATCGACCAGTAGGCCTCGAATCCGCGAAAGTGGTCGAGGCGAATGGAGTCGTAGAGCGCCAGCGAGCGGCGAATGCGCGCCACCCACCAGTCGAAGCCACGCTCCTTCAACACGCCCCAGCGATAGAGCGGATTGCCCCAGCGCTGTCCGGTTGCGGAGAAATAATCCGGCGGCACGCCAGAGACGCGCAGCATCTGGCCGTGCTCGTCCAGTTCGAAGAGTTCGGGGTGGGTCCAGACGTCGGCGCTGTCGTAGTTCACAAAGATTGCGACGTCGCCCAAGATGCGGATGTCACGCTCGGCGCAGTAGGCTCGGAGGGCGTGCCACTGCTGGTCGAAGAAGAACTGGACCGCCTGTTCGATGGCCAGCTCACGCCCTCGCTCGGTTAGCAGCTCGGTCATCGCGTCTGGCCTGCGCAGCGCGTACTGCTCGGGCCACTGGCTCCAACTCGCTCCACCAAAGCAGCGCCGCAGCACATTGAAGTTCACGTAGTCGGGCAGCCAGCTTATGTTTTCTTGACAGAAGTTCTGGAAACGCGCGTGCGCCTCATCGCTTGCATGGTCCAGAAAGTTTGCCGCCGCCTCTTCAATCAGGGGCAGTTTACGCACAACCGCCTCTTCCAGCGTTATCGGTGTATCGTTCTCGTAGAACTCGTCCACGCGTTCTCGTGCGATCCAACCTCCGTCTACGAGCCGATCCAGCGAGATCAGCCCGGGATTGCCCGCGTAGGCCGAGACTGCCGAGTAGGGCGAGCCTCCGTAGCCCGCCGGGCCCAGCGGTAGCACCTGCCAGAGTCGCTGCTTCGCCGCCGCCAGAAAGTCGACAAACGCGTAGGCCGTCGGGCCGAAGTCGCCCACGCCGCCTTGCGAGGGAAGGCTCGTCACATGCAGCAGCACACCGCTCATTCGATCCAAATTCATCTCATACCCTATTTCTCATACCTTTTGATGCTAAAAATGTGCCGACTGCTCTGCTTCTGATTTTCGTTGCCCATCCAGTGGTAGAACAAGCACAGTGTAAGACATGCAATCACAAAATACCGGGATCCTTCCCTGCGTTCAGAATGACGGCTTCAAAAAACAGAGTGGTTCCCGTAATGGTTTACGCCGTAGTCGAACGACAAAAAGCAGATTCCTCTGCTTCGCTACGGAATGACAAAAAACTGGTCTACATAAATTCGGGAACCACTCGAGCTCCGGCACAGGTGCTGCTTGGGCCAATATCGAGCGGGTGCGCGGATCTATCGGTCGGGCCTTCAGCCCTTGGGTTTCGCCTCCCCAACCTTCATGGGGCTGCGCCCCATGCTGGTATAGAGCGGGCCTTTGGCCCTTGTTTTTGTGCAGCGAATTGACGCCTCAGGACAATTCAACCACGACAAACTGCTTCCACTGCATGCTACCGCGTAACATCCGTTAGAATAACTGCCTTTTTTTTTGGGGGGGGGACATCATCTGATGACGTTTCGATCAGTCAGTTGCAGGTCAGCGAGGTCCAGACGGCGGCAGGATTTGTACTTGCTCCGGTGATGTAGTAGTCGACGAAGTCGCCTGCGGGAATCGTTTCGATTCCGGTGGCGAAATCCGAAGAACCAGTCGGCACCGTAACCGTTAGGTCTGCGCTGCTCGCCAAGGACTTGGGAGTGCTACCGTAGCGCAGAGTCACGGTGATGGTTCCGCTCTGCATCGAGTAGACGTGAAGGGTTGGCGTTGCGCAGGTCGCCGAAACCCACGTCAGCACTGCGTAGGGCGCGAGTAAGTTGCTTGCGATCGAGCTGGATGTCGACGAGAGATACAACTCTGCGGAGTCCGACTCGTGATAGGTTGCCATCGAGTTGCTGACCGAGTAGTACGTGAGGAAGAGAGGCGAGCCGCTGTATACCGAGTGGTAGACTGCTACGCCGGAGATTCCGCTGGAGCCGCCGCCGGTGCTCGCTGCGCCTTGAGGGATGGTGAAGTTCAGAACCGCCGCAGAGGTGGTGCCGGTGTTGGTGACGGAGGCCGAACTGCCCGCCGCACCCGTCGTTGTCGTACCGATGGAGACAGTTGCCGCTACGCCGGACGGACCGGTGGCACCCGCCGGGCCGACGCTGCCCTGCGCAAGGACCGACCACGCTACAGAGTTGTTATCTGGCGTTAGCGTCGAGTTGGTGAAGGCTGTGGCGATGTAGGTCGAGCCATTGTAGGTGACCGCGTTGGTCGCGTTGTAGCCCCTCCCGCTGACCCAAGGACCGAGAAATGTCATTCCTACGGCTCCGGCTGAACCGGTGGCACCGGTTGTTCCATTGGTTCCGTTTGCACCCGTCGGGCCGGTGGCTCCCGTCGCTCCGTTTGCACCCGCCGGACCGGCCGCTCCTGTCGCTCCTGCCGCAGCAATCAACGACCAGTTGCCGGGATCGTTGTCCGGGCGCTCCGAGATGTTAGCGTTCACGGCGATGTAGGTCGAACCGTTGTAGGTGACCGAATCCGTGGCCACGTATCCCGTATCGTTGGACCACACGCCCTTGTAGGTCAAGCCGGACGGTCCGATGGTTCCGGTCGCGCCCGTCGCGCCGGTCGGACCCTGTGCTCCAGTTGGTCCGGCTGGGCCGATGGTTCCTGTGGCCCCCGTAGGGCCGGTTGCGCCAGTGGCTCCATCCTCGGCGAATAGCGACCACCAAGTCGGACTCTGGCCGGGCGTGTTGCCGATGTTGCTCGCCCGTAGCGAGATGTATGCCGCGCCGTTGTAACGAACTCCGTCGCCCAAGGCGTAGCGGATCGTCGAGACATAGGTGCCCTGGTAGGAGAGACCGACGGGACCGGCTGGACCTTGCGGACCGGCATCGCCCTTTCCCCCCTGAATACCCTGCGCACCCGTCTGTCCGGCGGGTCCGGTCAGACCGGTTGGACCTTGTGGTCCGGCGAGTCCGGGCGCGCCAGTAGCACCAGTGGCTCCGGTTGGGCCTTGATCGACCAGTTCAACGTCCAGCATTGCGGTGTGGGCAGTTTGATCGTTCTCCTTGCTGTCGAATTGCACCGATGCGGTGCCAGCGGAGAGAGCTAGGCCGTGGTTCGACGAGGGCGTGGTGATCCAGCTCTGCACCAGCGAGGTAACATCGACCGCAACATAGGCTCCAGCCTGAGTGACGGAGAAGACTCCGGCAGCACTGCCAATTGCGGGCTCGGTGGCGTAAGTGACACTGTACTCGCCCCAAGCGGCGTTGATGGGGGCGAATGTCACGAGTCCTGCGGTGGTGACGCGGTTGCAATAGAGGCGCAGAACGGCGCGCGAGACTTGGCTGGCCGAGGTTCCCGATGGCAACATCGACAGATCGAACTGGAGCAGAGCGGTGTAGCCCCCGCCGACGTCCAGATTGGAGATGGCACCACTGTTGGTGGTGGGGAGAGCGCTATTGACGTGCGTGTCGGCGATCAGTGCCGGTTGAGCAGCACGGGCGGAGGCTGCCACACAGAGTAAGAAGAGCAAGGACAAAATCGTGCGAAGTAAGGTAGTCCGAAACAATTCCGCCCAAAGAATCAGCAAAAAAGCGAGGGGGCTCGTCCTCCGCGACGAAACAGTCAACGACGAAATACGGGGATTCTTCGCTACGCTCAGAATGACAAGGCGGAGATTCGGCTGAGGGAATATTGCGCGCAGAAGATTTCCGCACCCCGCATTCATCTGCGAAGCCGCCCTTAGACCGCGCCCGCCACATCTCAGGCCACGCCCCTCGCTATGCCCATTCCATCTACCCATTCCGGCTAAGTCTCTCCCTTTATAGACTCAGATGGGATGATGCAGAGTGCCTTAGTTTCGTCCGGTGCGAAAAGCCGACGGAACCATTTGCACGATTGCAGCGATCCCTGCTCGACGATTCCCGTTGCTACGGGGCGGCTGTCGAACCTACGAATTCGTGGCGCAACCCAGATTTTGGAGCGTTCCCATTTTGGGACACTACGGAGAGGAATGCAAGATGTTTCAGGAATTTATTTGTCGGCTCCCGCAGAGATTTGGAGGCTTGGTCGCAACGAGAGATTCGGTCGATGCGCCAGACCGATTGGTCCGGCCTAAAACAAGGATGTAGCCCTAGTCCGTCGCATAATGCGCGCTGGATAAAACGGAAAAAAGGTTGAATATTTTAATTTTGAATGAATCGCGGAGGGACGCAAGAGACGATAACGGAGTGGGTTGAATGGAGATTTTACTGATTTTTGGGGGTGCGAGATGAAGATGCCTCGGGTCGTTCCGATGCGTTGAGTTGCGGAAAATCGGTCCGACCAATCTTTCGACAGAGTTCCATCGAATTCTGGTTTGTGTCCGACTAAATGCCGTGTACTATAAGAAAAGTGCCGTGAATTAAAATCTCACACCGGTTGAGAGGCCGGAAGGGGTATTGCGGTTCATCAACAACCGGCTTGCATTCAGGTTATGCAGGCGGCTCAGAATTTTCCGGCCCGCGAAGGTCGGCCCAGGATGGCGAGATGCGGAGCGCCCATGAAGGGTCCATGCAGATCGCTCGCGATGGGGCTTTATCCATCTGGAGGACACGTCTTGCGTCTTGCAATTTTGAAGGAAACGGCTGTTGGAGAGACCCGCGTCGCACTGATTCCCGACGCCGTGAAGAAGCTGATCGATAAGGGCCTTGAGGTTTCGGTGGAAGCCGGAGCCGGAGTGGCTTCGGGCATCAGCGACGAGGTCTACGTCGAGGCCGGAGCAACACTGACCGCCGACCGCACTGCGTTGCTTGGCTCGGCCGAGATTCTGCCTGTGGTCAACGTTCCCTCGTCCGAGGATCAGCGAAAGATCAAGCCGGGATGCGTTGTGATTGGCTTTATGCGTCCGTTGGACCAGCCTGCGCTGCTACAGCCTGCGGTGGAGACGGGCGTTACGCTGTTCGCCGTTGAGCTGGTGCCGCGCATCACGCGCGCACAGGCTATGGACGCGCTCTCGTCGATGGCGACGATTGCCGGATACAAGGCCGTGATTCTGGCCGCCGATACTCTGCCACGGCTCTTTCCGATGTTGATGACTGCGGCGGGAACGGTCGCTCCGGCGAAGGTCTTTGTTATCGGCGCGGGAGTCGCTGGCTTGCAGGCGATTGCTACGGCGCGTCGGCTGGGAGCCGTTGTCGAGGCTTATGACGTGCGCGCAGCCGCTGGCGAGCAGGTGCGGTCGCTGGGCGCGAAATTCCTCGATGTGGATCTGGGCGGACTCGACGCGGAAGACAAGGGCGGCTACGCCAAGGAACTGAGCGAAGAAGCGCTGAATCGTGGGCGAGACCTGATCGCGAAGACAGCGAAGACTGCCGACGTGATTATTACGACGGCGGCGATTCCGGGGCGTCGCTCGCCGCTGCTGATTCGCCGCGACGCGGTGGAGAATATGCGCGCGGGCACGGTACTGGTCGATCTGGCCGCAGCTGGCGGTGGAAACTGCGAGCTGACCAAGCCCGGAGAGACACAGCAAATCAACGGTGTCACGCTGTATGCGCCGCTGAATCTGGCGACGGCTGTTCCTGGACACGCCAGTCAGCTTTACTCGCGCAACATCACGAATTTCCTCGCGCTGATTGTGAAGGACGGCGCGCTGCACCTGAACTTTGAAGACGAGATCCTGAGCGGCAGTTGTGTGGCGCGCGAGGGCAAGGTCGTCAATCCGCGCGTGCTGTCGGCGCTGGAAGCTAGCAAGTAAATTATTTCGCAAACCATTCGAGAGGCCTATGAATCCCGCAGTTTTGATCGCTTCGGTCTACGTCTTCGCACTAGCCGCATTTTTGGGCTATCAGGTTATTAGCCGCGTTCCACCGCTGCTGCATACGCCGCTGATGTCGGCCACCAACGCGATTAGCGGCATCTCGCTGATCGGGTCGCTGGTGCTGGCCGGGGCGGGCTCGTCACGCTTCGCGCACATTCTCGGCTTTGTCGCGGTGACGGCGGCGACGATCAACGTGGTCGGCGGATTCGGCGTGACCGACCGCATGCTGAAGATGTTCAGCACACGTCAGAGTAAAAAGGCCTCCGCCACGGGAGCTGCCAAATGAGCTTGACCAGCTACTTTATGGAAGCGACCTACCTGATTGCGTCGATCCTGTTTGTGCTTGCGCTGAAGGGCCTGTCTCACCCGGAGTCGGCGCGGCGCGGGATGCAGATGGCCGAGGGCGGAATGTTTGCCGCCATCATCGGCACACTGATTGGCCAACACATCATAACCTGGGAGTGGATCATTGCGGGCCTCGCGCTGGGCACGATCATCGGCCTGTGGGTGACGGTGAAGATATCGATGACCGCAATGCCGCAGTGGACCGCGCTGTCGCACGCGTTCGGCGCGCTGGCAGCGGCTCTGGTCGGCGTCGGTGAGTTCATCATTCGCGGCTCAAACATGGACGTAATCTCGCGCGGTGCGCTGGGTTTTGAGATTATGCTGGGCGCGCTGACCACGACCGGATCGCTGATCGCCGCAGGTAAACTGCAAGGCGTCATCAACGGTCGGCCAGTGCAGTTCCGCGGGCAGAGCGCGCTAAACGCGATTTTCTTCCTCGCCATGATTGGATGCTTCATTGCGTTCTGGATCAATCCGCTAAACGTGGTGGTCTTCTACGCGATGCTTGCGCTGGCCTTCGTATTTGGCGTACTGCTGGTGATTCCGATTGGCTCGGCTGATATGCCGGTGGTGATGTCGCTGATGAACTCCTACGCGGGCTTGGCGGCGACGGCAACCGGCTTCGTGCTGGGCAACAACGTGCTGATTATCGCCGGTACGCTGAATGGATTCTCCGGCTTCATCCTGTCGGTGCTGATGTGCAAGGCGATGAATCGGTCGATCACCAACGTGCTGTTTGGCGGCTTCGGCAATGCGCCTGTGGGCGCGGCTGCGACGGCCAACGGCGGAGAGATGCGCGAGATCTCGGTGGACGACGCAGCCATGCAACTGGCCTACGCCACGCGCGTGGTCTTCGTTCCCGGCTATGGACTGGCCACGGCGCAGGCGCAGAACTCGGTGCGCGAACTGGCCGAGCTGCTGGAGGCGCGCGGCGTTTGCGTGAAGTACGCGATTCATCCGGTCGCCGGACGGATGCCTG
>Ga0182011_10002565_pt1 | contig 15244 bp, 18 predicted proteins | sample 711E1DmetaG_FD_120481 | JGI IMG/M metagenome (GOLD analysis project Ga0182011, IMG submission 120481) | Permafrost microbial communities from Stordalen Mire, Sweden - 711E1D metaG | ecosystem: Environmental > Terrestrial > Soil > Wetlands > Permafrost | place: Sweden: Stordalen | collected... | reverse complement strand
CTGGGCACAAGGAAGCTGCTTGTAGCATCCAACGGCTTTAAGATCGATGGACGTCCAGTTAATGCAAAAAGGCAGCATTTTAAGGCTTTAAAGAACTCTCTTAAGGAGAAAGGCACCTCCTCCGCCAGAAGGAGGCTCAAACGGCTGATTAAGAGAGAAAAACAGTGGTTTAGAACTACATTGCACCAATCCAGCAAGGCTTTGGTTGATTCTTTAGACAAAGGCAATTATCTTGTGTTAGAACGGCTCTGCGGAACCAAAGTCAGGACTTGCTCAAAGAGGAATCAGAGATGTACAAGGCCTTCATTTTAGTCTTTGGCCATCGGAAGGCTTCAGAAGATGATCTCCTATAAGTGCGGAGATAGGGGAATTCCGGTGATATTGGCAAAACCCGACTTTACCTCTCAGCGATGCCCCAGATGTGGCACAATAGACAAATTCAATCGGAGAAGCCAAGCGCTCTTCAGGTGCGTCAACTGCGGATACCAGCATAATGCAGATTTCGTTGCATCCATTAACCTTCGGGAGCTGGCTCTTGGAGGTTGGGCGGCCGTCAGCCAGCCTGATGCGGTCCTACCAGTCGGAAGAGACCGCAAGCCCCTTTCAGCAGCATAATAGTGTCGTGTGGGCAGCTGATCTATTACAGGATGCATTAAGAAAGAGGGAGTAAGGCCTAAGGGATACAGCGACGGTCTGGCAATAAATTCAAGCACTTACAAACTATTCTATATATCTCCGAGAAGAAATATTCTACTATATAGCTTATTGAGGAAAACCATAAAAAGCAGATGGTTTATGCCTGAGCTTAGATGAAGGCTGAAACCAAGATATCTATAGTTACCTATGCAGCCGTCCTTGTTTTATTTTTTATGTTGATTCTTTATCATTTCTATCGGATGGGAGCAATCGCAACATGAAGCTAGGCCAGAGGCTGAATTTTGTGACTCATAGCCATTAGGATAGGAGATCCAATTATTCCACAAAATTGAGCCTTTACAACAGAAGGAAAGATTGACATGGAAACCAGAAAAGTGCAAAGAACAGGTAAGTCCACTTTCATAGTGTCCCTTCCTAAGAACTGGGCAACGATCAACTCAATTGAAGCCGGCTCTATTGTTTACATAAGCCAGAGCGATAGTGGAGCCTTAATGCTCTCGGTTGACAGATCTGAGCAAGACCTGACTGCTAAGTTAGATATAGGAGACAAGTCTGGAGAGCCCTTGATTAGAGACATTATAGCCTGTTATGTCGTAGGACATCGGAATATAGAGGTCACTTCTAAACACATGTCACCAGTCCAAAAGAAGGATATTCGCCAAATTGTGAACAAGCTCATAGGTCCTGAAATTCTTGAGGAAACCGTCAACAAAGTTGTCATACACGACCTGCTGAGCTCAGAGGAACTACAGACCAAGCAAGCCTTGAAAAGAATCAAGAATGTAGTAAGATCTTTGATCCAGGACTCGATATCATCTCTGCTCAACAACGATAAAGATCTGGCTCTGGATGTGATTCAAAGGGACGATGACGTTGACAGGCTTAACTTTCTCATATCTCGCCAGTTTACTGAGATGCTCAGATCCAGATCGATACACCAAGAACAATTGAACTCTATAACGGCACTTACCTATATGCAAGCAGCCTCAAATCTCGAAAGGATCGCAGATCACGCATCAAGGATTGCAGAAATGGCCAGCAAATGTGAATGCATTCTGAATGCTGATATAGCCGAAGGACTCTCCAAGTTGCAACCGGTCATTGTCGAACTGCTAGAAGACTCTGTGTCTTGTTTGCTGCAGACCGACTCCGATAAGGCCAATAAGATCATAGATAAGGCACGTGAAATTCGGAGGCGCTCTGAAGAGATAGCAAACCCGGCCAACCTCAGGAACGGAGAGAAGTTACTGGTTGGACTCGTCGTGGCAAGCAGCATCGAGCGCATGCTTGATTACATCATGAACTTGGGCGAGATTGCGATAAATCTCTGTATAGCTACCGTCGAGATGGATATCGATCAGAGTTCGTCGTGAAGCTAAAGCTTTTCGTAGATCATGTGGTAGATCTCTGTGCATTTGAGTTAAGGGATTTGCTTCGATTTCATTGGATATTATACATTGAAGATAATATGATATATGGGCCTAAATTATAGATGTCTCACATGAAAAGAGACAGTATTATACCTGATTCTGTTTCATCTTTGGTGTTGCATGATAGCGGTAATGATATTGGTTCTATAATGCTATCGTTATATAATCTATCGTTATATAGGCTATCGTCATATAATCATGAGATTCATTCCGACAAACTTTATATACTATCATGTGGGTATTTATTATATATATAGAATAGTGAAGTTCTTCAAAACTCATTCTTCAAAGAGGATAATCATTATGGTTTCAGAAATATATGTAAATACTTTGAAGCCTTGCGACGTCTTCAGGGATTGGCTCATAGAAATACATCACCAATGAAGAAGGGCTTTACGACAGGCTAACTGCTGTAGCACAATTCCTGAGAAGGCTTCATGATGGTACCAGGTCAAGTTACAAGAAGGACAAAGAGTTCGCTAACTTCCAAAAGGTTCTGAACCAAGTTAGATTGAACAAGTACGCTAAAGAGAAATACGATAGACTGCGGGATATTGGTGGCATGTTGAACTTTCCGACTGGCCCTATGGCTCCATGGCTTCATGATACATAATGATGCCAATCCGGCCAACTATCTATTTAGTCGCGGCAAGGTTTTCGCCCTAGACTTTGAGTCGTCTTGGAATCATGCCCATCCTGTCCACGATCTGGGGATAGTATCAGCAGAACCCAAGAAATATTCTGGATGGAATAAACATGACCCTAGAAGGGCAGAACCTTATATTGGTCGTTTCCTCTGGCAGTATAGCAGGAGCCAAGCGGAGTTTTCCAGGGTGACACAGAAGCATTGCCTTTATTTATGAGCCTAGCCTGCTGAGGTGATGTGGGAGCAATTGACCAACGCCACTACTTGCTGAAGGAAGCAGAAGCGTGCTTGAGGTCCGGGCTATCATAGTTACGATCCAGTTATTTCAAAGGTTCTTTTTTGGAGGAACGACGAGCAGTTTATTCACGCGATTAGCATCCATACCTAAAACCTCAAAGCGGAAACCATTCCATTCAACGCTTTCGCCAGAAAAGGGAATCCGCTCTAGGCGCATCGTTACGAAGCCGCCTACAGTCTGATACAAACCACAGTCTTCGTGAGGTAAATACTTTATTTCAAAAATATCTTTGAACTCATCTATGGGCATCATGCCATCAATCAGCCAGGAGCCATCTTCGCGCATCATCTTTTCTGGCTCTTTTAGTTCGTCTATATGTGGTATATCTCCGACGAGTGCTTCAAGCAGGTCTGTAATTGTCAATAACCCTTGGACTACACCATATTCATCTATTACCATAGCCAGGTGTATTCCAGTCTCCTTAAACCGCTCCAGAACAATCAATGCCTTCATGCTATCTGGAACAAACAATGGCGGCAACATGGCTTCTTTGAGATCAATATGGTGACCTTTCATGATGTGGGATAGGAGATCTTTGGCCTGTACTACCCCAAGAACTTTATCCAAGTTGCCTTCGATAACGGGAAAGAGCGAATATGGGCGACCGGAACCGGATATCTTAGCTTTGATTTCTTCGGTTGCGTCTTTGACATCCAGCCATACAATCTCCGATCTAGGACTCATCAGAGCTCCGGCTCTTTTGTCCCCCAAGCGGAATACTCTTTCCATAATGTCCTGTTCTCCCTCTTCGAAAACTCCCGCATCAGTACCTTGGTCAATGAGGTACTTAATCTCCTCCTCAGTTACAGACGGCTCTGTAACTGATCCTCTCCCAATAAGTCGATCTAAAAATTTGTTTGATGAATTCAAAACAAAGATAAGCGGAGATGCAAAGACGGAGAGCAAGCGGAGGATTGGAGCGACTGCCGACGCTATGCTTTCGGGATTTCTCTGAACAAGCCTTTTCGGAATCAGTTCATTGAGAAAGAGTGTCAAGTATGTGATGCCTATTACTAAGATACCAATGCTTATAGCCTCACTATAAGGTGCTATGAGTTTGATCTGCCTTAGACTAAGTGTCAGATTGTCTGCCAAGGTTAAACCTCCGAGGATTCCAACAAGGGTTCCTAATATGACAATCCCTATCTTAACAGCCGAACGGAACCGGGTTGGCTCGTTTGCAAGTTCTAAAGCCACCTTGGCGCCAGATTTACCTTCTTTTGATAATTGTTGTAATCTGGACTTTCGAGATGATGTTACAGCCATTTCCGAAATGGCGAGAAGACCACCGATAATTATGAGCGAAATTATAATTAATATTTCGAATATCATGGCAGATCTTATTTTACTAGGCACTCCTTCGCAACTATTGTTTTGTCTGACTATAAAAGCTAAACCTTTGTCTATATCCAGATCGAAAAAACATAAGAGATGAAGATAACAAATCTACCTCCAGATTCCATTACTTTGCCCTCAAGCATGCTTCTGCCTCCTTGAATATGTAATCTCGATGTTCCGTCCCAAGGTCCAATCTAGCCATTCTGAGAAGCCCTAATCCAATAAAAAATGGCAGAGCTTGAGTTATCCAATGGAACTCACTCTCGTCCTTGCTGTAGTTCCATATGAAATGACCAATATACTGTTCGGATCTTTCTCTATTCTTCTCAATGAACTCAAAATGATTCTTGAGTTCGGCAGCCACTGTCCCCAAATCATGGACAGAGTGGGCATGTTCCCAGGCGCTTTCGAAGTCCAGAGCGTATACTTTGTCGTGCTTGAACACATAGTTTACAGGGTTTGCATCGTTGTGGATCAAACAGCCTTGCTGGCTATCCCAGTCTCTTTTGTACCACCAGTCTCCTAGCAATCGGTTGAATATTTCTCTTCTCGGTGGATGCAACTTGAGCTGATCCAATACCTTGTGAAAATGGGCAAACTCCAGATCTTTTCGGTATTCCGATCGCGTCTGGTCGTGAAGCCCTCTCAAGAGATGAGCGACGGCAGTTAGTTTGCTGTAGAGGTCCATATCGGACTTCATATAACTATATAGTGATTTGCCACGTATGTATTCGGTCACCAGTACGCAGTCAAACTCTTTTTTGATGGCTAAAGGCCTGGGAATATCGATAATCGACTCGATTTTTTGAGCGTCCTGAACTCCCTTTCCATAGATTCGACTGCGTCATAGTGTCTCAGCCACCCGGTGGGTTCTGCATAGAACTTGGCCACTACGCTGTAACCCTCGCCCTTGAAACGGTACCGACATACAGTGTGTGATCCATCTCTGATCTTGTAGACAACGACATTACAATCCTTATTTTGTATTCTTTCTCCAATGACGTCTAGGAGCCAATCACGGAAGACGGTGCCCGGCTTTAATATACTGACTCTATGTTCTGAGACCATAATAAGCCAACCCTTACCGGCTAGGTGCTACTAACTTATTCATCTGGAGAGCTTTATCGTAAACGTCTTCCGTCCTTTTGGCAATTTGGTCCCAGCTGAACTCTGCTTGGATCCTCTCCTGCCCGGCCTTGCCCAGTTTATCCATCTCCGCCGGGTTTTCTAATAGGCGATTAATGCACCATGCGATAGATTCAGGCTGGATGTAAGCCAGCAGTCCATCTTCGAAATTCTTGATGATTGAGACTGCATCGGTTGCCACAACTGGCTTGCCTGCATCCCAAGACTCTAGAACTACCATACCAAAGGGCTCGTTCCTGCTGGGGATGCATACCATATCGCATGCGTTGATCAACTTCTCCTTCTCCGGGCTTGAGATATATCCCAGGAACTTGCAAGCTCTCTGAACGCCGAGCTTCTTGGCCAGATGTTCACACTGAGGCCTTAGATCTCCATCACCAGCGAATACGAACTTTGCTTCTTTCTGGGTTTTTAGCACAAGCGGTATGGCCTCGACCAGAAGGTCAGGCCCCTTCTGATAGCTCATCCTGCCACAGAATAGCACCAAAGGATCTTTCCGGTCAATTCTGAATCCCTTTCTTACCTTTTCTGGTTCCGTAGATACCTTTTTCTTTCCGCTGACGATGCCGTTAGGTATGACATTGATCTTATGCTCCGGAATAGAATAGATCTTGCATAGCTCCTCCAGCATCCGCCTTGTGGTGACAATAATCTCGAATGACTCGTAGCAACCTAGCCATTCCTGATGAGAGATCTTTTTGGATAAGTCCCAATCACTGAAGTTATTTCCATTTCTTCCCCATTCGGTGCTATGTAAAGTCAGCAGGTAAGAAAGTCCATGATCAGCCTTTATGCGGTTGAGGGCCGGGACTGGATGCCAATCATGTCCGTGGATAATATCGAACTTGCCAAAGATCTTCTGAACTCTTTCAAACCGCTCGAAAAGGGCTATGCACATCTTGTCCATCTGGGAGACAATGTCTCCTGTGCTGTCGAAGTCCACTCGTTGATAATGAACTCCATTAATCCGATCGTAAGAATCAAAATCGCCGCGACGAGTGAAGATGTGCACTTCGTGGCCAATTTTTGCCAACTCCTCAGAAAGATCAGAGACATGGGGAGCTATACCCCCAACCTTTACAGAGTACAAACTTTCCCAGGAGAACATGCCAATTCTCATCGTTTCACTTAATGGTGGGAAACTTATTAGCACAGTATGCTATCTTCATCTTATCCTGAAACCAGCCATTTTAACTCGGACGCTTCTCTTTGTTAACATCGCAACAAACCTTAGAATCATCGTCCTGAGCTGAAGCACTTCCAGGCATCGTTTATGTGCATCGCTTTCATGCCCAGGCCCCTGGAGGGATTAATATCATTCTCATAGGAGTCGCCTATGTACAAAATCTCTTCTGGTCTCAGTCCAAGATATTGAGCACCGGCCAAAAAGATCCTGGCATCCGGCTTTTTGTACCCAAAATCTGAAGAAAAGATTATGAACTTAAAATAGTCATGCAAACCAAGATGCTTAAGCTCAAGCTCGGAGAAGACTCTTTGACCGTTAGAGACTATGCCTAAGGGATAGCCATTTAACGCTTGCAGCATCCTGAGGCTCTGAGGGAAGGCCTGCAGCCTCCTCAAAGAGGCAGATCTGAATATTCGGGCAGCCTCAATTCCTATAGTCAAATCATTGACGTCCCAAGAGGCATGATGACGACAGATCTTGCTGAAGATCTCCTCGACCTTCAATTCGGAGTGTCTCTCCCAGAGCCTTTCGAGCTCTTCCTTGCATCTCGATTTATACTCCCTCATCAGCTCATCTGGAGCAATCTTGACTCCATGATACATCAGCCATCGGCTGATAGGCTCATAGGTCTTTGTGCTGCTCTCATCTGTTTTGATGTCTATCAGCGTTTTATAACAATCGAATAATACGCCCTTTACTCCATCAAGTCCATTTTTATTAACCATGTCGTAGTCTCCTGAAAAAGCTGGTGCATCTCATGTCCTGAAGAATTTTCATGAAAAAAACAAACGTCCGCTAGTCCTTTCGTAATATTTATTGGCCAATCCAGCATACTTCGCTTGATAGCGCAGTTACATGCAGGGATAACCATTAGGACCTGGATGATACAGAGTATTTATATATCTTTTCCTAATAAAATATATTCAAAGTTTTCCACTAAATACTCTATATAGATACTTTGTTTCAGCATAATTTGTTGATCCATGCATTAAGACTTAGACGAAGAAACCCTCAGAAAGTCAACCCATCTTTCGTACTTTTCATGACATTGGGATTATTATATAATTTAAAAACAATTTAAATTAGCGTGCTTTAGTTATACAGATACCGATTGAAGGACAAGATCTGCATCCATTAGTGGCAATAGGATGGTACCTTGGCGAGATCAAAAATCATGTGGATATTAACTGGCAGCGCCCGAGATGTAGAAGGCCAGGTAGCCTGACTAAGCGCTTTAGCTCGAAGGCAAACTGCCAGTATGAAAGCCCCTGCTGAGGGATTAGGGCTTTGCAATTTTCAACAAAGCCAGGAATGACGCATTTGCCTAGCTTAGTCGGGCTATTATTGAGGGCATAATGCCCTCGAAATTAATCTTCGTCAAGGAAAAGTATAAACTTTTTGCCAATACAATAAATGAAGTTGGTAGGTGTATGAGTAAAAATGATAACATTGAAGATGATACTCTACAATAACTACCAGCCGCAGTCGAGAATGGAACTCGCCCAGGATATTATGGGCTTCTTTTTGGATGTACTGAGAAACGCATTGACGGATGACCTCATTCTTCTTGACAGACCTATATACATATATTGATTCCATTTGAGCTATATAGTTTAATTGGAAAAGCTATATACGCGAGATTCGCTTTTGATGCTAATTGCGGTCTTTGAAGTCAGGAATTGTGAATTTGCAATTAACGAAATCTCAGGTCCTATTGAAATCATTCGAAAGAGGTGAAGCCGATGAGTTCTGTAATTGAAGCTGGACGGATAAAGAAGAATAAGGGGGCCATTCTGCAAGAAGATGTATGCTATGAGATGAGGTTCATGGATGAAGACGATCTGTTGGATATGATGGCTTTACAGGAAATAATAGTCCAGAACCTTAGCGATAAAGAGATATTTAGAACCCATACCCCCGATTACTTCAGAGACCATTTCAAAGTGGAGAATTCGGTGATCGGCATCTTTACGGATGATGGACTAATTGCCTACAATGTTCTTTATTTTCCTGGAGTGGACGGAGATAACTTCGGGACTGACATGCTCTTCCCAGTGATGAGCTGGATAAGGTAGTCCATTTGGAGACTGTAGCGGTCCATCCTGCATTCAGAGGAAACTCGCTCCAGAGAAAGATGGAAGGTGTCCACCTTAGGACGATACAAGAAATGGGATATAAACACGTCTGCTGCATGGTATCGCCTAAGAACCACCCGAGCCTTCAAAATATTTTTTCCAATGGACTGGTTATAAAAGCCGTAAAGATCAAGTTTGGATGGAGGCTGAGGTACATAATGCACAAAAATCTTTTACATCCAAGTGCCATCGGCCCCGAGGAGATCCGGATTAACGGTTTCAATATTGAGGGTCAAGTGGATCTGCTGCAAAAGGGATTCTTGGGATTCCAAATTATCAAGCTTTCGGATGGTTTTGAGATATCTTATGGGAAAGATTATGCGTGACGGCTTAGATCTTTAGATGGTATGCACCATTTACCTAGAAATCTTCATTCCAATGATTGAGCGAAGGGCGAGATGTCAAATTGTTGATACCTGCAAAAGATAATAAAATTATCTTTTATTTAAATAATTGACTTTATTGATAATTTCGCGTCGAATCAGAATTAATGTTTCTATATAGTGACCTTAGTGAAAGTATCGACGTATATTCAAAAGAGATAAAGAATATAATGGATAAATTGTAAATGCTCACTAAAACTATTATGGTGACGATGACACTTGAAGAGAATTCGGTAGGCTTCATATGCAAATGCTCTGCTCAGTGTTTTAGGAAATAGGACGTTTTGAGGTAATAGTATGAAAAGATTGGGTAGAAATTTGTTGCCTTTGGAAATCCAGCAATGTTCTGATGCTTCCAAGGTTACTGTTATGTTAGAAGCTATTGATCTTGAACATATAGCGATCGGCGATGAGCTTCTGGGCATTATCGACTATTATGAGACCATCTTTAAGGCAAAAGATCTATCTAAAAAAGAGTCTGAGTTCAGGAACAAAAAACTTGGCCTGATCATGGACCTTATTAATACCGTCACGATTCCAGAAGGCATGTTGGCAGAGATGAGATCTGCGATTATTGCTGCCTGGAGGCTGAAGATCCTAGGGAGTACGAGAGAAAAAAGGTCGGGAGAGATTAGCATGGTATTCCAAAGCATCGAGCGATTGCGTACTGCCATCAAATGGGCAGAAGAGCATCCGGGTCCTGACATCGGATGGCAGCTGGATGTTGCCGTGCTGCATAATATATCGCTAAGACGCTTAGAGCTGATACCCATAGACGTCCACAGAGTTCAGGACCTCCTGGCTCAAGCGGTGGAGTACCTGGAAATAATGATGGAGGGATCTATCGTCGGCCCAGAATCGGACGTCTATTTTTCTGCGATAAGGATTGCTGAAGGTTTTGGAGAACATGATGATAGCCTGCTTAAGCACTAGCATAAAAAAGTGCCTTCGATAGACTCGACATTACCTGGAATCGACTTCCGAAGAGTTGGGCTGCTCTCAACTACTGAGTGCTCTAAACTGGTGCCAGATATAAGCACAATATTTGGATGTTCTCCTGCAAGTTCCTGCACCTCATAAAATCATGCGGGATATCAATCCATGTCTACAGTACCTAGGAATGATGATTAGTACGGGAAGAATTAACCAATATTCTATATTCCGGAATATGTCTTACAAATTACTAAAAAGGATGATTTATATGTTTTCTCATTACATTATGTGGGAAAATAATATCTTCCCGTTGATCGATGGCCTGTATTGGTGGTACTCATGAAGAAGCTACTTGTATTATTGATGATTGCCTTTGTCTCAGGAGCTGTTATATCAATAGCTCTTGCCGATTCGTGGAGATTCGCTGTAACTGATGACAGCCGCGCTGTAGCCTCGGATAATAACAGCGAAGGAGTCGCAGCTAATACCCTGGGAATCCTGGTCAAGGATATCAAAAACCAAAGCGTTGACTTTGTCATCTTCCCGGGCGACATGGTCACTGGAGAGACGAACAATACTTCGCGCCTGAACGAGATGATGGATTCATGGAATGCAATAGTAAAGCCGCCGTACGATGATGGCATCCCTATCTACACCGTCCGCGGTAATCACGAGTATAACCCATTGGCAAAAGGTGCAAAGAATCCTGCGGACCCTAGCAATGGCGCTTACCTACGCCATTTCACGCTACCTCTTATTGCAACTTCGATCGATGGAGGTTTTACCTACACGTTCACTCATAAGAACGCAAGATTCTTCGGATTTGACCAGTACATCAATCGCCAGAGTTCTTTCAATAACACCCTATATACACCTCATTCCAACAAAGGCCAGATGATGAACAGCTGGGTGACGGCTCAGATCAACAACAGCACGTCTTCTTTAAACTTTGCTTTTGCGCATGAGCCACTCTTCCCCAGCAAATCCCATCCAGATGATATGGCCAATGACCCTGAAAGCCGCGATGCTCTTGTGGAAGCTCTGAGCAATCATCACGGAGCTTACTTCTGTGGCCATGATCACATGTACTTGCGCGGGACTATATCAAATGGCCGGGGCCAGATTGTTCCTGAATTGGTCATAGGCACGGCTGGCGGTGGCAACTACAATTACGCGCCTTTCAATGTAACCGGCTATACAGGACCAAATACCTTCACAGTGGACAAGAACTATGGCAACTCTAGTAGACCGATCTTTGGCTACCTTTTGATCACTGTTTATGATAACAACACTTGGATCGGCGAATTCAGAGGCTTCCAATACGATACATTCTCTGCTGGAAAACCACTTAACTCCGGACCTATAGAGATTATGGACAGCTTCAAACGGTAACTCAATGAGGTCTTAAGATGAATTATGAGACTAATGATATCTCATTAGTATCCTTTTTGTATTGAAGTCGGATGATCATACACAAATTGCCGATTATTCCATCGGATTCTGGGATAATTTCCGAACAACTTATTTACGACGATCTTAACTTTATAACGTCAATGTCTCTAAGATCAATAAGCCTTTCTTAACATCTTGTAGGAAAATCTAAGTCTATTATTACGAGAATTTTGCATCTAAATATTGTATATATCTTCCATATTCATTTAGTGCTTACATATTCCTTTTGTGAATACATATTCTATTTCGATCACGACTATATAAAACAAGATAGAAGGATGTAATTTGAATGATAAGGTCGAAAATGAGTTCTAGGAAAAGTGAAGAAGACGATGAGGATCTGGATGGTTCAAAGGATCCTTTTCATCTTCTAAAGAGAAGGTGAAGGAAAATGGGGAGTGAGATCTGGAAGGTTTACGGCATCACTGAGGACGAGCATATCGAGTACTTTAGGTGCTTAGAAAAACTCGAGAGTCTTGGTTTCGAAAAAATTGAGGTTGATGAGAAGATTCTGAATTGCAGTACCTGCATTATTTGCGGTGGCTGCACTGTATCGAGAGAGAATATGTTCCTCGGTGCAAGGACTTGTTAGTTGCAATTAGGTGTGAGGTGGACAAAATGGTTATAGGGGTCGCTATGATTAAGGTCGTGCCTGACAGGGAGAGGTCGGTCTATCATGCCATCAAAGATATAGAGGGAGTGCTTGATGTTTATCATATCTTCGGTGAATTCGACTTCTTCATAATACTGCAGGCTGAAGGACTAAAAAGACTGAACCTGCTAGTGGGAGAAATTCAAGAAATCAGCGACGTTATAGCAACTCGAACCATACTCATTGGCTTGGATAGCGGATTGCAAGAACATGAGCCTATGAAAGTCTTGGCTTAGCAAGCGAAGCGACTAGAAGATGTTATCATCTAGGATAATATGCTAACAGGCATAGGTCTTAAATTGTCGGTATTGGTTGCCGAGGACGATGCGATTAACCAGAAAGTAATAATGTTAATGCTAAAGAAGCTAGGGCATCATGCAGATGTAGTGGCCAATGGGATAGAGGTCTTGCAAGCCCTTGAGCGCCACTACGATGTAGTTCTCATGGATATAGGGATGCCTGAGATGGATGGATTGCAAGCGACTAAATACATACGCCATCATTGGCCAGCCAGAGAGCAACCGCGTATCATTGCTGTTACTGCCTATGCACTCAAAGGCAATCGAGAAATGTGCCTTGATGCTGGCATGGATGATTTCATTAGCAAACCTGTGCGGATAGAAGAACTGAGATCTGCATTGCAATTCGATAAACGAGGTGCACACAAGATTACTAAAAGAAGTGTTCGGTGAGTCTATAGTCCTCAACACAACTATCTTAAGCAAAATCAGGAAATTGCTGAAAAATCTATATGCCTCGATCTAGTGACGACTATAATTAAACTATGGACTAAACCTCTCTCCAAAATTGGGTTTTCTGCCGAAATCGCTTCTTACTGATGCACTTAATACTCAAAATCAGGTCGGTACCGTATCTTTCTAAAACTGCATCAGGTCACTTTAAAAAACCTCCAGGCTTCCTCAATGTGCATGGACTTCATGCCCAGACATCGAGATGGATTGATATCGTTCTCAAATGAGTCGCCTATGAACAGAATCTCATGAGGTCTCAGACCGAGCAGATCGGCTCCCGCGAGGAATATCTCTGAACATGGCTTCTTACGTCCAAAGTCGGAAGAGAACAATATGAACTTGAAGTAGTTTTGCAGGCCCAGGTGTCTGACCTCCAGCTCAGAGAAGACCCTCTGCCCATTTGACACTATACCCATGGGGTAACCCTTCAACGCTTCCAGCATTCTAAAGCTCTGCGGATAAGCCTGCAGTCTTCTCAGAGAAGCTGACCGGAATATGCGCGCTGCTTCCATACCTACAGTCACTTCGTTGATGTCCCAAGAGGCGTGGTGCTTGCATATTTTGGCGAAGATATCCTCTACCTTTATCTCAGAGTGCATTTCTCTGCGGCGCTCTATCTCTTCCTTGCACCTCCATCTGTACTCATTCATCAAGTCCTGGGGACCGATATTGACGCCGTGGTACATTAGCCATCGGCTCACGGGTTCGTAGGTGCTTATGCTCTTTTCATCAGTCTTAATGTCTACAAGCGTTTTGTAGCAATCGAACATCACACCCCTAACCCCGATGCTGTTAAGCACAGACACACCCCATCTTGAACAAACAAGATAATCGAGCAAAAGGCCAATAAATTCCAGTCTTTGGCAGGCTGTATCTCAGAGAGCTTATGAGTAGCTCTCCAACCTTTTCTGAAAATAGCATTTGACCTATGGGATCTGCTTTAAAGACTTCTCTTTTGCTGGAGTTATAAGATTCAGCTGCCACAAAAGCGCAGTATGATTTTTGAATTCATATACTTTTTCTCATTTTAATATGAACTGGAAATTTTGGTATTATATCTATATAGATACTTGTAGGAACTGAAACAAAAGGACAGTTATGGATAGCGGCTTTTGGTCATGATTTGTTGCATATTCCGCTGACGATCGCCTCTGATCACAGTATATCATTGACGTCTTGATTCGATCCCCTCATCGCATTCGCCCTTCATCCCACCTCCTCGCCCTTATCATCTCCGCTGTAACAAGTTGGCTTTTAGAGAAACTGGCTCCGATCAGGAGCCAATGAAACGCCTTAGATTGATTAGGAGGGAGGCAAAAGCCTTAATCTAAGGAGGGGGGAACGAAATGAGACTTAGACTTTTGCCCAATTACTATATACGGCAATCGTCGAGATATAAGGCTTTCGATTTCGGCAATAAAAAATGGTCTAATAGCTACATTACACTTTTAAGGAAGGATTCGGAGGCCTATCGGGAAGCTGCCCTTTCGCGATAGCTCTTGGCTCGGCACGGTATTTGCATCAAACGTCGAAATGTATATACCGCTTGTGAAACTAATAATTACCGGAGTTGAGCTAAAATGGCCATAGATCCAGTATGTAAAATGTCCGTGGATGAGAAAACCGCGAAGCTCAAAAGTACGTATAAGGGAAAGACCTACTACTTCTGCGCGCCTGGATGCAAGAAGGCGTTTGAAGAAGCGCCCGAGAAATATTTGAAATAGGTAACTGAATAGGTTCGAGGTACGAGCCCTTTCGAACCAGTGAGCGCTTTATATTTTCACGAAAATACTATTACGTAATAAGTCTAGCAGGAGATCCGTATCTTAAGGTGGCAATTCATGACGAAAGTAGTGATAGACCGCGATGGCTGCATAAGCTGCGGCGCATGCTGGGAGAGCTGTCCAGAATTTTTTGAGCAAAACCCGGACGACAACTTCAGCGAGATTATGGAGAAATACAGGTCAGGGGAATTGGGTGAAGGCGAGGCGCCTGATGATCTGATAGATTGCGTGATAAGAGCCTCTGATGACTGCCCGGTCGAGGTAATCCACGTTTCTTGAGATTTTTCCTCAAAGATTTTGTGATTGCAACCACGGAAAAGTTTTTAAGCCTTATGTATCATATACATACATTATATATACGATATAGAGGCAAGTTATGTTATTTGTCCTTTGGTTCGAATGGAAGCCGGAGAATACGACGAAACTCTTGGCGCTATGGAAACAATTCAAGT
>Ga0182011_10002564_pt1 | contig 15248 bp, 11 predicted proteins | sample 711E1DmetaG_FD_120481 | JGI IMG/M metagenome (GOLD analysis project Ga0182011, IMG submission 120481) | Permafrost microbial communities from Stordalen Mire, Sweden - 711E1D metaG | ecosystem: Environmental > Terrestrial > Soil > Wetlands > Permafrost | place: Sweden: Stordalen | collected... | reverse complement strand
CAGCGACAAAGTATAGTCCGGAACATTCGCGACGATCTTTGGAAAACCGATAAACCTCACGCCGCGGTCATAAAGAAATTCATAAGCGCTGTTAATGTCTTCAACCTTAAAGTATAATACGGAACCGGATATTCCGATGTCGGATTTTGAGAGCATCAAACGAACGCCGTTGCAATCGAAAACCGCTGATTTTTCGTTGGAATATAATAAGCGAATTCCTAAATTAGCCGAATAAAATTTTACCGACCGATTGATATTGCGAACGAGTATCTCGACTTGACCGATTTCTCCAAGACTGAATTTAATTGGATCCATTATACCTCCATTGATATTTTCTAATGTTTTTTTTAGTCAGGCTATTTCAATTCCCGTATTGCGGAACTTTGAGCCCTGGGCAGACTGATTTTATTGATTTTAAAAAAACTTCTGGTTAGATAATCGATTTGTCGGGAAAGCTCGCTAATCGATTCAATACTTTTGCAAATATTGACCACCTCTAATGCATCCTGGAAATAAATGATGCCAAAAAACATCTTTTCCACCGTTTTATGGAGAAGCATTGTTTTCAGGTTAAGAATTTTCTTTATCAATAAACCCTGTTTATCGGGCAAGTGTGTATTCATTTCAAAAAAGAGATTAATAGCTTCGGTATATACCATTAAGCAATATTCAGCCATGCATGTTAGCTCGTTATATTCATCATTTACTTTTACGGAGCAAAAATTTCTGGTTGAAACGGCAATGTTCACCACATGGTTGCCGATGCTTTCCAAAAGATGGTTAAGCTTTTGCAATGATAGAACCGAACCTATCATCCGTGATGGGGTTTGATCAAATAGCAGCGTTGACAGAGATGATTCGTTGACTTTAATTTCGAATGCCTTTATTTTTTCATCATCATCAATGACGCTTTGAGCAAGTCCGGTATCGCCGGTGATCAACGATGCAAGCGATTTTACCAAGGCTTTTTGGATCAGCATTGCCATGGAAAACAATTGGCCTTTAGTTATGTTATAATTGATTTCGATTTCTAAATTCATAAGTCGCCCTTTCAATATGCGTATGAATACTATGCAGGGGCCCAAACGATGTTGCTTCCGATAACCGGACGGACGGAAAAGATGGGAGCGCGGCCGGGCCGCGAAACAGGCTTCGCGTATTTTGTACTTACCTGAGGAGGATCGAAACGAATCGTGCGGTGCTCCAAGGTCTCGGTATCGAGGACTATTCCCTGGAAACGACCGAACGAACAGGATCCCGAGTTGAAATAGCGTTTATAATTGCCCCGGGAATAAGTATCGTGGTGTTCCATTTTATGCGTATGGCCGAGAATGACCACGTCGTATTTTCTGTGGAGCCTGACCGCGTGGCGAAGGTACTTGTAGGAATTGTAATTCCTATGCCCCTTGAAACCCTCGTCGTGTTCAACATAGCCGTAGTAAAGCGCTTGTATGAAAGATACGCGTGTAACGCATTTTAAAAATCTGTAGAACATTTTCCCTATAAATCGCCCTACCGCCGTCCCATTGATAAAATCACCCCGATGGCCGTGCTCGATGTAGATCTTTTCCCCTTTGCCGTTGATGACCCCGAAATGCTTTTGACCGAAGGGAAGCGAAATGTCGTGGTTGCCTTTGACAAAAAGCGCATTGATGCCGGTTAAATACGAGATCAATTTTTTGTTGCGGGCAGCGATGTCGCTGTAAGCGCTCTTGCACAAATCGAACGTATCGCCGTTGAGCACAACTTTGTCAATTGAATGGGTTGTTCTGACCGTTTCCATCATTGCAATAAAGTCTTCCTGGTCCCATCCGAACGTGCCCAATGTTTCGCTCGCCTCAAGATGAAGGTCCGACACAACGAAAAGTTTCATGGATTATCCTCCTTTTACACATTAAATATCGGTATTGCATGTTAAGGATTTATTAGGCAAACATTAATTTTTGATGAGACCGATTGGATACAGCAAAACATTACATCGCCTGGTTTTACGATTCCAGGGAGAACTGCCTTCATGAGCCGATGCGTCCTTTACATTTGCAGAATAAGGTCATCGGGCAGGTACGCCTTGTGCAATCGCATGGCAATGGCGCAGGAACACAGTACAAAAAGATGCCCCGGATTGTCCCCGAGAAAAATCGGCAGATCGGGCATTACCGACAAGGAATATCCCTCATGCTCGATGACGACGGTATACAATGCCGGCGGGATGTTTATTAAAACGAAATTGCCGTATTTGTCGGAATACGTGCTTTGGCCGGTCTCCCTGATCCAGATTTTACTTCCCTCAATTTCTTTTCCATTGATGTCGGTAATTTTGCCGCGGATATGACCCATGGTATGGTCCAATTGCCCGGCTAATCGTTCCTGCCCCGGATGAGATTTGTTCATGGTCATCATTATAAGCCTCCTTACGTTAAGTGAAATACCAGAATAACATTTTATTTGATTGAAATTATAAGCTTATTACAAAAGAATCTTTTCCCATAGTCAAAATCAGAGTAATCATATTTAATCTGTTTAATCCTGATCAATAAAATAGCCCGGCAAAGTTAGGAATTATTAAGCGGTGGATTAGAAATTGATTAACCCCGTAAACTCGCTGGTTGGCGTATCAAATCATATTTCTTGAAAATGGGGTCAATTAATTGTATATTTATGTTTAAAATGACCCCATTTTAAGGAAATAAGGTGGTTTGATTATGAAAAGGCGTGCCGAACACTTTATTGAACAGTGGTATCGAAAGCAGCGGCGCAAACCGTTGGTAATTCGAGGGGCTCGGCAAGTGGGGAAATCAACACTTGTCAGGCGTGTGGCAAAAACGCTTGATGTTCCATTGTGGGAAGTCAATCTCGAGCGTTATGCGTCGCTGAATTCAATTTTTGCAACTAATAATGTTTCGCGAATTATTATTGAAGCCGGAATCGTCACCGGACTGCAAGGCATTGGAAACATTCCGGGAATTTTGTTTTTTGATGAAATTCAGGCCACTCCGCAAGCGCTCACCGCGCTGCGCTATTTTTATGAGGACCGTCCGGATATTGCGGTCATTGCCGCGGGGTCTCTTTTAGAGTTTGCGCTTAAAGACTTCAAAAGCAGCATGCCTGTTGGCAGGATTGAATATTTTCACCTTGGCCCAGCGTTATTTTCGGAGTGTTTGGCCGATGATCAATCAGCGCAACCGCTTAATGATTTTTTCAAGGCATGGAATTTTTCCGAGCCGTTTTCCGAAGCAGCCCATAAATCCTTGCTCGATCGGCTGAGGGATTTCGTATTGGTCGGCGGAATGCCCGAAGCCGCGGAGGCTTTTCTGAGGCGACATGACCTGCAGGAAGTTCATGCCATCCACCGTTCGATACTAGAAACCTATCATGATGATTTTGGCAAATACTCCACAGGGGCGGAGCTGGAAAAACTGAGACGTGTGTTTGAATTTTTGCCGTCGACCATTGGGGAAAAGTTTAAATTCGTCCGAGTGAATCCCCATTGGCGGTCTATTGACATTCGGCATGCCGTCGATCAAATCGCCCTTGCGGGAATTATTTCGATTGTCCATCACACCGACGCTTCGGGAATTCCGTTAGGCGCGCATGCAAGCGATGCCGTTTGGAAGCCGCTATTCCTTGACGTCGGCCTTGTCGGGACCGCGCTCGGACTGCCATTGCTTACGCAAGAAGCTTTTCGCTCGACGCGATTTGTAAACGAAGGCCCGCTTGCCGAACAGTTTGCGGGTCAGCACTTGCTGTATAAAAGCTCCGTTGGCGAGCGGCCAAAATTGCATTATTGGCTCCGTGAAGGCAAGACAACTAACGCGGAAGTTGATTTTGTCGTGGAACTCGGAGAAAAAATTCTCCCTATAGAAATTAAATCGGGGGCTTCGGGCACAATGAGGTCTTTACACCAATTCGCCGCGATAAAAAACACGTCCGTTGCATTGCGGTTTGATCTTAACCCGCCATCAGTGCAGAGCATTTCACTTGAAATCCAAACCGCCAAGGGCAGGCAACCGGTTTCTTATACGTTGGTTTCCTTGCCATTATATCTGGTTGAGCGGGGCGTTGAAATTGTCAGCGAGGTAAAAGAAAGGCCGATTAAAAATTTGTCTTAAGGGTCAATCCGGCGCTTGATTGGGAGATTTCCGGTTCTATTTTCCAATGTAATGAGTTACTCTTTTTCAATTCGGAAGCGTTACTATGACCGACGGACCGGCCGATGGCGGTCCCCAATATCGCCCCCATGATAACGTCGCTGAACCAATGGTTGTCGCTGTAAATCCGCTGGCACCCGGTAAAAAACGCCATTGCGTACAAACCGCAGGAAACATACGGATTATCGATCCGTTTTGCCAAAACCGAGGACACGGTAAAGGCCGTCGTGGTATGCCCGGAAGGCAATGACGCTGATGCTTCGTTTATACTGAAAGGATTAAATGTGGCCGCGCCTTTATTTGTATAGGGGCGATAGCGTCCGAAACCAATTTTTAAAATTTCTCCGAAGGCGCCTTCAATTGTCAAGGCTGTTAACAACTCTCTGCCGGTTTCACGCCACCATGGATTTGCGAATCCAAAGCCGTAAAGGTACGTGCCGCACCCAACGGCAACGGCAGTATAACCTGAGCCATAATATTGCCACGGCATGATAAAACGGTCCCGCGCGGGTGTTTTCTGGGCTGCTGCAAAGGTCCTCACCGATTGATCAAACGCAAATGCTGTGCCTTCCGCAATGCTCAGCCCTGCAAACGCCCATTCTTTGTATCTAAAATGAAAGGGAGAAGTCACGACCGATACTACATCGTGAACGCTCGAATCAATGTCCGCGAAGATAGTCTGCTTTTTATTTGTCACCGATTTGGCTTGAGTATCGTGTGTGTCAAAAGTTTCAGCGTTTTGAGCATAACTGCCAATACAAAAGGTAAAAATAAAAAACAGTTTTTTATTGGTTCCGAAAACATCAAGTGACATGTAAGGTCCTGAAAAGCTTTTTAATCAATTTCCTGACGCGCCTCTAAAAAAGTCGACTTTTCTTCGCTTTTCTTAAAATATGGAAAAAGACCGGATTTTCTATAGTATAAAACTACTACAGCGAACATAAGCCCGGCGATTATGAGTGAAGATGCGACACGACCTAAATTTAAACCGCCTTCCGAAATGGGTTTTGTGATAGTGTCGCCAAGTGTCGCGCCAAGGGGTCGCGTCAAAACATAGGCGGACCAAAAAAGAAGACTCTTCGGTATTTTAGAAAAGAAATAGCCTAAACCCACAAGAGCAAGCAATCCTAAAAAAACAAGCGCGCCGCGCTCAAAACCGAGGCCGGTATCGGAGGCGGTAAAGTCACCCAGTGCGGTCCCAAGTGTGTTAGAAACCAATATGGTCATCCAATAAAACACCTCGTCCCGTCGAGAGGTAATATTCTCAAACCGGATCCGTCCCGCAACAAATCGCCACGTCACAAGTACCGCGACAACGCCGAAAAATAATATGATTGAGGATTTTATATATCCCATTCCAAGGGTACGGTCAAAATAATCCGACATGGTTGTTCCCACGGTCGTCGTCGCGACAACTAATGCCCAATAGAAAAAAGCGTAATAACGTTTTGAGCCGACCTGCACTGTCAGGCAAATAAAGAAGAATCCCAGAAAAATCAAGCTGCTGACCGCATAGCCAAGCTGAAACGTCATCGACAGTGCGTCGCCGCCGGTTTCTCCGACGGTCGTCGCGAAGATTTTAATTATCCAAAACATGAAGGTAACGAGGGGAACCTTGCTCAGCGCCATGGTCAACGACCAAAGACGTAAAGCGTCACGCTTCCGGCTTCAATGGGCGGACGCGGGTGCGGGTGATCGGCAGTCGGCGCGGGGGGCGTGCCGAACTTTGCCGAAACCAGGTATATCCGGTGAGTCTTTTCGTCAAGAATCATGGTGCGTGCGCCCCGCCTTGTGGGCACATTTTCCAGAACGCCGAATTTCAGGGGCGACTCTTCACGCACAATAGTCAATGTCCCTTCACCATTCGAGCTGAACGCGAAATTGGCGGAAGGGTCAAACCCGGCGCCGTCAACGCCGCTGCCTATGGGAAGCTGGGCGACCACCTTGCCGGAATCCGAGTCAAGGACGATCATAAGGTTGTTGCCGCAGGCGGAAAAAAGCCTATGGTTCTTGCGGTCAATGGACAAGCCGGTGGGTTCTTTTCCGGGGGCCAGCGGCCAAGTATGAAGTATCTTGAGCGTTGAGGCATCGAATGCAACGACTAAGCTTTTATCTTCAAGATTGACAAATACATGGCCTTTTTCATCCGCAACGGCCAGCTCGGGTTTGCCTTCAAAAGAAACGTCCCCAATGACCGCATTGTTCGTGACGTTAATCGCCACCGCATTATTGCTTCCTCCATTAAAAACGAAGATACGTTTGCTTGTCGGTTCAAAAAGGATTGCGTCGGGTTTGCTGGCTTGAACTTTGACGATGGCAAGCTGCTTGAGCGTTTTGAGATCAAAAACCGTTACCGATGAATCCTTACCGTTACTCGTGAAACCCTTCCCCGCAAATGGGGCGATTGCAATGCCGTGCACGCCGTTGGTATTCGGAATTTCGCCTACCAGAGAATTTTTTTTGCAATCCACGACCTGAACGCGGGTTCCTCGCGATATATAGAGCTGCTGTGCTGCGGTGTCAAGCCCGTAGAGGTCCCAACCGCCTTCGCCGCCTAATACCAGGCTGTCAACGAGATGATATCCCGAAGGGCCCGCTGGTGTTGACGCCGATAGCACGGGAAGGCTTAAACCAAGACATATGATTCCTACGAGTGAAAGTTTTTTCATAAATAGCTCCTATTTTTCGGGCAGAATATTTTCCAAGTTTTAATTTAAAAATAGATCATTAATTGAACCGAAAATATGAAATCTGCATTTATAAATAACCTGAATGCGCAGGAGATTGATGCCTGCTTCGCAAAAAAGATGTCTTCCGTTATTTTTTTATTACGGTCGCGTAAACTTCCGCGCCGGCGGTATCGATCAGGGATACTTTCATTTTCGCCGGTGTCAGCAACACCTTTGTAAATCCGGGGACCGATTTCGCGAACACGGTTGATGGAAGCGGTTCTCCCATGGGCCGCACTTCCACCGTTCCGCATACGAAATAGTTGACATGGCCATCGCGTGCTTTGAGGTATTCGAAATCATGGTCGTGTCCGCAGAAGTATGCGTCAACTCCTTTGTCTTCGAAGAACCTGGCAAACCGGGCCTGCATTTCCCCGGTTTGCTTGCCGTGGGCGCTGCCGCTGGAATAGACCGGATGGTGACCGACCACTATTTTCCAGCGTGATTTCGAGTTCGTGAGACAACTATCGATCCAGCGCATTTGTTTCGCGGTGTCTTGCCCCGTCACATGGTGCTCGTCGGTTTTGTAATATTCCGATTGAAACGGCGATGTATCGATGATATAGAAATCCGCGGCGGTAGAATCGTTGATTCTTTTATGGACCGCGAAATACCGTGCAGGCATGTTCCAGCGCCGGCTTATTTTGGTATAATCGATTTCCGCCTGTACTTCCCCTTTGTAATCGTGGTTGCCGAGCGCCACGTACCAATCGCATTCAAGCGACGGGTCGCTGAAGACGTTCTCGAAATTGAGCATCCACAGCGGGTCCTGAGTACTTCGAACGCCGACAACCTGAAAATTGTCCCCCGCGGAAATGATAAAGGTGCCCACTTTTTTGGCAACCATGATTTTTGCGACCTCGGTCTGGTTTCTTTTTCCGTTCCACCCCCAGTCGCCCAAAACGGAAAACTGCAGACCTTTTTCTTTATTGCCACTTTCTTCCGTTGGTGAAATTGCATTGGCGCTGCCATTCGCCTTGTCGGTTTTTGCCGACAATGCCGAGGTAAAAATGACGCATCCGGCAAGCGCAAGTGTCAGAGATCGAAAACCAATCGATACTTTCATTGCGAACTCCTTTGACAAATTGATTAAAGTAAGGTCGATTTAAAGACTTAACCGTACCCCGGCTTGCATTGACCATCCGTAATATTCCATTTGCGTGGTGTGGCTTGGGTCAAGCAGGTATAATTTCTTCGGAGCATTGGTGAGATTTTTAAATTCTATTATTGCCGAGAGGTTTTTTGTAAACTTTTGACTCGCGGCGCAATCCAACTCCAGATGGTCATCCACATAGACACTGCCGAAATGGTTTGCGGAATTTATGAGTTCGACAATACTATGGCTCTGATAATTTAGGGCCATTCTCCCCGAAAAACCATATTTTTCGTAAAATAAAGCGGCATTGCCCACATGCTTGGATTGTCCTGGCAGCGGGGAATACACATTAAGCTCCGGAAGCAGCGTGTTTGAATAGGTAAAGATATAATTGCCGTTTATCCCGAACCCGTTTAAAAACGACGGTAAAAAGAAAAACTGAGACTGCATTTCCAATTCAACGCCGGCAAGGTTGGCTTTCCGGCCGTTGCCTTTGGTATAGTAAGTCCACTGCGTTTTGGACTGGTTAAAAAAGGTGTCCTGCTCGGCCGAAAAAATATAATCGTGCATCTGTTTACCGAATACCCCGGCGTAGAGAATGCTTTTCTTGTTATTGAAATAATATTCGCCGCTGAGGTCGAAATTGTCGGCTGTTGTGGGGCGCAGGTCCGGATTGCCTTTTGTGGCGGTGTGAACATTGTCGTCGACATTATAAACGACGTGTGGGACCAGGTCGAACCATTCGGGCCGGGAAAACGACCGCGTATACGATGCGCGATAGTTCACGCTAATGGTTGGGGAGTATTTGACGATCAAATCCGGAAGCGGGAAGAAAAATTTCTTGTACATTTCAATGGTTGAGGTTTTTTCCCAGTTATTGGAAGTGTTAACCGAATCGGAATAGCCGGTGTAATGCATCGAAGTATACTCAAAACGTATACCGCCTTTTATTGTCAGAAGATCCGTTTTCAATGTTGCCATGCCGTAGCCGGCGCCATTAAAATCGCGCGCCGAAAAAGTCTCAGGGTCGGACGAAAGGTGATTAGAGGTGGAATCGGCCACGAATCTATTGCCCGGATTCACAATATTGTTGTAATAATGCGGTGAATCAAGATAAGCGCGAATAAGCCCAGGGTCCGGCATATTGTTCAAGGTATATAACCCGTTATAAAAGTCTTTGTTGGAATACCCTCCCGCAAACGAAGTTAGATTAGGCGTGCGGTATTTCCCCGTATCCTTAAAGGTTATTACCGAAAGGGTCTGGTCCTTGAAATGGTCAAGAACTTTGCCCCCGGCTTTTATCTCAAGTTTGCCAAGATCGACGTCAAAAGGCTTCTTAACATTGAATTGTGCGGAAAAAGAGTTTTCGGCCGACTGGGTGTTCTCGATCTTTGCGCTGCTAAGTGTAAAATATTTCATATTTTTAAACGAAGAATCGTAATCAAACACCTCTTTTCCCGACGCAATATTTGATTGATAATCCCATATTATTATGGGTTCAAATGTCGGGGTGTTCGCATTGGAATGATTGAAAAGATACGAAAGCCCCGACGATCGGTCGAATGTTACGGTCATTTCGCTTGGCTCACTGCTGGTTGCATGGGAATAAGCGACATTGCCGTCAATGGTGATACCATTGATTTTTGTCGTTCCCCCCAAGGTCGCGCTGGAAATGGTCTGCTCTTTATAGGTGTCTTTAATGGAGCGCGTCGTGGGCACTTCCCCCACGACGTCCTTGTCATCCATTGGGCGCGCGTCCTGGTCCTGAACGTCAAAACCGAGCGTTCGCCGATCTTCCTGAATGCCGTATTTGTTAAACGAACCAACCAGAAAAACATTTGACTGAAGCGAAAAACGATAATCCAGTCTGCCGTTTACGCCGATGCGCTCGTTGGTTTTATTATAATCGCGATATTGCATGGTATTTAAGTAACTGGCCCCCAGCCCTTTCGGATTGTATGTCGAGGTGTCCCAGTCGAGTTCGATTCCTTGCGTCTCCTTTTGGTCTCTGTAATAACTGCCGCCCAGGAACACACCGAGCTTTCCGTGGTCTAAAAAACATTTTCCTATTGAAGCGGAACCCTGGTAGAGCGGCGCATTGGATAATTGGGTATAACCCGGAGTAAGGTTCAACTTGGCTTTTATAGTTGAGTCATGCGCGGTGGATGTTATCAGGTTAACCGTTCCGCCGATGGCGTCGCCGTCGATGTCGGGCGTCAAAACTTTGCTGACTTCGATTTCCGCGAGCTGGTCGGCCGGAATTACGTTAAGCGCGACCGCGCGGGTCCGCGCATCGGGCGAAGCTATGCTCTGGCCATTGATCGTCACTGTTGACAAACGAGATTCGGTCCCCCTTATTTGCACATATTTTCCTTCGCCCTGGTCCCGTTGTATCGATATTCCCGCAACGCGTTGCAATGCGTCGGCAGTCGATTGGTCGGGAAGTTTTTCGATCAATTCGGCATCGATTACGTTTTTTAAATTGTCGGAGTTTTTCTGCTTACCATAGGCGTTTGCCTGGCCTTCTGATTTGCCAACGACCACCGACTTCCCCATGCTTTTTGTTGCGTTCCATAAAAAAATCGCGGGAAGGCGGTTGACCGTTCCGGTGAGCTTTACGGGAAGCGTGTCGGTCAGGTATCCGGGAAATGAAACATAAAGGGTGCATGATCCGGCGGTGTCGGATGCAATCGTGAAGTTTCCCGTTTTATCGCTCTTAGATGCCGAAGAAGAAGCGCCTGAAACCATTATTACGGCGCCTGACAGAGGCGCTTGGGTAACACCGTCCAAAATCTGACCCAAAATCGTTCCTGAATTTAATGAAGTGTGGCTCGTATCGGCGGACGGAGTCGAGCTGTTCGAGTTTCCCGTGTCCGTAAGTGCGCTTGACGAAGTGGCGTCCATTGAATCTTTGGAATTTTTAATTGAATCCGTTTCAAGAGCGGAAGCTGCCGAGTCCGGAAGGTCCTTTGTTTGAGGGGTATCCTTTGCGCCAAAGCAGGGAACAATGCAGATAAGAACTAAGCAGGTGATTGAGAAAAGTTTCATATATTTTTGCTATTTCGCTTTCAAAGGTAATAAAAGGGCTTGCCGCTATTGGCAAGCCCTGCTTTTCAGGCGGCTACATTTGGCTATTGTTTCTCTATGATAGTCGACCGCGCCTGATCCGCGCATTTTGCCTGAAGCACATAAACGCCGGAAGCGAAGTCTTTCAAGGAAATTGACATCGCATGCGAACCGGCGACCTGATTTGCATTTTCGAAAGTACGGATCAATTTCCCGCTTGCGGAAAACAACCTGACGGATGTCATTGCGGCATTGGGTTGGTTCCATGAAAGCAAGCGAATGTTGCCTTTTCCGGTAATCGTCCAATTCATTGCGGCTTTGGAAACCATACGGTTAGTGCTTATGACCGGTACTGCGGCCGATTTAAAAACGCCACCATTGGAAACCGCGAGAGCGGACCATCCGGTTGCCCAGAGCGGCGCGCTGGGATCAAACGCTCCGCGATAGGTTGTCTGGTCGAAAAATCCGCCTGTCGGCACCGTTCCTACATTCTGGGATGCCGGACCGCTCGCGGATGGCCGAGGATCGAGCTGTCCGGTGCGTGACCAACCGAGCCCGCCGAATACCGGATCAATCGTATCATTCATTCGGCCGGTTGCAGAGGCGTACGTTTGAAGAAACGGCAGCCCTTCGAAAATGCTGTCGACGACGTTACCGCTTCCAAAACCGAAAAAGATATCGTTTTTAAAAACGAGGGCGCTGTCGTTATTGAGGTGGTACCGGGAACCCGTTGAATCTCCTGCGTCAAGGTAATCTTCGACGTACACCCCGTAATGCGAACACTGGGAAAGAATGGAATTGGCAAAGGTCCCGGCCGCGCGATCTTTAATGTAAAGGCCGTAGAGATATTTCCAGGTATCGGGATTGTTCGCGCCGGTCCCGATAAAGGTCGCATTATATACTTTCGCATTGGTAATAGGCGCATAGTTGAAGTCGCCGCTTTCCCACTTGGACATGCAGCCGTTTTTAGTACTGCTGGTGATGACGGTTTGAATGGCGAAAACATACTGCAGGTTGCCCTGGTAGCCGCCCTGGAACATGACCGCGTCACCCGCCTGGAAGGCGCTGATGACATGTTTTGCATTAACGGTCCCGCCCGTGAAATTGATACCGTCTTCGTTGCACATGAAGACCTCTACATTGTCAACAACGGTCCCGGCCCCAACGCTGCAGAACATGAGTCCTTTGATCTCCGCCATGTCCGCCGCACCGGTATAGCGGATTGAAACATACTGGAGAACGCCCGACGTATCATACGAGTTTTTAGCATACGTCGCGGCTGAGGTCACATTACCTGAATCGCCGAAGGTTATCCAGCTCGTGTCGGCGATCGTAATGTCGGAAGAATAGCTATTGTCAACGCCACCTTCGGTATTGCAGGGCGCCCTGCCGAAAATGTTGATGCCGCCCCAAAGTCCGCGTGAATTGTCGCTGATAACAAGCGGCGAATGGGAACCCGTATCGAGGACGGATGTAAAAATAATGGGTTGCGCGGCGGTGCCCATCGCGTACAAACGGCCGTCACGCGCGACGATAAGTATTGCAACGGAATCCGAAACCGGCGCTCCGGCGCCGTAAATCGTCGTTCCGGCCGCTATGTTGAGCCGGGACCCGGCCTTGACCACGACTTTGCCGTGAAGAACATACGTGTTCGATGCGACCCACGATTTTGTTTGCCCCGCGGGAAGGCTGTCGTTAGTGATGTCGATCCTCGCCGCCGATACGTGCGTGGCCAGCAAAGCGCTTGCCACGATTCCTAAAAGTACTGAGCGCTTCATAATAAAAAAACCTCCTGTGATTGGTTTAATGAAGAATTTTTCGTTCGTTATTAAAAATGCCTCATCAAAATTAGGACAACGTTAAACCATCGTGAGAATTTCAATAGTTGAATCAATTATTCAGCGTATGTAAAGAATCCTAACACGATTCTATTGGTCGCGTAACATACGACAAATGTTACGCGCCTATTTTATTAAATACTAATGAATTGCACGGAGAAAGAAGGGCGCATGATACGATTTATAAACGGATTTTCTTTAATGACATTGCTGTGTATTGGATTCGCCTTGGCGGGGGAATTGTCCGACCAGTCGGCGGACTCGGACAATGAACTACATCGTCTTACCAGGGAGTTACAGCAAATCAAAACGCAGCGACTAAACAATCAACGGGAAATGGAAACCGAAAAGGCTGATTTTGCCGCCTATCGGGCATATACGGCAAAGCGCCTGACTTCCGCGCGAAGCGATATCGATTCGCTCAAGCATGAAACGCTCCGCTATCAAATGCGCAGCGATTCGCTGGCGGCCCTCATTCAATCTGCACAATTGAAAAAGCATGAAATCGAGCTTTCGCGGGAGGCGCTTCGAAACCGTGTTTTGAAATCCTGCGATAAACTTGACATTATGGCTATCTTTCTTTCCCCTCAAACGCAAGGACAGATCAGGTCGTCGCTATCGCTGGTTAAAAATGACCTCGCGTCGAAAACCATAGAATGCCCGGAGGCCTTTTCAAGGCTGGCGCAAATAATCAGCCTTATGCGCGACGCGACCGGATCGATCCAAACGAGTTCGGAAAATTCGCCGATTGCCGAAATCAGGGGAACGGCAACGCGGCTGCGCATTGGGTGCGTCATGGATGCGGCGGCCGACCCCAAAGGGGACGCATGTTATATATGGAAAGGAAACAAGTCCGACGGTACGCCGGTTTGGAAATTGGCCGACGATAAATCGATTGGACCTGAAATCATCCACGCAGTGGCCGTTCGCGAGGGAAAAGCGCTTCCAACACTGGTCAATCTTCCATTGTCCGCCGTAGGGAAGGGGGTTGTGCCGTGAAAACCTTTTCAATCCTTTCCGTAATAATGGTTCTGGTGATTGCGTTCGCGGCCTTCGCTTCGAAAAAAGAGGAAAAGGAATTCAAAGAAAAACAGGGCAGGCTGGAACTATTGAAGGCCGAGGTGGAAGGGGCGCGCGATTCCTTTGAAACCGAGTCGGCCCGCCGCTACACGCTCAAGCAAAAAGGCGTTGACCAGCGCGATCTCGACAAACAGGAGTTCGAACAGCTTCGGGAGGCCCAGGAACGGGCGGCCAACGATCTTGCGCGCGTCAAGGAAGAATGCCTCGCCCGCGAACAGATGGCCGCCGACGAGCGCAAAGCCGCGGAAACGGCCAAGGAAGAATGGTCATATGTGAAAGCCGCGCTTGGCGATGTTTTTAAAAAAGAGGCCGACGCCGTCATCGAAGCGTTTCCGATCGACCGCGAGACCCGCCGGGAGTCTTTGGAAAATGTTAGAAGCGGCTACGCCGCGAAACAAGACCCTTCCCAGGGCTGGGACGATTTTGTTGGTTACGCCCGCGTAGATATCGACAAAGGTTGTGCCGTGGGGATCGTGACCGGAGAGGTATTGCCCGATCAAGGCGCTCCTGTAAAGCTGACGATGGCGCGGTTCGGCAATGTTTTTGCCCTCGGCATGGACCAGGCGGGCGTGGCATATGTGGTGCGGCAAACCGGACGCCTCGGCGCCGATAAATATACCGTTGAAAAAGTCGGTTCTGCTTCGTATTCGAATTATATAAATACCGTATTTCACGAATGGATGAAAACCGGAAGTCCGTCCGGGCTCATCCGGATTGAAATATTGCAAAATGACCAGAGCCGCCTTTTGGTGTCGGGTAAAAAACAGTCCGAATGGGCCGGATTTTATGCGTCGCTCAAAGCCGGAGGCTTGATTATGGTCCCACTGCTGATGCTTCCGATATGGGTATTGTACCTGACGTTCAGAAAAGGTTTTCAACTATTGGCGCGGCGCAGGTCGTACCATCAATGTCACAAGGCGGCAATGGCGCTCATCGACAAGGAAGATTATGACGGCGCATTGCAGTATGTAAAAAGCAAAAAAGGCGTGATGGCGCGCGTTTTTGAAATCTGCCTCGACCGCAAGGAGCATGGCCGACATGTAAGCGAACGGGCCGTGCGCGAGCAGATCATGCTTGAGTTTCCGGTGCTGTCGCGTGGGATCAATACCATCGCCGTCATTGCCGGGGCGGCCCCGCTCATGGGACTTTTAGGCACCATAAGCGGCATGATAACCTTGTTCGCTGCGGTAACCCACTATGGGACCGGTGACCCGAAGTTTCTCGCGGGCGGGATTTCTGAGGCGCTGATTACCGCGAAAACCGGGCTTGCCATTGCCATTCCCACGTTATT
>Ga0182011_10002563_pt1 | contig 15252 bp, 16 predicted proteins | sample 711E1DmetaG_FD_120481 | JGI IMG/M metagenome (GOLD analysis project Ga0182011, IMG submission 120481) | Permafrost microbial communities from Stordalen Mire, Sweden - 711E1D metaG | ecosystem: Environmental > Terrestrial > Soil > Wetlands > Permafrost | place: Sweden: Stordalen | collected... | reverse complement strand
AGGCCGGCCTCTCTCGTATGACGAATTAACAAATTATCAAAAGATAATCGTTGCGCTTAAAGAAACGCTACGCTTGATGCAGGAGATTGACAGAGTCATTCCCAACTGGCCCATTGAGTGAGGGAAAGCATGGCCATTTCGGAATATGGTAGGGCCGTCAGAAAATATCGCGGTAAAGGCCATCTCGTGCTTGCGGACGGTAGCAAGTTCACATGCCACGTCTCTATCTTGCAGGTAGAGACAGGCAATATTTATCTCATATGCAAATTGGCTCCCAATTTTCTGCAGGCTGCCTCAACCATCAACGATATTATTCACCATAAATGTGAGATAGACCACGTTCAAGGCAAGACAGTAGACGGCCTGGACTTTACTACAATGCACAAGCTTGCTGTCATTCACGCATCCCTCCAATTATTCTCAAACAAGACTTCCGAGTTGACGCTAATGGCGGACGAAGTCAGTCTTATTGTGGAAAATGAGGCCATGGCCGATTATTATGACTTTGGCGTAGTTAACTTCGAATTTTCGGGAAATCACAATGCAACAAAAATCATTCAGAATGGTTCCAAACCGGTTGAGCATTCTTATCTCAATCTTGAGATGAAAGCTCCGTGGGGTGTGGCAACGGTGGATCCCTTACCCGACTATGATGAAATCATCAAGCGGATAAAAGTACAAAAAGGCACTTCAATCACTTGCAAATTTATAGTGAAATCGTCCCGTGGCATCGAGGCCGATGAAATTATTAATAATTTGGACGAGTTATGTCGCCTTTTATCACTATCCCAAGCAACAAAAATCACGTGGATAAATGCTTTAGGCTATACGGCAACCGGGAAAATCAAGGAAATTATACTTAAGAATTCGATTACCTAGCCGTTTTCGTCAGGCGATCTAATAGACTCCCGAGATCACACAGATACAGCTGTTTTCATTGAAAAGGCCTATCCCGCGTATCTTAGACTTCGAAAAGAATACAATCTCGACATTGCTATTGAGCAATATCTGGACGCCAATAACTCGACAACTTATCTTGAAACCTGCGGCTTGGCGGCCGTAGCGCTTATCGATTCGCTCCAGCAGCTATACACTTCAAAACATAGACTTACAGAGATAATCAAGGGCTTTGGTAACAAAAAGGATGACATTAAGGCTGCCTTGACATTCACCATATCTGCTGCCTTTCCAAACATAGAAAGCCAACAGTTGAGCGACATTTTAGAGAAGCTTCCCGAGCTTAACCGGAAACCTTTCTTTAGTCTATTGCAGGCCTGGACCCAGAGCATTAGACTAAATATTGCAGACTCCGAGTTAAGGGAAATTGTACGCACCCGTAATTCTCTCGCCCACAATATGAGCTACCTATCACGCGACAGTAGAGGTAAACAAGTTGAATATTTTCGTCTCATCAATTTCATCAATCAGGTATTTCTCAAATTATTAGGTTACGATGGCCATTTCATTTACGTTGACCTAAATGATCTTTCTTTTGGACGTAAGAAATTTAGCTAAACTATTAGGCTACTACCAATATCTGTCTGGCAATATGATATAAGCCGGTAGAAGCCCGGCATGAACATATTAAACATTGACAGGCGTTTTATGTCGTTCTATATTATTCATATGGGAAAGATAATTCTCATCATCGCCTGTATCCTGCTCGCCCTGACCATAGCTGCTGGTTTCGTAATTCCCAAAATAAGCGATTTCATAGGACCAGTTCTGATATTCGATATTGTCGTGTTGGCGATCAGGGTGCTTATGATAGCAAAAGAAACCCGCCCGCAACGTTTTTAATCTCCAGCTATCCATTTAATATCGTTCCACTCTAAAAGCATGTTACACTTTTCACCATGTATAAATGGAATGCAGCCGATTATCAGAAAAATTCAGAGGCCCAGCTCAACTGGGGCAGGGAACTTATCGCCAAACTGGGGCTGCATGGCAAGGAGAATATACTTGATATCGGGTGCGGCGACGGCAAAGTCACGGCCGATATAGCGGCCCATGTGCCGGACGGCAGGGTTGTTGGCATTGATAGCTCCTCAGCCATGATCGATCTCGCCTGCAAAACTTTTCCTGCCAATGATTTCCCTAATCTGCGCTTTTTTCAGATGGATGCCAGGGAACTCACATTTTCAAATGAATTCGACATCATTTTTTCCAATGCCGTACTACATTGGGTTGACGATCACCGCAAAGTATTGTCCGGCATCTATAAAGGATTAAAGACCCCGGGGAAAATACTGCTACAGATGGGCGGTAGGGGCAACGTGGCAGGGATGATGGCCGTAATGCGGTCTATAACAGAGAAGGCACAATGGAAAGCATATTTCAGTGGGTTCGTCTCACCTTACAACTTCTATGGCCCGGCTGAATACAGCGAATGGTTAAGCGAGATGCATTTTGAACCGGTGCGCCTTGAATTAATACCCAAAGATATGACTCAACGGGGACGGGAGGGGTTCATGGGATGGATCCGCACTACCTGGCACCCATTCATCCACTGTGTTCCTGAATTAGAACAGCAGGAATTCATCAGGCAGGCGGTAGATTCATACCTTACCAATCATCCCATGAATCCAGAAGGTCTGGTTCATATTGATGTGGTCCGGCTGGAAGTGGAAGCGATGAAATTAAACCACTCAAAAAAACAGCACGGAGCGCCTAGTGCGAGCGCCCCGTGCTGTTGAGAGGAGAATACGAAAATGATTAAATTATTTTTATAAGCGTTATCATCATGATGATGATAAGGCCAAAGCAAACTATCATAGACAAGAAGAGAAAACGCATTTTCCAATCACTTCGCATAATACTGAGAATTGGTTTCATGATTGTTCCTCCTTCTTGTTTCCTTACACATCCATTCTAAAACCTATATCCATATAACAGAATAGCATATCGGTACTGCAAAGACGGTGACATTAGTACTATATAAGTGTACCCTATTAAAAAACAGGAAAGGCGGGCTACAGCCCGCCTTTCCTGTGACTACCAAATGAATATTTTAATTAAAGTGCTACCAATCCGGCGATTATAACCAATGCTATGATAAGTGATCCGTCCAGCAACATCCCGCCAAGCAACAATTTCATTTTTCCATCTTTTTTCAATATCTCTGCAAATACTTTCCTGGCTTCCATTGCGTACTCTCCTATCTAGCTTTAAACCTTTACAGTAATTATGCGCTACAGCCGCCCGGCATGTAACGGCAGCAAGTATGGTATTGGCATTAATGATGGTATGATTCCCACTTAGCCGGTGGTGCTAGTACTACGGTATGATATAGTATTAGCCCAAAATATGAACTGTACTTTGACAACGTGAATCATCATACTTATGCTATTAGAAAAGAGCATTTATCATAATGAAGGTTATTTGTCAGATTTTATTACTGCTAATCCTGCTTTGCCCTCTCTTTTCCATTGCCTGCATCAGCAAAGAATACCCTGTAACTCAAAATTACCAGGAAACCCAGTATAAGACTGAAATTACCACTGAGTCTTATACGGAAAACCAGACTGTTATTCACGTTGAATCGGGTGAATACCCTCTGACATCTTATTTCAACTGGAGTACTGCCAATTTCTACTATTACGGTTACGAGATACCTGAAGCACAATCGTACGACAATATCAGCCTGCGTCTGTCGATATGGCCGCAGTTACAGTATGAGCCGGTTATATTGCAGGTTTTCGATATGAGCGAGACCGGGCAAATTCCATCCCCGGAACCCCTTTCCGATGCGGACCAATTGACCGATGTTCCTACATGGTATCTTATAAAAGGAAATGCATCCGCCACATGGCTGAAGTCAGCTAATACAATGATAAACCAGGCAAAATTTCTGGGAGCGACCAATTGTCTCTGGTCGCAGGCTGCCAACCCGCAAGTTTTAGTTCTTAAAGCCGGCAAGCCAAGCAGTATTGCACTTATCATTACCGAGGCACAAAATAAATGGAACTGCAGGGTCAATCTTGATGCTTTATGGTCCCGCAATACTGTCGAATACCTGCCTGTGACTAAACAAAGGCAGGTATCAAAACAGGTCCCATTCCAGGTCGAGGTGCAGAGAACCGTTTACCAGGTCAGGCAAGTCCCTTTCTGGGAAATCATTATTTCACACTAGAGTCTTTATACATATGAATTTACAGTCTGATAATAATACCCGGCAAAGAAGATCGAGATCACGGACAATAGTTCTTATCCTGGTTTTCTCCACACAAATCTTGTCGTCAGCGCTATTTTCCTCCTGTATTACAGTCCAATCTTCAATGACAGAACCCTATTATGTCACCGAGTACACTACTGAAAACCGGACCGAGCTCTATACCGAGACCATTCCGATAGTCAAGAGTGTGCCATACGAAAAGGTCCTTCAACCTCATATACTGTGGAGCAATCCCCAACTGTTATTCAATGGCCACAACTCAATATGGTATTACGGCTATGATCTCTCCGGCTTTCCGGCCCGCGAAACACAGCAAATTAAGATAGCGTGTTTTAAACAACAATTTTACGAGTATCTGGCAGTCAGCGTATTTGACATGGACCCGAGCGGCCAGATACTTGCCCCACCTTTGATTTCCGCTTCCGATAACATTTCGCCTATAGTCGAAGAACATACTTGGATTACTTCAAAAGAAGGCATTAGCACTTTCAATACGTGGTCCGAACTGGCAAACATGAAGCTCGACTTTGCCCATTTCCTCGGCGGCAGAACTGACCTGTTTTTAAATAGGGCTACTGCATATCCCGTGGAACTGGATACAAGGGGGTCCAGGGAAATAGCAGTACTTATATACGGTCCGACCGATCCGCAGAATTGCAGATTTAATACAACGCTCGCTTGGTCAGAGAATGTCACGGACTACGTGACCAGAACAGCAGAGCGCTCCGTCCCAGTGCAGGTTGAGCACCGTGTCCTTAAGCAGAAGTCAGTGCTTCAATCCAGGCAGGTGCCTTTCTGGGAATCCCTTTTAACCAATAAACCTTAACCCATCGCCCGCGGTACTCCATAATATCCGCAAGTAACTGCACCCATTACTGAGCCTAATAGCTCATTTGATGAGCCATCAGGTTGCATTTTTGACCCTAATCGCTAATAATACAGATAGTTCATTTAAATCGAAACAGGATTTGGGGTTAATTTATGAGGACTCGGGCTTTAGAGCATTTAAACCGCGGGCACATTTTATTTGTGCTGCTGTTAATGGCGCAATTTCAATTCTGGGACGGGATAATCACACAGGTTTTCGTTAACAACGGTCTGGCAAAAGAAGCAAATCCATTGATGGCGCCGCTTGTATCGGGCGGCAGTTTCCTGCTTATTAAGCTGTTGGGAATAGCAGCCCTGCTGTTGCTGCTATGGATAATCTCCAAACGCTTCCCCAGGATAGCGGTGGCTTCCGCATCCTGCATATCCATATATTATATAGCTGTGATCACCTGGAATTTTTTAGTGTTCTTTCAGCCTTGTTGAGATAAATTACTATCCTTTAATCCTTTTCAATAATCAGTTCATTGCCGGTACAAGGTCTGCTGTTTGATACCCGAATGCAAACTCATTTCTTTCGATGACATCTACCAGCACATCAACTACCCTGGCATCGTATAATTTGTCCCGTCCGGTCTGTAATTCTTCGATTATATCATCTTTTTTCCGGGCTGGACGATATGGCCGATGAGAACTCATGGCTTCCACCACATCACAAATCCCCAATATCCTTGTCTCAAGGCTCAACTGGTCCTTGCGAATACCATGCGGATAACCGGACCCATTCAGTCTTTCATGATGGTTCATAACCATATTCATGACATGTTCCGGAAGATTCATGCCCTGGAGCATCTCATAACCACGCTTAACGTGAGACCTGATCAATACCCATTCCTCATCGGTGAGTTTACCCGGTTTGGAAAGTATTGTATTGGGTATTGCTGCCTTGCCGATATCATGCAAAAGGGCACCAACCTGCAACCATTCAAGTTCGTCATCCTTCAATCCGAGCCTTTCGCCTACAAACGCAGCCAGGCTGGCTAACCTTTCCTGATGGCTCACCGTGTACGGATCTACAGCCAACATTGCCTTAGACATCACTTTGGTTAAATGAACAAAATGCTGTTTTATCTGTTTGCCGGCATTCTGTCTTTCAATCGTCTGTGCAAGCATAGTAGCAGAAGTAGCCAGCAGGTTAATCTCGACAGGTTTAAACCCATTTGAAGCAACCGGTTTCTCAAAACCAACTACCCCGGCAAATTCTGAATTAACCATTACGGGTAAGATCAAGTTGGATGAATTGCCATTACATGTGCTAACAATAGTTCCTTCCTTTTTAGAAAGCTGCATTAAATCTTTGGCAACACCTTCTCCCCCACTATCCCCGGTAACAGAGGCACCTGTTCCGCCGCCCTTATCTTCCTTATCAGTGTAACTTATGTAAACCTTTGGGTTCTCTGGGTTTCCATCGCTGGAACTACACGGCTCAGGTTTTGACACAATGTTGCTATCCTGGTTTTTATCCGGTAAATCATCCCCGAGCATAATAAAAGCATTATTGATTTCTGATGTATGGCACAATATCTCCAGGATCTTTTTATAAGGAATATCTTTCCTTGTTTCCAGAAGTATCTGCCCCACCCTGGCAATTGCTTTGAGATACTTCTCTTTTTCTCTTTGGGCTTTTTCTACTTCTTTACGCTCAGAAACGTCCCGCGCTATTCCTTGAAAACCCGTTAGCCCCCCATCCCTGTTCTTCATAGGCATGAAGCTTAATTCGATAGGTACCAGGGTACCATTTTCTTTCATTAGATCAACATATAGATGCCTACCTGCAACTTCCTTAAAGCGTTTCAATTGATCAGGCACAAATGTTTTGTACTCGGGTGATAGCAGGTACCTGATATTATTAGTAAGGATTTTGTCTATAGTATATCCACTAACTTCCTCGATAGCCTTATTTGCAAACGTGAAGTTACCTTCACTATCAAGCGTAAAAATGATATCCTGCGTAGTATCGATAATATGCTGTATCCGTTTTTCGGCCTTAGTTGCCTGTTCACGTTGAAGGACCAGCTCATTGTGAATCTTAAAGATCTCACGAAAACTGAAATGAACAAGTAAGGTAATAACAGCCATGCCAAACAGCCAGTCCAGCAACATCTGGAACGCCGTCGTAGCCGTGCCCGTACCTAACAATATATAATGCACTATTTGCAGAGACGCCAGCGTAGCGCCGGCCATCAATAGGATAAGGGCCTCTAACTGCCGAATTTGAACCTTTGAATCTTTTCTGACGATCTCGCCGGCCATATTTTTCTCCTTTCCCGTAGTATTTTTCTGTCTTGCATTATCTCCACTCATGGTTTAATCACCTTTGTGTATATTCATTCTGCCCAGAACTATAGCCATATTCCTCACCCTCGAAATCGTCCTCATCCTCCACATCGTCATCATCCAGTCTCCTCAGTTTTTTGATCGTATGCCCTATCCAAAAGAACATGAAACCAAACAGCGCCAGGCCTAGTGCAACCAAAATCCACTTTACCCAATCCGGCATATTGCTAAGGATCGTTATAAAAGTGTGCCCCCTGTAAAATGAGCTGACGAGCGACCACTGTCCTTCATTCGAAGCGCGGTCGATAGCTTTGACACGCCAGTAATAAGGTTTGTCCTTGCCCGGCAACATTTTACTGTCTTCAGTAATATCAATATAATTGGCTCCTATGTTGGACTGAGACATGATCACGTTAGTAAATTTAGGATCATCGGCGACTTCAAAAGTGTATGTCACACCGCTGGGATCGGAAACCACGCCCCATTCAAAATGTACGTCTTTGACCTGGCGATCGCCATCAACCGGTAACTGGGTAACCGGTGCAATTGGAGGGGTCGATTCCACCGTAAAGATGACCTTTTGCGTACTAATTCCGTCTGTTGCTATTACATTATGGGGGCCATGCATACTGACAGGTATTTTGAAGCTATAGGTGAAGCTTCCCTGGGGCTGGACCGTCGTAGCTTCCATTTTCACATTATCATAGGACACATTAACAGGAAACCCCGGCCTGAAACCAGATCCTTGAAGCCCAACCTGCATACCAATGAAACCGTTGTCCGGGCTTATATTCATAGTCGCTGCTACTTTAATATCACTAAATGATTTATTAGTCCGATCGTCCACTTTTATTTTATGCACGCCGTCACCGCAAGCAGGCACTATTATGGAAGTTGCAAACCCGCCGTCCGTGCCCGTCTGGACTACCCCTACATCTTTGTCATCAAAATATACCGTTACATCAGCTACGCCCTGATAGCCCGTGCCAATGATCGTCACATTATCACCCACCGCTGCGGAAGACGGCATGATGCTAGCCTGTTGCCGAACATTATAGACAGCAGTTGCCACATTATTCTCAGAATCCTGTAATTTTATATTATGATTTCCCCTGGAGCACGACGGGATAACCAATCTCATATTGGAGCACTGGCCTTTCTCATCCGATTCACCGGTGACCAATTTATCATCGTCAACTCCAAGGTATATAAGCTTACTGGCGGCGAAGCCATTACCGCTGACTGAGATAACGTCTCCAACGTATCCGGCTACAGTGCTCCCCAGCGATATAGAAGGAAGTAGTTTAAAGCCGGTAGTAATTGTATTAACGCCATCGTCGGCCATGATTATATATCGTCCCGCAGGAAAAACATCGACATTAAAATCCGCCACGCCATACCCGGAGGCATCAGTAGTTGTCGTGCTAGCTACATATGTTTGAGTACCCACTGTAGTGCCTGTGCCGATAGTAGTCCCCGTGCCAAACGTTACGATTACTTGCTTGTTGGGCTGGTAATTAATTATTTTGACGTACACAGCTGTACCAACCGTACCCTGCGAAGGTAAAACCTCTACGCTCGGAGAAGTGAGATTTTCGGCAATAGCCGCCGGGAAAGAAGAAGGGAATAGACAAAATGGGCATAACCCGATAGCAGAAAATATCAGCAGCAACCTGCAAATCACGCTCGTGTTTAGCACCGGTCCACGCTTGTCTACAAAGCTTGCCCAGCTATTAGTTAAGCTATTTATAAAACAGTAAAAGCGGGCCATTGTTGCTTTTACTGATGTTTCGATACTATTGCGGCTCATGGCTTCCTCCTCTATTTCGAGCGCATTCCACCCAGGAACTCCGATACTTCGCTTCCGAGTTTCTCGATATTCTGCACATCTACGTCAAATAAATTAGCTGCCAGATCAGATGTTGAAGAATCTTCCGCATCTTCAGTTTCAAAAACGCTCATCAGGTCAAGTTCTTCCTCTTTTGGCGCTTCTTCTTCAGAACTAAGCGTATCCATAGACGGCAAATCCGGCAAAGTCATTTCGGCGTTTTCCTGATCACCAGCACCCGCCTCAGCTTGATCATTATCCTTTGCATCAACGGCGGCCTTTTCTTGATGTTCCTGGGATGACTTCTGCTGTTCATCCTGTTGAGCGCCTTTGGGTGATGCAGCAGCTTTGCCCTGCGGCAGCAACCTGTTGTCAGGCAGCTCTTTAAGCTCTAACAGCTTATCTTCCCGGTTTTTGGGAACTTTACTCTTTTTCTCCTTTTTGTTTTTAACATTTTTCTTTTCTTTAACAGTCTCAGAGGATTCCTGCGGTATCTGTTTCGGCGCTTTTCCCGCGGCGACTGCTGCCAGTGCAACCCTCCTTCTGCCTTTAGGGCGTTTTGGCTGCATGCTCTTCATCAGTAGCCACATAATGCCAAACACGCATGTACAGGCTACGATGATAATTACCAAGTAAACGCCGACTTCGTAGAAATCCACTATTTACTCCTTAGATCCATGATTAACTAGGCGCCTTTAGAGAGCTGAACATTCCTGTAACCAGGCCGGGCACAAGGATCATTGCACCCCCGGTAATAAGCATCATAATTGAGAGGTAAAACAAAAACTTATAGTTATGCCCCCCTTCTACTACCTTGATGGCAGCGGGATTTACAACTGTGAGCATCAGCAGCATGGCTGTCGACATCATGTAAAGCATCTGCAGTTGGCTGCCAGAATTAGCGAAAAACGCGAATGTGGGTAACTGTGATATGGCATTCATACCCTGCCCGGTGGTTGCACCCTGCATCGATTGCATAGCCTGTGAAAAACTCCACATTATCTGGTATATGCCCACCAGTAATAGCGCCATGGTCGCATGCATCGTAGCACACAGGTAAAAGAATCCATCTGAGACCGCTTTTCTCTTTCCTCGTAATAGAGCTATCTTCATAGCAAACATCGATGACTGGTTGCCAACAGCATTGGGATCACCGCCGACGGCAATCCCGTCCCAGAAAATCCGGACACTGCGGTTTATCTGTTCGCTTCCGGACTCACAGACAAATTTCTCCCAGCAAAGTTCCGGACGTATACCGAACATGAGGGCATTATTCATCCTGATGACAGGTTTCTTTAGTGAAGCCAGCGACCCGAAATCTAGCCTGCTCACCGCTTCGGTAACGGTTGTCCCGATGACTTTTGTAATGCCTCCCAAAGATCTGATGAAACCTGCTATATCGGCATCGTTCCTGTCTATTTTTTTATCGTCCCAACATATCAATATCCCGGGCGGAGCTATAATCAGTCCAAGTACAATAATCGACCACCCCAGGCCGGCATTCATTAAAAACAATACGGGAATCGACAACACCGCCAGCGGTATAGAAACATAGAACAGTACCTTCCTGGCTAATTCTTGAGCGTGCGATGTCTCTGATAAAGAATGCGTCTTTATCTCTTTGGGCGCCGACCGGTACATTACCCATACGCCCAATACGGTAGAAATAAGCATCAAGAAAGTGAGTATCGCTATGAAACTGGACGGCATGGGGAAAATTAAGATAGATACCACGGTGATTACCACGACCAGTGAAGCCGAGATAATTAAAGCCGTGAATGCATCCGTCCATTTGGCAAGAATGCTTACCTGGCGCTCGTATTCATCGCCATAGGTCTCTCCCATTACTTCAGCTTCCCGTTTCAAGAATAATGCCTCGTTTTCGCCGGAGGCCATAGCCCCCGACATGCGAAGCAATATTGCCTTTGGCTCCGCCTCCTTGGTTTTCTCCCCAACCATGCGGCATGCCTCGGAATAATCATAATTAAGCTTTTTAGCCAGGAAATGCACTTTCCTAAAATAAACTGAAGATGTAAACCCAAGACGGGAGGCATACTCGAACATCTGTGACCTGGGCAACTCGGATGTTGCCAGCGCCGACATATAGGTAAGATGACAGAATAGGTCTGCTTTCAACAGATCATCATTATGTTTAATACGCCCGTTAGAGGAGCCGTCTAACACAAATCCGTTATCTTTAGAAGAGTCCTTCCCGTTGCGCTTTAGCAAGGACTTTAAGGAGATCATAAAAGTTCTTAACTCCCTGTTGATTTAATTTTTCGAGTATCTTGCCACGCCTCTCTACTTCTGCGTAAATACGGCGCTTCTTGTGCGGCGGAATGCCTAGTTTAGGGGCGATCTTATGCTCCAGCAGATAGCTGTTGCCATCACCAGAAAATAGAAATGTGTCGGTCACCGGGTCCCAGCGGAACGTTTCAATGAAGTTGAACGATTGGGTAACCGGGTCGTAACCTACTATCTCGTTAATACTTGTCATCCGCCTGCCGGTTTTGCCATCTGGCAGTTTAACTGCCTGTTGGATGATACAGATATTCAAGTTGTCCATGTAGGACTTGGGAACATTTATCGGGGCGCCGGTAAGACGTTGGATAAGTCTTTCAACTGAAGCAGCATGGAATGTAGCCATCACCGAATGGCCCGTCTGCATGGCCTGGAAAGCAATGGCGCCTTCAGCTCCACGGATTTCACCGATGATGATTTCATTTGGCCTTTGACGCAGGGCTGCTTTGAGCAGGTCAAACATACCTACCCCCGCATCCCCCTCCTTGGTGGAAGACACGACTTCCCTGATCCAGTTCTGGTGCGGCACCTGCAATTCCGGGGTGTCCTCGATCGACACGATCTTGGCATTAGGATGGATAAATGTAGTGACTGCATTTAAAGTCGTAGTTTTTCCCGAGGCGGTTTCTCCGCATACAAATACATTCATTCCCTCGCCGATGGTAAGAGACAGGTAAGCCGCCATCTTATAGTCCAACGTATGCCAATCAATCAGTTCAAGGATCGAAGACGGCACCTCGCTGAATTTCCTGATGGTAAAGTTGGACCCGCGCTTTGATACATCCGAGCCATAGACAATATTGATACGTGAGCCGTCCGGCAGAGTTGCATCAACTATCGGGCTGTGAACACTGACCGGTTTCTTTATGCGCTCGGCCAGTCTCATGACAAACTGGTCAAGGTCCTCAGCCGTGGGAAAATTGACCACAGTTTTCAAACTCTTAAAAATCTTATGCTCAACGAAAATTACGCCCATCCCGCTGCAGCTGACATCTTCAACATACTTATCATATACAATAGGGTCGAGCACGCCCAGGCCGACCTTGTCCCTCTGTATCAAGTATTTTATTTCCATTAATTGACGCGCCGTGACTTCAAGCTGCTTGAACTTGCTGCTAAACGACATCCTTTCAAGCAGGCCTAATCCTGTTTTCCCTTTTCCGTTTCCGTTACTGTTTTTACTTTGTGAAGACCAATTATTCCTGTTCCCGTTTCCACCATTACCACCACTCACAACACATATTTCGTCCACGCATTTTAAGAACGCCTCACGTTTTTCGTCCATGTTCTTGATCGAGAAATCCCCCAGCCTATCGGACATTTCGAGAAGCTTTTTTTCCACTTCCAGCATAAGCGGATCAATATTAGTAATCAGAATCGGCTCAATAGGTATATATGTATTCCTGCCGTCGCCATGGTCATAAAGGATATGTGTAAACACGCCTTCCTTGACGGGATAAATAAGATTGGGATTCGGGGTACCTCCGATAGCTTTGTCAAGCTTGTCATAGAATTTAGGCATGCCGTAGTCAGCGATCGGAATCATCTCCAGGTATTCAAGGAGATGCGGGTTCTTCCCAACCAACTCCTGTGTCGGCTTCGAGAGCAAACTCAGGATATTGCAGGAATCCGACTTTTTCCTGGTTTTGGGATCAGGTATTGCAAAGGGCAGTATTATTTCAGGCATTATACAAATCCTATTATTAGTTAAGCCCTGGCCCTGCCCATCGGCATGACACGCATCCCGATGCCAGGGTCCACATCGAAGCTCAGAATGTTGCCGGTATTTTTATCTGCACCCTTCACCTTGGCAACCTCAAGCACCTTGACCAGCTTATCTCCGACCTCCTCAATTCTTAACCTAAAATGAGCATCACAGGCAGACCGTATACGGATCAGGAGCTGCTCATCAATTGCATATGTATGCGTAATGTTGATGATTGTGCGGCCCCCGTCACATAATTTTTTACACTCCTCAAAATAGTCAATTATCTGCTCAACAGACGTATGTGCTATAACCGGCGTCAAAGAGTCTACCACTATCAGCTTGTAAGTCGGATAGGCCATTATTCCGGATATAATTGTCGAGAATGTATTCATTGCCTTCATTTTCGAGGCTTCCACCTGGAAGATCTTTATCCAGCCGAGCAGCAGGGAATCCAAGATGCCCAGACCAAGGCTTTCCATCTGGGAATGCATACTCTTAACAGTATTCTCAGTGGTGAAAAGCAACACCCTGTGGTGTGCATTCAGGGCGCCCCACATCATCTGCTGCGACAGCACCGATTTTCCAGCGTCGGATTGTCCCTCAATCAGGGTTAATGAACCCACGGGGATTCCTCCACCAAGCCTCTTATCAATCTCGGAATGCCCCGTACAGATAATTTCGTCTTGCGACCGTTCTTCTTCATCAGATGATAGTATTTTGGTCATCGTATCCTCTTACCAAATTTGCTTTTCCATACTTTTACCAACCAAATGCAAGTTCACTTTTAGCCCCATTGGGAGTTACCACTGTCGCCAGGTTAGTCGTGTTTTCAGTGGCTGCAGGTGATAGTTTTATTACTATCCGCATGTCCTCACCCGGGTCAAGAATATTGGGTCCGTAGATCTCCGACTTTCCCTGAAAAAAAAAAGCCGTCGGTCTGCCAGCCCGGAGTTGCCGCTGAATATGGTATCCAGTCCGTACTTCCATCCTGGTAACGAACTATCACATCCCATGCGCCATAATTCCTTAGCGCAGTCTTGCCATCGTTGTGAACGTACATCTTGACCGTTGCACCGCTATCGGTGGTAGCACTGTTTTCACACGTGATGCTTGTGCCAATAATATCCCTTGACATCACCTGTTGCTCCCTAAGTGCGTCTGACATAGTATTTATAGCATTCAACGCACTCATCGAAAGAGACAGAACGCCAATAATTAGCAATGCGATACAAACGAGTGTGATAGCGAAATTTTCCATGGTACTCCAATACTTGTACTATAAATATCCTGGTCCGAAATACCATTCGGAAGCACGATTTTAAAATAATATGATCCGGAGGGCGCCGATGATAAATAAATGGTAATTTTCACGGTAGCCGTCGGGCCCCATTCAGTGCCGTTTTCCAGGGTGTAACCCCAACTTGGTTTGATCGTACCCGTTTGATCATAAGGTATCCGTGCAAAGTTACCTTCGGGACCGAAAAAAATGTCGCTGCTGCTTATTCCACCAATGCGGGAAGCGCCGATATTCTTGACCCATACATATACGTTACTGCCGCTATCGGATACCTCTATTATCTGCACCTGACAGCGGATTCTATCGTCGATTTTACCGCTCGCATCAGCAATTGCACCTGTGCTTTGCGTAATCGCCGGCATGATGGCATTTATAACAACCATGCAACAGACGACACCTCCGATAATAAGAAGTAGCGTTACAAGAACCTTATCCACGGTTGGACTCCTTCATCATCGAGAGGATCGACAGCAGGGCATTATCCTGTATTTGCTCACCACCCATTAAACTCTCAAGCTGCGCCAGCGTAGCCAGGTAATCCGTAGCAGTTGGGGATTGAGTACTGGTTGACTCATAACGTGAAATTCGTACCATCCTGATCAGAACGTCCTTAATGTTCTCTGGAATCCGCCCCATGGCGGTCGACATTTCCACCAGCGCTTCAGTCCGATCTTTTCCTAACTTGGCTGAAGCCTGGTCGACCCACTGGGTCAGACCGGCAATTACTACAAGATCAGCACGGGTACCGCTCATTAAGGCGTTGGGACTCTTTTTCTTACCGT
>Ga0182011_10002561_pt1 | contig 15256 bp, 15 predicted proteins | sample 711E1DmetaG_FD_120481 | JGI IMG/M metagenome (GOLD analysis project Ga0182011, IMG submission 120481) | Permafrost microbial communities from Stordalen Mire, Sweden - 711E1D metaG | ecosystem: Environmental > Terrestrial > Soil > Wetlands > Permafrost | place: Sweden: Stordalen | collected... | reverse complement strand
GGTCTGCGGGATACCTCTTCCGCCCGAGCTGCGGCTCGCCGACAGGCTGCCCGAACCGATCTTCACCCCGTCGACCAAGGCCGACGTCGGGGAGCACGACGAGAACGTCACGATGCGGACCATAGAGGAGCAGATCGGCAAGGCGCTCGCCCGCGAGATCGAGACCGCCAGCCTGGCACTCTACACTCGCGGCTGCGAGATCGCCGAGTCCCACCAAGTAATCCTCGCGGACACCAAGTACGAGTTCGGGACCATCGAGGACCGCATGATCCTGATCGACGAGATCTTCACGCCCGACTCGTCGCGCTTCTGGCCGCGTCAGAAGTGGGAGCCGGGACACGAGCAGGAGAACCTGGACAAGCAGGTGCTGCGAGACTACCTGGAGACGCTCGACTGGGAAAAGAAGCCACCTCCGCCCCCGCTTCCGCCCGAGATAATCGCCAAGACGGCCGAGACTTATCAGTACATCAAGGAAGTCCTGCTGGGAGAGTGAGCCGGTGCGGCTGCTACGTGGGTCGAGCGACAAGTACCTGGTGATCATCAACCCCATGTCTCGCATGGGCAAGGGCCTTCGCAAAGCGCTCTGGCTGATCTCCAGGCTGGTCATCAGACGAATCGACTTCGAGACTGTTCTCACCCGCACCGCGGGCCACGCCGAGAAGATCGTGGCCGAGCTCGATCACCACATCGACGCGATAGTCGCCATCGGGGGAGACGGCACCGTCCAGGAGATTGTGAACGGCCTGATGAAGCGGCCACCGGACGACCGCCCGGTGCTGGCGGTGATCCCGGCCGGCCGGGGCAACGACTTCGCGCGACTCATCGGCATCGGCAAGAGCAAGCGCAAGGCGCTGCAGTTCCTGCTGGCCGCCGATGTCACCGAGGTCGACCTGCTGAAGTTCAACGGGAGGTACGCCACCAACGTCATAGGCCTGGGATACGACGCGTCGGTGGCCGACCGGGCGCAGTACTACAAGCGTTTCCCGCTGGTGAGATATGTCTTCGCGGCTCTATACCTCATCTGGAAGAAGCCGCCCCGCCTGGCGATGCGCATCGAGCACGAGCACGGCACCTGGGACGGGGAGTTCCTCATCATGGTTGTGGGGCACACCAGGAAGTTCGCGCGGCACGTCCGGATATTCAACGGCCTGCGCGTGGACGGAGGGGTGATGAAGGTCGCGGCTTTCAGGCCGGGGCCCAGGCCGCTCTCCCCGATGGTGCTCGCTTCGGCCGCGGTGGGTCTCGCCACCGTCTGGCCGCAGGCGACCGTGGCCGAGACCGACTGGGTTGAGATCACTCCCGGAACAACGGTGAAGGCACAGGCCGACGGCGACCTCTTCTACGTGCCGGAAGGTCAGACACTGCGCGTCGAGCTGCTGCGTGCGGCGTTGAAGGTCAAGACGCCGATCGGAAATAGATAGAGAACCCCGCTAAATGCAAAATTGGTGCCTGGCGCCATTTTTGCATTTTTACTGGGTGCCGCCTGGCACCGGCGGTGTGCCCGCGCCCAGGCCGATCACCGTCTGGCCCTTGTGGTCGATGGTCCCGGGCCCGATGGTGATCATCTTGTACTTGTCGCCCTCTTTCCAGGCCAGGATCGTGGAGTTCTGCCCCGCCTCGACCACCGGCATCTCCTTGAACTCAGGCTTCCCCGAGAGCTTGTCCTTGTACCAGGCGATGACCGGGTCCGTGCCGTCGGTGGTCCACATCTGCGCCGCGATGACCTCTTTCTTGCCTGAGGCGTCGGTGCTGGTGAGGGCGGAGTTCTCGTCCATCTGCGCGCCGGGGTAGACGGGCACGCCGAGCTCGGCTTCTGTTGGCACGACCGTCCCGGTCGCCGTAGACGCGGTCTTGCTCTTCGGTGAGGTCGGGGTCGTCGCCTTCGACGTCCCGGAACTCCCACAGCCCGCGGCCAGCATGCCCGCGAGCAGCGCAACGAACACGGCGATGATAAGCACACTGTTGCTCTTCCTCATCTCTCCTCCCGGTTTCAGCGTAAGTTCCCGAGCACGAGCCCCCGACCCTGCGGGTGAGTTCCCTCGTCTAATTGTATTAGCCCGCATAAATCATATCAAACAGGAAGGACTCACCTCTTGTATTGCTTAAGGATGCATTAGGAAGCCAAAAACTGGCCATGTAGTACTTCAGGGGGCGAGAACCCATTGGGTGCACCGAAAACCTCTACCGGGAGATAGACAACCTGATGACCCGACCGGTGGGAAGGCCGCCCAAGTATCTCTAGTCCATAACAGGCCGAGACCGAGCGGAATGCTTGATAACCCTCTGTTATCGAGCACTTGCTTAGCGATAGCCTCTATCATCGAGCACGTTAACAGTATCTTTCGCTGTGCCAGAAGGTGAAATACCGAAACGTTACACTTAGAATGATTTCAGGGTGTGATGGCGGCAAAGTTTACCGGGAGATCTTGCATATGAAATGCGCGAACTGCGGTCACGAGAATCCGGCTGAGAAATCCTTCTGTTCGAACTGCGGAGCGAAGCTCGAAGAGAATAGGCGCAGAAAGTGGGTTACCCCGACTGCCATAGCTCTGGCGGCATTTCTGGTCGCGCTCGTCGTAGTGCTGGTGGTGACTCTAGTCCCCGGCACCTCCACCGAGCGGCTGGTGTTCCGGGTGAAAGGGCCAACGAGCAGCAGTCTACTATCAGAAACCACGAGAATAGCTCGTGAGAGACTGACTGCGGGGGGCGTAAGAGTCACGAATGTGGGACTGGGCACGGATGATACTATCGACGTATCTGTTGCGAAAGGGCAGGCAGACAATGCCAGGCGTCTGCTGACCGGTGGGGTCGTCGGGTACCGCGTAGTGCTCGACTCGAAAAGGGTTTCAGACATCCAGAATAATCCCGCGCTGAAGAACGATCCGGCATGGCATGTCTCCACCGGGGAAGCTCTCCAGCCGGACAAGCCGATCACGCTGCCTTTCAAGGAAAACGGCACGACAGTGATTTTAAAGCTGGGTCCGACGGAATTGACCGGAGCAGAGATCCAGGACGCAAAAGCCGAGCCACACCCTGGAGTTGGCTACACCATAACGATGACGATGACCCCTGCCGGCTCGCGAGACTTCGCAGCTATCACAGAAGCTAACTCAACAAGCAACTCGCAGTTGTCGTTGACTACGTTGTCATAGCGGCTCCTAATATCAAAGAGCCAATAACAGGCGGCACTGCGCAAATCACTGGAAGTTTCTCGAAGTCCAAAGCCGATGAGCTGGCCGCGAAGATGGCCTTTGCCATGCCGGTGAAGCTGGAGTTTGTCCGTGTAGAGAAGTAATTCGGCATTAGACTTTCACGTTGGGTTTAAGCAACGTTTAAGGCCGACGGACGTGGGAGATGTCGGGTGAGAGCACTATCGGATAGCGGATGAGCAAGTCGGTGGCATGAAGACAAAGGCCAAATTGGCGATACTGGTTGGTGGTTCCCTGATCCTGGTCGTCTCGCTGGCTTCGTGCGGCAGCGGCGGCGCGGCGAAAGGCACCGGCCCTTCCTACACCAGCCAGGTGACCGCGACCGGTAGCGGAGCGCCACACGTGGCGTCCGTTCACCCAGTGTCCGGTCCGGTCTATTCCAGCGTGGTCCTCACAGGCACGGGCTTCAGCGCCGCATCGAAAGTCAATATCGGCGGACAGGCCTGCAGCGTGTTCACGGTAACAAGCCCCACGACGATTACCGCAACCTGGCCAGGACGAAAGTGACCCATGTCGTCATCTACGTTGACCCCGGCCACATCATCGATTGCCACAATACCGGCGTAGCGGTGAGGGCCTTCCAGAGCTGGTACAAGAATTGCTTCGACCACGCCCGCAGAATAATCAACGGGTGACAGCCACCCCATACAAAAGAAATGCACCACCGGTGTCAGGTACCAGTGGTGCATTCTAGTTGCTCTATACCGATGCTACTTCTTCTTGGCGGCCACTTTCTTTTTCGCAGCGGCTTTCTTGGCCGCCGCTTTCTTCTTTGCCGCGGCCGCCTTCGCGCCGGGCCTCTTGGCCGTCTTCTTGGTGGGGAGCTCCATCTTGATCGGGCCCTTCAGCCTCTCGGGCAGGACCTCCTCGACGATGGGCTCGCCCTTGATGATCTCGAAGTGGTCGACCGCGTGGATGGACGTCGGCCTGGGCTTCTTGGCCCATTTCGCCTTCATCCGCATGCCGACCTCGAGCTTCATCTCGTCGAGCTCGTCGCAGAAGTGCATCATCCGTGTATCCGAGCCGTCCAGGTTGATCCAGACGGCGGTGAACGGCACCTTCATCAGGTGGCCGTTGTTGGGGTCTATGTACGGGAACCGCACGACCGTGAAGCCCTTGAGTATGCCCTCGGGGCCGCACTCGACCCACTCGTTCATCTCCTTGTAGCACTTCGCGCAGGCCTTGCGCGGCGGGATATAGACCATGCCGCACTCGGGGCACTTGACGCCCATGAACCGGCCGTTGTCCCTCATCTCGTTGAGGTACTTGCTCCAGTACGGGCCCATGTGCCAGCCGAAGTCGTACTCGAGGTGCCCCGACTCGTGCATCAGCAACTCGTACCCGTCGGGGGTGGTCGTCGACTTCCTCTTATCAGTGTAAATACCCATTCGTTAACCTCCCTCGACTTATGGTAGATCCGCGCCCAGCACGAATACGTCGGACCAGCTGCAGCCGCCGAAGCCGGTGGCCAGAGCCTTCTTCACGTTCGGTATCTGCCTGTCGCCGGCCCTGCCCATGATCTGCCAGGCCGCCTCTGCGACCCTGATCAGCGCCGTGGCGCCGATGGGATTGGTCGCGACGACTCCGCCCGACGGGTTGATGGGGATGATGCCGTCCATGTGCGTCGCCCCGCTGCGGATCAGCTTGGGCCCCTGGCCCCTCTCGCAGAACCACATCGAGTCCAGCCACTTGACGCCCGTTGTCGAGCAGGGCTGGTAGAGCTCCGCCACGTCGAACTCCTTGACCGGGTTGGTGATGCCAGCGTACTTGTACGCCTGCAGCGTCGCCCGCTCGAGGGTTGGCATCCACTGCCACTCCAGGTCGCCGAAGTGCGTGTAGTCGTGGCGCACGACCGACGCGTGTATCCACGCCGGCCTGTCGCACATCTTCTTGGCCTTCTCCTCGACCGCGAAGATGACAGCGCAGGCGCCGTCGGAGCGCGGGCACATGTCGAGGAACTTCACCGGGTACGAGAGCATCGGCGAGTTCATGACGTCCTCGACCGTGACGTGCATGCGGTTGTGGGCGTACGGGTTGTTGAGCGCGTTGTTGCGGTCGCGAGCCGCGACGATGGCCGCGTCCTCTTCCGTGGCGCCGTAGGCCTTCATGTACATCGAGTACTCGGTCGCCAGCGGGCCGATGGCCCCGGCGAACGGGTCGCGCTCTAGCACCGGGTTAGCGCAGGTCGCGATGGCGGCCTGCGTGTCCGACTCCGAGTTCTTCTCCCAGCCGACCGCCATGACCGTGTCGAACATTCCGGAGGCCGCGCTGTAGTACGCGGCGGCGCCGACCGTGGTGCCCGTGGTGCCACCGGTGGTGACCTTGAATACCGGCTTCATGCAGCCGCCCAGGCCGTCGACCGCCCACATGTCCACATAGTTGATGTTCTCGAAGTGGTCCATGTTGCCGATGATGATGGCATCCACGGCATCGAGCGTCGTCTGCGCGTCATCCAGGCAACGGGTGACGGCTTCGGCTATTACCTCCACGCCCGAGGCGTCAAGCCTGTGGGACGCGTGATGAGTCTGTCCTACTCCAACTATTCCAACTCTTTTTCCCATGTCGCACCCCCTACTTACCCAGTATCCAGACGCAGTGGGACTGGCCGCACATGCCGTTGATGCCGTGCGCAAGCGCAACCTCGGCACCCCTGACCTGTCGCCTGCCGGCCTCGCCACGGCACTGAAGGACGCACTCGATCACACCCGCGAGCCCGGCCACCTGGACGGGGTTGGCCGACAGCCTCCCGCCCGAGGGGTTGACCGGCAGTTCCGAGTCGAGCGTGAAGTTTCCGCGCTCGATCTGCTCCGGCCCCTGCCCGTCCTCGCAGAACCCGAGTCCCTCCAGCCACAGCGGCTCCATGTAGGAGAACGCGTCGTAAACTTCGGCTACGTCGATATCGTCGAGGGTCACGCCGGCCATGTCGTAAGCCTTCTTGGCGGCCTTCTTGAGCGCCCTGGTGTCCGCGAGGTCGCGGTCGCCGAGCCTGTAGGCGTCCGTGCAGTGGCCCACGCCGTTCAGCCAGACCCTCTTCTTGTTGGTAGTCATCTTCTTGGCGCTGCGCTCTGCCGCCAGCACCACCGCGGCCGCGCCGTCCGAGACGGGCGAGCAGTCCAGCTTCTTGAGCGGGCTCGCCAGCATCTCCGAGGCCATCACGTCTTCGACCGTGATGTCCATGGGGAGCTGGGCGAACGGGTTGCGCATCGCGTTGCCGTGGTTCTTGACCGAAACAAGAGCGAACTGCTCCTCGGTCCCGCCCGACACCGTCATGTACCTGCGCGCCTGCAGCGCGGAGGAAGTGATCGCGTCCAGACCGAGCTTGCGCTCGACCAGCGGGTCGAAGGAGGTGTTCGTTATGCCAGCCATACTGCTCTCGGAGCCCTTGTGGTGGGCGACCACCATCGTGGTGCCGAAGGAGCCCGAGAGGATCCTCATCATGCCGTAAAGGACTCCGAACGTCCCGTCGCCCTCGACCGTCGTGATGTCCTTGTCGTATCCGCCCGACGTATCGCTGACCGCCATGGTCGAGATAGTCCGCCCGTCCCAGAAGTCGCTCGAGATGGTAACGACGTTGTCGATCTCCCTGACCGTTATCCCGGCGTCGTTGAGGGCCTTGTTCGCGACCTCCCAGACCAGCTCGTGGAAGGTCTCACGCTTGTCCGTCTCGTACTTGGTCTGGCCCACGCCTATGACAGCTACTCTCTCCAATTATCTCACCACCATTCCTGATTCCACTGCCTCAAGCTATGGGCTTGAAGTGCTTGATGTCCGTGATATGTCCGTCGCGCTCTTTCTCGAGCACCGGCGCGACCCGCATGCCTACCTTCACCTTCTCGGGCTCGACGCCGCCGATCAGGTGGACCATGCCGGTGTCGGCGCCGTCCATCTTGATGACCGCGTAGACGAAGGGGGGCTTCTTCGGGTCGAGCCCCGGACGCTCCTTGTTCACGACGGTGAACGTCTCGATGGTTCCCGTGCCGGGAAGCTTCACCCAGTCGTTCATGTCCTTGTAGCACTTGATGCACTTGATCTTGGGAGGGACGTAGACCGTGCCGCATGACGGACAGCGGTTCGCCCAGATCTCGCCGTCATCCCGCAGCTGGACGTACCACCTGCTGAGGGTGCTGCCGACGGTCCAGGAGTAGGGCACACATATTTTGCCCGGGAAGACGACCTCCTCCACCTCGGACTTCCAATCAGCCAACTGCCTCACCTCTTTTCGCCGAACCAATTCACGGGTTCAAAAAAGATGACCCCTGGCACGAGGGGTCACTATTCCGACAATCTGGATTTCCTGGTCAAATGGGGTCGGTCGGTGGTCAGCGCGCCCGTCCATCCTCCGTCCGGACACCACCACACACTTGCGCAAGCTCTCGATTTTTTTCCCATCAAACCATTCACCGCCGGCCATCTCCTTAACCAGAGCGTTGATAATTCTATTAGTTTTGACCGTTTAGTCAATCTGATGACGGGGACAGGTACTTTCCACATTTTTTTCTACTTTCCGCGGGTCAGCGGGCACGGCGATCGAGAGTAGAAAAAAAGTGGAAAGTACCTGTCCCCGTCAGAGGTCCTCGAGGTAGCAGGCGCGGTACTTGCCGCCGCGTAGCGCCTCGATAAGCTCGACCTCGTCGCCGGGCTCCTCCTCGAAGACGGTCAGGCAGCGGCCGATGTGGCTCACGTGGTGCGCGTCGCTGCCGCCGGTGCCGAAGAGCTTGTACCTCTTGCGCAGTCCCTCAGCCTGGTCGTTGCTCTTGCGCGTCATCGCGCCGTTGCGCGTCTCGATCGCGCAGATCGAGTCCAGGAGCTCCTCCTCTATCTCACCCTTGCTGCGGTGCCGCGCGTCCGCCTCGCCCCGGCAGGGGTGCGCCGGAATGATGATCCCGTTGCGCTCATCGACCTCACGCTTGAGGTCCTCGAACGGGAAGAGGTAGTAGCGGATGTTGGTGTCCCACCCGATGACCAGCATGTCTCCCTGCTCGGTGTAGACCTCCATTCCCCTGAACACCAGGAAGTCGTGCTCTTTGGCGTACTCGTAGTTGACCTGAGCCCCGCGGTAAGTCGAATGCTCGGTCACACAGACGGCGTCGAGCCCCAGCTCTTGTGCGCGCTCGACCAGCTCGTCGGGCATCACCGAGGAGCAACGGGACGAGATGTTCGTGTGAACGTGAAGGTCAACAAGCACTTGTGCACCGATCGTAAAGCCAGCTGTGTACGCGAGACATTGTACACCAGTGGCTTCGAAGCCGGGGGGTCGGGCGCGGCCGGTCGGGCCGCTACTCTTTCTTCTTGCGGTCCGACGGCCTGGTTATCCCCAGAGCGGACTCAGCGGAAACCGCGGCGAGCCCGACCAGCAGGAGGTCGACTACGCCGACGTGCAGCAGGTAGCGTTTCTTCCACGCGGGGAAAAACTTCTTGTCGAAGTGGTACACCGAGACGATCGGTAGGATGTGGTCGAGCACCCTGGCGAGGCCCCGGTAGAACGAGCTGCCCGGGCCGTCCCGGTCGTCGCGGTAGTTCTCAGCCAGGGCCAGGAAGTGCAGCGACATCTGCCGGTAGCCCTCCGAGTGGAGGAACTCGGCGGTCCTGGCGATCATGAACTCGGAGACCGCCCCCGGCGAGCCGATCTTGGAGCGGTGCACGTCGAGCGAGTAGCCCACGTGCGGGTACATCGGGACGAAGTGCAGGAAGCCCACGGGCTTGTTGTCCGGGTCGTAGGCCACGCAGAACAGGCAGTCGGGGTCCTCGGAGCTCATCAGCCTGCCCAGGCCCATCGAGAAGCCCGTCTCCTGCTTGCCCCCGCGCCAGTCCACCGAGATGTTCACCAGCTCGTGCTTTATGTGCGCCGGGATGCTCGCGTTGTACATGAACTCCATGGTGTAGCCGGCCTTGGCGAGCTTGTTGACCGACTGCCTCAGCTTGCGGACCTGCCGGCCCTCGAGTGTGAAGTCCTCGACGTTGACGACGGTCTCCTCTCCCAGCTCAAAGCCGCGCAGCCCGGCCTCCTCGTAGTACGGCATCAGATTGCCGCTGGCGCCGAGGATGGACAGCCTCCAGCCCCTGTCGAGGCAGTACTCGTGGAAAGCGCCGACGATCCCGGAAATGTTGTCGGCGGGCCCCACCGGGTCGCCCGATATCACCGCCACGTCGCCGACCACCTTGTAGGCCAGGAACGAGTCGCGGTGGAAGAAGGTCTGCTTGTCGCTGCGCAGGTTGAAGTAGGCGAGCGAGTCCGAGCCGTAGTTCTCCACGATGTTGCGCGCGCGCTCCCGGTCAGCGTTGGACGCGCCTTCCTCTTCCCTGAACGGCCTGAACACCAGGTACGCCAGCAAGATGATGGAGCCCAGCGCCAGGAAGATCATGGAGCACCTGAAAGCAAGCGCCAGCCCGTGGAAAGTAAAGCCGCTGTCGCCGACGGCGACCGCAATAGCCTTGTAGGCGAGCCTGTAGAGGTTCGTGGTGTGGATGCCCAGGCTGCCTCTGAGCAGGTAGAGCCCGGTGATCCCGTAGGCGAAGAAGCCTCCGGCAAGGATCGGCAGCGCCTTCTTGAGTCTCCTCGTCGCCGCCGGGTCGGTCCGTCCCGGGAAAGCCTTGAACGCCGCCGCCAGCACCATAGCCAGAAGCAGGGTCAGCATGAGCCCCGGGCGGCGCATCCCCCGTGAGGCGTCCACGAACGCCTGGGCGACGATGAAGCCGCAGAGCACCACGATGGCCATCCGCTTGCGGAGCCAGAGTTCGTAGGCGAGGAGGAGCATGCCAATGCCCAGCAGCGCGGGTATGAGCGCGGGCCCTTCCCAGGTGGTGAGGTGCGTGAAGTGCGTGATGTGGCCGACGCCGCTGGCGACCGCCTCGAACCTGTGGCCGAGGGCCTGCATGAAGTTGAGGATGGCCAGCATCAGCGCGTAGTAAATGGCCACGACGGCTATCACCGGCACCGCCGTCTGCAGTGCCCGCGCCGCCACCTCAGTTAGAGCCAGAGCCTTGCTCTTAACCACAACCGCTGCCCTTCATCCCCAGAATACGCCATCATCTTACATTATTCGTCGCGCAAGTATTGCCAGCCCTTCAAGCCATCATGCTTGTTTGACGCTCCCGCGCCCTGGCGGTTCACCGCGCCACGCAACCCGGCGGTCATATCGGCAACTCGCACAAGATAGGCAAGCCGTCGCCGGCGTCGAACATTATAACGTGAGAGAGCCGAATGCGGGCACGATGAGGAAGGGTAGACGGGAATGCGCATCCTGGTGATAGACGACAACAGGGACACCGCGCGGATGATCGCCATGCTCCTGGAGAGGCGCTTCAGCGCGAATATCGACATCCAGCCGAGCTGCGCGGATGCAAGGGTCGCCCTCGCCAACAACTCCTACGACGTGATAACCCTGGACTACCAGCTCCCCGACTGCAGCGGCCTGGACATGCTGGACGAGATAACCGCGGCGGACGGACATCCCCCCGTAGTCATGATCACCGGCCACGGGGACGAGGAGCTCGCCTACCTCTCGTTCAGGATGGGGGCTTCCGGGTACGCGGCCAAGGACCGCAAGCTCTCCGTCTCGCTGCCCGAGGCGGTCGAGTGGGCCCTGGCCGACGCAGCGCTCAAGAAATCGCGGAGCAACACCGGGCCCGACCTGCGGCTGGAGGGCTTGCTCGAGTCCATCCACGCCGCCGCGATCGACCTCCGGATAGAGCTCGACGGATTGCGGACCGCGGGCGAGAAGCTCAGCAGGCTGGGTAGCGACTGCGGGCCCGAGACGGCGGAAAGGCTCGAGAGGATAAGGGCGGACGTCGTGCTGAACCTCCAGAGCTCGTACAGGCTGGTCAGCAAGCTCGACGCCCTGGTCCATCCGGTCGCCGCCGAGGGAGTCAAGCGGGACTGAACCTCGTCTCCCGGCGCCCTCGAGCTTAGACGGCATTGCTCGTCCTGCTTTCACGTGGGCCCAGTTAAGCATTTCAAGCAAAGAAGGGTCGAGCCCTCGCGAGTTGAATTGAGTAGCGTCCGTCTTCGAGATTCTGTCGTGAGGTGAAGACATCAGCGCCGATAACAAGTGGAAGTTGCTAATAGTAGACGACGACCCCGACCAGGCGAAGACCATGCGCCGGCTGCTGGAAAAGCGCTTCGGGGCCGGGGCCGATACCGCGGGCGACCTGGCGGAAGCCCGCAAGGAGCTGGCTGAGGGCTTCTACGACGTGGTGGTGCTCGACTATAACCTGCCCGACGGCGACGGCCTGCAGTTGCTTTCCGAGATAACGGCGCACGAGGAGCATCCCGAGGTCATCATAGTCACGGGCGCGGGCGCCGAGGAGATCGCGGCGGAGGCGTTCCGGCTGAGCGCGGCGGGCTACGTGGTGAAGGACTCGAGGCTTCCCTCGATGCTCCCCCAGGTCGTCGAGCAGTCGCTCAAACGGGCCGCCCTGCGAAAGACCCAGGAAGAGCTCAAGCGGCATGAGGAGAACTTGAGCGCCCTGCTGAACGCCACCCCCGAGACCCTGATGCTCATCGACCTGGACGCCGTCATCCTGACGATCAACAACACCGGCGCGGCGCGCCTGGCCCGGACCCCCGAGGAGATGGTCGGGACCAGGCTCGGAGAGTACATGCCTCGCGAGCTCTCGATGGCACGGCGCAGGTATATGGAGAACGTCGTCAGGGCGCTTGAGCCGGCCCGGTTCGAGGACACGCGCGATGGCATGAGGCTGAGCAACGTGATCTACCCGGTCTTCGACAGCACGGGGAAGAAGGTCGAGAGGCTGGCGATATTCTCCCGGGACGTCACCGAGCAGCGCCTGGTCTCCGAGGCTCTGCAGCGCTCGCGCGAGGACCTGGAGGAGCGCGTGCTGGAGAGGACCGCGCAGCTTCAGCAGGTCAACGAGGAGCTGCGCGCCGAGATCGAGGAGCGCAAGCGGATCGAGCAATCGCTGACCGGGCTGTCGGTCCGGTTCCAGGACCAGGCCCGCGTGCTCGACCAGATCCTGTCGGCCTCCCCCAGGCAGTTCTACATGTTCGACGACAAGGGCAAGTTCGTGTACGTGAACCGGGCGGCGGCGGAGCTGTTCGGGCTCGAGCAGTCGCAGATGTCAGGAAAATACTGGTGGGACCTGGGCTTCCCCGAGAGCGCGATGCGGGCGCTGGACATGCGGCGCGAGAACGTCATGCGCAACGGCGAGCCCTGGGTCGGCGAGGTGGAGTTCCCCACGCCGCAGGGCATCCGGGACTTCGAGTACACCTTCTCGCCCGTAAAGAAGCAGGACGGGAGTGTCGACACCGTGGTCGCCTCGGCGGGCGACATCACGGACCAGAAGAAGGCGTCCGCGGACCTGGAGCGGTACGCCGACAGGATGCGGGAGCAGGCGCAGTTGCTGGACCTCACGCACGAGACCGTCATGGTCCGTGACATGGAAGGCAGGATCCAGTTCTGGAACGCGGGCGCCGAGGAGATGTTCGGCTGGAAGCGCGAGGAGGCATTGGGCAAGGACTGGCGCGAGCTGCTCGAGACCGAGCCACTGGCCCCCTGGGACGAGGTCGAGGAAATGCTCCTTGGCGAGGGAAGGTGGGAGGGCGAGCTGTTGGTGAAGACGCGCAAAGGCCGCGTGCTGAGCGTATCCAGCAGGCAGGCGGTCCGCCTGGACGAGGCCGGGCAGCCCAACGGGGTGCTGGAGATCGATTACGACATCACGGAGCGCAAGGCCCTGGAGCTGGAGCTGGAGGAACGCGTCGCGGCCCTGGTGGCGAAAGCGGCGGTCACGGACCTGATACCGGTCCCGGTCATAATCCGCGACATGAACAGCAAGATAACCTACTGGAACGAGCAGGCGGGCAAGACGTTCGGGTGGACCCGCGAGGAGGCGCTAGGCCAGGACTACCGGGAGCTGCTTAAGGCGAGCTTTGCCAGACCGCTGACGGACATCGAGTTCGACCTGATGAACGAAGGGCTGTGGCTCGGCCCTGTCACCTACAGGACGCGCGACGGCGAAGAGGTCAGCAGCGAGGCGCGCTGGCTCCTGCGCCTGGACGAGGATGGCCGCCCGGAGTCGATAATCGAAACCCTCTGCCAGTAGGGCCAGGTACTTTCCACTTTTTTTCTACTCATACGATTGGCTTACCAATTGAATTCGCGGACACCTGTCCGGAGTAGAATAAGAAAGTGGAAAGTACCTGCCCCCACCTTGGAAAGTAGAAAAAAAGTAGAAAGTACTGTCCCTATCTTACTTTGGCGTAGAGGACCATGTCGTAGAGCCTGCCGTCTTTCTCGGTCTCTTTGCGCAGGATTCCTTCGCGCTTGAAGCTGCCTTTCTCGAGCACCCGCATCGACGCCCTGTTGAACAGGAACACGTGGGCGCACAGCCGGCGCAGACCCATGTCGTTCAGCGCGTAGCGCGTGGTGAGCTTGAGGGCCCTGGTCATTATCCCTCTCCCCCATAGCTCTTCGGCGAGCCAGTAGCCCACCGCGGCCTTGTGGCCCTCGATGTCCGAGAGCCCGATGCAGCCGGCGGCCTCGCCGTCTACGACTATGGCGAGGCTCAGCATGCCCGGGTGCTTGCGGGCCTTCTCGGCGCGGTTCTGCTCGATCCACTCGACCGCGTCCCGCCGCTTGAACGGGTAGGGCATCTCCATCGTCGGCCTGTAGATCTTGCGGTTGTTGGCGTACTTCACGATGGCGTCGGCATCCCCCTGACGGAAATGCCTCAGCTTGAAATCCCGCGCGGTCACCTCGAGCATCGCACCTCCACGCCTCGCCTGAGCAGCCGATACCGTCTTATAAGGCGCCCGCGCCTCCGTTCCTGCGAGCCGCCCCTCTGTTTGTTGCCTCAGCCAGGGTTCTCTCCGAGCCTCACTACTAGTAGCATTACCCGTGCCGGGCAAAGCGATCTACCAGGGAGCGCAGATGCAAAAGAAACGATCCGAGGGAGGTCTGGAGGAGCAACAGGAGCCCGGGGCGGACAATCCGGATGTGGGCGGCCTGAGCCTGGGGCGCATCATGTCCTTCAGCGACGGCGTCTTCGCCGTGGCCATCACGCTGCTGGTCCTGAGCATCCATGTCCCGCACGTCGCGCCGACCGTCGCCGACAAGAAGCTGCCGCACGAGATCGTGAAGCTCATACCGATATTCGAGGCCTACATCGTCTCGTTCCTCATCATCGGTCTCTTCTGGATCGGTCACCACCAGGTCTTCAGCCACTTCAGGCGGCACGACCGCGGCCTGCTGTGGCTCAACCTCCTGTTCCTGATGACCATCGTGTTCATCCCGTTCCCCACGAGCCTGGTGAGCCAGTACCCGACTTCGCGGACCGCCTTCATCTTCTACGCCTTGAGCCTCGCTGTCGCAGGGATCATAATCACGCTCCTCTTCTGGTACGGCACCCACGACAACCGGCTGGTGGACAAGGTGGACAAGAAGCTCTACCGCCGCTTTTCCTTCGGCTACCTGAACATGGCCGTCATCTTCCTGCTTTCCATCCCCCTTTCGTTCGCGAGCGTCAGGTTCGCCAAGTACCTCTGGTTGCTCATCATCCCGACCAACTGGTACATCGACCACGTCATGCTCGAGAAGCTGGCCCAGAGGCACTCAGCCTCGAGTGGTGACGATGGCTAGGGTGCTCATCCTCGACGCGACCTACGAGAAGATGCGCGAGGCCGTGGACGCCGTCTTCGAGCGATTCCCCCTGGACGTCGCCGGCAAGACAGTTCTGCTCAAGCCGAACATGGTCGGCATGTACGAGCCCGAGACGCACGCGAACACGCACCCGGCGGTCATCACGGCGCTGGTCGAGCGGCTCCGCCAGGACGGTGCGACGGTCACCGTGGGCGACAACCCCGGCACCTCCGGCTACGGCGCCGTGGAGAAGAGCGCCAGGATCTCCGGGCTGATGGAAGCCTCGCTGGGCGCGTTCGAGAATATCGCCAGAGAGAGCCGGCGGGTGAAGCTGATCGGGCACGACGTCGAGGTCAACATCTCCAGGAAGGTGCTCGAGACCGACGTCCTCATCTCAGTGCCGAAGTTCAAGACGCACGTGATGACGCGCAACACCGGCGCGATCAAGAACAG
>Ga0182011_10002560_pt1 | contig 15256 bp, 14 predicted proteins | sample 711E1DmetaG_FD_120481 | JGI IMG/M metagenome (GOLD analysis project Ga0182011, IMG submission 120481) | Permafrost microbial communities from Stordalen Mire, Sweden - 711E1D metaG | ecosystem: Environmental > Terrestrial > Soil > Wetlands > Permafrost | place: Sweden: Stordalen | collected... | reverse complement strand
AGTTATTTTAAATAGCAAAAAATCAATTATTTAATAACATGAACTCACCCCAACCCCTCTCTGCTTCGCAAAGAGGGGCAAAACATTGCACTCCCCCTTCTTTTGCCTGCAAGAGAAGGGGGTCGGGGGGATGAGTACATGAAGAACGTATAAATGATTTAGTCTATTATTATTCATTCCTGATAGTCATATTAAATTATTTTCCATTTACAGTACCTTTAAGCATAGGGACAAAAATAAAATTTCCATGTTCGGAACGTTCGAAAATTTCGGGTCCGGTACGTTCCACAACAGTCATAACCTGCGAACCGGAACCACCAAGAGGTACAACCAGCCGTCCTCCGGTTTTAAGTTGATGAAGTAGTACATTAGGAACATCAGAGGCAGCGGCAGTGATAATAATGCCATCAAAAGGGCCATACTGGGGTTTACCTTCATATCCATCACCATAAAAAAAATCTGCAGAATATCCGAGTGATGTTAAAATCCTCTGGGCCTTAATAAAAAGGTCGCGGTAACGTTCGATAGTATAAACTTTTGCTCCCATCTCGGCAAGTATTGCTGTCTGATAGCCCGACCCGGTACCGATTTCAAGAATTTTATCCCTTTTCTTCACTCTCAGCAAAGAAGATTGCACCGCAACAGTATAAGGCTGCGATATTGTCTGACCCGATGTAATAGGGAAAGCCTTATCGACATAGGCATGAATAAGAAATACAGGATCCATAAAGAGATGACGCGGAACCTTATCAATGGCTCTGAGTACCTCTTCATCGGAGATCCCTTTCTTCCGTAACTCTGCCACGAGTTTTTTGCGTTTGCCTTTTGCTTCAAATATATCTGTCATATGATCTTCCGGATCAATTTTTTATTTCCGACAAAAGTAAATAAAATGAAGAAGAGTTAATGGAAATTAGAAACCAGAAATTAGGAATTAAGAATTAAATCATAAGCTACGAGCTATCATCTATCGGCTTTTGATATTATTCCAGATTAAATTTGGCCAGAGGTTTATACACCGCTCCCGTTGGGAAAAGAATGCTTTCGTAAAGAATAATCTCTTCTACCGGAATAATTTGCATTTCAGAATTTTCAAATCTTTTAATTAAGGTTTTTAGTTTTTCCCTGTCATTAAGATGTTTTATACGTCCGATTGTCAGATGAGGATTAAATTGACGGTCCTCCGTCTTTATGTTCATATCATTCAACCCACTTATAATAATATTATTTAGACGTATCAATTCTTCAGAATGTTCAATGCCGGTCCAGATTATGCGAGGATCCTTCAGGTTCCTGAAAACGCCCAATCCTTTGAGAATCAGTTCGAATGTTCCTGATCCACTACATTTCTCCTTCAGCATTGATCCAATGTTTTTTATTATTTTCTCCTCTGTATTGCCCAGGAAGGCCAGAGTAATATGGATATTATCCGGACTGGTCAATTTGATTAAGTCCTTACTCAGGCCGGATTTTAGCGATGAGAACATCGTTAAAAGAGGTTCTTCTGCCTCGACTTTCAATGCGATAAAAATACGTTTCATACAATCAATTCTGTTCACAGGTCTTACCTATAATCTGCCTGCATCAATCTCCAGTATAATTGTTTCGATCAGAAAATCTTCACCGTACGGATCATATTCTTCTTTAAGGTTTGACCCGAAAATACGGGCTATCCCCTGCCAGAAAGCGGCGGCCAGCTTCCCCCGATAATCTTTTATAAGAGCGTACGATGTATTCTGGGTCTCCCTGTCAATCAGTTTAATGAGTAAGCGACCCTGCGTAATTGTCATATCACGAATGTCGCCTTCATAATCTGCAAAAACCTCCTTTTCCACTTTCTTCAAATAGTCTTTACGTTCCCTGTCACTCTTGATTTTACTTAATTCCTCGTTTACTTTGCTTAACCTGGTCCTCACAACTAATGCATAAGGATAAACTTTCTTTAAGTTATAGACGAGTCTTTCATATTTACGGAAATCACTCTTTTTAGGAAACTGCGGATGGGCATAAACAGTCACTTCTTTAATTTCAACTTCCGGCAGTATAACACCATCTCTATTCACCTTCTGAAGCAGGTAAGATTTACCCTGCAGAGTATCAACCCCCTGTTTTAATGAATCTGTCTGTCCTATGGAATCAGCGACATAAATAAAGAATGCCAGTATTGCAGTTATCAGTTTCAAAAACAGATTTTCTGCAAATGTATCAAATTCCGGGCCACATCTTATTATCACCTGAGGTGCTTTTATAAATCAGGAAATCAGGAAAACCCTGATTCCGGTTTGTATTGAATCGTTTAAAAGGTAAATTTGTCAAAAGTATTTTTATGACATTCTCTGCAGAAGATCTCGACGATCAGAAGAAATTCAGGCTATTCCTGACGATTCCTTACAAGTGCCTGATTCAATTTGTATTTGAATATTTAAAGAAGAAATCAGGACTTATGTTTCTCTTCTGGTTTCTATGTCTTCTTTTTCTGTGTTTTACCGTAATTATTAGAATAAAAGTTGCCGGAAACTTCCCGATAGCTCATATTCTTCTGCACTCTTTCATCGGGATGATAGTTCTGCCTTTAATCTGCATTCCGCTGCATGAACTCTTGCATGTTATCCCTTATTACCTTTCCGGAGCAAAAAATATCAGGGTTGGAATGGATCTTAAGCAATACCTCTTTTATGTGACTGCACACAGGTATGTTGCCACACCGCTTCAGTTCAGGATTGTGGCATGGACCCCTTTTCTTATTATCAGTACAGGATTGATACTTCTTGTCTTTCTTCTTCCCGGCTTGTGGAAATGGAGTCTTTCCATCTTTCTGTTCGCTCATGCAACTATGTGTGCCGGTGATTTTGCATTGCTGAATCTATACTATCTGAACAGAGATAAAAAGATCTACACCTGGGATGATGTTGATAAAAAAGAGGCTTACTTTTATGAAGAACTAAGTTGAAAAGTTGAAGTGTGAATTTAATTAAAAATTCAACCCTTCAACACATTCAACCCTTCAAGCTTCCTTAAAACTTTTCTTTAGCCAGTTTCAGTATATCATCATCTTTAATGACAGGTCTGATCCTGAAAGAGTATTCATACTTTTTATCAAGTAACCGGTATTTTGGATGAATAAGTGCACCCCATGAATTATCACCTCCCACACCCATCTGCCCCAGATCAACGTTCAGGTTGACCAGGTCGCGGGGTTTAACATCAATTGTATGAGTATTTGCAGTTTTCGCATCTTTCCTGTATTCTGATAGTTTCCCGGGAGATTCAAAATCATCGTGTATGTTATTTAGGGCAGCAAAACAGATCAAAGGGTCGCCTGTTACAAGTATTCCAATTCCATTGTCATTTGTAAGGGTGAGCCACCTGGTATCGGTCTTATAACCATTTTCCTGGGGCCTGATATAAGGAGTATACTGGTCAGCAACAGCGCTTTCGTAAAGGCCGACATCAGCTGAAGTTTTTCTGTCAACATAATTCTCCTGAGGTCCGCGTCCGAGCCATTTCAGATTTGTAAATTCCCCAGGCAGCTGCATTTGCATTCCCATTCTCGGGATCTCCGGAATTTTATCGGAAATTTTTGAAAACTGATTTTTAATCACCAGATCTGCAGATCCATAAATGGTAAATGTAGTGGCATAACCAGCTATCTTTTTACCACTTGTATCCGGAATATCATAATTAAAAGTTACCACTACCTTTCCTAATTCAGGTTGACTGATGTTCGCTTTGGTTACAACCGTTCTTTCCCCTGCCTTTTTCCAGGACTTTAACAATTTATCCATATTGTAACCGTAGTCGTTATCGGTTGGCGGTCGCCAGAAATCAGGTTCCGGACCTTTTTTGAAAATCTCTTTTCCTTTATAATTGAAAGATGTCAGTCTGCCATTAACCAGGTCAAAAACTATCTTCATATCAACACCGCTTACTTCCAGTTTTTTATCAATAGTTTTAGTCTGAAGAACAGCAAGATTATTGTCTTTCATAATTACAGGCTTAGCTCCGACAGGCAGTTTAAATTGTGCAGTTGCATAAACGTGGTCTTCAGGTACATAATTCCATTCATCACTTCTTGAAAACCTCATGTTAAGAAAATATTCAGCGCCGGGAACAGGATTTATCTTTTTAAAAGGTAACAGGAACGCAATTTCAGCTTTTGGTATGAAATCAGGCATTGGTATTTTTCCTGATTGTACTACTTTTCCATCTGATACAATCTCCCAATCAAAATTAAATTCCGAAAGATTAGTAAAATCATACTTGTTTTTAATCTTAATCATTCCTTTGGCCAGATCAACCGGCTCAAAACCAATATACTGATAGACCTTATTTACCTCAAACAAACCCGGATGCGGTGTCCTGTCAGGCCAAACAAGCCCGTTTATGTTGAAGTTACCATCACTGGGGGTTCCCAACTCGCCGTAATCACCGCCATATGTCCAGTATTTTTCACCATTTTCATTTGTCTTTAGAAATCCCTGGTCAACCCAATCCCAGATAAAACCTCCCTGCAGTTTTGGATATTTTTCTATAACATCCCAATAATCCTGGAAGTTACCTGTGGAGTTACCCATTGCATGAGCATACTCACACATTATCATTGGTCTGTCGTTTTTTGGATCCTTTGCATAAGCTTCCAGTTCTTCAATAGACGCATACATGTTGCACCAGATGTCAGTATGTCTCTCAGGAGTATTCGTGCTTTTCTCAGCACGTTCGTATTGGACCGGTCGTGTCACATCCCTTTTCTTCATCCATTTGTAACCATTAAGAAAATTATGACCGTCACCGGCCTCATTACCCATTGACCAGATTATAACCGAGGGATGATTCTTGTCTCTTTCAAGCACGCGTTGCATCCTGTCGAGATGTGCCGCAGCCCATTCGGGTTTATCTGCTAATGTCACATCTTTATCATAACCCATACCATGCGACTCAATATCTGCTTCATCAATAAGATATAATCCATATTTGTCACACATCTCGTACCAGAATTCCTGCTGCGGGTAATGGCATGTCCTCATGGCATTGATATTATTGCTTTTCATTGTCCTGATATCCTTCATTACTGTAGCCTCGTCAATAACATGCCCTGTTATTTCGTTATGCTCATGCATATTAACTCCCTTAATACGTATTGCAACACCATTAACCAGTAGTTGTGAATTAACTATTTCCACTTTTCTGAATCCGATTTTTGCACTTACACTCTCATCAATAGAGCCGTTTTTGCCTTTAAGGCTTAATACCAGTGAATAGAGATTTGGTTTTTCAGCTGACCATTTTTTGATACCGGGAATGTTTTTAATAAAATTGACTGATACTTTGTCACCTGTCAATAGGACATCTTTAGATTCGGTGAAAAGCTTCTTGGTGCCTTCAAAAAGAGATGCATCAACAACAAAATCACTATTATTTTCCACAGCGCTCTTTAAAGAAACGTCAACTTTCAGCAGACCTTCACTGTAATTTTTGTCAAGGTCACCAACTGCAAAAAAGTCCCTGATATATGTTTTTGGACGTGCATGAAGGAAAACTGTTCTTTGAATACCACTCAGTCTCCAGAAGTCCTGATCTTCAAGGTAACTGCCATCGCTCCACCTGTAAACTTCCACCGAAAGGGAGTTTTTTCCTCCTTTAAGATAACTTGTAATGTTAAATTCTGCAGGCGTTTTGCTATCTTCACTGTAGCCAACAAGTTTCTCATTTACCCATACATAAAACGCAGAACTTACAGCCCCGAATTGCAGGAATATTTCTTTATTTTTCCATTCAGACGGAACAGTGAAATTCCTTTTATATGATCCGACCGGATTCCAGTCATGGGGAATGGCAGGCGGAACTTTTTTATACGCATAAAATGTACCTGATGAACCGGGGGCTTTTGAATCCTTTATTTCCGGTGTTGGAGAAGTAACTCCTTTGGTCAGGTTATGTGAATTGAATACATCTTCCCAGGTCCAGAACGGATACACTATATTTGCATAAACCGGAAGATCGTAACCTTTCATCTGCCAGTTTGATGGTACCTCAATCTCTTTCCAGTCGCGTGTATCATAATCATCTTTAAAGAACCAGAACGGCCTCTGATCCGGAGTTTTAGACCAGTTGAATTTCCACAAGCCATCAAGAGATTTATAGTTTGGAGAATTAGCTTTTACTGCCTCAAGGGCACTTTTTTCATCAGGAAAACTTATAAGAGATGCGTGAGGATACTCCCTATTTATATTAAACACCTGCGGATTTTCCCAGTCACGGGGTTCTTTTTCAGTAAAGGGAACACCTTCATACTTACTTAACTTTTTACAGGATGAAAGCGAAACGGCAATCATAAGGATATAAAACGATATTCTCTTCATGGCATCTGAATTTTAACGGAGATAAAGTTAATAAAAAATGGATTCGCACAATAAGCCAAATCATCCCAATTATTAACCTGCTTTTGTTTTGGTAAAATCAAAAACTATGAAGGATATTTGACGCGTGGCAGGGAATTTAGGAAAAAAGTTCATAATTCCGGGTAACATTTTGAGAATAAATACTATTTATCTTTGTTTATCTCTTGACTTTGAACTCTATAATCCGTAACTTTGGTATTGAAAGTGAATTCATAAACTAAATCGATTTCATATTATGGCTTCGAAGAAAGTTGTAATTCCAATTTTTATGGTTTTAGCAATAATGAGTTGTCATAAGGATCTCTCAACCAAAGCAGCGGAAGATCCGTCAACTGATACAATAGCAGTAAACCCATGCAGTATTCTGATAGACGGAGTGTATCAATATCCTGAACCGGATGCCGGAACCATAGATTTCTTTGAGTATGATAATTTACCTGAAGAAATTTGCAATTGTATAACCACCGAAGGATTAGTAGAAACATGCCTCAATTACCCCGATTGGTTTTTTATAACTTTTGAAGGTAATGGTTTTCAGAAAGGGTATGAAGTTTTAAGAAATAATTTCCGTGGATTTAAAGAATTGGAAAAAAGACCTGATGCGGCAAATGTACTTATTACTAAATATAAATCAACAGATCCTTATGGATACGATAGTACCTGGAGTGTCAACCAGATAGGTTCACTTGATTTGAAGTTATATTACATGACGATGCTTCTTGGTCAGGATAGTCTTATTGCAAAAGAAACCAAAGAAGAAAAAACTGAAATAATTTCGGAATTTTTATTTCGATATAATGATCTTCTGGTCCGTGAGCAGGACAGTGTGTTTCCCTTGTATCTGAGGGGCGCATTTTTTACGACCGCACGAATGATGTATTTAGATAATTACCAGCCCTTTATTGCTGAATACTATGATAATGTTGATTTGCAAAATGCAATTAAATATTCCGGTACAATTGATAATGCCGTTCAGAAACAATGGATAATTTCATTGACAAATGACTACCTGTCAACCTTAATTAGTAAGTAAAAAAATGAAAAACTTAATATCCATCTATTAATAGTTCATGCTTAATTATCAAATACGATTCCGCATTTACACATTCATTTTAACGGGAATACTTCTATTCACTATCGATAGTTGCAAGAAAGAGAGTAATCCTTTATTAACTACAACTGCAGTAATATATATAACCCAAACCTTAGCCACCTGCGGTGGAAATATTACAGGTGATGGCGGCGCTGCAGTAATAGCGCGAGGTGTTTGCTGGGGTACCAACCAGACTCCTACAATTGCTGACAATAAAACAGCAAATGGAACCGGTACAGGTAGTTTTACCAGCATTATTACCGGTTTAACGGCAAACACAACCTATTATGAACGGGCCTTTGCGACTAATAGCGCCGGTACAGCTTATGGAAGTGTTGTGTCTTTTACCACGCCCGGCACGGTGACTGACATAGACGGTAATGTTTACAATACTGTAATTATTGGTACCCAGGTGTGGATGGTGGAAAACTTAAAAACCACCAAATACCGAAACGGGGATCCGATACAGTACATTTCTGACAGTACACAATGGAACATCTATTTAAATACCGGGGCATACTGTACTTACAGAAATGATAACAGTTATGCAAACATTTATGGTCATTTATATAATTGGTATGCAGTAAATGACAACCGCAACATAGCTCCTTCAGGCTGGCATATTCCATCCAATGATGAGTGGACAACATTAACCACCTTTCTTGGCGGCATTTCTGTAGCAGGCAGTAAATTGAAAGAAGCGGGCACAGTTCACTGGGCAAGCCCAAACACCGGCGCAACAAATGAGACCGGTTTCGCAGCGCTCCCTGGTGGGTATCGTAACGGATATGATGGTATGTACAATTGGATCTCAGATCTGCTCTACTTGTGGAGTTCTGATAAGATCAGTTCATCCACTGCGTATTGCCAGGTTATGGAGTACAATTATGCAGAGTCTAGTTATGGATTCTTCGAAAAGATATTTGGTTTTTCCGTCCGTTGTCTAAAAGATTAGCCTGTGAACTATTCTATTATCTGATGCTTCACGCCCAGACTTTCCCTATAATTTATAATAAGAAGATCGATCTCAGCCATGGTATCGGAGTCGAACCGGTTCAATGCAACTACCGGTCTGAATCCATAGAACTTCATGTTTTCTATATGCTTGTTAAGGTTATCGAACCCTTTTTCAAGGAAGGCAAGATCCTCTTTCTGCAGATTTGATAATCTGGCCCCTCCATGGTACAGCTATTGGTCTGATGTTAGCTCCCTGAGCAATTTCAATGTCTTGTTTCATTCCTGGCATTTTAAGATTCAGCAGTCAATATAATTTTTTGTTGCACAGCTTCTGTATTATTCGTAAATTGATGGGCTGGCATTCAGAGCTTGTAACCAAAGTAAAAAAATTATCAAGGAGACCTTGATAATTGCTAATAAACACATAAAACCTGTCAATTATGGATGAAAAAATCACTACGATTTATGCTGACTATAAGCAAGGTAGAACAAATCGACGCGATTTTGTCAGAAAACTTGCGATAGTTGCCGGCAGTTCAGCTGCTGCGATGGCTCTGCTTCCAGTCCTGGAAGACAATAGTTTAAAAGCTTCCGGTGATATTCAGGATGATCCAGAGCTTACGTCTGAATTTATCAGATACCCGGGTGAAACAGGAGAAATAAGGACCTTTTTTTCGCATCAAAGAGTAAATAAAAAATTTCCTGCTGTAATTGTAATTCATGAGATATGGGGGCTGAATCCTCATATTCTGGATGTTACAAAAAGAATTGCAAAAGAAGGTTTCCTGGCAATGGCTCCCGATGCACTGTCTCCATTGGGAAATACACCTGAGAATGATCAGGAAAAAGCTATGTCGCTGATCCGTGGTCTTGACCAGGGTCAGACAGTCAAAAATTTTGTGGCTGCAGTAAAATTTCTGAAGACGAATCCGCTTTCAACCGGGAAAGTAGGATGCACAGGATTTTGCTGGGGAGGAGGTATGACGAACCAGGTGGCAGTTAATTCACCTGACCTTGATGCAGCGGTTCCTTATTATGGTATGCAGCCAAAAGAAGAGGATGTAGCCAAAATAAAAGCCCCTATTATGGCCCATTACGGAGCAAATGATCCCCGGATTGATGAAGGAATACCAGCATTTGAAGAAGCATTGAAGAAATATAAAAAAGAATATCAGATTTTTATTTATGAAGGAGCCGGCCATGCATTTAACAATGATTCCAATCCTGAACGGTACAATGAAAAAGCGGCCAGACTTGCATGGTCAAGAACGATAGCTTTCTTTAAGGAAAAACTGATATAACGCTACGAATCTTAACCCATCCTCTGATTTTCCCACGCATCAGCTATTGCCTCAACAAACGGCCGGCAATGGTTGAAAAAATATTTGTAGCCCTTGCACAAATAGTTTAATCCGGCTTCACCATCAGGAGTTAAAATGAACCGGTTTTTCGGACATTCTCCATTACACATTGACCTGACTTCACATTCAACACAATATTTCGGGAGAGTAAGTGATTTGGCCTTTCCAAATTCTACCTGTCTCTGACTTTCAAGAAAGCCGGTCAGAGAATCATCGATTATATTTCCGATCATATAATCTTTATTTACATAATGGTCACAGGAATAAAAATCTCCATTATGCTCAATAACCGGTACCCCGCCACAGTTTACTTTGAAAATGCATAACGTATGTTCCTGATTAAATGCAGTACGGGCAGCCTCCTCAAATATCTGGATTTTTATTTCGCCTATATCATTTTCAACCCATCTGTCAAATACTTCACTCAGAAAAAATCCGAATTCTTCGGACGGGACTGAATTACTGCTTGCCCCTGTTTGGGAACCACCATCAGGTTCGACAAGCGGGAGAAAAGTTATATATTTTGCTCCCATTTGTTTAAAAAAATCGTAGATAACCAATGGATACTTAACATTTTCAGAATTTACAACACAAAGTATCTCGGGGATGACACCATGTTGCTTTAAAAGTTGATATCCCATGTAAACCTGCTGCCAGGTTTTATCGCCATCTTTAGTTCTACGGAATGTATTATGAAACTCCGCCGGTCCATCAATACTTATACCAATTATAAAACCCTCCTTGCCAATAAACCTGCACCACTCTTCATTGATAAGTGTTCCATTGGTCTGAATACCATTAAGAATCGTCTTACCACTAGGCTTATGCGCAGATTGAAGTCTCAGAGCTTTCCTGTAGAAGTCAATCCCTGCCAATAAAGGTTCACCGCCGTGCCATGAAAAACTTATAATATCTTCTGTTGACGCCTGAATATGTTGCATTAAATATTTTTCGAGTATATCGTCAGTCATTAGAAAGTGATCTGTATCCGGATACAGACTCTTCTTCCCCAGATAATAACAGTATAGGCAATTGAGATTACAGGTTGAGCCTACAGGTTTGGCAAAAACCTGAAACTCACGTGATATCATTGTCATCGTTATTCCATTTAATAATATTCTCTGAACCTGATTCCGGTTTATTCATACGTATACGCCATTCCACAGGAAAATAGTTGTTCACCCTGTTGCCGATATTATTAACGAAGCCAAGGTTAATACCATTGTAAGTCAGAATATTCCACCCCTTTACAGCATCATGAAGCATGAAACTATCTCGTCTCATGAACGAAAGAGCTTTAGAAAGACTTATTTCATTTCCTGGAAAAGTATTCGTCTTTAACTTAAGTGACAAAGCGAGCTCATGAGAAGGCAGATAATTTTTGTTTTTGACTACAAATAGTTTTGTCCCGGCTTTTACAATCTTCAGTTTACTGTAAATTTCCAGGTAATTACCCATATCACATGGAACAGCGAAAAGTTCATCGCCCCATTTGAAAAATCTATCGTTTGAAAAATTAGTCCATCGATTTGCAACTTCAAAATCATTTTTATCCGGGCGGAGTTCGGTTTTCTTCTGGCTTATAAACTGAGTCCTTTCCTGATGACAGGTTTTCCTGATAGCCGAAATAAAGAATCCTTCGCCCTTCACTTTATCGGGATAAAAGCCATATCCAAAAATGCCTTCAAAATCTATTTCTATAATTCCTTTATAATCTGAAATATCCAGCTGAATACAAACCGCCTCTTTTTTCCCGATTAACCATTTTATGTTTTCTTCATTTTCGCCGGGATTAAATGTACAGGTACTGTAAACCAGTATCCCATTTTCTTTCAAAGCAGGCCAGACATCCATCAATATCCTCCTCTGCCTTTCTGAGCAATGAACTGTGTTTCCGACGGACCATTCTCTCACAGCAGTTTCACCTCTGAACATACCCTCCCCGGAGCAGGGAGCGTCGACGATTATAATATCAAAAAATCCCGGCAAGTTTCCGAATGCAGCAGGATCGTTCTGTGTTACCAGGGTATTTCCCAAACCCCATTTAGTAACTGTTTCAGCAAGAGTTGCGGCTCTTGACCTGATTGCTTCATTAGCAACCAAAAGATTGTCAGGACCAATAAGATCAGAAAGATGTGTACTTTTCCCTCCGGGAGCAGCACACAGATCGAGTACCCTCAAATTTCCCGGCATAACAGAAGTTTGTTTGATTGACTGTTCTAAAAACATACTTGAGGCTTCCTGGGGGTAGTAACATCCAGAATGAAAGAGAGGATCGAGAGTGAATGAGGGCCTGTTTTGAAGATAATATCCACTATTACACCATGGAACAGGTTCGGGTTTTAAAGGCCTCTTGTTCCACTTTGACATATTAATTCTTATACTGACAGGAGATGGCTCTTCCAAAGCTTTAACAAGTGCTTCTGCATCAATATATTTTTGTCTTTTAAGTCTATGTATAAATTCTGATGGAAACATTGTTAAAATTCAAATCCATTAACTGCAAAGTACGCAAAGATTTTTTCAAAGGTCACAAAGAAGTTCCTCGTTTTCAGTCTACTATTCTAACTTTCATTCATTAAAGAATTCTTATTGAATTTTCTCCAGAGATAGAAAACAGGAATACCCAGGATCACTATTCCCAGACCCGGAAAAGTGTAATCTGGTTTATAAATTAAAAGAATCACCATTATTGTTATAGTAATTAAAACATAAATTGAAGGTATAACAGGGTAACCAAATGCTTTATATGGTCGGGGAATATCAGGTCGTTTTATCCTCAGAATAAATATTGACAGGATAGTTAATGTGAAGAAGATAAGAACAGCAAAAATGACATAATCAAGAAGATTTCCATATGTTCCTGACAGACAAAGAAGTATCGACCATATACCCTGAATAATAATAGCAAAACCGGGAACCCCTTTTTTATTGATCTCTCCTACTTTTCTGAAGAACAAACCGTCCTTTGCCATGGCATAATATACCCTGGGACCGGACATTATAAGGCCATGATTACAGCCAAATGTGCTTATCATGATAAAGATTGCCATTATAATTGCAGCAGAATCTCCAAATACCACGCTCATTGCAGAGGTCGCCACCCTGTCGTCTGTAGCATACTGAATGCCACGACTTAATGCATCTGCTCCATCAGGAGAACCCGTTAAGGGGAGAACTTTAATATAGACTAAGTTTGTTAGCATATATAATATTGAAACTATCAAAGTTCCAAATAAGAGGCTCAATGGAACATTTCGTCTGGGGTTAATGACTTCACCGGAAATATATGTAACGCTATACCATGCATCAGATGAAAATAAAGAGCCTACAAGGGCAGATCCTATAGCTGCAATCAGTGCAAATCCGACAAGCCGGATGCTCTGGTTTCCTGTTCCAATCTTACTGGCATGCCAGAAAATCTCTTTATTAATTTCAAAAGATTTTATGCTTTTTGTAGCCAAAAATCCTATTGCAATAAATCCGATAAGGGCAATTACCTTGGTTGATGTGAATACATTCTGAACAGTTTTGCCGGTGACAATACCCTTTGTATTGAGCCAGGTCAGAAAGGAGATCATGGCAATGGCTACTACCATTGTACTTTTAACCTTCAAGGGGCCAAGATAAAAGAGAATATTTTTTTCGGAGATCCAGGGAAACAGTACTCCGCTGAACTTCGCAAATGCAACCGCTACAGCAGCAATTGTACCACATTGAATAACGAGAAAAGTTGTCCAGCCAAAAAGGAATCCTATCAATGGATGATACGCCTCCTTAAGATATACATACTGGCCACCCACATGCGGCATCATTGATGCCAGTTCCCCGTAACTTATTGCTCCAATCAGAGTTATGACACCAGTAATGAGCCAGACCATCAGCAACCAGCCGGGAGATCCTACATTCCTGGCAATATCTGCACTTACAATGAAGATTCCTGAGCCAATCATTGCGCCTGCAACAAGTGATATTCCGTCAAAAAGATTTACACGCTTCTGAAGGAGATGGTTTTCTTTCTGCATAGATCTTTTTATATGAACAAATTTAACTATTCAAACGAAACGAACGAAAAGCGAAATATTTATTTTGATAAGGCGAAAGAAGTAGTAATTTTGATTTTGCTAAATTTCATAATCATAATAAAAAACAATATCTATGAAAAGGATTATTTCATTGGTTGCAATCAGCTTCATGTTTTTAAGTATCTCTGCTCAAAAATTTGACCAGCTCGCTAAGACTCCTCCCATGGGATGGAACAGTTGGAACAAATATGGCTGCAATGTAAGTGAAACCATGATAATGGGAATGGCTGACGCCATAGTCAGCAGCGGGATGAAAGATGCCGGTTACGAGTATGTTGTAATAGACGACTGCTGGCAGGTATCACGAGATGAGAACGGAGAGATAGTAGCGGATAAGGATCGTTTCCCTCACGGAATTAAATATCTGGCAGACTATATTCACTCAAAAGGGCTGAAGTTTGGTATCTATTCTTGTGCCGGAACACTTACCTGCGCAGGACGCCCTGCCGGTCGTGGACATGAATATCAGGATGCTCTTTCCTATGCACGCTGGGGTGTTGATTATTTAAAGTACGACTGGTGCAACACCGGTACCCAGGAACCCAAATCTTCATATACTATTATGCGTGATGGGCTTTATGCAGCAAAAAGACCTATAGTATTCAGTATTTGTGAATGGGGCTCAAACAAACCATGGGAATGGGCCGGTGCAGTAGGTCATTTATGGCGTACCACCGGTGACATTACCGATACATGGAACAGCATGATGGAGAATTTTTTACAACAGAAAGACTATGCCAGATATGCCGGACCAGGTCATTGGAATGACCCGGATATGCTGGAAGTCGGAAATGGAGGAATGACAACAGAAGAGTACAAAACTCATTTTTCATTATGGTGCATGGCAGCTGCTCCATTGTTGGCCGGAAATGATATTCAGAACATGTCTCCGGAAACCAAATCGATTCTTCTCAATAAGGAAATTATTGCTTTGGACCAGGATTCACTCGGAAGGCAAGCTATATGCTGGAGGGATAATGGTAATTATCAGGTTTGGTTAAAAATGCTAAGCAAAAATGAAAAAGCCATATGCCTTCTTAACAGCAGTGATGAGAAAAAGAGTGTTCTGGTAGACTTTTCACTTCTGGCACAGGCAAGGACAACTAAATGGGGGCCCGGCTCACCTCTTAAACTCGAAAATTATACTGTAAGAGATTTATGGGATCATAAAGATCTGGTATTGAAAGAATCCTCAATGTATGTTGATTTGCTTCCTCATTCAGTGAAAGTATACAGGTTTATTAAGAAATAATTTTTTAAAACACGTAGAGACGCCCAAATTGGGCGTCTCTACTACAATAAAATATTAAAAATAATTCCTTTCCGGGTCAATCAGTTTGCGAACGGAACCTCTTTTCCTGT
>Ga0182011_10002559_pt1 | contig 15262 bp, 16 predicted proteins | sample 711E1DmetaG_FD_120481 | JGI IMG/M metagenome (GOLD analysis project Ga0182011, IMG submission 120481) | Permafrost microbial communities from Stordalen Mire, Sweden - 711E1D metaG | ecosystem: Environmental > Terrestrial > Soil > Wetlands > Permafrost | place: Sweden: Stordalen | collected... | reverse complement strand
CGAAGCTGTCGAAGTAGTTATAGACATTGGCGTGACTACACTTGGCGTGGCGGGCGACCTCGCGCAGGTTGACATCGCGCAGTCCGCCCCGGCGCTCGATTAGGGCAAGGGTCAGTTCCACCAGCCGTCGGGCTGTGGCGTTGCTCGGCGCACCCACCGTCACAGCCGCACTCCGAGCAGCACTTGCGGCACAAATTCGTATTTCTTGGCGTCGGGAAACCGTGGCCACTTGTTCGAACGATACATACCCCACCCAATTCCGGGTTGGGGAAGAATGTAGAAAGTCGTGTGTCGGATCACTAGATCGAAGCGATACCCGATATAGGCCTCGCACCAGAGTTCGAAGCCAGGATAAACGCGCCCGTCGACATAGGACTGAAAGCGGTCGTAGGTCGGCCAGGCCTGCACTTCTAGGTTTAGAGCCTTCCAGATGAACTGACGGTAGCCGAGAAGGAGCGAGTGGCCGTGCGTCTGTCCGGCTCCGCGGCTGTTGCTCGTCATGTGCTGAAACCCGTAGCCCGCAACTACGTCGCCGTATGTCCAAGCGGACCAGGTGGCCTGGGCCATGTAGATGGGAGCGAGCGGGAACGTCGGGCTCACTTCCAAACCCCAGCGTCCCAGCGCCCCGGCCGTAGCGAGCGACTCGGAGGGCACAGCCGCTGATTCCGCACGCGCGGTGCCTGCCCACGCAAGCAGGCCGAACAGTACGGCTGCCTCAGTCGAGCGAAATGTCCGGAGAATCGTCGCGCGACGGCCGAGCTTTCCCGCCCAGGGGGAGCCAGTTGAAGACAGACGCACTTTCACGTCCCGGCCCTTCCATGGCATGGGCCGGCCAGGCGTGGCTGAGTGGTCCGCGGTTACCATTGGTAATTACCACTGGTAACATCGGCGGGGGTCGAAGTCAAGACCGTCCGATGCGCCTGGACGCCATCGGCCATCCCCCCGTCAAGACTATGATACGGAGGTACTGTGCCCGGTCAGCGATGAGCTCAAGCGCTGGTTTGACGAGTCAGCGGCGGCTTCAGGTGCCTGGTCAAAACGAAGCAGGTTGCAGGTTTCTTGCGCAGCCTCTTTGACTCCATATGCCGCCAAGGCTCGGGGCACTATTCAGAACCGGTCCTGGCGCAACGGGATCCGGCGGATTGGTTGTGGAGCACGGGCAAGGCGCTGCCGCGATAGCTCGACCAGAGCTGCGTGGCGCCTCCATAATAGCGGCCGCCACGGATTACCCGACTGTCAGCGGCTGGGTCTATCAGATCAGCACAATTGCTGCATGGTACTTGATAGCTGCCGCGCCAGTCGAGCGTCCACTCCCACAGATTGCCGGCCAGGTCGGACTGGCCCCACTTCCCGTCGCCTTTCGGCGACTTCGATCCGACATTCTGTGAGCTGTCGCACGAGCTGCCGCAGTAGACGGCGTAACTGTCGTCGATTGTCGCAGATGTTGGCGGGACGGACCACGGATAGGCCCGCTGCTCGCTCCCTCCAGCCGCCGCGTAGCTCCACTCAGCCTCGGTCGGCAGCCGTCCACCGTCCCAGGCGCAGAAGGCAAACGCCGTGTACCAGTCCATGCAGTTCTGCGGTCGCCTCTCGTTGGCCCCCGCCGTGTCGGTCCAGGTCTGATCGGTCGCGCTGCACTTCAATGCAGCTTGGAGCGCGGCCGTGTCCACCGGCAAATTCGCTTTCCACGCCGAGTCCCAGCCCGAGCCTGCGATCAGCGGATGGGCACCCGCGCCAGACGCAGGCGGGCTCCCCTGGGTTCCCATGCCCGCATTCACGAACTGCCGGAAACGCCCCACAGTGATCTCGTACTTGTCGAGGTAGAAGGCATCCACGGTCGCCGGGTAGGTCAGGCTGGTATACGTGACGTCATAGCTGCGATAGAATGTTCCTCCGGGAACCGGCAAGCTCGTGCAACAGCTTTCGTTTCCCGACGGCCCACAGGTCGCGGCAAGGCCGATGCAGCTCGGTGGGGTTGCGCCGCCCGCCGAAGTGCCACCACTGCCGCTGGTACCGCCGCCGCTCGCTGCTGTCCCGCCAGTCGTCGCAGTTCCCCCGGCAACCGTCGCGCCGCCGCTCGCTGTCGCTCCGCCACTGGTCGTCGCGCCGCCCACACTGGTCCCGCCACCACCAGCGACCGTTCCACCGGCGGCCGTTGTGTCACCCGTTCCTCCGCTCCCGCCAACCGGGACGTCCGGCGGCGAATCGGGGCCTGGCACGTCCCCCGTGTGGATTGGGACATCGGCTGCTGCCGTGCCCCCATCCATCCCGATCGCGCCACTGGCGCTATCCACAGCCGCGTCCATCGCAACCACAGGCGTCTGGGCATCCAACTTCGTGGCACCGTCGAGTCCACTGCGGTGGCTGCAGCCCGCGGAAAACAGCAGACCGAGAGGCAGCAGGGCGACTGCAAGACGGGGACGGGCAAGCATAGTCATTTGCCGTTCACTCCCGAAGCCGCCGAGCAATCGAAGACCCGGAAACACGCATGGCGGGCATCACGCCGGATACTATCACCGCTCGCACGTAGAAGCAGCTGCAGTCCCAAGGCCAGGAGACGCTGTCGTATACTCCCGCCGTGTCTGTCGCTGCCCTCGTCCCTGCGCTACTCCTCGCAGCGCTGCCGGTGCGGGTAGAAAGCGAGGCCTGCCCATCTGTCGCGGAGGTTGAGCAGGCCCTCGCTTCCTTCAGGAGTCGCGTTCGCCTCTGTCGACGTGGGCCTGAACTTCACATGTGGCATCAAGCAGAACTACGGCACAGTGGCGTGCTGGGGCGACAAGGCCGAAAGCCCAGCCTGGCCGCCATCGGGTGCGGTCCTCACGGCGCTGGCCACGGGCTTGGGCCATACCTGTGGCATCCCAGCCCGCACGCCAATTGTGCGAGGATCAGAATTTACAGAACATCCATATATCCGACATTTCTATTCGGTGAAGGCAAAATGGTGCCTCTTCCGACTATGCTCGCTACTTGAGAAGCTGAGGTCGGACAATGGTCGCCACCTTCGCCAACGTCTTCTGCCCCATTGCAGGCACGGCACGCGTGGCTCGCTCCCGCGCATTTTTTTGGTAAGGTTCTCGTCCTTCACGCGATCAATGGCATCGGGACCTGATACATGAAACCGCGCCTGGCTGTCCCATCTGGCACGTCCGCGCCATCCGTACACGCTGCGGATTCCACGGATACGATGTATGGCCAACACCTGGCGAAAGTTAAGCGCTGGGCGCGACGCCTAGCAGGGCCGTCCGCCGACCTCGAGGATTTGGTGCACGACATCTTCCTCATCGCGCTCCGCAAGGGGTTCCAGTTTCGAAGCGAGGCCACCATCGATACCTGGCTCTTCGGTATCACCCAGCGCGTTGTGTGGAGCAAACGGCGCAAGAGCCAGCTTCGCCAATGGTTGTTCGGGCAGAACCAGACCGACCTCGTGCCTGTCCTTCGCCAGGAGGCCATCCGGCGTCCAAGAAGACGAGGATCGGGCGTGAACGGGCGGTCGAGGTGGGCGCTGTTGGCGTTGAAGGAACACGGGCGCGTGCGTGATCGTGGCCGGGAGGCGCTGGTCGGCGTCGGAATCATGGCGGCGCGGATGACGACCTGGCGAAGGACTACCCGCCGTCGAAATGCTTGAGGGCGGATTCGGCGTCTTCGAGCTCTTCCTTGCGGCGCAGGTAGCCGTGTTTGACGATGAGTCGACGGGCTTCGGCGAGGTCGTGCTGGGGGGATTGCCAGGGGTAGGGATTGGCGCGGAAGAAGAGGCGGGCACGATAGAGGTGGATGTCGGCCTGGAACAGGGGCATGGGGCCGCGCTCGGCGATTTCCCAGGCTTCGTCGAGGTCGCTCTGCGCGCTGTCGGGGCCGGTGGCCCGGCCGGTGAGGCTGCGCAGCCAGGCGCGGGTGAGGAGGGCGCGGGGAAGGTAGTCCTGCCGGCCGGCGTGGCGGAGGCCGGACACGGCGTGGTCGATTTCCGTAACCGCGGACGCGAGGCCGGGCTGACTTGCTGGGGGCCGCGGCGCCGACTCTTCTCGGCGGCTGCGCGATTCGAGAATCGCGGCGTAGAGCGCGGCGCGGCCCAGGGTGAGGTGGTCGAGGGCGATGTCGAGGAGCCAGTTCTGCGTTGTCACCCACTTGAGCGTCTGTGCCGCGCGCTCGGAGACGGCGCGGCACTTGGCGGGCGCTTCCTGCTTCGCTTCGCCTTGTGCCTTGCCCGCCTCCTGCCCCGCCTCCGCCAAGAGCAGGTCGCAATATCGGAAGCCCGCAAGCGAATAGGGGAGAGGGTATTGGGGCTGGAACTCGGCCTGCATCTGCTCGGCCTCGCGGAAGCGCGCCTCTGCCTCGGCCCGGCGGCCCGCCTGGTGAAGGGCATCGGCGTGCACCGTGCGGTGATCCATCGAATCAAACGCATCGCCGCCGCGGTCGGCGTAGGTCACGGACTGCTCGGCGTCCTTCACCGCCGCGGCTACGTCCCCGAGCGTCAGCTCCAGCTCGCTGAGGTTGCCGGCGCTGGCTGCTGCGCTCTCCCAGTTCTCCTGCTTGACGAAATTCTCCAGCCCAGCCCGCATCGGCTCGAGGGCCTCGGTCAGCCGGCCCAAGGCGCGCAGGCAGAAGGCGGCTTCGTTCAGCAGCCAGGCTTGGCCGGCTTCCGTGATGTCAAGCGAGATGCGGCTCCACGGGGTCTCGAAGAAGCAAGCCTGTGCTCCAAGTTCGGAGCCAAATGCGCCCAGTTTGTGCCATGTGTAATGCTCCCGGCCACGCAGGATCCGGTCGCGGTAAACCTTGGCACGCGCCTCCTCTTGCAACCCCGCCTGGCAGCCGTGGGCCACGGCTTGATACAGCGGTTGGAGATCTTCGAGGGTGGGCTCGGGCTTGTCCTTTGTGGTCGCGCAGAGGTAGGCGTAGAGGCGGCGGTGGCCTTCGCGCCGGCCGGCCTCGTTCTGGGCGCGAAGCTCGGCTCCGAAGTGCTCCCGCAGGAGGGGGTGCGTGTCGAGCGCGAAGGTCACTGCCCGCCGCGGCCCCTCGGCGGGCATGGACAACGGCTCGCGGTGGATCAGCGCCAATCCCTGAAGTTGATCCAGCGCGCGCAGCCAGTCGTCCTGGGGCAGGTTGACGAGGGCCTCGGTGAGGCCGGGGATGACGGGCGCGGCCCGAAGTTCGTCGAGAAGGTCGGAGCGAGCCGGCCGGTCGAAGAGGCCGAGCAGGCGGAGCACGGCGAGCGCGGGGCTGCGGCGGGGTTTCCGTCCTCCCAGCCACGCAGGCAGCCACGTTCTGGAGCTCACTGGCGGCTCCAGCCAGCGTTCGTAGGCGCGCAACATGCGGCGGCCGTGCCCGGCGCGTTTTCCGGCGGCGTCAGGCCTGGGGTGAACGCGCTCGTCTTCCTTTAGGACGGGAAAGCGTTGCTGCCAGCCGCGGATTTCGCGGTCAGGGGTGCATTTGGCGAGGTAGTTGCCGAGCAGGTTCAGGTCGTAGGCGTGGCAATGGAAGCACTCTGCCGCTTCGTCCAGCTCTCGATCGGGGCCGAGCACGCCGAGCTCCCGCAGCAAGGCGCGGGCGGCGACGGGGTCGAGCGAATCGAGCGAATGGCGCAGGCACGAGCCGTCACGGTGCTCGTAGGGGCCAAGGTCGGTGATGTCGGTGCGGCTGGTGATGATGCACAGTCCCGGATTGTGCCGGGCGAGTCCACGCAGCAGCGCCTTCATGGCGGGGTCTTTGAACTCGCCGCCGAACCCGCCGGGCGGCTGCTGCAGCGGCTCTAGGCCGTCGAGCACGAGCAAGGTCCGCTCGGCGGCGCAGAGCTCGGCGAGTTTCGCGCCCTTGGTGGCGGGATCTCTGGGCGCTTCCGCGGTTTTGTCGAACCAGGCGAAGGCCGCGCTGAAGAAATCGTCGGCGCTGGCGTTGCTCTGGGCGCTCGAGCCCTGGCTATAGAAGCTCCACTCGAAAACGCGCCGTGCACCTTGCCAGCCGTGCCGCGCCCGGCGCGCCTGCCACTCCAGCACCAGCGCGCTCTTGCCCTCGCCGCCTTGCCCGATGAGGGAGACGATGTTGATCTTGTCCTCTTTCTGCGCGCGGCCCCACGCTTCGTCGAGCAGATGCAACTCCGGCTCGCGACCGACGAAGTTCTTGCCGGTGACGGTGAAGTCTCTTCCACCGCAGCGCGGCCCTTCTTCGACGGCCGCACTCGGCGGCGCATGCGCAGTGACGCCGAGGAGCTTGGCCACGGCTTCAATGACCCGGCGGAGCCCGTCCTCAAAATCTGGGAAAGGCGGGAGCGTCACCCCGTTGCGACTCGACAGGGCTGCGAGCGCGGGCGGCAAATCGGCAGGCTTGGGAATGCTGGCACCACCCAGCAGCACCGGAATGACCGAGACGCCATCGCCACGCCCGAGAAGCGTTTCGATCTCGATGGCCACCCAGTCGGCGGCATCGTCGAGTCGTCTAGGGCTGTGGATGTCGTTGGGGTCAGTCGTCGCCCGCAGCCACCCAGGACCGATGACCACGAGAGCCACCCGCGCCGCGTCCAGCGCGCGGCGGATGCGCTCGGGAAAGACCGCTCCTGGCGCAATGGAGCTGGCATCGCGAAACACGGCATCTGCTCCAAAGGCAAGCTTCAGCCGCTCGTCGAGCTGATCCACCGCATACACGGAATCCGCGCGGCGGTAGCTGATGAAGATACTGTGCGGCCCTGCGCTCACGCCCAGCCACCATGAGCCAACCGCGGCAGCGCCTGCAGTCGTCCCGCGAATGCTTCCCGATGTCGTGCGCGGGTGATCTCAATCATTGTCCGCTCCTGGATCTCTAGAACCAGTCCAAGCACGCGGGTAGACTATCAACCATGAAGCTGGTGGTCACGCTCGAACGAGACGAAAGTGGAATGGTTGTCGCCGAGTGCCCAGCGATCCCCGGGTGCGTGAGCCAGGGCCGGACCGAGGAGGAAGCCTTGGCCAACATTCGTGAGGCAATCGTCGGGAGTCTGACTGTCCGGGCAGAACAAGGGCCTCCGCTCACGGCTCGGACGGCAGAGGTCGAGGTCGCGGTTGCCTGACCTGCCAGTGGTGTCTGGCGCGGATGACGACCTGGCGAAGGACAGGATTGGCAAGTGAAGCAGGTAAGGGAAGAGAATTTGATCAGCGTCCCAGCAGCCGCAGAAATCCCCGAGGTGTCACGACCTGGACCGGATGGTATCCGCCGACCAGGATCTCCTTGAGTGGCAAGAGATCGCGTCTGTCATCGCTCACGATGTAGTTGGCGCCACCCTCGATCGCGCAGGCCACCACCATGTTGTCGTCAGGATCCGTCGGTACTGCCTTCAGCTCCACGTAGGCCCCTGGCACAAGCTGCGCCACCCGGCGCAAACCGCGGATCGCACGCATGATCTCGAAGTCGCTGAATTCCACGTGCCGCCGAAAAGCTGGGCGCTGTAGCACGTTGCCCAGCTCGGATGTCCTCCGACGTCACCAGGTCGAAGGCCTTCGCATCGACCAGCGCCTCGAGGATTTCTCGGCTCGGCCCCGTCGCGCGGGTCAGCCCGCGCACAAGGACGTTCGTGTCGAGTACTGCTCTAGTGCTTCGAGCGCGTGGCTCGCTCACGTCGGACCTCTCGGATCGCTCGGTCGGCGGCGCGGTCCAGGACGCGGCTCGGGACATGACGTGCTCGCCGGGCCATTTGTTCCATCGCGAAGCGCAGCTCCATCTCGGGCGTCATCACGCGCTCGAGCAGCTTCACCTTCTGCTTCGTTCCCAGCGATTCTATGCGCTCGGTCAGCTCAAGAATCTCGGCGGCCATCCGGGTCATCGTCGTTGTCCTTTGTCTCCAGATTACCACGCTCTCGCGGGTTGTCCCTCGCCAAGCGGTCATCCTGCCCGAGCGGGCAGGCATTCCCGGATAGAGCGCGGGCCTTGGCGTTGTGGTCGCGGTCGCGCAGCCACGGATCGCGTCCGGGATCGTCGATGTGCCGTAGACGGAATCGGCATCATTGCAGACTGGGACCGTTAACCTCCGTGGGTGGAACGTCGCGGAAGACGCGCTCTTCAGGCAGTGAGGCGTTCGTACCGGTCGCGGCTCCGGCGCGTCCTTGCCCAGGGACAGAACACGGTCAGACCGATCATCAATCGTCGTCACCGTCGGAATAATGGCGGCGCGGATGACGACCTGGTGAAGGACTACCCGCCGTCGAAATGCTTGAGGGCGGATTCGGCGTCTTCGAGCTCTTCCTTCCGGCGCAGGTAGCCGTGTTTGACGATGAGGCGCCGGGCTTCGGCGAGGTCGTGCTGGGGGGATTGCCGGGGTACGAGATTCGAGAATCGCGGCGTAGAGTGCGGCGCGGCCCAGGGTGAGGTGGTCGAGGGCGATGTCGAGGAGCCAGTGGTTGCGTTCGCCAATCCTGCGCGTCTGCGCCGCGCGCTCGGAGACAGCGCGGCACTTGGCGAGCAATGCTTCCTTCTTCATTTCGCCTTCTGCCTTGCCCGCCTCCCGCTCCGCCTTGTCAAGAGCAGGTCGCAATACTGGAAGCCTCTCACCGAATACAGCAGGGGGTCGGCGGGCTGGAGGTCGGCCTGCATCTGCTCGGCCTCGCGGAGGCGCGCCTCCGCCTCGTCCCGGCGACCCGCCTGGCTTAGGGTGTCGGCATGCTTCACCCGTTGTTTCATTAGTTCAAACGCGTCGCCGCTGCGGTCGGCGTAGGTCACGGACTGCTCGGCGTCCTTCACCGCCGCGGCTAGCTGCCGAGGAGATTGAGCGTGAGAGCGTGACCCTTCACGTCCTCGACGAGCTTCTCGAACTCATTCAAGAGCGTGCGCCCATCGGCGCCAGGGATGTTCCTCCGGGGACTGCCCTTCACCTCGAAGGACTGGAGCAGCGCGACGCCGGCCTCCATGGAAAGACGCGTGAGTTTCTTCTCCTCGACGGTTTTCCCTGCGTAGACGCGTACGTCGGGAATGCTGTATCGGGTGGTGACGATGCTCTCTCTCTTGAGACGCCTCAACTGCGAGTTCGGCACAAGCTGGACATGTGCCCAGTCGGGCCGGTCCCAATCGCCCCCCCAGTACAGCTTCTGCTTCCTGGCTTCTTCACCGGGAGCGTTCCAGTAGCCATGAATTCTTGCGGCGTCACTCCAGGCCCACCGACGGTCGACGATGTCTGCAACGTAGGCATCAGGGATCCCATCCTTCTTTTGCACGTTGTGAAAACTGAATCTTACTTTGGTGTGCTTCTTCTTGAAGATCTCCAACTGAACGGCGACCGACCGCCATCCAAAGAATATCGTCGGCTGGAAGCCTAGCCTCGTCATTCCGTGGATGACTTCCTCGACCAGTGGCCGCAGATCGGGATGCATGCTGAGAATCTACTTCTCCTGTGACCACTTCGAGCTATCACCTGGCCGCCATGGGGCCATACGAATAGGTTCTTGGGGGGGGTGAGCGTCGGAGAACCCTGACGGGCCGCATCGGCACAGTCCTAATGGCGTCCGCACAGCCGGGTATAGGGCGGCTAGTTTACATTTCTTGCGGATGCGATTTTGGGAAAAGCAAAAGGGCGCTTCTTTCGCCTATGCTCCGCAAATCGATGACTTGTCCACATGTTTTTCCGGACGGCGCTTAGACCGACTACGCTCACTCGGTCAGTTGCAGATTCCCCCCGGGGCGGGGTCGCTGGGGCCCTCGATCATGGTGCCGCCTCGACAGTAGCAGTTGCCGTCACCGGCCAAGACCCAACACCCGGAGGTCACTCCTGCTGACCGCAATGCGGTCTGACACTGATCGTGGCATGACGTGCTGGACATATGGCCGTAATTGACGTCAGGGAAAGAGACGCCGCTGTTGCAACTGTAGACGTCGCTGACGGTGTTGCAGGTTAGCAGGCCGAAAGTCGCGGTCACGGCGCTTGCGGCCGACATTTGCACGATGCAGATGTCAGTGCCGGTGCAACCACTGCCCGACCAGCCCTTGAAGGTCCAACCGGGGCTCGGAGTCGCAGTGAGATAGACAAGGGTGTTGTAGTCATACGCGTACGCGCAGGTCGCCCCACAGCTAATCCCAGCCGGATCCGATGTCACGGTGCCGCTCCCCGCCCCGGCCATGGCCACTGTGAGCGTGTACTGGTTGAGCGTGAAGGTCGCCGTCACGAGACTCGCCGACGCTACCGAGACAGTGCAGGTTCCGGTGCCACTGCACCCACTGCCCGACCAACCCGCGAACGTCGAACCCGTGCTCGCGCTGGCCGTAAGCGTGACGCTGGAAAGGTAGCCATACGCGTGCGCGCAGGTTCCTCCGCAGGTGATCCCGGCCGGATTCGACGTCACTGTCCCCCTGCCAGTCCCGGCCATGCCCACCGTGAGCGTGTACTGGCTGAGCGTGAAGGTCGCCGTCACCAGGCTCGCCGCCATCATCGAGACAGCGCAGGTTCCCGTGCCACTGCAACCGCCGCCCGACCACCCCGCGAACGTCGAACCGGTGCTCGCGCTAGCTGTGAGAGTGACGCTGGTAAGGTAGTCATACGCGTGCGCGCAGGTCGATCCGCAGTTGATCCCGGCTGGACTCGACGTCACTGTTCCCGTGCCGCTTCCGGCCGCGCTGACCGTGAGCGTGTGCTGGTCGAGCACGAAGGTGGCTGTCACGGCGCTCTCCGCCGCCATCGAGACAGTGCAGGTTCCGGCGCCACTGCAACCGCCGCCCGACCACCCCGCGAACGTCGAACCGGTGCTCGCGCTAGCGGTGAGGGTTACGCTGGTGGGGTAGTCGTACACGTGCGCGCAGGTCGATCCGCAGCTTATGCCGGCGGGATTCGATGTCACCGTTCCGTCCCCAGCCCCGGCCCTGCTCACTGTGAGCGTGTACTGGTTGAGCGTGAAGGTGGCTGTCACGGTGCTCGCCGCCGTGATCGAGACAGTGCAGGTTCCGACGCCACTGCAACCGCCGCCTGACCAGCCCGCGAACGCCGAACCCATGCCTGCGCTGGCCGCCAGAACGACAGTCGAGCCAGCGTTGAACACCTGGGAGCAGACTGATCCGCAGCTGATTCCGGTCGGGCTCGACGTCACCGTCCCGCTCCCGTTCCCGGCCATGCTGACGGTCAGTGTGAAAGTGGTTTCTCCCGTTCCGCCCCCCGTCGCAGGAGTGCCACCAGTCCCCGTGCTCCCGCCCAAAGCTGTCGCTCCGCCAGTTCCCGGTGTGCCACCCGAGGTGTTTGCCCCTCCGGTTCCCGGTGTGCCACCCAAAGCTGTCGCTCCGCCAGTTCCCGGTGTGCCACCCGAGGTGTTTGCCCCTCCAGTTCCCGGTACTCCCCCCGAGAGAATCACGCCACCCGCCCCTGCCCCACCACGCAAATCAGTGTTCCCGCCAGTCGCAGTAGTTGCGCGGGTACCGCCGGTCGCTATAGCAGCGTCTAGCGTCGGAATCCCACCTGCGCCGCGCACTCCACCTGTTCCAACCTCGTCCCAGGATCCACCGGCGCCGCCTATGCTAGACACCTCGCCGAGGTTCGCATCCTCGCCGCTGTCGATGGTCATCGCGGGAGCATCCGCGGGCTTTTCCACTGCCACATCGTGCGGGCCGGCTGTCTCGATGCCCACCTCCGCAATGTCGGTGGCGTCACTGCTGCCTCCGTACCCCTGCCCACTGTCCTTCAGATTCGGATCAAAACCACAGGCAGCTACGAGCGCCCCCGCGAACAACGCAACGATCGAAACGTGATTTCGCATCAGAAGACTCCTTGTGCGGAAATTCCAGCCACGCCCGGTCCCAACAACGGCGCAACCCCGGCGACGGCGCGGCCCGCATCCGTGGCCTGCCAGCCCAGCACGTACAGCAAGGTTCCGGTGGCGATGGCTGCGGCACCTGCGCTGTAGAACACCCACTGCATGGTCTCGGCGTGCCGGCCTGCACTAAGGTCCGAAGAGTTGCGGACGGTTTGACCCGATACCTTGTCCGAATAGGACTTGGCCCGGGTGTAGTAGTAGATGGCAGTTCCCACCGAGACCACGCCAATTGCGCCGCAGGCGATTCCCGCGATGCGCAGGCCGCTCCCTAGATGGGTGGCCGCGGGTTGGGCGGTGTTGGCTGCGGCAACCTGCTCGGGAGCATCCGGTGGCGGCGGCGCCGCCAGTGACGGAGGACTCGGCGTCACGCTTGAAGCTGCTGGCGCAGGGGCCTCTCCCTTGGGCGTACCCGCGATCTCGCCGTCGCCAGCGGACGTGGGCGAGGTCTTGAGGCCGAGCAAGGCCTGGCATCCCGCGATGTGCCTTTCGGTGTCGGCCTTGTCCTCGGTGGTCAATCCCCGAGCCTTGCGCAGGTACTCGAGGAAGGGGCCAATCGCCTCCTCGCAGCGGTTGTTCTGTTCGAAGCAGCGAGCCTGATTGAAGATGTAGGTGGCGTCGTTGGTGTCGAGGAAGAGGTCCGACAGAATCTCGACGCCCTTGGCATAGTCGCCCGAAAGGCAGGCCTTTCTTGCCGCTCGCTCCTTGGCTTCCCTGCTTGTCGCGTGCGCGAGCGACGAAGCTAGCAGGACGGAAAGCAAGGGTGTCAGAATGCCTAGTCCACGCATGGCGGCCATTGTGCGTCAGCGGAGAATACTTGCCAAGGGCGGAGTTCTTGCCTGTCGGTGAGCTATTGGACGCAACGGCTGGACGAGATGAACCTCGGGCGTGCGCAAGGATGCCACAACGAAAGTAGGCCTCGAACTCGTCAAGCACGTGGGCGGGCAGTTCCCCGCCCTGTCCTTCGCCAGGAGGCCATCCGGCGTCCAAAAAGACGAGGATCGGGCGTGAACGGGCGGTCGAGGTAGGCGCTGTTGGCGTTGAAGGAACACGGGCGCGTGCGTGATCGCGGCCGGGAGGCGCTGGTCGGCGTCGTCCGGGCAGACGCCAGCCTTGGCGACGGCCGCAGTGTCGCCGGACATCTGCGTCGATCAGGCCGCGAGGCGTTCGTAGCGGTGGTGAAGCCCACCGACCTCGGGCAGTTCGACGACCTCGCCCATGGTGGGCGGGCCCACCTCTCTCGGCTCCGGCGCGTCCTTGCCCAGGGACAGATCACGGTCAGACCGATCATCCATCGTCGTCACCGTCGGAAGAATGGCGGCGCGGATGACGACCTGGCGAAGGACAGCTGCGCGCACGCAGGCCGCAGGGTTGGCGCGAGAGCCAAAGCTTTCGTGTTGACTCCGCGCCATGCCAAGATGAAAGTCGATGGCATTCTGTAGCCTAAGGGAGAGTGAATGAGATTGCGCAGGATTGCCTTGACCGTGGGTTCTGTACCGGTCGGAACGGCTTACACGTGGTCCTATCCCAACTCGGATCGCCAAGTCTACGTTGTGCCCACCTACGGGCTGACGGTCGTTGGCAGGGATGCCTCGAACATCGAAGTCCGGCGCGTTTTCGAAGTGCTGCGATTTGGCGTTCATCGCGCCATCGGGAACACCACGCCGCGAATCGTGGGGCTCAGCCACCACTACAGGTACGCGATCCGACGGTGGATCCCTACGTACAAAGTCCACAGCTTTCCATCCCGCGAAGATGGCGCCTGGCAGGTTCACGGGAATTACTTGATCCACGACGGGCCGGACGATCCGAAGACACAGCTCTATGCGACTGCGGGCTGTATCGAAATCTGTGGTGGTCCCGACGGCTTCGTGGCCTTCAATCGGTTTCTCGTCCAGTTGTCCGGGACGAGCCAACCTACCCTTGCGCTTCAGCTGAAGGAGATCGGTGATTCTGCATGCATGACGATTACCTACCTGCCGGCAACACCGCCAGCCGTTACGCTCCGCTGAGGCGCTGCGGTGCCGCCGGCAGTGCGGCACTGGTCCTGGTGATGCTGGCCGCTTGCCCAGGATCGGCGTCGTCGAGTAAGGCTGCCCCTTCACCGGCTGCTGCAACCCCGCCGGCGGCGACTCCCGCCCGGTCAAGCATCGAGGCTGGCGCCGTCGCGGTGCCTGTCCAGGTCGAAAATGCACCCGCTGACTTTCGTAGCGCTCTTGAGGCGATCTTCGCATCGTTGTCTCTGCATTCTTGGAACGACTGGCAGATCCTCGTGGACAACCCCGAGCGGAAGGACAGGCTGGCATGGCTTGCCAAGGACTTCGGTGCCCAGGCTTTCCGCCTGGCGGCTCGCGTAGATGAAGCCCATCTGCATGCGCATACGTCGGCCGGCCCTCTGCACGTCGGGCTCCTGGTGGCCGAGTTCCCCAAGTGCAAGCAGCTGACGGCTGCGTACAGAGCCGTCGTCAAGGCAGGTCGTTCCAACTTCGCCCTACCCATTTTGACCATGTTCCGGTCGAAGGTACGTGGGCACAGCCTGCTTTTCCTCTTTTCCGAAACGACCCTGCAGCCGCAAGTCGGCCCCTTGCTTGAGCGATACGATTCTTTGCTCGGCGCCGACTTGCGTTGCACCGATGGAAAGTAGAGCCACCACCGCGTCGGTCCCCCCGACCCCGGTCCGAGCGCTGATCCCGGTCCGGGCGCTGATCCCGGTCCGACGCTGATCCCTGATCCCGGTCCGAGGGTCGTATGGGGAAGACGCAGAATAGATGATGCCAACGTGCGGTCAGCGGGGCGGAAGCAGACTGATCCTGATCCCGGTCCGAGGGTCGTGTGCGGTCCGTCCTGATCCCGGTCCGACGGTCGTATGGGGAATCGTGGACCAGACGATCCAGACAGCGGCCTCCTGATGGCGCCCGGAACCTATCCCATTGGCTCGCGTATGCCCGATGATCTCCTGCACGACCACGGCGATCTTGCATCTGAATTGGTCAGCTTTCTGGTGCTGCGTTCTGGTCGTGTCTTCGAAGGCCACGAAGACTGCATCGGTTCCTGCGATTGGTCGCAACTGGTCTGGGATCTTCTTGGCGCGAGTGCCTCAAAGGGCCTTAGGAGGAAACGTACCGGACGGACAGGCGACACGGTGCGGCTGTCACACCCAGAAGCCCCCGATGGCTACTGTTTTGCTCACACGACGTCAGTAAACTGGTGACGCGCATGCGGGTATGGTGAAGGCAGCCAGCCCTTCCTGCGGCATCGGTTCGCCGGCACTGGCAATGAGAAAACCCTGTGTGTCGGCCAGCACGGGCCAGCGACCGTACAGAACCTTGAAGTCATCGACCGCCACTTCGTGGCGGCCCTACCGTTTCAGAGGGCCGCGCGATTATTGAGCTTTCAAGCTGTTCGGTGTTCTAGGAAGTCGAAGGGAGAACGTCGTCCCACTCGCCTCATTCGATTCTACGCCGATGCTCCCGCCATGAGCAGCAACGATCTGCTGCGTGATGAAGAGCCCGAGCCCGAGT
>Ga0182011_10002553_pt1 | contig 15284 bp, 15 predicted proteins | sample 711E1DmetaG_FD_120481 | JGI IMG/M metagenome (GOLD analysis project Ga0182011, IMG submission 120481) | Permafrost microbial communities from Stordalen Mire, Sweden - 711E1D metaG | ecosystem: Environmental > Terrestrial > Soil > Wetlands > Permafrost | place: Sweden: Stordalen | collected... | reverse complement strand
AGGTAAAAAAACCTCTGAAAAGATTGCTGCATAATCCGCCCCGGCAGAACCGGGCCCGATGGGAGCGTTGATGGTAAATCCCTTCCCGGTCCCGTTCCCGATCTCCTCGACCCCGCCGGTGTAAGGGAAATGATGCTCCTGGTGCACCGAGCAGTACAGCACCCGGTTGCTCAGGTAAAAGGAGTGCTGGGTGCCATTACCGTGGTGGATATCCCAGTCCACGATTGCAACCCGGTCAACGCTCTTCAGTGCATGTTCTGCAGCGATCGCCACGTTGTTCAGGAGGCAGAACCCCATGGCACGTGCCCGTTCCGCGTGATGGCCGGGTGGCCGGATGAAGGCAAAAGCATGTTCGCCATCCAGAGACCGGTTTACCGCAGCAATAGCCCCCCCTGCGGCGTGCAGGGCTGCTTCAAAAGACCGTGGGGTGATATAGGTATCACCGTCAAGATAATACAAAAAAGTCGTTTCAGCACAGCGTTGTCTGAGATGTTCCGTGTAATGGGGATCATGGATGCGGTGTACTTCCTCAAGGGAGGCCGGTTCCGGAATGACGCGGGGGATCCCGTCCGGAATACCGGAGACTGCAGTCACGAGGCGCGCCTGGCATTCGGGATGGCCCGGGTTGTCGTGACCGGCGCAGGCAGGATCGATGATGACAGTGCAGCGTCCCATATCCGTTTTCACCAGGTACTGGCAGGAATACATGACTTTGGGAGCGCCGGGTTATCCATCTTGCGCACATCCTTCGGGTTATAACCTCCAGCCTTCTGAACAGGGGGGATGAAAGCGCGGCCACAGGTGCTCACGGGATGCCTGCCGGCATGACGGATGCCGTTTGATAAAATCGGATTGGTAACGGTAAAATTGAAAGATTATCCGGCGTTCAGCAGAATATCCAGCTGCTCCCTGCAGGAAGGGCACAGCACTTTTTTCTTCCGGTCCAGCTCGTCCAGCGTGTCGGGTCTGAACATAACGCATTCCCGATCGGTGCAGTGAGGAAGCCCGAGGAGATGCCCGATCTCATGGGCCCCCTCTTTTGCAATCCGGTCAATATAATCATCGTCACTACCCTGCCGGCCGTAATACTCATTCCCGAGACGGGATGTAGATACAACGCCGGCACCGACAGACTCACGGGCCAGACCGAAAACAAAACTGTTCCCGTTCCTGAATAAATCCTGGTGCACCACCAGCAGTACCGGTTCGGTCACCTGGTGCCGGTGCTTATAAGCCTGGACACTGTCCAGAAGTGCCTGGGCATCAACCTGCTTTCGGGCTGTTACATATCCCATAATGCGCACAGGGTTCTCCGTCACCGTCGTCTTCACATCAAGAATTGAGGATATGAGGCGCGAAACCGGCACCTGGTAGCCGGAGGGGGACAACCTATCCCAAAAAATATGGATATGCATTGCTATATTCTGTTGGAATGGATGAGTATAAACATATTGAGACGTGCATCGGCAGGTACATCGCCGGTACTTACCAGCATGCCGTTGAGGTAGGGATCGGTAAGAACACGGAGGCGGCACAGATCCTTTCCCAGGCCGGGAAACTGCTCCGCAGCACGGATATAAAAGAAATTCCGGTTCCGGAAGATCTCGCATTTATTGTGGATGATATTTTTTCACCGGAGATTTCCCGGTACCGTGGAGCGGACGTCATCTACGCAATCCGCCCGGCCATCGAGATGGTCCCGCCACTGATAGCGCTTGCAGAGAGCGTCAACTGCGATTGTATTGTCTACCATCTCGGTTTTGAATCCTGGGGAAACGGGGGGGAAAAAATTGACTGCGGCGTGGTCCTCCACCGGTATGCCCGTTGTCAAAACCCATCGAAAAGGGTTGACTGAGTTTTTGCAGGGGTTTTCTTTTCCGCTGGTTCCACCGGAGTAACCGGAACTTCAGGAGGGGGGAGGTCTTTTTTCGGGGGTTCGGGTACCGGCCCGGTTTTCTTCTTTTTTTCTGCCTTTTCCTTTTTCTGAATATCTTTTTGCAGATCCTTCTCTTTCTCCTTCTCTTCCTGGACAAGCGTTTTGATAATGCCAGCCGACCGGGCCCGGTCGGACAGGAAAAAATTAAGCTGGTCTGCATCGAACGAAAGATCCCGGGCAAACCCTGCAGGATCATGCTCAATGAGCAGGGATACCGTCCCGAGATAGTGTTCCCTGAGGGTATTTTGCGGTATGTGCATCATACCGGCGACCTTGTTGAGGGTTGAGATGCGGATCGATTTCTGTCTCTTTGCAGTTGACATCTTCTGCCAGCGTTCGGGTGGCATTATCCGCGTATGGAGACCTTTTCCCCCGGCTGCATCCGCGACACCGAGAAGCATGATTGCGGTTGCATAACGCCACAGGGTATGGTACTGGCGGCGGTAGGTATAGCCAAGATATTCATCGGCGCGTGAAAGGTAACGGTACGCAAGTTCGGTGCCAGAGATATCAGGGATCAGGTGCACGCTGCCCTCCACCCACTGCTCGATCGTTTCCGGCGTATCATTCACTTCCCAGGAAAGCCGCATCAGTTCCTCATCCGTTGTTTTTCCGAACAGTGCCGTGATCAGGGTAAAAATCGATACGCGCTCATCCTTCTGGGATGTGTGGACTCCATCATCGTCCAGCGTTGTCCTTCCGATAGCCGAAGCGTAGAGCATATTGACCGCAGAGCGTATATCCCCCTCCGCACTCTCGGCAATGACACGCAGCGCTGTATCACTGCAGGATACTTTCTCCGCCGAACATAGATATTTGAGCCGGGGAACAATGGACCGCGCCTGTAAAGCCTTGAACTGGACCAGCTCGCACCGGTTCCGTATTTCAGGAGAAAGGCCGTAGAGGTCATTGGCAATCAGGATCATCGGTTGCTGTGCCCGGTTTATGCAGTCCACAATCGCCTTCGCACCGCCGCGGTCCGAAGTACCCTGCAGGTTGTCCGCCTCATCAAGCACGATCAGTTTATGGGAGGCACCGGTGAGGCTCGCGGTAGTACTCCCGGCTCCGGCAATGCGTTCAATGACAGCAGCTGTCCGCTGGTCACTCGCATTCAGCTCGATAACTTCCCATCCCATGTCACTCGCAAGCGCCAACGCGCTGGAAGTCTTGCCGATACCGGGCTTACCGTAAAGGAGCAATGGCCGGGACTTCCTCATCCAGGTCTTCGCCCAGTCCGCCATCTGTCGCACCGCCGTCGTATTACCGACAATGTCTGCAAGATGTGCGGGCCGGTATTTCTCAGCCCAGTCCATACACACACGTTGACTGTATATCAAATAAATTATCTCTGATGAAAGGAAACTACCTTACAAGCAAAATAACCAGTGCTTATTCTTCAGGTGATGTCGTGGCCGAAAGCTGCTCCACAGAGATGATTGCAAAAGTAGTACAAGAATATGAGGGAGTGAAACGAAAACATGCCATCGGTGAGATGGTTAAGGCGCTGAAGATAGACGCCCCTCATGTCGTCGCAGCATTCGGTGAGGATGCAGCGGTGATCGAACACAACGGTGAGGCACTCCTCCTTGCAGCGGATGGTATCTGGAGCAGGCTGATGGATGCAGACCCGTACTGGGCCGGGTACTGCTCAGTTCTTGTCAATATCCATGACATTGCAGCCATGGGAGGGCACCCGCTCGCCATGGTGGATATCTTTTCCATTGCGAAAACCACGGTACAGGAGCAGGTCGTAAAAGGGATGCACGATGCGTCGGCACAGTTCGGCGTCCCGATTGTCGGGGGGCACCTTCACCCGGACGCTCCTTACAGTGTGATCGATGTTTCGATCCTCGGCTCTGCCCGGCTCGATTCGATTATTTACAGCCATACGGCACAGGTAGGGGACAGCGTTGTGGCGGCAATCGACCTGAACGGGCGCGTCCACCCGTCGTGTGCACTCAACTGGGACTCGGTAACCATGAAGTCCGCTGCCGAGGTCAGGGCACAGATCGCCATCATGGAAGAGATAGGGAAAAAGCACCTTGTCACTGCGGGAAAAGACATCAGCAACCCCGGTATCATCGGCACGCTGGGGATGCTCCTGGAAGTGAGCGGCAAAGGAGCAGATATCGACCTCGGCCTGATCCCAAAACCCGACCTTGCAAAGAACAACCTGCCGTTCGAACTCTGGGTACGGATTTACCCCGGCATGGGATTCATCCTGACAGCGAAAAAAGCCAATGTTGCCGAGCTGGTCCGGCTCTTTGCCGGTGTTGGCATGACCGCAAAAGAGATAGGGGCGGTAAACGGCACGAGGGAACTGAGGATCCACTACCAGGGAAAAGATACCCAGGTCTTCGATTTTGTCGGGAACGGGATCCTGCATATCGACCAAGAGGATATTTCATGCCAGGGGCGTTAAAACGCATCGGCATCGGGATTGCTGAAGACCCGGAAAAGGTGATAGCAAGTGCCAACCATGTCAGCGGACCATTCGAGACTATCTGTTACTGCTGCCCCGGCACAGCCGATAAAAAAGCCGCACAAAAATACGTGCATTTTTTCGAACACCCCCACCCGGAACAGGCACTGGTCGATGATCTTGTCACCGGGAAAATAGACGCGGCCGTACGGGGAACTCTCCCGTCCAATTCCACCCTGAAAGCTTTAAAAATGGCGATGGGGGTCAACCATCTCGAGCGGATAGCCCTTCTCGAGACGGTGAAAGGGAAAAAATTCCTGCTTACGCCGGTTGGTGTTGATGAGGGGTGGACCGTTGCAGAAAAACTTGAACTGATAAAAAAAGGCCGGATCATTGCAAAAAAATTCGGTCTTCCGGAAAAGACCGGTGTCCTTTCCGGAGGCAGGCTGGGGGATATCGGGCGGCACCCGCAGGTTGATGCCAGCATGGCCGAGGCAGAGCTCGTTGCCCGGCTGGGAGATGCCATTCACTGTGAAATCCTTATTGAGGATGCCATTGAAACCTGCGGCCTCATCATCGCACCGGATGGAATTAGTGGCAATCTGGTCTTCCGTACGCTCACTTTTCTTGGAGGCGGGCATGGACATGGCGCGCCCGTAGTAAATATCAGCAGGATTTTCGTGGATACTTCGCGCGCCTCACCAAATTACACGAATGCTCTATTGCTCGCAGCATCTTTGTTGGAATAAATTAAAACCCCTAAAAATCCCTTTTTTTCTCAAAAAAACGATTTAAAGAGATTAAAAAATATTCTGCGAAATTATGGACTCCGATTCCCGCTTGCTTTGCAGCATGCGTTCCGATATCGTATTGAAGGGTAAATTGGGCATTTTTCCCAGAAAGTATATATAGCCACCAATTAATTGTTTTTTTGAGGTAAGAAACATGGCAGATTTACCAATCGCCGCAGTTGTAAGGATTGCAAAGAAGAACGGAGCCGAACGCGTGGGAAGCGATGCAGCAGAAGCGCTTGTTGTCAAGGCAGAGAAGTATATCGCCCAGCTGACCAAGGAAGCGAATAAGCTTGCCGAACATGCGGGCAGAAAGACGATCAAGAAAGAAGATGTTGACCTGGCAGCAAAGCCATAAGATCAACTCTTTTTTTCTCTTCCACGTAAAAATCGGCTCTCATCCGGTTGCTTTTCCTAAAAATCAAAATAAAAAAATCAGAATGTACCTTTTGTACTCGGCACGCCTTTTTTCCCGGTCAGCGATAACGCTTCCCCAAGTGCAATCCCGAATGCCTTGAACACTGCCTCGCACTGGTGGTGGTCGTTTTTCCCGGAAAAGGCGATGTGGGCCGTGATGCCGGCACGGTTGCAGACGGAGTAGAAGAAATGCTCGAAGATATCCGCGGGTATGGTCCCGACCTCCCGGTTACCGAATGTGCCGGTGAAGACAAGGTATCCCCTCCCGCCACAGTCCAGTACTACGGTTGCAATGGATTCATCCATCGGGATGATTGCATGCGCAAACCGCTGTATGCCCCTGCCATCTCCCATCACCTGTTTCAGCGCATCGCCGAGAACGATCCCGATATCCTCGATCGTGTGGTGGCAGTCCACGGTCAGGTCGCCTTTCGCGGTACAGGTAAGGTCGAACCCTCCATGCTTTGCCATCGATGTAAGCATGTGGTCAAAGAACGGTACACCACTCTCAACCGTAACTTTTCCGGTCCCATCCGGGTTCAGTTTCAGCACGATCTTCGTCTCTTTTGTCTCCCGTTTTACGTCAACAATTCTCAAAGGCATTCCTCCAGTGCATCTTTCAATACGATCTTCCCGCTGTACAGGGCCGAGCCAAGGACGGCGCCATACGCCCCGGCATCCCGCAGCCCCGCCACGTCCGAACCTGACGAGATACCTCCGGCAACCACGACCGGGATACCCACACGATCAATCAGGCGTTTCACCGGTCCGAACCGGACACCCTGCTGCAGCCCTTCGACATCCACGTTGGTATACAGGAGCGACCCGGCGCCCATTTTTTCAAACCTCGCCGCCCAGTCAAGGTAATTGCCAGCGGTTTCCTGCCAGCCGTGCACGGCAATTTCTCCTCCTCTGGCATCCACCCCGGGCATCACCCGCTCGCTGCCGAATTCCCGGGCAAGCGTGCGGATACACTCCGGGTCCTGCGTTGCAAGCGTCGAGATGATGATCCGATCCACACCGGTCTCCAGCCAGTACCGTGCATCCTCTGCTGACCTGATACCCCCACCAAGCTCGATCTCCACGCCGGTTTTTTTAATAAGCTCCGCAATGAGTCCGGCATTCTGTGACGAACTGCCGAATGCACCGTCAAGGTTCACTATATGGAGGGCTGTTGCTCCCTCGTTCAGCCATCGGGTTGCACAGGAAAGCGGGTCGCCGTAGGCTGTAGCGCTCTCCCGTTTCCCCTGCACCAGCTGGACGCATTTTCCCCCGAGAATATCGACAGCAGGGAAGATTTTCATAAGGATCAGCGGATCATCCGTTGGATGGCCATGACAAGGATATCTTTTGCCCCTGCACGCTTCAGCTGGCTGATGAGCATGTACACCCGCTCTTCGTTCACTACTGCGTGGACAGCGACAAGTCCCTCGGATGAGGCAACGTCCATGACCGTTGGCCCGGAGAGCCCCGGCAGGACACGCTTCACCGTGTCGAGCGCCTCCCTCCTGACGTTCATCATCAGGTAGCACTGGCCCCGGGCACGGATCACGCTCTCGAGGGCAAGGTGGATCTCGTCTATCTTCTCTTTCTTGGACCGCAGGGACTCGCGGTTTGCGATAAGGTACGTCGAGGTGACCAGCACGTCGTCGATGACCCGGAGGCGGTTGGTCTTCAGTGTAGTCCCCGAACTGGACAGGTCGATGATTGCATCCGCGATCCCGAGGTGGGGTGCTGCTTCACAGGCGCCGCCGACCAGGACGACCTCGACATTGACTTTCTGCCGTTTGAAATACGCACGGGTGATGGTGGGAAACTCTGTTGCCACCTTCAGACCGGCGAGCTGTTTTACGTGTGTTATGGCCGAGTCCTCGTGCACGGCAAGCACGAGCTTTGCCCTGCCGGACTGGAGGTCGAGGAGTTCCTCCACGTCGGACCCGCGTTCAATCACCATATCGTGGCCGGTGATCCCGAGGTCAGCCGCACCGGTAGCCACATACTCCGGGATATCCACCGGGCGGGCGAAGAGGATCTCGACGTGGGGGTCGAGGGTCTTGGTTATCAGGCGGCGCTGTTCGCCGGCTTCCGCAAGGTGGAGACCGCTTTTCTCGACGAGATCGATAATCGGGGCAGCGATCCGTCCCTTGTTGGGAATAGCGAGCCGTACGATATCAGAAAAAGGTTGTATATCACGGGGTTTTTTTCCCGTTTTTTTTGCGGCGGGCATTTCTCTGTTCAGAATGTCTTGAGTTTACCGGCAATGACCTTTTCGGTGATGCTGGTAACGTGTGCCAGCTGGTCGTCGACAATGCCGTAGATCTCGCTGTTGATATCCTTCAGTTTCACACCGGAACCGGGCAGGACCTGGATGCTTGCCACGAGCGGCTGGTCGATCGGTTGCCCTATCTGGGAGAGGAGCCGGACGTACATCTCCTCAATCCCGTCGACCTTCTTTATACAGTCCTGTGCGATCTGGGTCGAGAGGAGGTTGTACATCTTGCCGATGTGGTTGATTGGGTTCTTCCCGCTCGTTGCCTCCATGCTCATCGGGCGGTTGGGAGTAATCAGCCCGTTGCAGCGGTTACCGCGGCCGACCGAGCCGTCGTCGCCCATCTCGGCCGAGGTGCCGGTAACGGTGAGGAACACGCTCTTCTTCCTGATATCGTCGGCAGTGTTGACATGGACAATGACCTTGCGCTTTGTGCTCTTCTTTGCCACCGCAGTGATCTGCTCTTTTAAGATACCCATGTAATTGACATAGTCGTGGATATCCGCACAGTACTTGTCGACAATGGCACAGGCGACCGTGAGGGTGATGGTGTCGTTGTCCCTAAGGCCCATGATCTTGATGTCCTGTCCGATGGCGGGGTACTTTTTCCGGAGTTTTGTGTCAATGAAGTCCGCCGAGTTCAGGATGATCGTCTCGACTTCCGAGAAGGGGGCATGCCCGACACCGAATGAAGTGTCGTTTGCCCGGGGTACCCGGCCATTGCCTACCTTGAAAACATCCCGCAGATCGGTCGAGCCGGTCCCGAGCCGGCAGTCGATCATCAGGTCGCGGTTGGGCTTGATGTCCGGGAGGATCTTGTGGATGTAATTTGTTGCAGCTTCAACTGCGACTGCATCCGTCGGGATGGTGACCCCGTTGAACTGCTTGGTCGCCCTCCCGTCAATAAGGATGAAGATGGGCCGGATCATCCGGCCGCCGCCGAACTTCGGGCTCGACTCACCGGCAACGACCTCGCCCTGGTCGGTGTTGTGGTGGAGGACAACGCCGAACTCCTCGAGGTAGGTTTTGCAGAGCGCCTGGCTGATCGATTCTGCAATCCCGTCTGCCATGCTGTCGGGATGGCCGAGGCATTTGCGCTCGACAAGCTCGTTCCGCTGTTTTTCAAGGGGAATCTGGTTCAGTGCTTCGATATGGATATTTCTCTTCACTTGAGTTCCTCGTGACACTTCGTTAGTATACAAGGGACTGGAATTCATATAACATTTCTCATTCAACAATAATTATCGTCCGGTTATTACCCACAGTAATTTAAAAATGAGACTCCGGAGCCGGCAAATCCTTGATACCCGTTACCGCAATCAGGAGTCCCCAGTCCTTCCAACCGGATACTGACAGAGAAAAATCAGCCTGCTGCAGCTGAAAAAAGAAATTATCTTCTGAGGAATTTATGGAGGATTGTCATCTCGCTTCCCTTGGGTGCCTTTTTCACCGGAGGCTTGGTAGGCTGTGGCTTTTCATCCTCGATCTCATCCTCATCAGGTTCTTCCTGATGGGGCGGAGATACCGGCCTCCGGTCGGGAGTCACGGTATCTGCCTGTACAGATCTTTTCTCATGGGGGGTTGAAGAGAAGCGGGTACTGGTCAGGGTCCGGTTCTGGCCCAGCCGTGTCCCGCACCCGGGGCAGAAGTTTGCCTCCAGCGGAAGTTTTTTTCCGCAGTTATGACAGAACTGGGGGACCTCTGCAGGCTCTTCCTGAACCGGGGGTTCATGGATTTTCGGCCGGCGGGGCGGTTCTGCAGCTTCCCTTTGTTCGGGTTCAACAACCGGGCGCCGCATAACATGTTCGGATATTTCCCGTTTAGCCGGGCGGACCGGAGGTTGGGCCAGCGGTTTCATGGCACTTTTCATGGCTACCTTCATCGCCGACTGGACTTCGGGTTTTTTCACGGGGGGAACATTATCACGGGATACCTGCGGTACCTCCCGTTCAGTATCCGTAACAACGGGAACCTTTTTTACCGATTCCGTAACCTGCCTGACCTGGGTACGCCGCGGGGGGGAAACGGGTTGCGCTTCCCGTTGGGGTTCCTCTTCGGGAGCTTTGGTAAATGAGATCAATCGTTTTACCGGTGGCTGCTTTTCGAGATCCTTGACCGGTTTTTTTGTTGGCCTCAGTTCCTGGCTCTTCACCGGAGTCCTCGTCTGGACGGGGGCCTCTTCGGGTTCTGGTTCTGCCGGTTCTTCGGCAACGGGGCGCTTAGGACGGGCCGGCGGTTCATCTTCCTTATGGAGAAGAGAAATCCACTCATCGATCTCGGCAGAGCGATCCATCCCGTTCTGGACAAAAACAATTTTCATTGTCTTGATATCATCGTCGGCAGAGCGGATGGACAGGACAAGAACAGGGTCGGAATTCTCGGAAAACTCACTGATGCTCCCGGCAATGGTGTTCCGCGGGACATCCTTGGCCGTGACTTTGAGTTTCTTTTCCTGTGTATCAATGAGGAAAATCCGCCGGTCCGTCATATAGGCATGGAAGAAAAATTTCTTTACCGATACATTGAGCGAACCGATGAGCACCTGCTCGCCGGGCTGCAGGTATGGGGAGAGACCGCCCTCTTCCTCCTCTTCCCCCGCCTCACCCTCATCCGGGGGGAGTTTTGCAGGTACAGCACCTTTCTGCGTTGCAGAGCCCGACGAGGGGTTGCGTTTGCCCGCACTATCGGATTGTTTCTGTGACTTCTGGGGGATTTTTTCCCCGCAGTAGCCACAGACAAGAGTATCATCCCGTATATTCATTCCGCAGCTTGGGCACTTCATCAATAAACTCCGCTTCCGGTTATAAAGACTGGGTAACTATTATGTTATCATTACATATGAAAAATTCTCTGATCAAGGGATCGATTCCGTACAGGGATATTTTCAACCATGTCCAGCGGCAATAAGACCCTCAATGGCGTTTGTGATGGACAACCGATCATCTTCTTTTTCAACTGTGTGAATATACAGTCCGGCTTCCTTTTTATTATTGCAGATAAGGGCATTGATCCTGCATCGGGCCGGATCTCCTGATAAGAGACAGTCATCCGGCCCGATTCTGCCGAGCCTGTTATTAATGGTGGTGCGAATGGGATCCTGGGAGTTAATGGCGTGGTACAATCCCCGGTTGACGACCACGATAAGGACACCTTTTTTTTCTGTTTCTCCGGAGTCCCCTGCGCGGAACGTCCCGTATTTCTCATCGCCAAAAGGGTTGAGAAATTCGCGGTAGAACGGGTCGTGCCGCTCCTTGAGCTGGCCTAAAAACAGTCCGGTCTTCATGGGCAGGTACCGGGAATATTTCGCATAGACCTGCAACCGCAGGTGCTCAAACGCCGGCTGCACCAGGAGTTCTTCAAGGGTCTTCTGTACACGGGCGAATACATCCTCCCGAACGCTCCCGGCAAAGTGGAGGGGTATAGGGTGGAAATACAATGTTTTTCCAAGGACTGGCACAGCGAGGGATCCATCCTTCAGGTGAACGAGTGTAACGGCAGCAACAGCTGGTGCGTGACGGGCAGTATCAGAGGGTTTGTTCCCGGCCGGACGCTGAACGGGGCTGCCGCCAGGGCCGGTGCCGCGCGCAAGAGCGGCCCACGTCTCCGGCGGGTACGTTTTATCAAGATGTTTTTTCCAGAGCGGATCGCGGATCATTGCGATGGATACCAGACGGAATGCCGGGCCGACCGGAATGAATTTTGCACCGCAGTGACTGCATTCGATATAGAAATCAGTCCGGGGGATACCAAAAAGCTGTTTTCCTACTACGCGTTCAAGGATCCCGGTCCGGCATACGGGACATACGTCCAGCCATGACAGGGACGAGCCGGCACCAGCACCGGAACCGCCGAGCCTGACAGAAGGGGCCATGGTCGAGGCGATATGCCATGTCCACGGGGAGAGCAACCGGATCGCTCTCCGGGGCCGGTGCAGCTGCCGGTCAATGATCTCCGTCATTTCAGTGATACCTGCACTGCACAGCACTTCCGTGATAACCGGGACAACTGCCTTTCCCGGTATTCCCAGACGCTGTTCAAGACATATATCGAGCCCATCTGCAATCCCTCCGGGTGCATCCCGTGGTGTAGTGAGAGCAAGTACCCGGACTGGCTCGGCATTGAGACATTCCATCGTCACCCCGACCAGTTCACCCGTGACGCTGACCCCGCCCCGAAGAAAAGGGAGCTGCGACACGCGTCTGCTCACGGTGTCGCAGGCAAACGCAAACAGCTCCGGGGGGAGTGGGAAGTACTGGGTGGCGGACATGGTTGTGTGCCCAACCGGTAGGGAGTCCCGGAGGATAAAGCTGGAGGTGGATGTATGAAACCATGTAAACCGTATTTGCGGATCTCATCGATGAGGGCTTGGGATCAATACGGTCCAGCCTCTCATCCATTCATACATGCGACAGGTGCCGCTTCAATCGAAGATTTTCATTTTGAAAATTTTCTCCAGCCAATCCTCGCTCATGCGACGATTATCTCCACACGGCGGCCTTAATAACCGGCTTTTGCGGAGACCGGACTTACCCCGCCGTAGCCCCGCAAACGGCCCTGATGCGGGAAGTTCCCGTACTAGATCAAAAAAACGTAATCAATTAAGAGAGAGAAATCAGCACCGGCAGTTGAATAACTCCCTGACCATGTCCGGGATCTCCGATACCCGGGACGCCACCGGGACGCCGTGCTTTTTGAGACGGGCGATCTTGGACTTTGCATCGCCCTCGCCTCCTTCGACAATGGCTCCCGCGTGGCCCATCCGCTTGTCCGGCGGGGCCGAGACGCCCGCTATGTAGGAGACGATCGGGAGATCGGTGGACACTGCCCCTTCTTCCTCGAGGTTGCCGCCGACTTCACCGATCAGGACCACTGCCTTCGTCTGGGGGTCCTGCTCGAACCGTTCCAGAACATCGACAAAGGTCTGGCCGATGACCGGGTCGCCTCCGATGCCGACTACCGTGCTCTGGCCGATGCCAGCCCGGGTGAGCTCGTCCACGACTTCATACGTGAGGGTCCCCGACCGGGAGATGACCCCGACATTCCCGCGGGAGAAGAGGCCGGCCGGCATTATCCCCATCTTCACTTCCCCGGGCGAGAGGAGCCCGGGGCAGTTGGGACCGATCACCCTGGCACCTTCCATCTGCGCATAGGCAATCACCTTCATCGTGTCCTGCACCGGGATGTGTTCGGTGATGCAGACAATGGTGGTGATACCGGCATTGGCCTCCTCCATGATCGCATCGGCCGCAGCTCCGGCAGGGACAAAAATGACGGCGGCACCGATGTCATGGTCCTTCATCGCGTCCTTCACGGTGTTGTATACCGGAACGCCGTGCACCTGCTGTCCGCCCTTTCCTGGCGTTACCCCGGCAATGACACCCCGGCCTCCAACCGTTCTGGCGTACGCGTTCATCAGACCGATGTGGAATTCACCCTGCTTGCCGGTGGCGCCCTGAACCAGGACTCCCGTATTTTTATCGCCGTAAATCATGCAGTCACCTCGACTGCCTTTTTTACTACGAGATCCATGGTCTCCAGCATATCGTAGCCCTTCTCGGAGAGGAGCCGCCGTCCCTCTGCCTCATTGGTGCCGGCCAGCCGTACAATGACCTTCTGCGAGATCCCTGCAGCAATGATCCCCTTGGCCACCTCATCGCACTTGGTGATCCCGCCCAGCAGGTTGACCACGATGACCTTGACTGTGGGAACGCTTGCAACGAGCCGGACCGCGTTCATCACCCGTTCGCTCTCGGCCCCACCGCCAACATCAAGGAAGTTGGCAGCCTTCCCGCCATAGAACTCGATAAGGTCGAGGGTTGCCATCGTGAGCCCGGCACCGTTGCCGATCACGCCGATCTTCCCGTCCAGCTCCACATAAGAGAAACCATACTTCTCCGCTTCCCGCTCCCGATCGGAGAGGTCGCGGTTGACGGTAATCCCCTGCCGCCCGAGAGCATTATCGTCAATGATGATCTTGGCATCCGCAGCAAAGACCCCGTCCGGTGTGGTGACAAGGGGATTGATCTCGGCAAGGAGAGCGTCCTTGTCAATGAAGATGCGGTAGAGCTTGTTGATGATCGGGCCGATCTCTTTTGCTGCTGTCCCGATCAGTTCGCGGAGCATGAACGGCGGAAGGTCCCGCATGAGAGGATTGGCGAAAACCTTCCGTATAAGTTCCGGATGTTCCTGAGCCGTGATCTCGATTTCCACCCCTCCGGCTTCGGTGAAGAGGATGAGTGGCTGCTTGCGTGACCGGTCCACCGTGATCGAAAGGTAATACTCATGTCTGATATCGAGTTTCCGCTCTGCCAGGATTTCTTTGACCGGCAGGCCTTTGATCTGCTTTCCGAAGAGCTCCTTTGCCACCTTCGCGCCGTCTGCCTTGCCGGCCATCAGGATGCCCCCGGCCTTTCCCCTGCCGCCAACATCCACCTGCGCCTTTAAGACGAATGCATCGCCCAGTGCGCCAAGATGGGGGGTGAGTTCGTCAGCCGATCGGATCAGGAATCCGGCCGGGGTGGGGATCCCGGCGTCCTTTATGACATTCTTTGCCTCGTATTCGCGTAACTTCATGGTTGTTTCCCCAGTTTCAGGCCGAGCTGCATTGCTTTCAGGTTGAGATCTTCGGTCCCCTTGGGAACAGAGTCAAGGATTGCTTTTTTCAGTGCTTCCTCGCCGACGATATGCGTTGCGGCAACGAGCGCCCCGAGCATCACGATGTTAGCCACGATATCCTTCTTCAGGGTCGCCCTGGCTTCCTGCGTTGCGGCAATCTCAATAAACCGGCATTTCGGGCGCGAGTGGACGAGGGTGGAATCGATGAGCATCACCGCGGAACCCTCTGCATCCGCCCCGTACTTCTCAAAGCCCTCCTGTGACATGATGACGTAGATGCCCGGGTTTGAGACTTTGGGATAGAGTATCTCCTCATCATCAATAATCAGGGCACTCATCGATGCCCCGCCCCGGGCTTCCGGCCCGTACACCTGCGTCTGGACGGCAAACTTGTTGTCGTACATCACTGCAGCCCTGCCAAGGATGACGGCCGACAGGATGATTCCCTGCCCGCCAAAACCGGAGAACCTGATCTCGTTCCTCATGGTTTCACCCCCATGGCCGGCCGGTTCCTGCGTGTGAGTTCACCGACAACATACATATCCTCAGGAATCGTCTCTCCCTTCTCGATCATGCGGTCGCGCTTGGCCTTAAGCAGGGAATGGACTTTCAGGTACTCGACGTGGTCCATCACCTGCCGGAACTTATTCCTGCGCCCGAATGCTGTGGGACACTGCACGAGGGCCTCGATAAAGGAGAAGCCGGGGGTTTCAAGTCCCACTTTCACCGCCTTCTCAAGTTCCTTGACATGATACGATGTCCAGCGGGAGACATAGTTGGCCCCGGCCGCTGTCGCAAGCTCGCAGAGGTCAAATGGCGTCTCGGTACAGCCGT
>Ga0182011_10002552_pt1 | contig 15292 bp, 9 predicted proteins | sample 711E1DmetaG_FD_120481 | JGI IMG/M metagenome (GOLD analysis project Ga0182011, IMG submission 120481) | Permafrost microbial communities from Stordalen Mire, Sweden - 711E1D metaG | ecosystem: Environmental > Terrestrial > Soil > Wetlands > Permafrost | place: Sweden: Stordalen | collected... | reverse complement strand
TGCGGTCATGAAGCGAGCCCATAATGCAGGTCGTGTTTCTGTAATGACTATCGCAAGAGCAGGGATAAAATTCATGATGAATTCAATCGTTTACAACCTGGTGCAGTTGAAATATTTAGGGAGAAATCAGTCAACCTAGCGGAGGCTATGAAAGTGCACAAGAGAAATAGAATAGTATGAGGCGAAATGCTGATAAAAGTGGCTAAATGGAGGAAAAATCGGCCTAAAAACGACTATATATATTGAAAATATTAACATAGAAATTTAAAGCCCTGCTAATTGGTACTAAATCGAAACCCTCACTGGTTTGAGACATTACATACACACCCCATTTAACCCAACTATCTGCCATTCAAATTTTCCATCTGGTAATTCCTGTTTAAGTGCATAACGTTATCGTATGTTAATGTGGGGATAGTCAATGGTTGTATTACCTATTAATAGCAGAAAGATAAAGGCTGCTCAAATAGAAATTAAAAAATGGGTTTGATTTAGTGTTTCCAGCACTAAATCAGATTAAGAAGGACTCACTTATGATAGACGTAGTTGATACTAGAATAAAAGCCTTTGGGAAAACACCAAAAGCCAATATTGTACCGCCTGACGATCCTATTCTTGAAATTCCCCTTTCCGAGTTCCAGGGTCTTTTAGAAGAGATGGTTCTCACCCATAACCAAATAGCTGAAATGATCCGAGACTCCGGCATATTTCTTTTTCGAAAGCCGTTATCTACTGATTGCTGCTACTGTAGTTAATACATCATCAAGATAAATCGCCTTAAAAAAGGAACGCGAACTGCATCGCTTTCGAATGCACCTTACGAGTAAGATCTGGCGGCCTTAATTATGTGTTGTCGAAGAATGCTGATATTAGTGTCCTGCTTATGTGCTGAGGATGAGAACCCCGCACTCCAATCATCACAAACTATACCGCTCCTGTCTTAGCAACTGACCAAAGATAGTAGCCAAAAAAATATAGGAAACCAATTCAATAGACTTTGGAGTCTACATAGAGTTATTGCCCACCGTTTCATTCCTATATATGTAATATCTAAGAGTATCATTGTCAGCAGTTCGAATATGTATATCAGTCATCAGATCGATATCGCTTTTCCGCGTAAGAGTGATCGGGTTATCCTTGTTGTCCATAGTGATGGTGCCGGCTGTGGCATCAACGATCCTTATGGTCATCTTGTCGTATTGAGTGTCAGACCGGACATCTATCGGCGTTTCGGATATCTGCCAGATTCCGTCCACAACGGCTAAGGCCCTCTCTTCGTCCTTATATGTACCACTGAAGTGAACTGCTATTGTAACTAGGCCCTTTTGCGATCCAACATTCGTACGGTAACAGTAGGTTTTATCGTCAATCGTTGCTCCATATACTGATGGCGCCAAGAACGATTCATCAATTATTTTTCCGTCCTTTTGCAGTTCAAGATATATTTGCCCATTAGAATTCATTCCTTTGAGGAACAGATCATAACCTTCTTTGAGCTTTATGGATTCGTTCATCTTGACGGTCATCTTTGTGTCATCATCCATAAGGATCTTCTCAAGCTGTTCGGAGGAGAGAAAGTTCTTGTCAATAGACTCGCCGTATAATGGACTGCCCCCTCCCCACCGATAGCCTGCGAAGCATTCTCTGCCCTGGAAGCCAATTACCGTGTAGCTTCCCCAATCCTTGAATTTATAGTCATTGAACTGGGCGATGGTTGTGTAAGTAACACCGTAGGGTGCATCGCCACTGAGCTTGTTACCACCGTCCCCGGAGAGAACGAACATGAGGTTCTCTGTACCCAGGTCTTTCTTTATATCATAGTAGAACCCTGCGAAGTTCTGAGGATTCCAGGTGAAGGTGTTGTCAACAAGGATGCTCTGGCCGTTAATTGTGCCAGCTACCGATCCTCGAAGTTCATATGTTCCCGGTTCAGTTATATTTTTATATATATAATACCTCAAAGTGTCATTGTCTGCTGTCCTAATGTAAATTCCAGGCATGATCTCGATGTTTTTGTTCTTACTGAGGCTGAAGGCGTTGCCTCTGTTGTCCAATGTGATCGTGCCTGTAGTAGAGTCAATAGTGCGAACTCTCAATTTGCCATATTTCATCCCTAATTGGGCATTCTCGAACGCCTTTATTCGGTTGTTAGCTTTGTAGACTATACCATAAGGTGCATCGCCACTCAGTTTGTAGTCACCGGTCAGATTTGTGGTTAAAAGGTTTTCATTACCTACATCGTGATCTATGTCATAGTCAAATCCTGCGAAGGTCTGCGCGTTCCATGCGAATGTGTTGTCCACAAGGTTGCTTGCGCCGTTCACTGTGCCAGCCACAGCACCTCTGATCTCCAGCGCATGTACCGGAATAGCTATGAACGATATCAACAACAAGATAGCAAACCAGTTTATATTATATGATCTCAAATTAAATCCCTCAATACCACTTACTTGGCTGAAGATATGAATAGGTTTGTGTAGCTTTGTCTTTTGGTTTGATGCGCTAAGTTCTACTCCTGTTTACTCGTGTGTCAGCTATCATATTATATATTATATTTTTCAAAGACAAGAAGGGTAATAAGCTAAAAGATTTATCCAACTCTGATGATTGTAGATAACATAATGAACTAGGAGGCGAGTAGATGCGATTAAGTTATGTAAAATTAGGTTTTCTGGCAATAATAGCTGTTTTTTTTCTTCAGTCGATCACTTTTGCGACAGATCAATCCACTTCATCATGGCCTAGTGTGACAGACCATTTCATTCTACCACCAAATGGGCAAAAAATAAATGCATTTCATATGGTTGTAATTGGAGATTCGGTTGCCTGGGGCAACGGATTGAATACAGAGGATAAATACTATCATTTGGTAGCAGATTGGCTTCAAAATAAGTTAAATAAACCTGTTGATGTGACAGTTTACGCTCATTCGGGAGCAACAATATCAGGAGAAACTGGTAGATCCATCGATCCAAACCTTAATAGTGGATATCCCACGTTAATGAATCAGGCAGATAATATTCAAAATGCAGATGATGTAGACCTCATTTTGATATCAGGAGGAATAAATGATGTAGATGTTATGAAAATTATTAACGTGTACACTCCTGCCGAAGAGATAGACCAACGTGCCCAGTCTATCAAAGATCCTATGAAGAACTTACTCTCATCTCTATTGAGTAAATGTAAAAATGCCAAAATTATTGTGACGAATTATTATCCGATAGTTTCCGAGGACAGCAACATAGACGGAATTGCCGCTCTTTACGGACTAGGAGTATATTTTATTAACGATGTAACGAATAAAAATGTTTTGGATGCCGTTACCGTGAAGGAAAGACTAACCGAAAATTCATATATGTTCAATGACGGCAGCCTAACAGCTTTAACTAATGCAGTACTAGAAGCAGACAACGGTGCAAAACGCATAACCTTAGCCATGGTAAATTTCCAACCAAACAATTGTTATGCTGCAAGTCAAACATGGTTATGGAAGTTAGAGGGACTCAAGACCAATGACGATCAATTTGATTATCGTTCTTCATTAACTTCGGATCCAATTAATAAAATTAATGCGATAGGGCATCCGAATAGAGATGGTGCAATAGAGTATGCTCGTGCAATAGGATCTACCATAGAATCTAAGGGACTAAGCTGGCTGCAAAATGATGTCACCGTCAGTTCTGGAACTAATGATACACAGGAATCCAGCCAACCAGTGTCTTCAACAGCAAGTGCACAATCTACCAACTCACCTCGCATAGCATGGAGAAGAGACTTTGCAGGAGGATATTCGGATGCATCCTCCATCCAGCAGACTAGTGATGGGGGGTACATGATCGCTGGAACAGATGGTGGTGACGTTCGCCTTATTAAAACTGATGCGAAAGGCAATGTGATTTTGGATAAGAGGTTTAAAGGACCTGAAGAATCAGAAACACAGAAGACAGCGGACCAAGCATACTCAATCCAGAAAACCAGCGACGGAGGATACATCATCGTTGGCAATACCTGGACTATTAACGGGAATAATGACGCCTGGATAATCAAGACTGATTCTTCGGGTAACGAAGCTTGGAATAAGACGGTTGAAGGACCAGGTGATGAATGGGATTCATCAGGCCAACAGACCAGCGATGGGGAATACATTATCGTTGGCAAGACTAACTCGAATCATGCAAGCAAATTCTATCTCTGGCTAGCCAAGACCGACTCTAACGGCAACAAACTTTGGGACAAGACATTAAGTGCAGAAGTTAGTGCAGAAGTTAGTAGTTTCCCGTCCATCCAGCAGACGAAAGATGACGGTTATATAATCGCTAGCACAACCCCAGAGGTCTCGGTTGAATCGGCTGCTAGCCTAATTAAGACAGATATGGAAGGAAATGTGCTATGGAACAAAATATTTTCCTACCCAAGACCATCAATAAGTCACTGGGGTGATAGTGCTTCCTCAGTACAGCAGACGAACGACAATGGATACATTATTGTTGGCACGGCCTCGATTACACGTAAGGACGTAGAGAAGGTGGGGGAAAATAAGTACGATGATGATGTCTGGATAATCAAGACTGATTCTTCGGGTAACGAAGCTTGGAATAAGACTTTTGACTCTTTTAGCGGCTCAGAGGATCATGGAGATTCCATCCAGCAGACTAGTGATGGGGGCTATGTTCTAGCTGGACATGCCAGTGCACCAGGGTTGCGTACTTGGGTGATCAAGACCGATTCTTCAGGGAACATGGAATGGGACAAGAAAATTACCCAAAAAATCGGTAATTCCGAGCAAATCAGCGGTATTAATCCATCCGCGATCCATCAGACGAACGATGGTGGATACATTACCGTTGGCTACAACAATTGGGGTGGTTTTTGGCTAGTCAAGATTGGTGGAAATGAGGATACAGTTAGCACGGCAAACAATCCAGAAGGCACGACGGATCTCCAGTTCAGTGAGGATGCGGGAGTAATTGCCAGTGCTCAGAAGCAAGACGAAAAGGCTGAGGAAAATTCAATAAAACCTCAGCCAGGCATACAAGAGGATGCAGTTACAGCTAAGGCATCTGGTTTTGGCGGAATTCTCGCTGTTACAGCGTTACTTTTCAGCTACATCTTGTGGAGAAAGGATTGATAGAGTCAAATTTGGGGCTTTTTCAATGTGGCCCTGCCTCTAATTTCTTTGTTGTATGTATAACCTGCGATTCATCCCCACTTTTTTTCCCGTTATGCTTTAAACGACTAGAAATTATTATAAGGACACATTCTGGAGTGAACCCCTCCGAGTGGACAATGGGTTAAGCAACATCAACTCATGGAGGGAAGCATATAGAAAAGACGAGGCGGCGCTACGACCGAGCATTCAAGATATCAGTAGTAGCTGAACTTGAGAGTGGCAAACCTCTTGCTCAGATCGCACGCGAGCATACCATCCACCCGGCCCTGCCCTCTCGGTGGAGAAAAGAGCTGGCCGAGAATCCCGAAAAAGCGTTTAGTGGTAATGGAAATCAGTACTAGGACCAGGCAAGCGTGCTGAACTGCCACGCGAGGCGCTCGTCCAAGCGATTGACTATGCCTCTAATGTTGCCGAATGGACTGCCGAGAAATTGAGCAAAATTTGTTCGGCATATACTTCGAAGGTATTTGGTGATGCTTTCAACGAGGCATTCCCCGATGTTGATCTTGAAAGTGTTAGCCTCAACAGCACACAACGAATCGTCCTTATCGGCTTCTCCATCGAGGCCACGACTCCAAGAGGTAATTCTGAAAAAATGTGGATAGGACTAAACCTATCCACCGTACTCAAGCTATGTAAAGTCCCCCCTCTCTGCGAACTTGGTGAGGATCGCATTAGCCTCGGAATATCGGTGAAGTGCTCTGAGAGTTAATATTTTGCCTAAATACGCTTGTGCTGCTCCTAATATAGGATCTAACTCGATAGCTTTGTTATAGGCTTCAAGAGATTCGTTGTACCTACCAGATAAGCGGAACGCATCACCATTGACATCCATCGCTTCTGCATCACCTAATCCCAATCCTTTAGCCTTTGTGAATGCTTCTTGGGCATCTGAATTGAGCCCGAGTGCCTGAAGGGAAAGACCTGTTTTGTACCAATTGATGCCAATCGACTGATTCTGCTCAATAGATTTGTTGTAATATTCCAGGGCAGTCTTGTACTTGCCCAATCCATAGAATGCATCGCCTATTAAACTATTCAAGTCCGCATACGCTGAATCTGTCCGGATAGCTTCGTCAAAGGCAACAATAGACTCGTTGTATCTGCCAGAGGACTCAAAGACCGTGCCTTTCATATAGTTCAGGTATGCTGCATCACCCGGAACTGTCTGGATAGCATCATCAAGGACAGCGATAGACTCATTGTACCTACCCAATATAATAAAACATCCGGCTTTCTGCTCCCAATTTTCGTCGTCCTTCGGATCTAGCCTGATGCCCTCGTCGAAAGCCTTGATGGCTTCATCGAGCTTGAACTGCATTTCGAGAGCGCGGCCTTTGCCGTACCAGGCCGAGACAAATTTTGGATCTATTATTATGGCCTCATCAAAAGCCTTGATGGCATCATCATGCTTACCCTGAAATTCGAGACATTCTCCTTTATCGTACCAGGCCCTGGCATTATTGGGATCTAGCCTGATGGATTCGTTATAAGCTTTGATGGCATCATCGCACTTGTCCTGAAATAAGAGAGCTTCGCCTTTGCTGCACCAGATCGAGGCATTGTTTGGATCGATCTCGATGGCTTTATCATAGCACTTGATTGCTAAATCGTAAAAAGACTCGCCCCTAAAGTCATTACCTTTATTAACCCAATCTCCTGCAGTCTGTTGACATTGTGCTGATGTCATTAATGCTAGCAAGAGGATGAACGTCGCATATATCAATCTCATAGATGTATCCACCAGCCCAAATTTGACCCCACTTAAATAACTAACCTATCTCATCAAGTATAAAGTTCACGTCTCTTTACCTTCTGCGGAAGCTCTCTGTTGTGGAGAGTTTGCCAAGAACAGCACTAATAGAATCCAGGAGAAAAGATTTATGTCATTAGTGGTCTAAAAATGCTCAATAGTGACGGTCTAAAATTATCCGCCTGCCAATCCCGGACATCAAAAAATCAAACTGCGTGCGGCCACCCCACCCTAAAGGATGGGGTATGCTTCGGGCCGCACGCCGCCGTTTTCCGGAATCCAGAAATCATCGAGTCCTCGTTGCTCAGATCCCCTTTATCTCCAGGATTGAGATTTTGCTTTAGCATTCCTTTGAGTTATCACATCCTGGCCATAAGTAGTGGCAACGCATGTGGATGAGGTGCAAAATTCTTGGTTTAAAGGAAGCAATGGTTCATTGATTTAAAAGAGCCTGAAAAACTGTGCGAGGGTTCACTTCATCCCCAACCTAAAGGTCGGGGTATTCGTGGCCCTCCGCGCTCCCGATGTAATAAACACCCAGGCAAACTTAGCAATGTTCGCCTGGAATATTCTCAGCAGAGAACAAATTCTCACCACGATCAGACTTCGATTTTAAATCAATTCTCATCCTGTTCACAGCATCAAGCAATACAACACTATACTTTGTCAAGTAGTATTGCTTATCTTTTTGCGTCAGCAATGAATTTGCCCTCATCTCGTATATAGTACGACTCAAGATGTTTGGCTCTAGTCTAGTCTCCGACTGAAGTTCGGAGAACGTTCTAGGTGATTTGGCATACAACGCCTTGGCAATTCGCATTGAATTAATATTCGATAATTTTCTTAATGCCTTTGTTATATCAAGACTTATCTGCACTTTAACTGATCCAACATCGTTGCTACTTTCATCAGAGATACGATCATTTAGTTGATACGTATCGTTCTCAACGCTCTCTGCGTCGAGTCCATCACATCCATTTAATACTCCAGACACAAATTATCACTACCTATTGATTTGAGTCTATCACTTCACCTCACAGGAGAAGCCGATCACTTCACCTCCACAGGAGAAGCCGATCACTTCACCTCCACAGGAGAAGCCGATCACTTCACCTCCACAGGAGATGTCGATCACTTCACCTCACAGGAGATGTCTCACAGTGTCGTGTCTGAATATCTGACTGGGTGATTATGTTTGCGTTGCGGTCGGTACATTCCTCTTCGACAACTAGTCCTCCGAGAGAGAGGAGAACTACCAATAGAGCGGCTAAATATTTCCACATATTTTCTTGCCTCACAAATTTGATTGCTCCGACCTCTTCAAAAAGATCGATCTACTCATCTTTCATCCTACCCTCGATTATGTCTTTATAGTATAAATATCTTACCATTTTCTGAATCACGTAAGTTCCAAGATTCGTAATCTATAAATAGACGGAGAGATATAATCATCATGGAACCCAAAAAGACTCACAGAACGAAGGTGTTTAAGATGGGATACCATGATGGATATAACGAGATCAGTGGCCGCCCGCTAGACGCGGGCGATATGATATCGGATGAAGGCGACGGTGTGCCACATGCGTTGAAAGAATTGACGAAGGTGCACAGGCCAGACTTAGTTGATTATTTACCCGAATTTTGGCGAAAATTTAATGCTTTAAGTGAACCCGCAGAAGATCCGAATCAAGAACGTATCGATTTAAATAAAAACGATATTGACATCATACAGATAATGGCATCATTTTATCGCGAAAATTCAGATCCAATGGGGTCTAAAACATTGCATCAAGCCATGCGGTCAATATCAACTCAGAATTTAGCATCAGATGCCCTAGTTTGCATACTGATTATATTGCATATAATGGAAATTATAGGATGGCCCCATAAGTAATTATAAAAGTCCTTTGACATTTACAGGTAGCAGACAGAATGCAGGCTCTACCTTCGTAGCAGTAGCTTTTTTTATTTTGTTATTCGAGTATTATTTGAACTAAAAGTTGCGAGAGATGAATATAAAAAGGCTGCTATCTCCGTAGTGCGTATATAGTGCTGCACCAAAAGATTGACACTAACTATCGATGTTCTGAGGTCAATCGGTATATCAAATAAGTATCATTCATTGGGTTCAGCACTATAACCTAAAATTTGGCCTGCTTTTTTGGGTAAGTTCTAATGACAAGATATTATTATAAGGATACTTTCCACCTCAAAACCTCTCTGATGGAGAGCTCTGGATAAGGCCCGTACTTACTCCCAACGAGCAGATCGCCCTCCAGCGCCAGATCGCGGCCACCGATCACCAGATAGACGCCCAGGTCTACGAGCTTTACGGCCTAACTGAAGAAGAGATCAAGATAGTTGAAGGAAAGTACGTGTAACCCGCAAGAATCCATCCCTCTTTTTGGCATTCTCTTAACAAGCCCTATTTTTGCTTCTGGCAAACTCCCTATTCCATACACTATGGAATCAATTATCGACAATTGCCAGTTATCGAAAAAGCAGCATCGGCTAGAACGAAATTGTGGCCCACAATCCAGAGCGCAACATCATACATTACGAGGTCGAAAGTATATTTATAAAACCCACATGAGCCAGCGACTCATGCCCGAAGAATGTAAAACTTGTTAAGGCTTGATGCCATGGTTAGTTTGATATGGGCAGTGAAGGCTCTTCCCACACTGGGACCGTAGATCCCGCTTAGGAAACTAGCCATCGTCTCTCGGATACCAGAATGCGTCCTTGAACGCGTATAAGAATTTGCACCTTTGAGGACTTACAGCTGCCCATATCAGGACGGCTCATAGTTATGGAGAAACAATGGAATATAGTTTGCGGAGCAGATATCCACAAAAAGTTCCTCATAGCTACCATACTTTCCAGAGATGGCACAAAGACAACTAGAAGATTCGGTATGACCTTGGATGATCTGTTGACTTTTAAGAATTGGGTCATCGAAAATGGCTGCGAGCAGGTGGCAGTTGAATCTACAGGAACTTATTGGGTCCCTATTCATACGGTTTTAGAAGGGTCCGTTGGCCTCATTGTCGCTAACGCCTACAAGATCAAGCACACACCTGGAAACAAGAACGACTTAGACGATGCTGACTGGATTGCAGAGTTATGTCTCAACGGTATGATCGAGCCTTCAAGGATCTTCCCAAAAGCAGATCGAGATCTCAGGAGGCTAACAAGAATCAGAGAAGGTTATGTCAATGACATGACGCGAGAGAAGAACAGAGTCCATCATGCTCTTGAATCATGTGGGATCAAGCTCTCCTCAGTTCTATCTGATATCTTCGGCAAGAGCGGTCGATATGTCCTGAACGGTCTGCTTGAAGGACGAACTATCGACGACATCCTCAAAGGCATTAAGCTGAAAAGGATTAAGAAGAAAGCTGATGAGATCAAAGAAGCAATCAAAGGTAGCCTCGACTTAACACAGATCTTTCTGATACGCGGCTCTTTGGAACAAATGGAAGCGATTCAGAAGCGAATCGATGAGCTTGGCGTAGAGATCAAGGCTAGAAGCGCTCATCGAAACGCTGATCTAAAGATAGCGATGTCTATTCCCGGCGTAGGATTCACTTCAGCCTCCACCCTCCTTGCTGAGATCGGTGATATCACTGATTTCAAAAAGCCAGAGCAGCTTGCAGCCTGGGCAGGTCTTGTTCCTTCAGTCTATCAGTCGGCTGATAAGCTTTTAACTGGTAGCATTACCAAACATGGATCAAGGCATATTAGAAGGATACTGGTGCAGGTTGCGCACGTTATTGCAAGAGGCAGGAATTCAAAGCTGAAAAGATTCTTTCTTAGAATAAAGTCGAAGAAAGGATCTAACGTAGCTGTGGTCGCACTTGCCAGAAAAGTCCTCTGCATACTTCATCATCTATTGATGAACAGAGAGATGTATCATGAGGGTGGTATTAATAAAAAGATTAAGATCGACATCGAAAAAGCATCCTCATCAACTGAGATAGACTTGGAGGAAATGATCAAGTATATTGTTAAAGCTGGTTACGAGGTTCGAAAAGGGCCAAGTGGGGGTGGATAGATGCCATCTCCCGCTTTGTTTTAAGGAGTTTTACATAAGAATGTGGACTTGAGCGTCCTCTCATCTTTTTAATTTTTTTGACTTTTTAATTGTTTGTAAATATTTTATCTTTGGGATCATTCAGATCGATCGTATGTTCACTTTCTACTGAATCCCTTATTTGAATTGTTTCCTGCCTCGTTTTGAGTCGCTCGTAATGAAGTTCCAAGTTGTAGGTACCCTTCATCAGCATGAGCGTGCATGGAGTGCATAAATTAAGACAATGAGGCCCTTCAATTAAGCATGCTACTTGATTCCACGGGGAAAAACAATTCGGAATTGCTTTAACTGCATTTTCAATAGTCTTCATCCATAGCCAATATACCAAAGAATTCCTTTTCTCGCGTTTCTTGCTCAAATAAACCATAGCACCAGAAGGTTTGCTTTCTATAGTAATCTTTCCTCTAAATGATATTACCTTCATCAAGTGATATAAGCTAATGACAGTGGGCGGAATTAAAAGGAATGTAATCTCGAATAGAGCAATTGAAAAAAGACTATAGAGGTTGGCCAACGAAGGATCAAAGATCTTGGCATTCAATTCTATATGTGTTCCTGTAACCAGTCCAAGCAATGAAATCACTAATGTTGCACCATATAATTCGACGAAGTATTGAAGTACCTTTGGATACAAAAAAATATCCTCTAAATTTAAATAGATCCCATATATGTTTAGCTTATCCTTTTCCTTCATTGCTATCAATTTGAATTTATTAGTGCTAATGTCATTTAATTTATTAGTGCTAATGTCATATATTTCCAAAATTACTTCGTTTTTTTCGCTATTACGTTTAAATAAAAGAGACTTTTCTCTTGTAGATACTTTGATAGTATTACCATTATCAATTTTTTCGATTTTCGCATTTTTTTCCCATTTAATCTCAGAGTCTTGCGTTAGGAATTTTTTGAGTTCATTGCTATTCTTTCCTGGAATTCCATCCCAGCTAAACACATACTTGAAGCACTTCATCGTCGGTGAACTGTAGATATTCTTGGGGAATTGAGTTGATAGAGTGACCACAAGGGCAAAGATGGTTCCCATTACGGTAGACATCGCCACATAGTAATCCGAAAGCGATAGGATATCGGTGATTTCTGGAATAATAAAAATAAATATTATTAGTATTCCTGAAGAGGAAATATAATTTGCCCATAGTGCGTTATCGTGATAGTTGATCAAATCATCCAAGTAAAAGCACTTCTCCATAAATTGGCTTATTATTATAAATATTGTTAGATATATTGGAAATTCAATCGCGTATATTGTGTTGAAAATAAAGTATTCTTCAATTACAGGGACTTTTATTGGGCTTGCATTCAAAAGTACTAAAAAGAATAACCAAATTAGAATGATAGATGCTGCAACACTATTTTTTGTAAGGACTCGTTGTGGGCAATGGCCAATTCGTCGAAAAATAAAAATGGTAATCACAATTGAAATAAATATTATAAGAATCAATGCACTACTCTTTAATAAGAAATTTCCTGGGACCTCTACTTTTTTATAAATATCTCCACGATATATGATGTTCGCTTGCTTAATTTTTGTTGTATTATTACGATCAATTACTACTGCATATAGCGAATAGCGCTCTCCAGGTTGGATGCTTATCTTGCGGCTAAAATCTCCACATGTGGAAAGGGCATTTGCTGGGGTTTCATTCTTGCTTCCTGAATCTGTAACTTTGGAGAGGATAAATCCATACATCAGGTTTTTTCCGTCTTCTACGTCCCCTGCCGATATATTGAATATTGCTATGAGCGGATTGCTAAGGTTCTCCGAAACTAGCAAGGTATCATTATTAATGGGAGTCACTTGGTGCGCAATTATCGAGACATTGGCAGTTTCGATTATAGGAGGATTATTTTGAATAAATATATCGTCATTCAAGTGGATGTCTTTTCTGTCTACTCGGCATTTTTTTATTGTGATTATTCCATCTATATCAGTTTCATTAAACATTTCATGGTTTATTAAATTCCTAATGTCCAGCGCCGCGTTTTTGGGGATAAATATATCGTATTTGAATGATATCGCCTTATTTTTCTCTGAAACAAATTTTGGAATTCTTATCCTATTTTGATATGATCCATCATCTCCCTCATTAGAATAAATACGTGTTACATAGAAGATAGGTAATAGGTCTATGTTGATATATTGAACCGTGAGCGTTTTTCTTTCATCATCTGTATTATTAAATGTAACGTTTATAGTTGCATTATTCCCTCTAAGAGGTCTATCCGGTACTATAGCTACTGTCAAGTTAAATTTCGCCAAATGCAGGCCGCTACCTTCAGAGATATTAATGGGCTCTTTTTGAGGTTGCTTATCTGTTTCGTTATCTACTTTTGGAGGTGGTATCGGACCACTGCCATAAACCGAGTTATTTTGATTTTCCCCAAACGACGTCGATGGAATAAATATAAAAATAAAAAAAGATAGAATTAATGCCACAATAAATATTTTATTAAAAAATGGATGCGAGGCACTCATTATATCTACCTCATATGAGATTTATATATAACACATAAATCCTTACCTTCGCATGTACGATTTTCTTTATTTGGCAGGTTTATTGTGTTACTTTGACCCCTCATATCTATAACGACGTCTTTTTCATCCTTATAAATGTAATTATTGTTTGAAATATTATTGTAATTACTATCTTTCAAACAAATATCATAACTTAAAATTCCTGTGAGGTTGTTTTTCGTGAAATTATTTTCATCAGAACGATACAACATGGAGCCATACTCCTCAGCATTACAAAACCAGTTATCTTTAATCAAATTCTTAGACGATCCAATTAATCGAATATCATCTAGTAAAGACTCTTTAAAGCGATTATTTTCGATTTTTGAATCGACTACTGTATCCATTTTAACTGCAATTCTGCATCTATTAAATGAATTTAGACTAATATTGCATTTACTCGAATGGTCAATTTGAATTCCAAACATTTCATTTGATATCGTGAATCCATTTATGGTTACGTTATCTGCTTCGATATTGAACGCTGTATTGGAATTCGTGCCCTGAATGACTGCTCCGCTATTGCTATTTAATTTTAAGGTCTTATTTATCGTTATATTCTCGGCATAAGCTCCTCTATCGGGCAAATTAACAACTTCTATAATTGCCCCTGGCGGGGCATTGTCAATAGCGCTCTGGATAGTCGGAAAGATGTTCTTAGATCTAGGCATTCCTTTTTCGACCAAAAATTCCAGAGATTCTGTTGTTGGCAAAGTCTGAAGTGGACTGGGTTGGGGTAGCGGCACACAAATATTTGGATAACTTGTCACATTATCGGTTGGTGTTGTTGGCGTTGTCAGAGTTCTGGAAGTGGCATTTTGGATTGCCGACCCAATTGGAGGGGCCTCCGTAGGGCACTCACTGACGCAAGATTTATTTCTGATGCATAAATCGTCTATCCAGCCTGTAGCATCTTTCCCGGGATCGGAGAATAACGTCCATGTGAAGGTATGTTCAGTTGCTCCCTCCACGGATCTCATAAATCTCTGCCACTTACCAAAATCCGTGTAGTCTATGAACTCTTGTTTCGCATCTAATCCTAGGAGAAGTCGTCCCTTTTTATTCAAAAAGAACCAAAAGGAGACCTCTACAGACTCCGTTTTGTTCCCTGGTACTATAATTTTAAAAGTGCTCATTTTTCCATCTGATCCGCGAGACATATACGATTTATTCCCAGTATGCGGATTGCCTGGCATAATTTCCCAATAATTTGATATTATTGTACGTGTTGATGAGCTATTTTCAAAATCATAATAATTAATGCATGTATTACTTTGGGCATAGCTGTAAGGAAGATTAAAAATAAATAGTGTTAGAATTATAAACAAAAGCAGAAATGTTTTCATAGGATACCCTGTCCAAAAAAACCGCATTGATCTTTTTCTAGCACCTGTAGATCTTTAGGCGCAAAGCAGTCCCTCTGTTGATATAGCAAATGACATCCCTTACAGATACCTTTAGTGAACGATGCAACCCGATAATATAAATATACGGTGGTAAGACTAACATATGGACTGCACCCCCGATAGTAGACAGTTAGTTAAGCACCGGTATTTAAAGCAAACTCCATTTCGAACTGTTCTGGAGACCTATAGCCAAGAGCTGAATGCAGCTTCTTCTTCTTGTTGTACACCTTCTCAATAAAACGCCATATGTTTTTATAGGCATCCTCAAATGTTCCGTATTCATTCAGATATACCTCCTCGACCTTTAGGGTTTTCATAAAGCTCTCTGCAAATG
>Ga0182011_10002550_pt1 | contig 15301 bp, 11 predicted proteins | sample 711E1DmetaG_FD_120481 | JGI IMG/M metagenome (GOLD analysis project Ga0182011, IMG submission 120481) | Permafrost microbial communities from Stordalen Mire, Sweden - 711E1D metaG | ecosystem: Environmental > Terrestrial > Soil > Wetlands > Permafrost | place: Sweden: Stordalen | collected... | reverse complement strand
GCCCAGCACGGCCGCGGTCTTGCCCCCGACCGACAGCGCGCCTTCGTGCGCCGCGGTGTCGATTCCCCGGGCCAGACCGCTGACAATGCAGAAGCCGCGCTCGGCCAGTTCCACGCCGAGCTTTTTCGCCACCGCCTGCCCGTAAAGCGTCGCCCGTCGGCTGCCCACGATCGCGACGCCGGGAGAGGAGAAGTCGTAACCGCCTTTCCGATACAGGCCAATCGGCGGATCATGGATCTGGCGCAGCAGCTTTGGATACCCCTCGTCCCGCGTGGTCACAAAGGCCGCCCCCGTGTCAGCGAGCCGTTTCTCCTCGCGCGCGAGGTCGAAATGCCCCGTCCATCCGGCCAGCGTCTGCGCGATCACCGGACCGACGCCCTTCACCGCCTCGAGCTGCCGGACGCCCGCGGCAAAGATGGCGCGCGGGTCGCCGCCCAATTCCTCCAGCAGGCGGTTGGTCGTGATCGGCCCGATGTTGGGCAGGGCGTTCAGCACCAGGAATGCCTGTTGTTCTGTGAGATCAGTGTCCATCGGTGAGGATCATGCCTGCGGCGCCCAGTGGACCACGGTCGGAGCGGATTATCACGGCAAATTTCGCCCCCGTTTTTCTGCGGTCTGTTTTTGAGCAATCCCCACCGGGAATACCCTGCCGCCGTTCGGACAGCGCTGCATTCCGCGCACATCAGTAGCTCCAGTCTTCATGGGCCAAGGGCTCGGAGTTCAAGATTTGGCGGTGCTGGCGCCATGCGGGCAGATACCGATCCATTAGGGCGACAAAGCGGTTGTTGTGATGCCGTTCGTGCAGGTGCAGCAGTTCGTGAGCGATGAGGTACTCCAGGCACTGGATCGACTTTTTCGCCAGTTCGAGGTTCAGCCAGATTCGTCGGGCCTCGGTGTTGCAGGTGCCCCACCGGGTCTTCATTTTCTTGATTCCCCAGGAGGTAACCTGAATTCCCAACAATCGCTGCCATTTCTCCAGCACCGGCGGAATCATTCCTTTCAGTTGTTGCCGGTACCAGCGTTGCAGCACCCGGTCGCGTTGCCTGGCGCTGGCGTCCCGGGCTGAGTGCAACTCCATGGTCGTTCGGTTGCGAAGCACGACCTTGGCGGGGCCTTCGGCGGTGACGACCCGCAGGCGATACCGCCGGCCGAGAAAGAAGTGGCTCTCGCCACTGACCATCTCACGCTTCGACTGGCGGGGCTGAGCTTCAAATCGCGCCTGGTGTCGTTTGACCCAGCCGAGCTTCCCGATCACGGCCAAGCGGATGGCGTCATCCGAAATTGCCATCGGCACCGCAACTCGCACGCGACCCTTCGGAGGGTAGACGCCGAGATGCAGGTTCTTGATCGTCTTCCGAACGACTTGCACCGGCATGCCGTTCACAGAAATCCACCGCGCCTCAGTACTCATGCTGATTCTTCACCAGTTCGAGGATCTTCGCGACGAGTTCATCGTCCGGCACGTTCTTCGACGCGCCGGCGTCGTTCTCCTGTTCGCCGGTGCTCTGGGATTTCTCGCCGTGGTGGAGATTCCAGCCTGGTGAACGGAAATCCTGGATCGCGGTCCTGATGGCGTTTCTGACTTTCTTGACCTTGAAAGGATTGCTCCGCCAGTCGTCCTGGCGGCTTCCGGCAACCGCAGCGTCGATCGCCACGGCCAGTTCCTCGTTCTTCCCGAGGTTGTCGAAAAACGCCCGTTTCGCCGGCGTGTTGAGCGTCTTGGGATAAGAGTCGACCGTCGGGTTCTTCGCCCTCCGCGTCAGTTCGACGATCCGCTTCAGATATTCCTGGTAATCTAACGCCTCCTGCTTGCGCTGCTCGATCAGGGCGTCGAGCAACTGCGACATCTTTTCGTAGTACTTCGGGTTGATCGGCGACTCGTCGATGATGAGCCGGCGGACGTTGTTCTCGATGGTCTCTGCCACCGCTTCCTTGTCCTTGCGGATGCCGTCCGGGAGCATTTCCACCGCCTCCGGCCCGCGCTCGATGATCAATTGGATCAGCGACAGGTCGTCGAAGGCGGACACCTTCTCGCTTTCCTCGGCCCGGATGTAGGTGTCAATCAGGTGGCGCATCGCCGGCTCGTACATCTTCAGGTCGATGTAGTCTCCGCTGGCCAGCTTTACCTCGGAGCGGACTTTTTCGAAGTGGTCGACCTCGGCCTTCAAGGCGGCGACCTCGGCATCGGTGTAGCCGGCTTCCTTTAGTTCGTTGGCCAGATTGGCGTACGCCCGGACCAAAGCAGCTACGTGCTTGTAGAGCGCGAGACGGTCCGGTTCGTTCTCCTTCAACTGCCCGGCATTGCCGGAATCCTTGGCGCAGAAGTATCGGAGATAGGCCGCGGAATCCTTCGGCGTCTCTACCGGCTCGCAGAGTGCCTTCACCGCTTCCCTGGTTTCCTCAAGACGCTCGCGGGCCTTGTCCAAGCGGTTTTCGAGCAACCCGGCGACATCCTCCTTGTCGTAGCCGTCAAATGCACCGGACGTGTAGTCCTGCACCGCCCCTTCAAGGCTCATAAAGAGGTCCTTGTAGTCGATGATGTAGCCGTACTCCTTGTCGTCTCCGTCCAGCCGGTTCACCCGGCAGATGGCCTGGAACAGACCGTGATCTTGCATCTTCTTGTCGATGTAAAGGTACGTGGCGGGCGGGGCATCGAAGCCGGTGAGCAGCTTGTCCACCACGATCAGGAGCTTCATCTGACCTGGCTCATCGATAAACTTCTTCTTCACCGCCTTCTCGAACTCCTCGACCTTATTGATCGCGGCCTCGGGCGCCTCGTTGAACCAGGCGGCGAGCATCTTCTGATAGATGCCGTATTGGCGGAGTTTCTCCGTGAGGCCCTCCCCGGTTTCCTCCCCCTTAAGATCGTTGGGCGACGGCTTGTAGGAGGTAATGATTGCGCACTTCCCGGCCAGGTCGGTCTGGTCGAACAATTCGTAGAACTTGCACGCCTGGTAAATGCTGCCGGAGACGAGGAGGGCGTTGCCGCGGCCGCTCGCGAGGCGATCACAGCGGGCAAAATCCATCAGGATGTCGGCGACGATCTTCTCCAGGCGGTCCTGACAACTCAGCACCTTCTGCATGGTGCCCCACCGTTGTTTGAGCTGCGCCTTGGCGAGATCGGTCAATCCCTTGGTCTTGGCCTCGAACCATTGGTCGATCCTGGCTTGCGAGGTGATGTTCTGGTCGATGTCCCGCGCCTCATAGCGCAGATCGAGCACCACCTTGTCCTTCACCGCCTCATCGAACTTGTAGGTGTGGATGTAGCGGCCGAAAACCTCGATGCTCCTTTGCTTGTCCGCCTTGAGCAGCGGCGTGCCGGTGAAGCCGATGAACATGGCACTCGGCAGAATGGCCTTCATGGCCTTGTGCAATTCGCCCGACTGCGTCCGGTGACACTCGTCCACGAAGACGAAGAGATTGCCCTTCACGGCGAAACCGGAAGGCAATGCCCGTCTCAATTCCGCGATGTAGCCGGGGATGTCGCCCACCTCCTCGCCGTCCTCCCGGTTGCCGAACTTGTGGATGAGCGAACAGACCAGCCATGGCGCGGTGGCATTCAGGGTGCCGACGAGGTCGGCGCAGCTCCGGGTCCGGTAGATCTCCTCCTTCACGCCCAGGAAGACCTTCTCGATCTGCTCATCGAGTTCCATGCGGTCGGTGACAATGAGCACACGGGCGTCGTTCACATGCTCGCGAATCCATTTGGTGAGCCACACCATTGTCAGGCTCTTGCCCGAGCCCTGCGTGTGCCAGATGATGCCGCCCTCGCGGCGTTTCACATGCTCCTGGGAGGCGCGGACGCCGAAATACTGGTTGTGGCGGCAGACCTTCTTCGTGCCGGCGTCGAAGACGATGAAGTCGTGAACGAGTTCGAGGAAGCGCGCCTTGCCGCAAAGCTGGATCAGCGCCCGGTCCAGCGGGTTCTCGACAGTGCTGTCTTCTTTCCACGTGAGGTAGTACTTCTCCCGGGTCTCGATCGTGCCGTACCGCAGCCCCTCCGTGTCGTTGCCCGCCATCACCCACTGCATCGTGGAGAAGAAATGTTGGATGAAGACCTTCTTCTGGTTGTCGAGATTCTGGCGAATGCCCTCGGCAACCGAGACGGTGGACCGCTTTAGCTCCAGCACCCCCAGCGCGATGCCGTTGACGTAGAGCACCACGTCCGGGCGCTTGGTGTAGGCCCTCGCATCCGCACGCAAAACGGTCACTTCTTCAGCCACCGCAAAATCGTTCCTCTCCGGGCAGGCCCAGTCGATGAGCCAGATGGTCCGCGTGTTCTCGCCGACTCCGGTCTTCACCTTCACGCCGTAGCGCAGCAGCTCATAGACAGCGCGGTTGCGGTCGTAGAGACTCTTGCTGGTGTCGCCTGCCGCCCTGGCAAGGAAGCGCAGCGCCCGCTCGATTAATGCCTGGTCGCACCCCTGCTTCTCGCGGAGGAACTGCCGCAGCAGATCCGGCTCGATGTTGCTGTTGCCCTCACGCTCCTCCCAGTTGCCGAGATATCGATAGCCCAGCCTGTCGCGGAATAAGGCGACAACCCGGTTCTGGGTGGCTCGTTCGATCTGGCCGACGGTCGACATGGGGTTGGCGGGGAATGGCCCGGAGTGCCTACATATTCCAGAGTCTGGCGAGTGGCACGGCAAGGAAACGCGGATCGGCGAGCGGGAGCGTGCTCGTGCCGGAGTAAAAAAGCACACCGCCCTGGAAATCTTTCCCGCACTGGTCGGCGAGGCGACGCAGGCCGTTGCCATCGGACGGGCTCACCGTGGCCGAAGCCTTGACCTCCACGCCCCACGTCTGGCGACCGCGGGTGATGACGAGATCGACCTCCACCTGGTCCTTGTCACGGTAGTGCCAGAAACGCAGATCGGGATCGGTCCAGCCGGCTTGCGCAATCAGTTGCTCTACGACGTAGGATTCGAGCAGATGGCCAAAACGGTCACGCCGGTGGAGCCAGTCGGCAGAGGCCAGCCCGGCAAGGGTGGCGGCGAGACCGCTGTCGAGAAAATGGATCTTGGGGGTCTTGATCAGCCGCTTCGACTCGTGCCGATGCCAGGGAGAAAGCCGCCGGATGAGGAAGAGACGTTCCAGGATGGCGAGGTACTGGTCCACGGTCTCGCGGCGCAGATCGAGTTCGTTGCCGAGCGCGGTGATGTTGAGCAGCTCGGCGGTGCGGAGGGAGAGCAACTCGAGGAGCCGGGCCACCTCGCGGGCGTCCTTCACCCGGGCGACATCCCGCACGTCGCGCTCGATCAGGGTGCGCACGTAGTCGCGATGCCAGACCCGGGCGCGCACCGGGGAGCGGGTGATCGGCTCGGGGAAACCGCCGGCAAGGAGGCGGGCCGGCAAGGCAGAGGGATCCTCGCCAGGATCGGTCTTAATCTCGCTCTTGAGCTTGCCGTCCAGAAACGTCCGAAGAAAAGCGCCGGGCTGGCGGGCTTGTTCAGCGGCGGTAAGCGGATGCAGGTGGAGGATCTGCATCCGGCCAGCGAGGGATTCGCTGAGGGCAGGGAGCTGGAGCAGGTTGGCTGAACCGGTGACGATGAAACGCCCCGGACGGCGGTCGCGATCGACGACGAGTTTGATCGCCCGGAGCAGCTCGGGGGCGCGTTGGACCTCGTCGACGGTCACCGGATCGGGAAGCGAGGCAATGAATCCGGTGGGATCGCGGCGGGCGGTGGCAAGGAGCGCCTCCTCGTCAAGGCTCACATAGGCACGCTTGGGGGCAAAGGTGCGGACGAGCGTGCTCTTGCCACACTGGCGCGGGCCGAGCAACGCGACCACCGGCGTGTCGGTGAGGGCGGTTTGCAGCTCGGCGCGCAGCGGGCGGTCGAAGAGGGCCGGCGGAGCGTCCATTTGCCGGTTAGGAGAGCGTCCAATTGCCGGTTAGGCAAGCGTCCAATTGCCGGTTAGGAGAGCGTCCAATGTGCTATTGGAGCGGCGTCCGATCATGCCCGGCTGGCGCACGGCGTCCCCAGGGAGATGAATCTGGCGCTGGACCAAGCCCAGTCTTGCGGCTTCGAGCAAAGTCCGGCCTTCACTGGGTTGAGATGGATACCAACCTCGTCCTCCCGGTCAGCAGCTCTTGCATCATGCCCTGCTTGAGATCGCGGGTCTTGTCGCGGCGCTGCTCCAGGGATGCAATCTCCGCGTCCATGTCCGACAGCACCTCGGCGATGGCGGTTTGTTCGTCATGTTCAGGAACGAGAAGCTGAAGCGCTGCAGTGTCCTTCTTTGAGATTTCGAGGAAGGTTGAGCCAATAGCTCGCTCAACCATCTGCGATTTCATCGTGAGCAGCTTGTAGTAAAGAAACTCGTTGTTCACACTAGGCTTGCAGACGAGAGATTTGAACCCTTGGTTCGTGCAAATCTCACAGTCTGCAATCCTGACTTCACCAATGGTTGCGCGGCTGCAAAGCAGGAGTGAACCGACCGGCAGCAATTGCGCGGAACAACTCGCAAGTCCGTCCTTGGAAATCGTTCGTTCAGTCTCAACAAGGTATTTCCCCGAGCAACCTGTGATGTCAGTCGGCGTGCACCATTTAATCGAACCATTCCAGTAAGAAGACTCACCTGTCTTGGGCGTGCCTCCGCTGATGATTTCCGCCAGTTCGCCCAACGGCCTGACCTCCCACTCTCCGCGGAAACCGGGAAGGCGGGTTTGGCCCGTTTGCCCCGACGAAGGCGGGGCAAGGAGCTGCTGCATGGCGGCCTGTTTGAGGTCGCGCTTCTTGGCGATGAGCTGCTCCAGTGCACCGATCAGCGCATCCACGTCGCTTAACGCCCCCGCGATGGCACGTTGTTCGGTCTCAACGGGGGGAAAAGCCAGCGATAGCTTCAGAACCTTGGAGACCGAAAGCCCGGGTTGCGCCGATGACTCCGAATACCGGTTTAGGTTCATCCGACCCAAAACGTATGTGAGCCAACGGATATCTACTCCTTGCCGTGCAGTCACGACAACGGCGTGTTCCGACGCGAAAAACCTTCCCCCAGCAGCAACAACGTTTCCGCAAAGAGCACCTTGACGGCCAATTAACGCAAACATGCCGTCATGCGTGTAGCGAGTGGTGAATCCTCGGAGTCCGTTTCCCCCGAAACATGGATACGGCGAAAAGTCGTCTATTCTGGCGCTTGTTATTCCCTCACCGCTCTTCATCGAGCAAACGGTGTCGAGGTCGCCCTCCTTCCAATCCTCCGGGATTACGCCCATTTCGGTCCGCTTGTACCCGGGCTTCAGGTCCATACCGCCCCCATCTTCTTGAGGTGTTCGTCCACGCGGGCGGCGAGGGCCGCGACTTCGCCGGTGAGCTTGGGCAGCGATGTGGCGGTGCGTTCGGCGTTCACTCCTTTGCCTCCTTCGGCGGGCCAAGCTGCCGAACCACCGTGTGCGCGGTGAGGGTCTGCATTTGGCGGATGGCAATTTGATTCAGCCGCTTGAGCCGCTCGCCTTGGGACAGACCCATGTGGATGAACTCGGCGTTCATGCCTTCGATGTTGGCCAGCACGAGCAGTTGCTCGATGGTGGCATGATCGCGCACGTTGCCTTCGAGCTTGGGGTTGGCGTCGCGCCATTGCCGGGCGGTCTGGCCGAAGAGGGCCACGTTCAGGACATCGGCCTCGGTGGCGTAGGTGATGGCGGCCTGGGCGGGCGTGATTTCCGGCGGGATAAGGTGCGCCTTGATGGCGTCGGTGTGGATGCGATAGTTGAGCTTGGACAGGGTGCGGTTGAGGTTCCACGCGAGGGAGAGGCGGCGGTTCTCATCCTCCTTGAGCCGCTGGAATTCCTTGATGAGGTAGAGCTTGAATTCGACGGAAACCCAGGAGGCGAATTCGAAGGCGATGTCCTTGTGGGCGTATGTGCCGCCGTAGCGGCCGGCTTTGGAAATCAGGCCGACGGCATTGGTGACCTCAATCCACCGCTTCGCCGTCAGAACAAAGCTGTTCAATCCCGCCTGCTTTCTAATCCCATCGAATTCGATGGGATTAAACCCGGGGTTGTTCAACCGCTCCCAAACACCGAGGAACTCAATAGTATTCCGATTCCGCAACCAGTTCTGGATAATGTAGTCGGTTCGTTCGCTGTCTTTGAAGCGAGCGATGTCCGTAAGGCAGATGTAGTCCTCGTCCTTTTGCGAGAGCACGGTAATGGCCGCTCCTTGGACTTCGATGGTGGATTTCTTGGGTTTGCTCATAATTGGCATCCCATTCGTTTGAGGTGCTCATCCACGCGGGCGGCGAGCGTCGCGACTTCGCCGGTGAGCTGCGGAAGCGGGGTAGCGTAGCGCTCGGCGAGTTGTCGGATGCGCCCCGTGAGCGCCTGCGAGATGCGGTCCAGTTCGCTTTGCACCGCGACGGAGAGTGCGGCCAGCCATTTGTCTTCAACGACAAGGACCTTGATCTCGGCCTCGGTGAGCTGGCCGTATTTCGCCGCAACCTTGGCCTCCAATGCGTCCTGCGCTGTCTTCAACTTCGCGGCGGTCGCCGCTTCTTTTTCGATGAGGGCGAGATACTCGCGGAGCACCTTGCGCTCGTCGGCATATTCATCGGGAGCGCTCCCGGGAGCGCCGAGCTCCGGCTCGGCTGTGTCTCCCTTTCTGCCAAGCTGGGGCTTGGCGTTCCCGGGGAAAATTTCCTTCAGCCGCGCTGCGACCGAGGCCTTGGTGAGCTTGTCCTTGTCGTTCTTCGCATCTTCCAGCAGCCCGCCCTCGCCGCTGTGTTCCTCGGCAATCTCTTCCATCGCCTGCCCGATGGCCGCGATCTCGGATTCCAGCTTTTCGATTGCCTCCTGCTCGGCGACGAAATAGCGGGCGACCAGCAATGAGGCAGGGATCAGGTCCGACCTGAATTTCCGCTTCCCGACGGTGAAATCGGGCTGCTCCTTGCTCTTCTTCTCCTTCGTTTCGACGATTAGCCGAGGATTGGCGGCATCGATCCAGCCTGCCTGGGCAATGAGGTATAGGTCGTCCTGCATCGTCTCTGCCCAGTAGTCCATCAGGTGCTGGTACACGTCGTAGGCGTCGAGCAGCCGGGCGTTGCCGAAAGTCTCCAGCAGGTCCTCGGACAGCGTCTCGATCAGCGCCTTCGGGCGATCGCCGGGTTTGATCACGTTGAGGCTTGGCCGGTGGGTGGCCTTCCACTTCGCAAAGAGTGCGGTGACCGTGGCGTTGAACACGGTGAACTCCGGGTGGCTGAAGATGGCAGCTTTGACGTCGGCCACGGACAACTTCAGGTGGAAATAGCCGGGATGATTGGCCGACTTGAACAGCAGTGGCCGCACCGACGGCAACACCTCCCAGTAGCGGGCGAGCGCATCGATGTCGCGCTCGGGGATGCCGCCGCGCAAGTGGCCATCGATGTCCTGGATGTCCTCCGGCTCGGTGCTGTCGATGTAGCGGGGAAGGTTGAGATTGAAGTCGTTCTTCGGATCGCCGATCTCGACCAGCGGGACCATCCGGGAGTAGCGCGGGACTTCGACCTGGCGGGTGAAGGTGTCGACGATGCGGTGGATATCCTGGGCGCGAAGGCGGTTTTTGTTGCCGTCCTTGATGAAGCCCTTGGACGCATCGATCATGAAGATGCCCTTGCGGGCGTGGGCATTCTCCTTGTCGAGGACAACGATACACGCCGGGATGCCCGTACCGTAGAAGAGATTCGCCGGCAGGCCGATGATTCCCTTGATGTAGCCGCGCCGGACGATTTCGCGGCGGATGGTGGATTCGGCGCCGCCCCGGAACAAGACGCCGTGCGGGAGAATTACCGCGCCCTTGCCGGTGCTTTTGAGACAGGTGAGGATATGCAGGAGGAAGGCGTAGTCGCCGTTCTTCTGCGGCGGGATGCCGAAGGCAAAGCGCCCGTAGAGGTCATTTGCCGGATCGAAGCCGTTGCTCCATGCCTTGGTGGAGAAGGGCGGATTCGCCACGACGAAATCGAAGGTCTTGAGGGCTCCGTCGGCCGCGGTGAAATGTGGCGAGGAGAGCGAGTTGTCCTGCCAGATTTCCGCGGTCGGGCAGTCGTGGAGGATCATGTTCATCCGCGCCAATGCCTTGGTGGCGTTGTCCATCTCCTGTCCATAGATCGCGAGATCGAGTCCGGTGCGGCCCCTGGCCTCGTCGTGGGCCTTGAGCAGCAGGGAGCCGGAGCCGCAGGCAGGGTCGTGGATGGTCTGGTCGGAGCGGGTGGCGCTGCCGACGCCGATGAGGCTGGCCATGATGCGGGAGACCTCGGCCGGGGTGTAGAACTGGCCCTTGCTTTTGCCCGACTCGGTGGCGAAGTGCCGCATCAGGTACTCGTAGGCATCGCCGAGCAGGTCGTCGCCCTCGGCGCGGTTGCTGCGAAAGTCGAGCGCCGGGGTGTCGAAGATGGAGACGAGGTTGGAGAGGCGGTCCACCATCTCCTGGCCCTTCCCGAGCTTGTCCGGGTCGTTGAAGTCGGCGACGTCGATCACGCCCTTCAGGTCGTTGGCCTCGGCGAGCCGGGCAACGATCTTGTTGATCCGGTCGCCGATCTCCTTGTCGCCCTTCGCCGCCACCATGTCGGCGAAGGAGCCGCCGGCGGGGACATCGAGGAGGTAACCGGGCTGGCTGGCGGCCTTGTCGGACACGTACTTCACGAACAGCAGGACGAGCACGTAGTCCTTGTACTGCGAGGCGTCCATGCCGCCGCGCAGCTCGTCGCAGCTCTGCCAGAGGGAGGAGTAGAGTTCGGATTTCTTGACAGGCATCGTGGGCGAAGAAGCAGAAAACAGCGTGCGCTTGCACGTCCGCTGCGTCAACGGCATCGCGATATCGGCTACAGGAGGCGAGTTCAATGGGGTCAGCGCCCCGGTCAAATCCTCCGTACTGGTCACAATCTGTGACCAGTTGTAGGAGCTTGCTTGCAAGCGAATCCCCAATGGAATCCTCCTTCGCCTGGGCTATGGAGGACAGATCGCGAGTAAATGAGGATGTCGCTTCGCTCGGTACCGCTCCTACAACTGCCCGCTCAGCGCGCCGGCTCACGCAGCGCGGCGGGCAGATAGTCGAGCAATTGCGTTACTTGCACGGCCACCTGGCCTCGGTCACGCGCGAGGAGGTCGGCCGCCAGCCCATGCCACGCCACCCCGCGGCACGCGGCTGCCAGCTCGTCGGCCGGCGCCTGCGCGAGCAACCCGCCCGTCAGACCCGCGAGCAAATCGCCGCTTCCGCCGCGGGCCAGCACGGGTCCGCCAAAGAAACTATGCAAGACTCGCTCACCATCGGAGATCCGCGTGACCGGGCCTTTAAGCACGATGATGGCACCGATTTCGTGCGCCACGACGCGCAACTCCGCAACGCCCGCTTCGCGTCCGCCGGCGAGCCGCTTGAATTCGCCCGCATGCGGCAGGCAGATGACCCGCTTACCCCGCGCGACGGCGAGAATGGACGGCTGCAGCGCATCCGCGTCGAGCACTAACGGGACCTCGGCCAGCCTCACGATCTCCCCGGCCAAAGTGTGCGTCTCGGGCTCCGAACCAAGCCCGCAGCCCATCACCAGCGCCGTCGCCCGCGGCAGCCGTTCGCGAACAAGGGGCAGCCCGTCCAGCGCAAGGCCACCTTCCGGTGTCTCGGGCCAGCCGACCCAGATTGCTTCCGGGGTGCCCGCCGCGAACGCCGGGACGAGCGTTTCCGGGACAAAGGCCGTCACCAAGCCTGCGCCGCTGCGCAACGCCGCCCGCACGCACATCAAAACGGCGCCGGGATAGCTCCGCGACCCGCCAATCACGAAGAGATGGCCATAGGTCCTTTTGTCGGACAGCGGGGCACGCAGGCGAGCGAGCGGAGCCAAGATAGAGGATTTGAGGACGAGATCCGTAGGAAGCGCGCTTGCGCGCGATGGAACGGAGGGATCGCCCGCGAGCGGGCTTCCTACATGGGTCGGATCAAAAAAGCCCAAGTCGACATACCGCAGTCGCCCGGCCGTCTCGCGGGAGCGCTTCTCCAGCAATGGCATTTTGACACTCCCCGTGGCATAGGTGAAATCGGCCTGAAAGGCGGTGGCACAGGACTGCTCCCCTAAACCGCTGGGAAGATCCACTGCCGCCCGCAGGCGGATGGCCGGATGCCCATTGACGGCACGCAGCACCGCAGCCGTGGCGGCATCGATTGGCGGGTGAAACTGAAAGCCAAAGATGCCGTCGAGACAAAGGTCGTAGGAGTCCCGCTCGCTGGCCCCGACCGGGGCGGGGCTTGCGCCCGGGGCTACAGACCGCGCGCGAACGCGCTGGGGCGCGGTTTCGAGCAGCCGCCGCCACGCGCGTGCCGCCAAGGGGCGCAGGGTCCGCTCGCCGAAGACGAAGATCACGTCAGCGGAAGCAGCCGGGTATTTCTCCAGAATCACCGCAGCCGCAAGTAATGCGTCGCCGGCATTATGGCCTTTCCCCAGGAGCACCAGAATACGGCCGGCTGCCGGAAAGCCGCCGATCTCCTTGAAATCCTCCTGGACCGCCGCCGCCACACCCGCCCCAGCGCGCTCCATCGCGTCCCACTCACGTTCCTCGTTGCCGCCGAACAGCCGCGCCTCGAGCGCTCGCGCGTCGGCACAAGTCAGAATCGGATCAGCCCAGTCGAAGTTCATCGAGACGGCCCCGCATTATCCACGAATGCACACGAATGTCCACGAATCTGCCCTCCGCCCAGCTGATCGACCTTTCTCTGCTGGAGGGCAAGGCTCCTGCCGAGCCGGAATCCCTCGGACTGCACGGCTCGCCGGGAGGCTCGCCCTCCCTGTTTGTCGGCAACTCCACCGCGCTTTTCCCATTCGTGCCGATCCGTGCGCATTGGTGGGTAGCATCCAGGTTCCTGCGATTATGCCTTTTGCCGTACCAGCGCGGCGACTGCCATCGCAACCGTTACGGTGTGGGACAGCGAAACGAACACGTTCGTCGCGCCGACCTGCGCGAGCAGCGCCTGACCCTTCTCATCCAACCGGACCAAGGGTTCGTTCCGGGAACCATGATAAATGGAAACGGAGCGCCAGCCCAGCTCGGCGCCGATGCCCGTCGTGAAAGCTTTCGAGACCGCCTCCTTCGCGGCAAACCGCGCCGCCAGGTGCAGGTGCGGATGCTTGTGACTGAAGCAATACGCGCGCTCCTCCTCGGTGAAAACCCGCTGGAGAAAACGGTCCCCCTGCCGGTCAAGCACGCCACGGACCCGTTCCACCTCGATGACATCGCAACCGAGGCCGAGCATCTCGCCACCAGGCGGAAGAACAATATTCATTTTTGAGGAGCGAGTAGTGAGTAGTGAGCAGCGAGTACCACGGAGACAGGAGTCCGGAGACAGGCGGAAAAAAGCCGGATCGAGGATGCGAGCATGGGAGGAGGACGCAGCTGTTTTGGATTCATGCCCGCTACTCGCTACTCGATGCTCGCTACTGGCCCGGATTCATCCGCCGCTTCAGCTCGGACACCGCCTCCTCGATTCCGGAGAAGAGGGCCCGGGCCATGATGCTATGGCCGATGTTAAGTTCATGCAGGTGCGGCAGCGTGCGGATCTCGGCGATATTGACGTAGTTGATGCCATGCCCGGCGTTGACCACCAGCTCCAGCCGGTGCGCCAGCGCGGCCGCGCGCCGGAGACGTTCAAACTGGGTCTTCCGCTCCGGCGAATGACAGGCCTCGGCATAGGCGCCAGTGTGGAGCTCGATCCACGGGCTGCGAAGCTTGGCCGCGAGTTCGACTTGGGCCTCGTCGGGACTGATGAACAGGCTGGTGGCGATGCCCGTCGCGCGCATGGCGTCGACGACCGCGCGAACCCTGTCCTCATGGCACACAACATCAAGGCCGCCCTCGGTCGTCACTTCGCGACGGTTTTCCGGGACAAGACAGACGGAATCGGGCTGCAGCTTGACGGCAAACTCCGTCATGGCCGGGGTGCAGGCCATCTCGAGATTGAGGCGCGTAGCGATGGTCTCGCGCAAGCGCCAGACGTCGCGTTCCTGCATGTGCCGGCGGTCTTCCCGCAGGTGCACGGTGATGCCGTCAGCCCCGGCGCGTTCGGCCAGCACCGCGAGGGTGATGGGATCAGGCTCCACGTTGGCGCCGACGGTCCGCCCACTTTCGCGATAGCGGGCCTGGCGGAGCGTGGCGCAGTGATCGATGTTAACACCCAGGAGAATCATGGTGCGGAGAATCTCGCGGCCGGACCCGACCGCATGAGTCCTAATGACAAAACCCCCTGGAAAAAACGATGGAAAAAATGACGCACGAGTATTCCCGTGTAGGGGCGCGGCTTGTCCACGCCCTTCCATGGACACGAGGATTCGGGCGCACGCCAGGTGCGCCCCTACAGCCCGACTAGCTCGGGTGCGCCCCTGCCCATCGGCACAGGGGCGCAATCCACAGGTTGACCTCGCCGCCGGCTCTGCAAGGGTGCAGTGCCAAGATCGCCATGCCCGACTTCCCGTCTTCTCCCGTCGAACCATCGCCCAGCAGGCCCGCGGCTGCGTCCGTCGCCCCGAAGAAATCCCGGGCGGAGAACCTGCTGCTGAACATCGTCTGCAACGTGGCTTTGCCGACAGCCATTCTCACCTGGATGAGCAGCGATCGGTGGCTCGGGCCGAAATGGAGCCTGCTGCTGGCACTGGGCTTTCCGGTCGGTTACGGTTTGCATGATTTCATCGTCCGCCGCCGCTGGAATTTCATCTCGATCATCGGCTTTGTCAGCGTGCTCATGTCCGGAGGATTCGGCCTGATGAAAGTCGGCGGCCTGTGGTTCGCCGTGAAAGACGGCGGCATCCCCGGCCTCATCGGTCTGGTTGTGCTCGCCTCGATGGGCGCGAAGACCCCGCTCGTCACCGAGCTGCTTTACAATCCGCAGGTGATCGACGTGGAAAAAGTGGAGGCGCTGCTGTCTGCACGGGGCACGCAGGCGCACTTCGCGCGTCTGCTCCGGCGGTCAACCGGCCTCCTGTCCCTCGCCTTTTTTGTCAGCGCGGCCCTCAATTTCGCCCTCGCCCGCCACCTGCTGCGAAGTCCGCCGGGCACGGCGGCTTTCAACGGCGAACTGGCGAAAATGCACCTGTTGAGCTGGCCGGTGATCGTGTTGCCCAGCGTCGCGATGATGATGTTCGTTCTCTGGCGCCTGCTGCACGGCATCACCGCCCTGACCGGGCTGCCGCTGGACGACATTTTCCATTCCCTGCCGGACAAGAAGGCCAGCTAGCCCGGATGTCTCACACTCTATTCGATAGCCTTCGTGCAGACTGTAGGCTATCCGCGGGTCGAGCACGCTGGCCGGCACATCCGGGCTATCGGCAAAACCGCCCCCAGAACGCTCCGCAG
>Ga0182011_10002548_pt1 | contig 15306 bp, 14 predicted proteins | sample 711E1DmetaG_FD_120481 | JGI IMG/M metagenome (GOLD analysis project Ga0182011, IMG submission 120481) | Permafrost microbial communities from Stordalen Mire, Sweden - 711E1D metaG | ecosystem: Environmental > Terrestrial > Soil > Wetlands > Permafrost | place: Sweden: Stordalen | collected... | reverse complement strand
TTCAGAGGAGAGTCGACCTCATGGAGGAACGTCTGCATCAATTGATCGATGAACACCAAAAAATCTCGTCCGAACCATGGCGGCAATACCGGGGAAACCCTGACGACATTCCTTCTCCCCAACGGAGGTACTCTCCCGGCGACTATGCACACATCGCGCCGTGGGAGCAGCTCCTCTACGAGAGCATCTGTGAGGGGTTCGGCTACGCGAAGAACCCCAAAACCTTCCGCGACCTGGCACGTTCTCTCCGTTTGGAGCAGCTTCGGCGTTTCGATCTCAACGACACCGTCACCATGCAGGCGCTCCTCTTCGGGACCGCGGGACTTCTTCCCTCATCGAGATCGCTGCCTGAGATCGACAGCCGGAGGTATGTCCGGTTGCTTCGCCGCCGTTGGAGGGAACTCCGGCCGTTTCTGCACATACCGATGCTTCATAGTGGCGACTGGTTGTTCTTTCGCCTGCGTCCCGCGAATTTCCCCACGGCGCGTATCGCATCTCTCGCTTTTCTTCTCCCATCCCTTTTTGGTGACGGTTCATTCCGTCGTCTCATCAGTGCGTTTTCAGCGGTTCCCGGCGAGCAGATGGGACGCGCGATCTCTTCGGGCTTTGTCTTCACCCCCGACCGTTACTGGTCGTGCCATTATGATTTCCGTGGAATCGGAGGAAAGCACGGCATCGCACTTGGCCGCGCCCGGATCGGCGACCTGGTTGTGAACTCGCTGATTCCGATAGCGCTCTTGTATGCACGAACGTTCGGCGACCATCGCGTGCAGGAGGGGGCCACTTCGCTGCTTACCTGCATGCCGCCGCTTCAGGAGAATGCGGTGAGCCGGGCCATCCGCCGCGAGTTCCTTGCCGGTACTGCTTTATCCCTCCCGGTCCTTGAGCAGCAAGGAATGTTGGCACTGTATGGGATGTACTGCAGGAAGAATTTGTGCGAGGAGTGTTTGTTGGGAGGGACTTCTTGAAGATCTGTCATTCTCCCTCCTTTCGGGGAACCAGGCCGGAACACCTGTTCGAATCACCCTGCCTTGCGTCTCTCTACTTCCTTTGGTAATTGTATACTTGACAAACCAGGTAAATACTTGACTTTGATAGAAATTATAGTGACTATAAGACGCAATTTAGGGGCTTATTTCCACAGCTTATCTCACATCACAGTAACTCGTCGCCTTTCCTCGTATGTTGGTACAGAGGATATGCGCATGACCCATTCAGGTACGCTGCCGGTTCCCACCATTTGTAAGACCTCACAATAGGTGCCATTATGAGTAAGCTGCTAAAAGCGCTTGAAAAAACAGTTGAATACAGCACTGGCCGTAAGGCAAGCGAGCTTCGGAATGAATCCATTGAACAGAAACGTAAAACCCTTGCCGCGCGTGGCATTAAGGAAAACGTGCGATCTGGGTTCCCGTTAATCGGTAGGGGAAACGTGAACCATCAAGGGGTGCTTACACATGAGGAGGTGGAGAAGCGGGTCGATGAAGCTCTCAAGTGAACCCAATGCCACCATCAACTTTCAAGGAAGTTTTTAAATTCTACGATGAGTATGTAAAACTTCTTTATAGCGAAGCCCAAACCGATAATCACCTGCCGCTCGAAGTACTTTTTGAGATTCACGCTGCATTGGACCATATCTCTCGCCACTATGTCTATGATGAGTCTGAGGCGGTTGCCTCCAATGGAGCATTTGGCCATTTGAAGCGATCATGCTTGGATATTTTCAAAATTAGACTTAACGAAGCTACCAGCCAATTCGATAAATTGCGCAAGATCGACACATCAATCATCGACAACGGGAAATTTGACAACGAATTAGTGAGACTTAACCATAACATGCGTACCGCCGCAACCGAGGCCCGAAGGCGGGAAGGCGATCCCAAAATGGATGACCATGATGGTGCAAAGGCTTTTGAACTTTGGGAACCCGTGTATGAGATGGCGGTAAAGCTTGAGAAGGAATTCTACTGTAACGAGCATCTTGATTGGGCAAAGAAGAAACAGCGCAAATACCGTCTTACAACTCTCGTTTTGTCTATAATCGGAAGTCTCATCGCTGGGGGTTTTATCGCTCTTATTTCTGCAAACCAAGGGTATCTAAACCAGTTATTTGTCCTTATTCCATGGCTTCGGAAGTAATTGCTCAAATCTGGATCTTCATCTCTCTGAGAAACTGAGTTATGTTAAGATGAGGGATACCGAGTTCTTTGCATAGATTTGGGATAGGGACCTTATTCTTTGCGCCCGCGCTATACACCTCCTGAGAAAGAACTTTTTTTCTACGAACTTTCGCGTATGATACTACCCAACCATCCGCATTCTTAATATCGGCAAATTCAGCTTTGGCAGGATTGGTGAAGTTTTTATCGGCTTGTACCCGCCTATTAAGTCTTCCATATTCATCTATCACATCTTGTTCGTCTGTGGAGATCACAAAAAATGATGGTTGTGGTCTTATCCATTTCTTTAATTCGTCGTCATAGCTGCCGTTCATAATCTCCTTGCGAACTTTATCTATTGTTTCAACTTTCCTTTCTATCACAAGACGGCTTAGTGATTCCCAAAATGACGGACAGATATCAAAGGCATAGTAATCCCGATTGGGCTGAGTGAGAAAACTCGTATCTATGACATAGTCTGGTACTTCGGACATTAGAGACCAATCTTGCTTTTGTACCTGTCAAAAACGGGTCCGTAAAGGCCTGTCAATCTGAACGCGTCTCGGTATAGCAGCCTGCCTTCTTGAGTAGCTTGAAATACTGCAGCCGCAAATCTCTTCCCAACTCTCACGTTTTGGTTATTATAGAAATCGCCCTCCTGTTCATTCTTACCCTTCTTCTTCTCCTTCTTTTTCTTTACCTTTTCCTCAATTTCATCGCGATAATTCTTATAGAATGCGAAAAAGGCTGTCTTATCTATGAACCCCAGATCAAGAGCTCTGCGAGCTATCACTAATTGACTTACCTTAAAGTGGGGTGAAAGAGTTTTGAATCGATCCTTAGTTCTCCTTGCCTCCTCCCATTCAGCAGTGAATTCTTTCCCAGGGACAAGAAACTCGGCCGCAATCTTATTACAGAATTCTTCATTCGCATCATCAAAGGGGAGCAAATTTAATAAATTGAAAACCGCACTCTGCCCCGTCCAAATGTGCGCCAATTCATGCGCGATTGTAAACATCTGAGCACCCTCAAAGTCACATCCATTGACAAATATGAAGGGGGCATATTTGTCTATGAGGACGAACCCACGGAATTCATCAACATCAAGTTTGCGAGAAGTATTATTACCGACTATGCCATTCTTTACGATGAATATCCCTGCCTCATCCACGCTTTGCCTTAATGCATCGAGCGCGCTGTTCCAAGAAGAATGCTGTCGCGCCCATCTATCCGTGATCCCAAACGTCTTCCGCATTTCTGAGGCAACATCAACCGGATTAGACTTTGTTGTGACCGAACCGACGAATCCTAATGGCTCACTTCCTTCCTCCACGAGAAATTCACGCACCCAATCCTGTCTTCGCTGTATGGTCTGGAAAGTCTCTATGAGATTGGGACTTGGCGTGTGAATGGGCCTATCCCCCACAGTTCGGAATATCGTTACCGGAAGAGTTTCGTCGGGTGGATTATCGAGAAAGAAATAACCAAGAGGGGTAAGGGTCTTGCGGGCAAACTCTTCCAAATTTTTAAGAGACGGGAACGAACCGCCTTGTAACCAATCAGGGAAATCCGGGAACTTGTTGAGTAGAATTGTCTCGTCGAGACCAGAGCGTTCAATCGCCCATTGAAATATTTTCGGCTTTACGGAGACGTTGGCCATAGATGACCTCAAACTTGACAAGATAGTGGAAAAGGCATATATTCCCTTATCAAGTTGAGCGACTTGCGGAGTACTTCAGCCTACTCGTTGGTGCGAGTAGGCTTTTGTTTCTTCCCATCGCCTGCGGGCGGTGGGGAATGGAGTAACTTACCTAAGACTTCTTCTGGCGTAAGAGGATAGAGGCTAACTGGTTTCTCGCTTGTCGCCTTTTCCTTGCCTGTTCCCTTTTTCTTTCCTGCTTTCTTTTCCACGCGTTTAGCTTAATGAGTCCTTGTACATCAATCGCTTTCCTTCAAATCCTGCAATGGCAGATACGGTTCGCTCGCTGTCCGTTATCTTTCGGCGATTGTATCGAAAATCAAATTCAGCAAGGTAGCGGTGAAGATGCTCTTTGCTGAGGTGATGGAATGTGCCGTTCACTCCGCGCTTCAATAGACTGAAATAGCCTTCAGCTGCATTCGTTGTAATGTTGTCGCGCACATACTCGTGCTTGCTGTGCGTTACCGTCTGATGAGATGCGAACTCTTCTCCGATTTTCCTGTAGGCGACCAACTCATCAGTCATAAGATGGGAAGACGGATGAACATTGTCAAGAAGGGTTTGCTTCAGTGTTTGTGCTGTAACCGTAGGCACAACAAAAGAACGTACCTTTCCGCCTCTCTGGACCAGAGCGACTGACCTGCCCCCAGTTGTTGTGCCAATGTGAAGTTAGTTTTTCCCGTAGGCATTGGCAACCTGTCGTGGGATGTCTGCCTCTGGTGCCGGTGCCCGATCCCCCAGTGAGCTGTGAGGCCTGACCGTGTTGTACTGCTTCCTCCAATGTTCCGTTATCACCCTCGCCTCCAGGATCGTATCAAAGATCTCCCCGTCCAAGAGTTCGTCTCTCAGTTTGCCGTTGAACGATTCGATATATCCGTTCTCCCATGGACTCCCTGGTTCGATAAACAGTGTAGTGACTCCGAGCCTCTCAAGCCAATACCGGACCATCTCTGCCGTGAACTCCGAGCCATTATCTGAGCGAATATAATCCGGTGCACCGCGCAAAATGAATAACTCTGACAGTTCGTACAGAACATCCGGAGCCTTGATCTGCCTGCTGATGTGAATCGCCAGACATTCCCGCGTGTATTCATCGATGATATTCAGCATCCTGATCGGTTTCCCGTCCGTTGTCCGTTCGGCCACAAAATCATAGCTCCACACATGATTGGGATGCGTTGGACGGAGACGGATGCACGATCCATCGCCCAACCACAACCGCCTTCGTTTCGGCTGTCTCTTCGGCACTTTCAACCCTTCCTGGCGCCATAGACGTTCCACCCGCTTGTGGTTGGCCCTCCAGCCATCGTTCATCAGTAGTGCTGTCACTCGTCGATATTCATAACGACCATACTGGCAAGCCAGACGCACGATCTGCTGTCTCAGTGCCTCTTCATCGTTCTTGACCATCGCCTCCCGTCGCTGTGTTGATCGCGGCTGCCCCAACACACGACACACTCGTCGCTCTGACACATCCAGTTCCTCCTGGATCTCTTCCGCCGCCCGGTGCCGTTTGACCGGGCTCACCAATTTCCCCGAACCGCCTCCTTCAGGATCGAGTTATCGATCGTCAGATCCGACACCACCTTCCGTAATCGACCGTTCTCCTGTTCCAGTTCCTTCAGCCGTTTAGCCTGATCTACCCGAAGTCCTCCGTATTCCTTGCGCCATTTGTAATACGTCGCATCGCTGATAGCCAACTGCCGCAGGACCTCCTCCATCGACATTCCCTTCGCCTGCAGCACCTCCGCTTCCCTGAGCTTCCCGATGATCTGCTCCGCCGTATGCTTCTGTCTGCCCATTGTTCCCTCCTTTTGATCCGAGATAAAAAGTTTCCTAACTTAATCCTAAATCAGTTTTCGGGGGGCAGGTCAGGACTACCGAGGGTTTTGTCTCCAGCACAATCGTGGACATGTCTTTTGGCCGCCGTTGACAGCCGACAATGTACAAGAAGGTTAGTATGAGCAGAGGATGGATGAGCCGCAGTGTCATTGGTCGATACCGTCTTTCAATGCGAGAGGTTAACAAAACACATACCTTAGAACTTTATGGCTTCATTTCTACCAAGCTACCGTTTGCTTCGTCCCCGATGTATGTTCTAAACAATTAGACACATTGAATGCCTAGGATAGATGTTCAAATGATCCAACGACAATCACTACATCGCAACATTTCAAGTCAATTACTTCTGACCTCGTCTTTGGTCTTCATTCGCTGCCTTTTCCCACTCCCGCTCCAGACACTTGCTCTCTCTCCAATCACGGCGAAGATACAAAAAAACAACGCTACCGCCAATTGACAAAATTGCGATGCGAAACAAAGGATCGCCAAATTAGGTGACAACGCCTGCAATGTAGTTGAGAACCCAGTAGCAGGCCAGCAAGAATCCTAGCGCTCCGAAAAGCCGTACAAAAAATCGATGTGATCTGCTTTCATCGTAATCACCGTGGAGACTCATCTTCTTAGTTGTCGCTGAAATGATGGTCTGTGTGTTGCCGGCAGACGAAAGCGAAGACTCACTTTCTTCTGAAGAGATGGTATCTCGACTGGTCAGGGGGAGTGATTTTGTCGTTTTTCTCGAAATACTGTTCTGGGGATTCGTCTTGGATCTCTTCGTATTCGAGAACTGCACCACATTGTGAACAAGTTAAGTCGCCGTAGGTAATGGAACCCCCGCAGTCGCTGCAACAAAAAGTCTCTTCATCTTTGTGCGAAGATTCATTTGACGTTGTTGAAGCCTCTTGGGGTTGCTCCTTCTTGAAGCTGCTTGACGATTGAACTTCAGCGTGACCCGTAAAATCAATCGCGCCTTTGCACGCCGGGCAGTTAAACTTTTTCTCGATTCTTTCCTGAGCGTCCAAGGTCATGCTGGCGCCGCAATGTGGGCAATCGACGACTGGGGGCAGCATCTTTGGAAGAAGCACAGGCATAGTTTCCTCGCGTGAGGACGGTCGGAAGAAAAAGGTCTCTCGACTTATACCGAAAGAGGAGGCCAGTAGGTAGAAGAACAGAGGTGAGGCAGGTATTCTGTGTTCAAAGAACTGAAAATGAGATTAATAGTTGTGTCGCATGTCACGGTGTCTTCCGAGGGATCTCCACCAGTATTCCGCACATGTTGCAGTATTTATGCTGCGCCGCTCCTTCGCGGGATGAGGGACCGTCGTGGTACGGCTTGTTAAGTGTGGTTTGTCATTCAGACATGCTTCGCTTTATCGTTCAATGGATGGTGAGAAGCCTGCTTTGTTAAAGAGCTCATTGATTAAGAGTGATACATCCTTCACAGCTTTTTCACAGTAAGCTGGTTCGAGGACTATGAAACCCTCATGAAGTCCGGAGTCGCCAATTGATAATCCCACCTCTTGTGCAGCAATGTCCTGAATTCGTCTTTGATCAGAGGATAACTTTACTTCGCCTAAAGTATGCACTATGCAGTTCCTAACTTTGGAGAGATCGTCAATGTTGTCCCAAGTACCTTGCGAGAGGTCAGGTATCTTGGCCATTTTGTGGAGATACATCTTGCTCCGAGCAACTATATCTCCCCTTATATCATTGGCTCGGATTAGATGGCCGTCTCTTCTTTTGATTCCATCGGAAAACTGAGTAAGCAGATTCTCAAGATTCAAGAAGAGCAACACCACAAAGGAATAGCGTTGAGATCTAGGAAACATAACTTCATAAGTGAAGTGATACTCCTCTCCGATAACTGTCTCCTCGGCGTATTGCTCATCGGGGTCTTCGATGGTTTTCAAGAAGGCATCAATTCTGCTTGCCTCGTCTTTTTGCATTCTAGTGAGCTGGGATTCCAATTCAAGTTGGTAGTCTTTAAGCATTCTTAATACGCTGTCAAACTGCATTCGAAAGGGATTTAGCTTCATGTGCTTCGATCCTGAAGGAGTGGCGCGCAAATTATCTAAAAAGGGACGACCAAATCAATATAGGCCCGTGACAGGACCATTCAAAAATGGAAATGCGACTGCGTTCCGAACGGACAGTTATGAATGTTCGATGAACCTCTAATACTGATCACCCTATTTTTGATTTGGCCCAGCTTTGTATTAACCCGACAATTGTATTTGATGCCTGTGGCCACAGTCTAAATTTTTGTGCAAGATAGGCGGCAAGTTTGTTTGTGACCGTCTGTAAATTGCGTCGAGAACAGATTGAATCGAGTACCGCTATTATTATTGTCTCCTTGTTCAGAGAACTAATCGTTTGCATGAAAAGTGAATAGATAAATTCTCCCGCAACAATTATTGCGGCATCCTCCGCGCATCGTGAGCCGGATAAATTGAACAATGCGGATAGAAGTGGATAGTCAACGCGCCACTGAGCTTTTTGTGCAGCAACAAAGAGGATCTTTGAGTCAATCGAGACATGATGAATATTCATAGAAAGGAGGCTTAAGGTATAGTCGTTGTATTGTTCAGCGGTGATAAAACCTTTATTGAATGCATCTTTGATCACAGAATGTGTCCATACACCCTTTACCGTATGTTCCTTTTCCGCAAAGAGACGGAATCGTCCGTCTTCAGTATAAAAGATTAGGTCATCTTCTTTCGCAATAAGTAGTGAATCAAACATGGACGCTCCGAAAAATTTATCCATTTCATCCTTGTCCGCTTTCTTCATTGATAGCGCAAGCTTCACCGGCTTTATCGAAGTAAAGGAAATCAACCACTGAATCAGTGAGGACAGACTATTGATCTGTTTCTGCTTTTCCTCGACGGTAATCTCTTGTTTAAATAGTTCTCCACCTTGTTGAAAGATCGTGAGGCTCGGTTGGCTCCCGCCCAAAGATCGCAATGCAAGGATTCTATTCAATTCGTCCAAGGTGCTTTGTGCAATTATGAATGGACTATAATTAGCGCTCAACAACTCTTTGATGCCGAGAAACTCCATCATAATTATTGAAGTAATATCGATTACCATGCCGTTGGGAGGCGTAAGTAACGCCTGTGCTTTATCGTAGTCTTGTGGCGAGCCATTCGTTGAAAATATTCCTATTTCTGGTCTCGATCCAAGATACACCATGGTCGACAGAATATCTTGTTTTGCCAGATTTGCTACACTGCCAAGTGTTAATTGGCCTTCTTTGTAGTATTCCTCAATTGCTATTCGACCGCTTTCGTCAGGAATCGCGGCAACCATTTGTTTCCGAAGCTCATTGGCATCAATCTCACCCGACTCATCTATCGGGGTTCTGATTGCATAAAAATCACCCCGGCCAGGATAACGCCTTTGATGATTGTCTAATGATTCATGAAGAACATGGGTGTATTTATTCTTTATTGCACATATCGTCCACAGTTGTGATTGAATTGGATTCTGTTCTATATCTACCTGATCTCCTATGCGTTTCCCGAGTAGGTTGACGGCAAGTGGATTCGAAATAGTTATTTCATTCTTCTGCGCATCAACATCAACGCGATTCTCGATGATATAGAATACCTTGTCATGATTAGCGGTCTCAAGAAATACGGTTGTGTCTTGCGCAACAATGTCCGGTTCTTGAAGGATCGATATGCGCTCTCCTTTTCCAAGGATAGAACTGATGTAGGCCATATCAATATCTGCATCATTAGGATACTTTCGCCTTGCTTCATAAAACAGCTTAATGGCTCCATCCAGATCGCCCTTTGCGCCCTGTAGTTGACCAAAATTAAGCACACCTCGTGGACCGAGTTCCAATGGTTTAGCAATAAGAATGAGTTGTTGTTCACAATCACTTTTCTGACCAGCCCGCCAATAAATACTCGCCAATCGAAGCCGGGCATGGCCATCATCAGGTTTGCGTTTTAGATATTCATGCAGGCTGCTTATCGCATCAGGCAAATTGCCCGTGCTCTCGTTAATAGCTGCTGCAATTTCAGCCACATATTGTAGATCCGGATGTGACTTCCTCAAGTTATCGCACCATTCAAGTGCTTTGTCGTACATTTCTGCTTGGTAATACGACTCTACCAATTGTCTTGAAATCCGGTCATTCTTTCCAGGAATAGCTATTCGTGCGTATATGGCTGCTGCATCTGCAAACAACTCTAGATCAAACAATTCATCTGCTAATTGGCGCCCATCAAAATAATCCACCTCGCTGCCAACAAGTGATTTTGCAGTAAGCGCAATCTCTCGGGCCACTTCTTTTTTCCCAAACAACATTTCAATCCTTGTCTGATGGACTAGTGGCATGAATGAATCTGGATCAATCGACTTCATTAACTCAATAGTGTCTAGAGCCTTTGGTTGATCCTGAAGTGCAACTTGGGCCTCAAAGCAAATTGTAAGGCCATGAATGATTGCATTTTTGTCGGTCGGCCATTGATGACAGTCCTGTAAAATGGAAATTGCCTCGAGAGGTTTTCCGTGCAGACGATAATTATCTGCCAAAAGGATCTTAGCCTCATAATTGGTGCCATCTGTGCTAAATGGTTGTAGCTTTTCTATTGCGACATCATAAGCGCCTTCAATTGTAGCCAAAATGGCGCGATGTTTAATTGCCTGATAATTACTTGGATCCCATTCTATTACTTGGTCCAGGTCTTTTTTCGAATCCTCGTGTGAGTTTAGAAATCTATATGCGATGCCCCTGTTCAGAAGTGCTTGGATGCGAATCGGTACGATTTCTGACTCTGATAGCCGTTTCACCGCCTCAGAAAGTAGCGACACTGAAGCATTCAAAATGGACAAAGCATCTGAGGTCGGATTCTGAGATCCAACCATACGATGATTATCAAGGCAGTTCTTCAGTTTTAGACTCCCTAATTGAACTACTAGGTCAAGTCGCCGTTCTTTGTCGTTTTGTAGCGCTTTAGTCAGAACTAGTTCAGCCTCCGAAAAGCTATTAAGGCGTTGTAGGGCAGTACTATGAGCCCAACTTACTTCAGGCTTCTCGAGCAAGCTTGGTGGTATTCGTGAAACAACTTCTTGAAGTGCTTCTGCCGTATCAGCAGATTGAATCTGGATAGTCCAAATGTCGATACTTAAAGGGTTCTTCTTTAATGCAATATCGACACACTCTTGAATCCTGACTCTGTCATTTAAGAGAAAATAGCCCAAGGCAGCATTTGCCAGTGGTTTTTCATCTTCTTTGTCATATTGAAGAGCTTTGATTAATAGGTGGGCAGCGTCTTCGGGCTTTCCTTGTTGAAGTAAGCATGCTCCCTTTTTCGATAATAGTTTGCATCTTGTTCTATTGGAACAACTGTCCCATTTTGTCCTGATTAATTCGTCTAAGTATTCTATACAGGCTTTGGGCTTGAAGGATTCGATCAGTCTTTTTGTGTGTGCCAATTCTGCGTCAAGTTGTGACGCTGTATGCTCTTTTATTTCCAGGTTAATATCTGTTACGGCGGCAGAAAGGGTTTCAATCTTTTTGCCTATTTCATTACTAGTGATTCTTATTTCCTGAGTTGTCTCAGATATGACTTCTTTACTGAATTGTTCAATAGCAACAGTCGAACCAAACAAATAGGGAAAATGTTTTTGAAGAAGGCTCTGGTGCGATGTCAACTCGTGTCGAATATCATCCCAACTCCACACTGATACACTGAATAGATTCTTCTTTCTGTGTTTTACCGTTAATCGATTTGCCTCATCCTGTAGTGCCACATCTTTTGGACCCGTATAGGCCAATACGAATTCAGAGAGAGGAGGAGTGAACTGTTTTGCCTTAATTACTTCCTCCCTCATTTCATCGATTGTTAATGTCTTGTCTGCAAGGTTGTCTTTTTCTTTACACTGGACCCCACCGTATTTAACCCCATTCTTTATCCTGCCCTGTATATCAACTCCGTGTTGGCGTTGCCCAACCCGCCCATACTCTTGGATATTTGGATTATCCCAAATCACTTTCCATAGATCCCAACAAAGCCTTTGGAATGCTTGCCAATCGAGGGGCGGTATTATCTGTGTTTCGGAAATCGTAGGCATGAGATGAACTCTCTAATTTAATCCCATTGATTTAAAGGCGGTATAAATCGGATCAGCACGTGACTTGTGTGATTTCACGGGTTGAACGAATATGCCGATGATTCACGTAAGGACTATATGATCGTGACGTCTTGAATGTATCCCTTCACTACGCGTTGAAGCAACATGATCCCTTTATCTCTCGAGGCCCGGGGGTTGCCTCAATGAGCGATCTGTTTTCCATTATTTGTAAAGCAAAGATACCAGATTAGAGAGTGAGGGGCAATAATGTAATCTCACCTACGACATACACATCGAATCTATTCGCTCGCCTGTCCTCCCTCAGAACCTCTGAAAAGCACAACGAATCCTGCGGTATAAGATTGAAACAACCATACCCCAGGAGGAGTTATGAGCGACCAGGAATACGACGAACTCTGGCATTACTCTGAGCGATTTACACGAGATCCGTTACAGAAAAGCGAGCTGATAACTATGGCGTGGAAGGAAGGAGAAAAGCTGGGAGACAGGTGCAACGTAAAGCTGATGAAGAGCGCAATGCACTTTCGGTCGCGAGAGTTGAACAAACGCTCAGCATTTCCGCGCAAGGAAGTAGGGAAGAGCGGCATTGACGCTTGGAGCAAAGAGCTGGTGTATGTGGATCGTCCGTATGCGAATTCAGGAAATACGGCATCAGATCAAATCCTACGAACTGCCACAACGCCACTCGATCACACGATCGCTTCGCTGTTCCTGGGAGACCTGACTGATGATGAACGCATGCTCTTGGATGCACTTGCTTTCGGATACTCTATGAAGGAGGTCTCGTGCCAGATCTCCATTCCAATTGCCTGCATCAATTCGATTCGTCGATCACTCCGAGAGAAGGCAGTCGATCATCTTCTTTGAAAGAGAGGGAGAGCGCGAGCTCTCTCTTTTACCTCGGCGAGAATCAACCCCTTTCTTATGCCAGAAAAGTGCTGGGAATGAACCTCCACCGAAGTAGTGTTTCATAACTATCCTACGAGATGCTTTTACTGCGGGAAGGGTCGGGAATCAAAGTCGCGGAGAGAGGTGGTCGCTCATACCAGGGTAAGCGGAAATCGACGTCTGGATTCTTTTTATGGGTTAGAATTTCAGGTCTATAGGTGAATTCCACGAACTGGGATCGATTAACGTAGTGTGGTATTTTACTGGATTATTCTTAAATTCCACTATCATTCTGTTCCTTCCAATTCGCCCACAGGGTTCTCGCTACTCGTGGGTTTTCCCAGTCCTCCTTGTAAGCCTATGGCCGCTCCATCCAAAATTGAGAAGCTCGTCGAACGGTTCGATCGTAATCGCAAGCAATGTCTCTCCCCAGGATACATTGAACCACAGTTCTGCGGAGAGTTGCCCCCTGAATTGTGCCTTCACACCTGAAAAACCATCATATGCCCTCCAACGACATCGAAACAAAACTCTGGGCTGCAGCTGATGAGCTACGAGCCAATTCGAAACTGAAATCCTCTGAATACTCAGTACCAGTACTGGGTTTGATATTCCTACGCTACGCCGACCACAAATTTGCTGAAGCGGAGAAAGTACTCACAGGTAAGGCAACGGGACGTAGGGCTATCGGCAAGACGGATTATCAAGCCAGAGGTGTTCTATACATTCCAGAGAAAGCTCGTTTTGCCACACTTTTGAATCTGCCCGAGCGTGCCGATATTGGCAAGGCAATCAATGATGCCATGCGTGCAATCGAATCCGAAAACGAAGAGCTCCGTGACGTGTTGCCGAAGAACTACCAAGGCTTCGAAAAGAGCACTGTGTTGGAGTTGCTTAAGATATTCAACTCCATCCCCATGGATATCGAAGGTGATGCCTTTGGCAAGATCTACGAATACTTCCTTGGTGAGTTTGCGATGACGGAAGGACAAAAGGGGGGTGAGTTCTTTACTCCAACATCCATTGTCAAGCTGATAGTCGAAGTGATCGAGCCATACCACGGACGCATCTACGATCCTGCTTCTGGTTCAGGTGGTATGTTTGTGCAAAGCGCTCGATTTGTGGAGCGTCACAAGAAACGTGCATCCGATGAGATAATGACGTACGGCGAAGAGCGTGTATCTGAGACGGTACGACTCTGCAAAATGAATCTTGCTGTGCACGGGCTGTCCGGCGACGTGAAGGAAGGCAATACTTACTATGACGATGTGCACAGGAGTGTGGGCAAATTCGATTTTGTGATGGCTAATCCGCCGTTCAACGTGGACCGTGTCGACAAGGAGCGCATTAAAGACGATCCCCGCTTCCCATTCGGCATGCCGAAGGTGGATAACGCCAACTTCCTCTGGATACAGGTTTTCTACAGCTCGCTGAATGATAAAGGGCGCGCAGGCTTCGTTATGGCAAACTCTGCTGCTGATGCACGTGGTTCTGAGCTTGAGATTCGGAAACAACTGATCCAGTCCAATGCAGTTGACGTTGTTATTTCGATTGGACCGAATTTCTTTTACACCGTCACCCTCCCGTGCACGCTATGGTTCTTCGACAAAGGGAAGAAGAAGACGGACCGTAAAGAGAAGGTGCTCTTCATTGATGCACGGCATGTTTTCCGGCAGGTAGACCGTGCACATCGTGACTTCGCTCCTGAGCAGATAGAATTCGTTTCTGGTATTGTCCGGCTTCACAGAACTGAGGAGCTTAAAGTGAAAGACAATTCGCTCCTAAGAGAGAAATTCCCGAACGGCAAGTACATCGACATTCCCGGCCTATGTAAAGTCGCAACACTCAAAGATATCGAATCACAGGGTTGGAGCCTTAATCCCGGACGGTATGTTGGCGTGACCGAACGGGCGGCCGATGACTTTGTTTTTGCTGAAAGGTTGGAGGAGTTGAATGAGGGTCTTCAAGTGCTGAATGTTGAAGCAAGAGTATTGCAATACAGGATTGCAGAAAACATAGGAAAGATCTTGGGATGAACGTTGTCAAAAAGGTGGCTTCCAACAAGGAAACAGTCCATGTTGGACTCAGAGTACGCTCGTCCTTGGCTCAGGAAGACCGTAGCGCCGGAGAACATGGTCTTGCTGATGAGCACAACAAGATTGCTTCGAAGCACTCAACCAGTTTGTTTGGAAAGTTTGTAGGCGACCGGACGCGGGAAAGCTCGAAGCTATTCGAAATGAAATACAAAATGGAAATGGGCCGTGTCTTCTTGTAATACAAATGACAACTGGGAATATTCGTGTCTTTTGCCGCACACATCAAACGGATCCTACAATCAGATTTCAAACCGGATCTTTGGAGGGTACCCACAAACTATCATGCTATGGTGCCTGATGTTGGTCTTTGGTGTGAAGTAGGTTCAATTGTTCCCGTCGAGGAACACGTGCTTAAGAAGCTAACAGTTGTTTCAAGTGGTAAATCGCTGCATGATGTTGATTTCGTCCGAAAACTGCACAAGTTTCCGCGCAAAATTGCACACCCCGTTAGTTAGATTTTGAGACGTTTTTCATGCGGAATGATTTCCCATTGATAAGGAACGGATAGGAGTGATGC
>Ga0182011_10002547_pt1 | contig 15309 bp, 13 predicted proteins | sample 711E1DmetaG_FD_120481 | JGI IMG/M metagenome (GOLD analysis project Ga0182011, IMG submission 120481) | Permafrost microbial communities from Stordalen Mire, Sweden - 711E1D metaG | ecosystem: Environmental > Terrestrial > Soil > Wetlands > Permafrost | place: Sweden: Stordalen | collected... | reverse complement strand
GGCTGCCCGCAGGGCGAGTGGGGTTAACGCCGCTCGCGTTGACAGTCCCCCTCCCAGACGGTACAATGAAAACACACCCGCAAAAGGAGAAAAAAATGGTCAAAGAATTCAAAGAATTTATCATGCGCGGCAATGTCATGGACTTGGCAGTGGCGGTCATCATCGGGGGAGCCTTCGGCAAGATCGTTTCCTCTCTGGTCAGCGACATGATCATGCCCCTGATCGGCCTGATCTTCGGCGGGATCGATTTCAGCGGCCTGGCTTTTACCATTGGAAGCGCCAAGGTCACTTACGGCAATTTCATCAATAATGTGATCGACTTCCTGATCATCGCCCTGGTCATCTTCCTGATGATCAAGGCCGTCGACAGCTTGAAAAAAAAGCCCGAGCCTGCCCCGGCTGCCGAACCCATCACCAAGGATTGCCCGTACTGCTTCACCACCATTTCCGTCAAAGCGACCCGCTGCCCGAATTGCACATCGGAATTGCAATAATTTTATTATTGTAGGGGCACAGCGAGGCTGTGCCCCTACACCACCCTCCCCATCATGGATTTCCTAGATAAACTCAATCCCCAGCAGCGCCAGGCTGTAACCGTTGGCGCAGGTCCCGTGCTCGTACTGGCCGGACCCGGATCCGGAAAAACCCGCGTCCTGACGCAGCGCATTGCCTACCTGATCGCCAACGAAGGCGTACGTCCTTACCAGATGCTGTCGGTCACCTTTACCAACAAGGCCGCCCGCGAGATGGGCAACCGGGTGCGGGACATGCTCGGGGAACTGGCTTCGGACGGCCTCTGGCTGGGCACGTTCCATTCCATCTGCGCCCGACTGTTGCGGCGCGAATCCGAACACCTGCCCTTCGATGCCAGCTTCGTCATTTACGATGACGACGACCAGCATCGCCTGGTCAAAGCCGCCATCCGTGACCTTAACCTGGACGATAAGACCTACCGCCCGCAGTCGGTGCATGCCTCCATCTCACGCGCCAAGAACGATTTGATCTTCCCGCAAGATTATCCCATCCAGACATATCGCGACGATAAGGTCAAGCAGGTTTATCAACGCTACCAGGAATTATTAAAGCAAAACAACGCGGTGGATTTCGACGACTTGTTATTGTGGACGGCCCACCTGCTCTCGGAATTTGCACCGGTCCGGGAAAAGTATGCCCAGCGCTTCCGGCATGTGCTGGTGGACGAATTCCAGGATACCAACTTTGCCCAGTATGTCCTGTTGAAGCACCTCGCCTCCGGCCATAACAACCTCTTCGTGGTCGGGGATCCGGACCAATCCGTCTACCGCTGGCGCGGCGCAGATTACCGCAATGTCCAGCGCTTCGAACAGGATTACCCGGACGCCCAGGTCATCTTGCTGGAGCAGAATTACCGCTCGAAGCAGACCATCCTGAACGCCGCCATGGCGGTGATCGACCGCAACCCGCACCGCCGCCGGAAGAACCTGTTTTCCGAACGCGGTTCAGGCGATAAGGTCTCTTATTATGAGGCGCTCGATGATTACAGCGAGGCCGCTTTTGTCGTGGATACCATCGCCAGCCTGGTAGCCGCCAAGCAGGCTGAACCGGGCGATTGTGCGGTGATGTATCGTACCAATGCCCAGTCCCGCCTGCTCGAAGAGGCTTTCCTGCAGGCCCGCCTGCCCTACCGGCTGGTGGGAGCGCAGCGCTTTTACGGTCGGCGCGAAGTTAAGGATATCATCGCCTACCTGCGGCTTGTGCACAATCCGGCCGATGAGCTTTCGCTCGACCGTGTGATCAACCTGCCGGTACGCGGCATCGGCGAGAAGACGGTTCTGTCATTGCACACGGCCGCGCGTTCGGCCAACACTTCCGCTTCGGCGGTGGTGATGGACCTGGCCCGCGCGGATGCCTCTCCGTTCTGGGCTCAGTTCAGTGGTCGCGCCGCCTTGCCGCTGGCTGAGTTCGGTGCGCGCCTGGCCAATTGGCGCGCCGAGGCGCCCCGGTTCACCGTCACAGAGCTGTTCGACCGCATTGCAGATGATATCAAATACAGGGCCTATATCGATGACGGCACCGAAGAAGGGGCAGAACGCTGGGAAAACGTCCAGGAGTTGCGCCGCTTGACCACTGAATACGAGGACCGCACCCTGACCGATTTCCTCGAAACCGTCGCTCTCATTTCCGACCAGGATACCCTGTCAGAAGGTAAAAACGCCCCGACCCTGTTGACACTGCACGCCGCCAAAGGTCTGGAGTTCAAGGTGGTATTCATCGTTGGGCTGGATGACGGCATTCTGCCGCACACCCGCTCCTTTGACGACCCGGAAGCCATGGAGGAAGAACGCCGTCTGTTTTACGTAGGGATTACCCGGGCCGGAGACCGGCTCTACCTTCTGCGGGCCCAGCGCCGAGGCGGGCGCGGCTTTAGTGATGAGACCATCCCGTCCCGCTACCTGGACGATATTCCAGCCGAGTTGCTTTCCGGGGAGTCGCGCGGCGGCGGGCATTCCTTCCGCTCGAGCGGGCGCCTCCCGGCTCCCACCTGGCTGCGGACTGAACCGGTTGCCACCCTCACCGAGGCAAAATTCCGGGCCGGCATGCGCGTGTCGCATCCCAGCTGGGGCGAAGGCATGGTCCTGGACAGCCGGCTTCAGGATAACGACGAAACTGTGGATGTGGTCTTCGAGTCGGTCGGGATAAAACGCCTGGCTGCCAGCCTGGCGAAATTATCAGTTTTAAAGAGTGAAAAATAGAAAAGGAAACTCCATGCTCGAGAACCTTCCATCCACCACCGAAGAGCTGATGGCCTGGAGCTGGCCTGACATGGCCCCCCATTATCAAGTGCTTGCCTCCCGCGTCATTACTGCTTCGAACTTGCCGGCCTGGCTGGCAGACTGGACGAGTATAGGCGAACTCGTGGAAGAATTGCACGCACGTCTATCGGTGGCAACTTCGATTAACACCGCCGACCAGGCAGCTGAAGAAAGCATGAACGTATTTCTCGACGACATCTTTCCCAACGCCCTCGCGGCCGAGCAGAAACTCAAGGAAAAACTGCTCGCCAGCCGGCTCGAACCGCCTGGATTCGAACTCCCGCTGCGCAATATGCGCGCCGAGGCGGATCTGTTCCGGTCTGCCAATCTGCCCCTGCTGGCCGAACAACAGAAACTCGCCAGCCAGTATGACAGGATATTTGGTGCCCAAACGGTCGGCTGGGAGGAAGAGGAAATTACTTTGACGCAGCTGGCGAAAATTTTCCAGTCACCCGACCGCAACAACCGGGAAAAAGCCTGGAAGCTTAAGGCAGGCCGCCAGCTGGCAGATGCCCAGGCTATTAATGAACTGTGGGCAAAATTCATGGATGTACGCGCCAGGATCGCCGAAAATGCCGGCAAGCCATCCTTCCGTGAGTATGCCTGGCAGGACAAACTTCGCTTCGATTACACTCCTGACGATTGTAAATCCTTCGCCAGCGCCATCGAGCAGGTGGTCGTCCCAGCCGCCTCGCGCATCTACGAAAAACACAAAAAAATCCTCGGGCTCGCCTCCTTGCGTCCCTGGGACCTGGTGGACGGTTGGTACAGCCGCCCCACAGATTCCGCCGCAGCTTCAACCCTCAAGCCGTTTGCATCCATCGACGAACTCAAGCAGGGAGTCTCAAATATCTTTCACCAGGTGGACACGCAGCTGGGCGGTTATTTCGATGGCATGCTTGCGGAAGGGCTGACCGACCTGGCAAATCGCAAGAACAAGGCCCCTGGCGCTTATTGCACCTCTTTCGTATCCATCCGCAAACCCTTTGTATTTGTCAATGTCATTGGGTCGCAGGCGGATGTAATCACGACCTTGCATGAATCCGGCCATGCTTTCCACATCTTCGAAACAGCCGGAATTCCCTATATTCAGGAACTGTCGGTGCCAATGGAATTTGCCGAAGTCGCCTCGATTGGTATGGAATTGTTGGCTTCCCCCTATCTGGCCAGGCATACAGGCGGCTTCTATTCTGAACCAGATGCCGCACGCGCCCGCATCGAACATCTCGAAGGGTTGATCCTGTTCTGGCCTTTCATGGCCGTGGTGGACACCTTCCAACACTGGGTCTATGAGAATCCCGCCAAAAGCGCTAACCCCGCCGACTGCAATGCCAAATGGGGCGATCTCTGGGACCGTTTTCTACCGGGTGTGGATTGGAGTGGGCTCGAGCAGGTCAAGCAGACCGGCTGGCACCGCAAACTCCACATCCACCAGCTGCCTTTTTATTATGTAGAGTACGGTCTGGCGCAGTTGGGTGCAGTCCAGCTCTTCGGTAATGCTATTAAAGACCAGGCCGGCGCCGTGGCGGCTTATCGCAAGGCGCTGGCTCTCGGCGGAACCGTATCCCTGCCGCAATTGTTTGCGACTGCCGGAGCCAGGTTTGCCTTTGACTCTGCCACATTAAAAACTGCCGTTGGCTTGCTGGAACAGGTCATCGGAGAACTGGAAGAAGCAATCTAACCGGCTGTTTTATTTGAGATTTTTCTGGAGGTATTGATATGGAATATGTTCATCTGGGAAAAAGCGGTCTGCAAGTTTCCCGACTGTGCCTCGGGATGATGACGTATGGCTCTTCCAAATGGCGCCAGTGGGTGCTCGATGAAGACCAGGCACTACCTTTTGTAAAACGCGCCCTGGAGGCCGGGATAAACTTCTTCGATACAGCCGATGTCTACTCTCAGGGAGCCAGCGAGCAAGTGCTCGGAAATACGCTGCGCACCTGCGGGGTCAAGCGTGCAAGTGTGGTCATTGCCACCAAGGTCTTCAACCCGATGAGCGACGAAGTCAACGACCGCGGCCTTTCGCGCAAACACATTCTCGATTCGATTGACCGCTCTTTGCAGCGCTTGAAAATGGAGTACGTGGACCTGTACCAGATCCATCGTTGGGATTATTCCACCCCCATTGAAGAAACCATGGAAGCGTTGAACGACGTGGTCAAGGCGGGCAAGGCCCGTTATATCGGGGCTTCTTCCATGTTTGCATGGCAGTTTGCCAAAGCTCAGCACACAGCCACCCTGCACGGTTGGACTCGTTTCGTATCGATGCAGAACCACTACAACCTGGTCTATCGCGAAGAAGAGCGTGAAATGATCCCGCTCTGCATCGACCAGGGTATCGGCCTGATCCCGTGGAGCCCAATGGCACGCGGCTTTTTTGCCGGTAACCGTCACAAGCAAGGCGGCGGGGAGACCGTCCGGGCCCAGACGGACGACTTTGCCGGAATGCTGTATTACCGCCCGGAGGATTTCACCATTGCCGACCGGGCCTGGGAGGTTGCCAAAGCCCACGACGTAACCGGTTCACAGGTGGCGCTGGCTTGGATTCTGGGCAAGCCCTATGTTACCGCACCCATCATCGGCGCAAGCAAACTGGGGCATCTCGACCAGTCGATTGCCGCGCTGGAAATCAAACTTTCACCCGGGGAAATCAAGCATCTCGAAGAACTGTACCAGCCCCATCCTGTGCTGGGTCATTCTTAGAAACGGAGGTGTTCCCATGCAGTGGAAACTGCTCTGGCAAATCTTCTGGTTATTCACGAAGGTGGCCATGTTTTCTTGGGGAGGCGGACCGGCTTCCCTGGGCCTGATGCAGCGGGAGGTGGTGGCCGTCGGCTGGCTCACACCCAGTGAGTTTGCGGATGATATCGCCTTGAGCAATGCCCTGCCCGGTCCAACCGCGCCGCAAGCCTCCGCCTACGTGGGTTATAAACTGGCCGGTTGGACGGGTGCGCTAACCGCCGTCGCCGGTACAGTGATCCCCACCACCCTTTTGATGCTCATCCTGATCATTGGCTTTTTCAGTATCAAGGACAACCTGTACATGAAAGCCGCCATCCAGGGCGTTCGCCCATTTGTGGTGGGACTGCTGGCATGGACCACGTTCCAAATCGCCATACCCGTTTTCGGTTTGGACAAGCAAGGCCTTGGGGCAGCTCTTACAGGTGGCTGGGATAAGTGGCTGATCGCCCTGGGCACTTTTCTGGTGTTAACTTTCACCAGCCTCAGCCCGATCTGGCTGGTGCTGGTCACAGCCGTGATTGGGTTGATTTTCTTTCGATAAAGCACCCGGTCCTTTAAATAAAAGAAAGCGGGGAGTGGCCGGCCCGCCCACCCCCGCTCCTGTTTTAATGAGATGATGCTATCTTTCCATGAAAAAGGCTGTAAAATAGGGACATGTCTAACACCCTGAAGATTGTCATTCCGACCGCCGGATGGGCCACGCGGGTACGACCCCAGACCTGGTCCAAACCCAAACCGCTGGTAGGCGTGGCAGGCCGGGCCACTATCGACCACTTGCTGGATACCTTCCTCAGCGTGCCGGACCTTTCGACAGGCGTGCAGCAGCACCCTGAAACGGCAGAATACATCATCATCCTGGGGGCTTTCCTGGGCGAGGCACAAATCCCGCCCTATATGAAAGAGCATTATCCTGATTACAATTTCCATTACGTGGTTCAGTCAGTCATGCGTGGTCAATCGGACGCCCTCTGGTTGGCGCGTGAATACCTCACCGGGCCCATAATCATGTGCTTTTCAGACACGCTCATTGAAACCGATTTCTCATTCCTGGCAAATGAAAAATCCGATGCTGTGGCTTGGATAAAAAATGTACCGGACCCGCGCCGGTTCGGCGTGGTGGAGTTGGATAAGGATGGTTGGGTAAGCCGGTTGATTGAAAAACCACGTTCTCTCGAAAACAAGCAGGTGGCTGTGGGGTGTTATTATTTTCGTGAAAGTGCCGCGCTCGTATCGGCCATTGAAGAGCAAATGAAACGAAGGAATTCCTTGAAAGGCGAATATTTCCTTGCGGATGCGATCAACATTATGATCGAGCGCGGAATGAAAATGCGCACCCAAGCGATCGATATCTGGCTGGACATGGGCACGATAGAAACTATCCTGGAGACCAACCGGTATCTGCTGGGTCATGGACGGGATAATTCTAAGAGCTTCCATCGGGAAAATGTAATAATCGTACCTCCGGTGTTTATTCACGAAAGCGCCACGATCGAAAATTCAACAATTGGACCGGATGCTTCCATCGGTGCCGATTGCAAGATAACCAACAGCCGCGTGGCAGACAGCATCCTGGAAACCGGGGTGGTGGTGGATTCAGCCACCATGAAGAATTCGTTCGTCGGCCGGCAAGCCCGGATTCGCGGACGTTCTGCCGACTCCACTCCCATGGTGTTAAACATAGGTGACAACAGTTCCATTATTATCAAATAATTTTTCGTAATATGGCTCTTAGGGAATCAGCCTGGTAAGAAAGAAAAGTCCCATCTAATTAAACAATTATCCATAGATGAGGTTCGAGCTTTCCAAAACAATCGCCCAGGTTGTACAATGGTTTCTTACAGGAAGAATTTTCAAAATGGGTGAGCTTGTCGAATGCCATTCCGGGTTCACGTATGCAGATAAGCCGGTTGCCCTGCGGTGGGAAAACCGTCGGCTGGAAATTACCAGGATTACCACCCATTGGCGCAGTCCTCAAGGTCGGCATTTCCAGGTCCGTACAAGTAACGGGCAGGAATTCGAGCTGTCTTACCGGGAAGCGGACAACGAATGGCAAATAAAGGAACTCTAAGGAGACCCGATGCAGGAAAGTTCTGATTTGCACTATCTGTCAAAGCGTGTCACAGGTTTGAAACCTTCCGGCATTCGAAAATTTTTTGACATTGCCGCCACGATGAAGGATGTCATATCGCTCGGGATTGGCGAGCCAGACTTTACCACGCCCAAGTCAATTCTGGAAGCCGGAGTCCGTTCACTCCAAGCCGGAGAGACACATTACACATCCAACGCCGGCAAATTGGAATTACGCCGGGCAATCGCTGATAATCTAAAAAAACTGTATGGCGTGGGATATGATCCCGTTGAAGAAATTATCATCACGGTCGGGGTGTCGGAGGCGCTTTACCTGGTAATGAATGCCCTGCTCGATCCGGGTGACGAAGTGATCATCCCGACGCCGTGCTTTGTCTCCTACCAGGCGGAAGTTATCCTGGCAGGTGGAGTGCCGGTGGAAGTCCCCAGCTGTCCGGAAAATGATTTTCAATTGGATCCGGAACAAATCCGTTCTGCAATCTCTGCGCGGACGAAGGCCATCTTTGTGGGCTATCCCAACAACCCCACCGGCGCGGTTGCCTCACGGCAGGTCCTGGCTGAAGTGGCAAAAATCGCCGAAGAACATAACCTGCTGATCATCTCTGACGAAATCTACGATCGCCTGGTATACAATCACGAACACATATGTGTTCCGGCCCTGGATGATGCCACCCGGAAGAGGACCATCCTGCTGGGAGGCTTATCGAAAGATTATGCCATGACCGGCTGGCGCATCGGGTACGCCTGCGGACCGGCAGAGATCATCAAAGGAATGGTTCGGATCCATCAATATACCATCATGTCTGCTCCTACAACCGCCCAGGACGCCGCGTTGGAGGCGCTGACCAACGGCGAGGAATACGTCCTGCAGATGGTGGCCGAATATGACCGGAGACGCAGGTTCATCCTGGACGGCTTTAACAGGCTCGGTCTGACCACCTTCGAACCGCATGGCGCCTTTTATGTATTTCCCAATGTAAGCGCCTCCGGCATGGATGATGAAACCTTTGCTGAGACATTATTGCGTGAAGAAAGAGTGGCAGTCGTACCGGGCAATTCATTTGGCCCCGGCGGAGAAGGCTACGTGCGCTGCTGCTACGCGACTTCCTATGAACAGATCGAGGAATCTCTGCACCGGATGGAAAAGTTCATGAACCGGCACGGTTGATCCCGCCGGAAATGCGGTATCGTTTTCCTCGCAGAATTGGAGGTAATCCATGATCTTTCAGGCAGGTGTTGAGAATAATAAAGAAGGACGTTCGATTGCCTGGGCATTGGAACACCCCGGGTGTTATGCGTATGGGGTTAATGCAGACGGCGCGTTGCTAAACCTTGAGACAGCCCTGAGCAGGTATGCCGGCTGGATTTTGCACCACGATTCGCATACCTGGCTGAGCTTCGCCGACACCGAAATTGAAATTGTCATCAATGGCACCTGGGATGAATATTACATCACCGATGATCTGGATAAAACCACCGAAGCCGATGGATATAGTGTGGAATCTTTTTTCCCTTACGATTGGAAGCCCCTGACCACCATTGAGATCAAGCGCGCTCTGGAAATGCTGTCCTGGAGCATGGATGATTTACTCAGGCCCGTACTTCATTTATCTCCGGAAAAACGGAATCAAGAATATACAGGTGAACGCTGGAGCATCAACGGGATCCTGGGCCACGTCGGCGGGTCGGAATGGTGGTATCTGGACAGGCTTGGCCTGGCCTTCCCGCGCGAAAAGCTTCCGGAAGAACCACAGGCGCGTTTTGAAAAAGTCCATGATTATTTTTCAAACACGCTTCCCAAGCTGGATGGGGTGAAAACGGTCGTCGGCATAGAAGGAGAATTCTGGTCTCCACGCAAGATACTCCGCCGGGCGCTTTGGCACGAACGTGACCATACCGAGCACATCCGCAAATTGATCTGATAAAGACCTATCCGCACGCCTGTCCGGTTGGCCTGCCATTATTCAAGGAGGATTCCATGCAGCCCCATTTGCTTGTCGCTCAATTGCGCTTCAGCCGGAGCGAATTCGTTCGCGGTCTCGAGGGTGTCTCAGAAGAACATGCTGCCCGCCGTTTGATGCCGATGAACTGCCTCAGCTGGATGGTGGGTCATCTTGCCAACCAGGAGCACCGTTACTGGGTCATCCTGGCACAACAAAAGAATGTCGCACCTGCTCTTAACGATCTAGTCGGTTACGGCAAACCTGCCAGTACCCCCGCTCTGGGAGAAATGTGGGCAGCCTGGCGGCAGGTCACTACAGTGGCGGATGAGTACCTTGATACCCTCACCCCTGAAATCATGTTGGGGTTTTTATTGCGCGATGGAAAACCCGTTGACGAAAGCATTGGGACGTTGCTGATACGAAATATCTATCATTACTGGTACCATACCGGAGAGGCTGCCGCCGTTCGCCAGATGCTTGGACATACCAATTTACCGGAGTTTGTGGGCGACCTTAATACAGCCCCCTTCCAGACCGAAGCTGGATGATAGGAACGGAACCATTCTTCCATGTTTGTAAAATTACGCACCTACGCCAGAAACGACGCCATTCGCCGCACGTTCGGCTATTATTCCCTTTTTATCTGCCTGGGATTTGACACCGCCATTCTTGGGCCGACCTTGCCCGCCCTCGCCAGCCAAACCGCCTCCCGGATTGGACAAATGGGCTTGGTATTTTTGGTTGGCTCCATCGGCTATACGTTGGGAACCATACTCGCCGGACGGTTTTTCGACCGGCTGCCCGGGCATGTAGTAATGGGGATCGCCCAACTGTTTGCCGCCATTCTTATTTACTTCATCCCCCTGGCAGCCACGTTGTGGGTGTTACTGGCATTATTGGTTTGCAAAGGTTTCGCCGAGGGGATTGTTAACACAGGCGCAAATGCGTTGTTGGTTTGGACTCATGGAGAAAAAGTCGCACCCTTCATGAATGGACTGCATTTTTTCTTTGGCCTGGGAGCTTTCTTATCTCCCCTGCTTGTTGCCCAGGTGCTGGGAGTGGCGGGAGGCTATCGCTGGGCTTATTGGGCACTGGCAGCCTTTGCCGCACTGGTGGGACTGCGCATGCTGACCATGTCAGGCAGCCCTCATCCCAGCCAGGCGCACAACTTGGAAACCACCCGTAACTCCACTGGGCGTGTTTCTTATGCACTGGTCATTTCGGCCATGCTGTTCCTGTTCTTCTATGTCGGCGCAGAGATCAGCTTCGGCGGATGGGTCTACACCTACGCTGTCAGCCTTAATCTGGCCAGCGCAGCCGGGGCGGCCTATCTTACCTCGGCATTCTGGGCCGCCTTTACCGTTGGGCGCCTGATCTCCATCCCGGCCGCCATCCGCTTCAAACCAAAACAGGTCATCCTGGCAGCCGTGTCCGGTTGCCTGGTCATTCTTGGCGTGGGAATCACCTTTTCGGGTTCCAGCCTGGCCCTGTGGTTGCTGGCGATCGGGTTGGGCTTCTGCATGGCCCCCATCTGGCCAACCGGATTCACCCTGGCCGGGCAATCCATAGCAATGACCGGGAAGATCACCAGCATTATCCTTCTCGGAGACAGCCTGGGCGGAATGGTGCTGCCAACCGTGGTGGGCAAAGTCATCGAAGGGAGTGGTCCGCGCACCATGGTGTATCTGGTCTTCGGCAGCCTGGTATTGAATTTACTGGCGTTCACAGGCATGCTGCGCCTGGGTCCGCCGAAAAATGGGTTGGATGCCCGACGGAGGAACAATGCCTGATTGGCTCGAAAAAGCTGTTTTCTACGAGATTTATCCGCAATCCTTTTATGATTCAAATGGTGATGGAATAGGGGACCTGCCGGGCATCCTGCAAAAACTGGAATACCTCCAATACCTGGGCGTAAATGCGTTGTGGCTCAACCCTTGCTTCGATTCGCCCTTCCAGGACGCCGGCTATGATGTGCGTGATTATTACAAGATCGCCGCCCGCTACGGGACAAATGACGACGCCTGCCAGCTCTTTGAAGAAACCCACCGGCGCGGCATGCACATCCTGCTGGACCTGGTGCCCGGCCATACATCCATCGAGCATGCCTGGTTCCAGGCCTCCGCCCTCAACGCGCATAACGATTACAGCGATTGGTACATCTGGACCGATTCGGGCTGGACCTGGGAAGTGCCCGGTCTGCGCCTGGTGAATGGCTACGGCAACCGCGATGCTACCTTTGTCACCAATTTCTTCTACTTCCAGCCGGCCCTCAATTACGGCTTTGCCAACCCCGACCCGCGCTATCCTTGGCAGCAGCCTGTCGATGCGCCCGGGCCGCAGCGAGTCCGTCGGGAACTGCGTAACATTATGAAATTCTGGCTCGACCTGGGTTGTGATGGCTTCCGGGTGGATATGGCTGCCTCATTGATTAAGCACGACCCGGGTTGGCGTGAAACCATCCAGCTCTGGCAGGAGCAGCGCCTCTGGCTTGACCAAAATTATCCTGATGCAGCCATCGTTTCCGAATGGAGCAGCCCCTCCGCCGCGCTTGGTGCCGGTTTCCACATGGATTTCCTGCTGCATTTTGGTTCGGCCGGCTATTCGTCCCTGTTCCGCAAGCCGTATTCGACCAACTCCGGCGCCGATAAATATGGCTTCAGTTTCTTTGACCGCTCCGGCCATGGCAACATCCTGGAATTTCTGGATGAGTATCTGCTGCAGTTTCAAGCAACCCGATCCAAAGGCCTGATCTGCCTGATCACCGGGAACCATGATATCAGTCCGCGCCTCTCCATCGGCCGGGATGCCGACGATCTCGAACTGTGCTACCTCTTCCTCCTGACCATGCCCGGCGCTCCGTTCATCTATTACGGGGATGAGATTGGCATGCAATTCATTGACGGGCTGGGCTCCAAGGAAGGCGGCATCTCCCGCAGCGGTTCACGCACCCCCATGCAGTGGGAACCCGGACCCCAGGCCGGCTTCTCGTCCGCCAGCCCGGAGAAGTTCTACCTGCCGGTTGATCCGGCCTCCAACCGTCCGGATGTTGCCACCCAGATGTCCGACCCGCGCAGCCTGCTCCAGCGCGTGCGCCAATTGATCGCCCTGCGCCAGGCCCATCCGGCCCTCACTGCCACCGCTTCGTTTGAACCGGTATATGCCCAGGCTGGGCGGTTGCCTTTTATTTATATGCGGCAATCCGGAGACGAAAAGATCCTTGTGGCGCTCAATCCTGCCGATCTGCCCTGCCAGGTGACCCTGCGCGGTTCTTTATTCAGAGGGATGCCCGAAACGCTCTTCGGACAACCGGAGCCTTTCCAACGCGCTGGAACGAAATGGCGCTTCACGCTGCCGGGGGTTTCGGGAGGTGTCTATCAAGTACGGAAATAAGCCAGGTGTTTCATGAAAAAAGAAGAAACGTCATCATTTATTAATCTCAAATTGCCACAAATTCTCAGGGTCGCCCTGTTTTGCGTTGCGGTGGCATACCTGGTAATTTACCTTTGGTTGGTGTACTTTCGCATCCGTTATCCCTTTGACCTGGAATGGATCGAAGGCGGGATGGTCAACCAGGTCCAGCGCTTGATTCACGGTCAAGCCATGTATGTAGCCCCCGCTATCAACTATGTTCCTTTTTTGTACCCACCCGTATATTACTATTTTTCAGCACTCGCCGCGCTGGTATTCGGAATCGGTTACTTTCCTCTCAGGCTGGTTTCGTTTCTGGCTTCCCTGGTCTCGTTCACAACGATCTTCCTGATCGTTCTCCATGAGACCAAAAACTGGTGGGTGGCATTATTGTCCACCGGTTTATTTGCGGCAACTTTTCGAGTCACCGGTGCCTGGCTGGATGTCGCCAGGGTGGATTCGCTGTTTTTGGCTTTGTGGTTATTATTCGTATTCTTTATCAGGGGCAGGAAATCTACCTGGATTGCCGTGCTGACCGGCCTCCTGGCTTCACTAGCCTACCTGACCAAACAGACTGCTCTTATCGCATGTCTACCCATCCTGCTTTACCTCTTCTGGTACGATTGGAAATTTGCATTAATTTGCCTGGGGACGGCCGCACTGACCATTGGAATAACCACCCTGGTGCTGAACTTCACCAGTGCAGGGTGGTACAGCTATTATATTTTCGGGCTGCTTTCGCAGCAGACCGAATGGCTGCCGCAGGAGTTCATCACCTTTTGGAAGGACGACCTGCTCGTTCATATGCCTCTGGCGATTCTTTTCGCCGCATTCTTCTTCATCGGCGAGCCAAAACAGGATCGATCTAAAAAATTACAATGGCTGTCAATACTGATCGGCGCGCTGACAGGATCGTTCATCACCCGGGTGAAAATTGGCGGTTACGACAACGTGTTATTGCCCGTTTACGCCGTGTTGTCCATCTTGTTTGGATTGGGTCTGGGCGGGATGCTGGAATTAATTAAACAGTCCCGGGATGAGTACAAAGCCAGGCTGGAGCTAATAATCCAGACTGCCTGCCTGATCCAACTGGCAATGATCCTTTACAATCCGTTCGCCCAGATTCCAACGAAAGCAGACCTGCAGGCGGGCAATACGCTGGTGAAAATGCTTTCCCGGGTGAAAGGCACGGTCTTTCTCCCCGATCAAAGTTATCTTCCGGCGCTGGCCGGCAAGAGCACCTTTGCCAACAATTCCGCCATCTGGGATGTTTTACGTGGAGATCAGCCGACCCACGGCAAGGCAATCTTATCGGCGGATATCCGCAATTCGATTAGCCGGCAGAGTTTTGATGAGATATTCATCGACGCGGATGTGGATTTGGGTTGGTGCTGTGCCGGGATCGACCAGTACTACACCAGGGTGGGCCAGGTCTTTCAGGATCCTACTGTTTTCTTCACGGTCACCGGTGATAAAAAACGACCGACATATATCTATATAGCCAATCGATTAAAATAAACCATTGCCCGCCTTGCACCCTTTTTTCCCTGCTCCTTCGCTCCCCGCAGTACCAAATTAATACTATTATAAGAATGGTGTACTACAATCCCTTCACAAGGTCCCGTTAAGCTGTCAGAATGACAGCGCCTTGCGCCAAGAGGAGAAATCTTATGAGCATACCCGATCTACCCACCATACCGGAAGTAAGCGCACAATCGAAAAGCGGTGTTAAATATCATATCCTGGGCACGGTCCAACAGACCCTGGCGGTGGAATTGCAGCCCAACCAGGTGGTCTATTCGGATGCCGGCGCCATGTCATGGATGACCAGCACGATCAACATGAGCACCAACACCGGCGGCGGGCTGGGCGGCATGTTCAAGCGCGCCGTCTCGGGAGCCACGGTATTCATCATTGATTTCGCCGCCACTGGCGCGCCCGGGCAGGTTTCATTCACCACCGATTTTCCTGGAAAGGTCTTGCCGGTGGAGCTGGATGCCGGGCAGTCGGTGGTCATGCACAAGCACGCCTTCCTTTGCGCCGAGAAGAGCGTCGGACTGGATGTCTTCTTTTCCCGCAAGCTGGGCGCGGGTTTCTTCGGCGGGGAAGGCTTCATCCTGCAGAAACTGACCGGTCCCGGAATGGCCTATGCCGAACTCGACGGTGACGCGGTGGAATACAATCTGAAGGCCGGCGAAGTGATGCGGGTCGAGCCGGGCCATGTCGCCATGTTCGAAGCGAGTGTCTCTTTCGACATCCAGATGGTCAAGGGCATTGCCAATATCCTGGCTGGCGGAGAAGGACTCTTCCTCGCCACGCTGACCGGACCGGGCCGC
>Ga0182011_10002544_pt1 | contig 15314 bp, 15 predicted proteins | sample 711E1DmetaG_FD_120481 | JGI IMG/M metagenome (GOLD analysis project Ga0182011, IMG submission 120481) | Permafrost microbial communities from Stordalen Mire, Sweden - 711E1D metaG | ecosystem: Environmental > Terrestrial > Soil > Wetlands > Permafrost | place: Sweden: Stordalen | collected... | reverse complement strand
TACAACTTTATCTTCAGTCTGTTTTGTGCCAAGCTTATGAAAATAAAGTTTATGGTGATCAGTCTTTGCCGACAGCTCACTTCCCTTTGGTTTATCATAACTTGAATAATAGAATCCTTCATTTGCCTGCCATGAAAGCCCGCTGAACTTAACGTCTTTTAAAGTATCGCCTATGATCGCCTTTGTCTCAGCATCCAGAACAATTACTTTTCGCCAGTCGGAACCACCTTCAGAGATAGAATATGCAACTTTGCTGCCATCTTTTGTAAATTCCATTTCACCCAGAGATGTAGTTCCGTCAGCAGAAAATTTATTCGGATCTAGAAATACTTCAGGTTCTTCATTGTTTTTCTGACGATAAATGACAAACTGGTTCTGTAACCCATTATTCCTTGAAAAGTAAGTATAAGCGCCTTCTTTTTGAGGAGCAGTGTATTTTTCGTAATCCCACATTTTCTCAAGGCGTGATTTTATTTCCTCCCTGTATGGAATAGCTTCAAGATATCCAAACGTAACTTTATTCTGCTCCTTTACCCAGGCAGAAGTCTCCATTGATTTGTCATCTTCAAGCCAACGGTATGGATCAGGAACCTTAGTCCCAAAATAAGAATCAATAACATCACCCTTTTTTGTTAAAGGGTATTCAATTTTCTTTTTCACAGGCCCGGTACAAGAGATAAGAATTGCCATTACAATTGTTGTCAGGAGTTGGTTTTTCATAGGATTTTATTAAAATTTCATTTACAGCGATTGTCTATTACAAGACTTAATATTCAAAAGTAATTAATTGTTTAAATTCGCAGCTCAGATTTTAAAACTATTAAATATAGGTATTGACTGGAAACCGGCTCTTAATCTTATTGGATATACGGGTTTCTGGTCGGAAGGTGCCATCTCGGTAAAGTATGTTTTCCAGCGAATCATTTTTATACCAGCGGTTAATATTGATGCTCACTTTTTATTATATACTTAAATAGTAATTCATCGATCAGAATTCCCCTGATTGGCAGAAACTTGAAGTTAATTAATTTCCCCAGCTGAGAATCTTCCAGTCTCTTTTTATTGCGGCTTTCTTAAGCATCCTGTCCGGGTTGACACAAACAGGGTTCCCAACTATTTCAAGCGCCGGCAGGTCTGAAATGGAATCGCCATAGTACCAGGCATTTAATGGTGAGCTGTTATTTTTTTTGCAATACGCCAGTAACCTGGTGGCTTTTTCTTTGCCAAAACAGAAGTGACCCAGCGGTCTGCCGGTCAGATATCCGTTCTTAACTTCAAGTTCGGAACAGATGATATCATCAAACTTGAGATTTTTAGCCATTTCCTGACATATGGTTGTTAAGGATGAAGAAAGGATCACAACTTTAGCATTTTTGGTTTTATGGTATTCAATTTCAGATATCGCTTCTTTATAAACTGATGGGAGGAGCAATTCGTTGAATACTTCCAGACACAGATCAATCAACGATTTTTCGGGAATACCATTTACCCAGCTAACCATATCATCTATTATTTTCAATGGATCTTTGAGTTTAAGACGGAATTCAAACGAAAGAAAGATGGCTTTTAAAAGATTCAAATGCGTCATCAAGCCTTTCCTGCAGGCTCCCCTTGCTAAGGCTTTCCCACTTATGGATTTTGTCAGGGTCTGATCAAGGTCAAAAAATGCGATATAATCTATTGGAGTATTTTTATCTCCTGAAAAAATGGTTTCCATCAGGATTGTATATAATTTTTAATGCTGCAGGCAAAAGCTTAACATTGAATTTGTCCGAAAAGTACAGTTCTCCATCTACATGAAAAGGCACCACTTCCGGAAACTCAAGATTAATTCCTTTGGTTTGATAGTAATTTACTCTTTTGTCGGCAGTATGTTCCCCTTTCGGTACTTTCAGAAGGATAGAAAATCTTTCAAAAAGAGATAATTTTTTAATCATGCAGACATCTAATAATCCATCATTTGCGATAGCTTTTGGGGTCAGGTAGAATCCACCTGCAAACCTTCTGCCATTTGCTACGGTGTTAATAAAGCAATCTGTTTCATGTCTGCCTGTCTCTGTGATTACTGTCATTCTTTTTTCCCGGAAGAACAGCAGGGTCTTAACTATATGCCAGATATATTTATATTTACTTCCTCTTTTCACTTTCCCCGGTTCTGTATAATTCTCGGCTGCAACCTGTGCGTCAAATCCTAATCCCATTCCGTTAAGAAATATCATACCATTACACGACCCGGCATCCATTTCAATTACGTTCTTGTTAAAGAAGGCATCCCATTCCTTGTCTCCCAACCTGTTTGGGAATCCCAGGATCTGTACGAAATCATTTCCCGTACCGGCAGGAATAATTCCTACAGTAACATCTTTTTTATCAATTAGTGATCGGGACATTTCATTAAAGGTTCCATCACCGCCAACTGCAATTATAAATCTGAATCCTCTTTTGCAGTAATGCTCTGACAATTCTGTCGCATGTCCGCTTCTTACAGTGAAAACAATCTCTGCATCAATATTATGCTTTTGAATCATTTCCCTGAGCTTTGGAACAATTGAACTGCCAAATCCGTTGCCCGCAATGGGGTTAACAATAAAAACCCATTCCTTCTTTTCGTTATCCATGTCAGAACTTTTCAATATTTTGGAAGTTTTTATAAAAGAGAATCATAAATCGTACATATTAATTTATTGATTTTCGAGCGCGAAGGAATCTTATATTCATGATTGCCGTTTGTTACATTTGAATTATACCAATTTATTTTAAGTCTAATATTAATGATAAGCCGATTCGATAACAGTTTTAACTGTTTCTAATATCTCATAGTCATTCTTTCCCAGTAACTCTTCTCTTTTTATGGGCTTATGTATGACTACATCAAGTTTTGAATCAAAGTTAATATAAAACCTGTTTTTTGGTTTTAATTTATAGAACCCGTTCAGTGTAACCGGCAATATTTCAATTTCTCTGGTCCTGAAGAGGTAAATGAATCCCCTGTAGAACTGGTTTATTTTCCCATTAAGGGTCCTTGTTCCTTCGGGGAAGATTGCAACTGATTGATATTTAGATCTATAAATAAGCTGGTCAATCATTTGTTTTGTGTTTCTGTAGGTCGGTTCTTTGAAGGGGACATAGTCCATTATTTTCAATAAGTTGCTGAAAAGAGGAACTTTAAGGAGTCTTTCATGTCCAAACCACGATATTCCGGGGTAAAATGATGTTATTGCAACAATATCAAAGAGACTGGCATGGTTGGCAACCAGAATATACTTTTCTCCTTTTTTAATGTTTTCTTTTCCGGAAACCCGGAATTTTTTTCCCATAATTATGAAAACTGATTTTGCCCACATCTGAAAGACAAAACGGATCGGTTTTTTCAAATGTAATAAGGTGAGAATCAAAACAATAAATACTCCTATGGCAGTGTAGCAATAGAGTATTCCAAATAATAAAATCGAAATAAAGGCGTAAAGTCGTGAACGCATTATTTATGGATATTTCTTACCGTCTGAAAAATAGCTATTTTTTTTATTTAAATGTAATCTGACATGATATTAACTCTTTTTCATAATCTTATAATGTCGCGATGTTAATTTCTCAATCTTTTATATATCTCCAGGGGCCTGAAAAATGGCAAACCATTCCTCAATACGGTGTAGGGAGAAATAACTGTGAAGAATTTTGTGATAGGTTAGCCCCCCTTCCCCCCTAAAGGGGGGCTAATACACTGAAGTCGAGTATAATTGCACTCGATGGTACCGAATTATTCCCCCTTTAGGGGGATGTCCTGATTCCGAGCTTGCGAGGAAAACAGGACAGGGGGCTATTTCCCTGAATTGCTCACAAATGCTATCTGTTTACTATCTGGCGACCAGGAAGGAACATTAATTGTTCCCTGTCCGCCATATAAATATGCCAATACCCTGGGTTCCCCGCCATTAACAGGCAGAATTCTTAACATACAACGCTTATATGAAGGATGGCTGTTCGGGTCGATATCAGGAGGGAAGGAAATTATTACCATCCATTTCCCATCAGGCGAGATATGTGGGAACCAGTTATTATAATTGTCAAAAGTTAATTGTTCCTTCCCGGATCCATCAGGTTTTATACGCCATATCTGCATTGTACCTGAATAATGGCCATTATAATAAATGTATTTTCCGTCAGGTGAATATTCGCAACCGTCAACATGCTCACCGGCTTTAATGTCAGTAAGTGCTATCTCTTTTCCACCTTCAATTGAATTCCTGTAGATATTATAGACTGTCTTGCCATTCCTCATGGCGACATAGACTACCTCTTTATTGTCAGGAGCCCACCCGTGCAGATATGAGGGAGTATTTTCGGTAATCAGCTTAGGAACACCTCCTTCAAGAGGGAGAATATATACCGATGAACCACCACCAGGCATGCCTTGCCGAGAATGACTTATCCCAAGTAGTTTCCCGTCAAATGAGATACAATGGTCATTATTGATATTGTTTGCAAAATCAGTATTAAGTTTCTCAGGCTCTCCGCCATTAACAGGAATTTTAAATAGTGAACCGTCCATATTGAAAAGGAGCTTTTTGCTGTCAGGCATCCAGTTTGGCGCTTCGAACCTGCCTGTTTTTTCGAAAATAACTATCCTTTTTCCGTCTGTAACATCCATTGTTTCCATCCTGCACCCCAGATATCCTGATTTTCCCGGATCATAATTATCGGCCACAGGCTGGTCAATCCTCACATTCCATACTTTTACCTCTTCTACAGAATCAGAATCGTGTGAACAGATGAATGGTCCCACAAGGACTTCATCAGGCAAATTTTCCATTACATGGGAACCAATCGTCTCAAGTGGTTTGCCGGTGTAGGCAGCTCTCATAATAATGTTCTTTCCGGCTCTTTCAACCTGGATAACATTAAAAGATGAATCCTTTGCAAATATTTCATCCTGAGGATCTCTCATGGCAGCTCCTGAAGATACTCTCCACTGCAGAACGGTTAGTCCACTGCCGTGAAGTGTAGCAGAAATATGAGATGATTTTGCATCAGAAGTCTCTCTGACCATCCAGCCTGATTTTCTGTGCGGGTTATTCCCTTTTCCAGCAAATGCGAAATTTGCAGTCAGTATAAAGTCACCTTTTATTTTATTGAATAAGTAATGAAATTCATCTCTTTCGAACCAGATATTATACCCACCTCCATTCATTGTGTAGCTCTGATCAGCTTTATTATAGACAGCTGAGCCGGATTTTTTAGGATTTCCTATATCGGAATTAGACTTGAATATTCCTACCGAAGTATTCTGCGCTGAAGCGATATTTAATAAACAACTTAGCATAAGAACAATTAGTGATTTCATTTCAAATTTTGGTTTTAAGTAATAATTTTCACAGGCCATAAATTTACTAAATTCTTAACCCAGATATAAATCAGCAGCGGCAAAACAATCAGAAATAATTTATTATACATAAAAGCATTTGCAAACTGAAAGTGAATTGCAGATAAGATGGCCCGGGTTATTCCGCAACCATAACATTCATGACCGGTAATGTTCTTGAACAGACATATTGAGTGTTGATTCTTTAACCATTCCAGGGGTATAAAATAGAGCACGAACGGCAGCAATAATAGCCCACCTGGTCTGATAAAACGGATCAACTTTCTATTTTCTGACCAATAAATGTCCTTCAGCATCTTTGAAGTTACCTACAATTATTAAAATAAAATCGATGAGCGCCCATATTCCGCAACCTCCGAGAGTCAGTAACTGGACAACTCCCAGTCCGATATGTCCGGTATAGAACCTGTGAGCACCGAACACACCCAGAAAGAAACATAGCAAAAGTGCTGTCAGCCAGTCTTTTCCTTCTGCCTGGACAGGATTGACATCTTTCAGACTCACTCCGCATTTCATACAAATTGTCGCATTTGCCGTTGTTTCTGCTTTACAGTTGTAACAGAATTTATCTCCGGCTTTTGGCGGTGTTCCACATGCGACACACATAATAGCTTTATCGGAAACCTCGTTTCCACAATTTCTGCAATACATGATAATGATTTTAGTTTTGTCTACTCATCTGGCTTTTCGGTACCGCCCCGTTTTTTTGTGGTAGCTGGTCTCCACTCATAATTGATAAATTTAAAGATATATATTTTGGATAACATAGAGCAGTTGATTGATCAAAATATTAGCAACCATCAGTTCCGGTTTTTTTATTTCTTACATTATTTGGGTTTTTCAAAAAGATAGGCGACAGGTTGCAAAGGATAAATAATTAATTAATTTTGGCTGCAAACATAAAATAATGAATTATTTTGGTGGTTAAATAGAAAGGAATAACCATTCCGGTTTTATAAAATATTAAATTCCGAATCTTATCAGGCAATATTATGAATGAAATACTCAATAGGATAGCCCAATGTGTTGAATTTGGAAAAATTAACAAAACATCTCCGTACCCTCCAGGTATGAAAGATCAGGATGGTGCTGATGAACTTACAAGAAGAGCTCTTGAATCGGGAGTTAAACCTGATGAAATCCTTGAGAACGCTCTTATCCCTGCGATGGCCAATGTTGGTAATAAATTCAGTAAGAAAGAGATATATGTGCCTCAAATGTTAATGTCAGCAAAAGCTATGAACAGTGCAATGGCACATCTGAAACCATTTTTCCAGTCGGGCGAAACGAAAAGAAAAGGGAAGTTTATTATAGGTACAGTGTCAGGCGACCTGCATGACATTGGAAAAAACCTTGTAGCAATGATGATTGAAGGAGGCGGATGGGAAGTTATAGACCTGGGTGTAGATGCCGGGGCTGAGAAATTTCTGAAAGCCCTGGATGAACACTCCGACGCAATAGTTGGTTTATCTGCATTGCTTACAACAACTATGGAAAACATGAAAAAGATAGTTACGGCTATTAAGGAGAAGTACCCGGCATCGAAAATTCTTATCGGCGGAGCGCCTGTGACTAAAGAGTATTGCGAAAAAATAGGTGCAGATTTTTATTCTCCTGATCCTCAGGGTGCAGTCAATTATCTGAAGCAACTAGTTAGTTGATTTGCTAATTTAAGAAACTGAATATATATTTCTTTTTAATATGTTGAATACGACCCCCATCCTGGCCTTCCCCCAGGGGGGAAGGAATGAACTAAGCTTTTCCCCCTTGGGGGAAATTAAGAAAGGGGGTTAATATCAAACAAAATGCAGACAGTTTTAAAGGGCAAAACCAGCGAGGTAACTATTAACACTAATGGTCCTGTTATCATTATTGGTGAGTGCATAAACCCTACAAGGAGAAAAAAACTTGTATCAACTTTACAGAAAGGGAACTTTGAATATGTGCTTGAACTTGCTGAAAATCAGATCAAAGCCGGAGCTTATGTCCTTGATGTAAATGTAGGTTTCCCGGGAGTTGATGATGTTAAACTTCTGCCTGAGACAGTTCTCGCTATCAAAGGCAAATTTGATATTCCCCTGTGTCTCGATTCTCCAAATCCCAAAGCAATTGAAGCTGCATTAAAAGCAGCCGGGGGTAAGTGTCTTATCAATTCCGTCAATGGAGAAGAGAAATCATTGAATGCTCTTCTTCATATTGCAAAAGAATATGGAGCTGCTTTGATTGGGCTGACAATGGACGAAAATGGTATAACTGGTGACCCTGAAAAAAGACTGGCTATCGCTGAAAAAATTCTTGAAAGAGCTGTTAAAGCCGGAATTAAAGAGGAGGATGTGATAATTGATCCTTTGGCAATGGCTGTCAGCTCCGACTCAAAAGCCTGCATTGTTACTCTTGAAACTATCAGGCTTGTTCATCAGCAACTGGGACTCAACATAACCATGGGAGCAAGTAATATCTCATTTGGCTTGCCTGGGAGGGAAGATCTTAACTCCTCATTTATCTCTCTGGCTATTTTTAACGGTCTGACATGTCCGATTGCTAATCCTGAAAAAATAACAGCTTCAGTCCGGGCTTCTGACCTGATCCTGGGAAGGGACGATTTTGCGGTCAGGTTTGTCGAATACTTTCAAGGACGGATGTAGTTCACTGAAAATTTGTAGCTTTAGTTCAAAATCAAAATATGTCAGTCATTAAACCTGCCCGAAGATGGCAGCCAGCTTTTTTCCCGTTTAAAAAAGAACGCTTTGGCAGGAGACTTCTTGCAAAGGTTGAAATTTTCATTAAGGGGCCCCTGTTTGGGTGCCGTATGTGTGGCAACTGCCTTCTCCAGGAAACAGCATTTATTTGCCCGATGGAATGCCCCAAAGGAATGAGAAATGGTCCTTGCGGAGGTATGACCCCTGAAAAAAAATGCTATGTCGACGAAACACGCAAGTGTATCTGGTATGCTATTTATAAAAGAGCATTGAAGACCGGACGGGAGGAGACCCTTCTTGAGGTATTACCGCCCCTCGATTGGAATAAAGTTGGAACTGAAACGTGGGGTGACGTTTTCCGTCAGATCAGAAAAGTAGGTACCGGAAAGTTCATTGGTGGAATAGTCTCAAGTGAAAAAATAAAAAAAACTGAGCTATGGGATAGTGTTTTTAAGACTATCCGGCAACCTGACTGGTGGCACGGTGATGCTGAATATCATAAAGCATCTTACGGGGAACCAGTCTCTGACCTTGAAAGACAATTTCACGAAGGTAAATTTGTCGTGGCCACAGAAGTTACACCGCCCCTGGGTGCAGGTACTGACAAACTTATCAGAGATATCGGATCAGTGAAGCCTTATGTAACTGCAATCAATTTTACAGATTCTTCTTCTGCCCGTCCTAAAATGTCGAGCATAGCATGTTGTAATGTTGCTATAGATCAGAGTTGCGAACCTGTGTTTCAGATAGCTGCCCGCGACACAACCCGAACCGGACTGCAATCGACTGTTCTCGGCTTAAATTCTATCGGTATTAAAAATGTTCTTTGTATAACAGGAGATAATTCGGTAATAGGCCCAAATCCCACCAGTAACCTTAACATACTTGATATTGATTCAGTACAAATGCTCTGGATTCTCCGGAAAATGAGAGATGAAGGAGTCTATCTTGACGGAAGAACTTTTAAAAATCCCCCTAAATTGTTTCTGGGAGCTGCAACCTCTCCGTTTGCCTCGGATCCTGTATTACAGGCAATTAAGGATCATAAAAAGATTAATGCCGGAGCACAGTTTTTTCAGACAAACCTGGTTTTTGAACCGGAAAAACTTGACTTATGGCTTGAACAACTTGATAAAAGAAATATTCTTAATAAAGTATATATACTTATAGGTGTTGCACCTCTAAAAAGTTTTAATGTTGCAGAATATCTTCATACGAAGGTTCCGGGTGTGAGTATGCCTGAAAAAATTATGAAGAGGATGGAGAAAGCAGGGGAATCTGCTTCCGAAGAAGGAGTTCAGATAGCGCTGGAGGTGATTGACTCTGTTAAACGGAAGCAGGGCATAAATGGAATTCATATAATGTCATTAAGCTGGGAATCAATAGTTCAGAGAATAGTAATGGAATCAGGATTGGGGCAAAGTAAAAATTAACTACAAAGTACACAAAGCACCCTTCTAAAGAGTTTTAACAGGCAAGATGGCAAAGCACACAAAAAGAACCATAGTGTTCTTTGCAGGGAAATAAAAAGGTGACTGAAAAAGTATGATAACCAAGACATTAAATATAGATTATAAAGATCTGAAGTTAAGCTCCTCAATGATAGAGTCTGTTTTAGGATATAAAGAGGGAGACGACCGCGAGTATGTGAAAAGTCTGATCGAAGAAACACTTGTTGAATCTCAGGAAATCAGCAATATTAAAGCTCAATTCATAGTTTTTAATGAGGTTCACTTTGAGGCTGACACAAAAACGGTCGGAATAAATAAAATCAAATTCCAGGTAGGAAAAATTGTATTTGGTCAGGTAAAAAAAGCTGATTCTGTAGCAGTTTTTTTATGTACCGCCGGAGAGGAGATTGGAGTACGCAGCAGAAATGCGATGAAGGATAGAGATTTTTTGAAGGGTTATATCTTTGATATTGTAGGCACCGAAATTGTTGAAGCAGCTGCAGATCTTATGCAGGGAGATCTTGAAAAAAACATGCGTGATTCCGGGAAAAAAATTACTAACAGTTATAGCCCCGGATATTGTGGTTGGGATGTAACAGAACAGCATAAATTATTTCAACTTATGCCTGAAAACTATTGCGGTATAAAATTGACCCCTTCCGCACTTATGGATCCTGTAAAATCTATAAGTGGTATTATTGGTATAGGGGAAAATGTTAAAAATAATCCATATACCTGCAGATTGTGTAATCAGAATGATTGTGTTTATAGAGGCATAAGAGAGAGGATGAAACAAAAAGTATAATACTTCTGTATTGTTCAAATGATAACTTTTATTAAATTTATGCTCTGTGTTTATCCGTGATCCCGATAGCTATTGGGATTCAGTGGTCCTTGTATAACAAAAAATGAATTTACACAGATTGGCACAGAGAAGCTCAGAGGTTCACAAAAAAGAAACGCATATAAATGCTTACAAAATATGTTATTACTGGGAATTGATTTAGGAAGCTCTTCTGTTAAGGCTTCGGTTATTGATGGTGAGTCGGGTAAATGCCTTGCAACAGCTTTTTCCCCTTCCGATGAAATGAAAATTGTTGCAAAGAAACCCGGATGGGCTGAGCAGGATACTGAGATCTGGTGGTTAAACCTGAAAACAGTTATCAATGAATGTACTCATAAACTTGGACAGAAGAAAGACAAAATTGGGGCAATAGGCATTTCCTATCAGATGCACGGACTTGTGGTTGTTGACAAAAATAATAAAGTGCTGCGCAATTCTATCATCTGGTGCGATAGCAGGGCAGTCGGATATGGTGAAAAAGCATTCAGCTCTTTAGGAAAAGAATATTGTCTTTCTCATCTGCTTAATTCTCCGGGGAATTTTACGGCTTCAAAACTTGCATGGGTTAAGGAGAATGAGCCGGACCTGTATTCCAGGATAAACAAGATAATGTTACCGGGCGATTATATTGCATTAAGATTGACCGGCGAATTAAGTACTTCATTTACCGGACTTTCAGAAGGAATTTTCTGGGATTTTTCCCTAAACAAAGTATCGGAAGAATTAATGAGATTTTATGGTTTCAATTCTAATCTTTTACCTGAAGCTGCTCCGTCATTCTCAATAAGCGGACTGCTTCTGAAATCCACGGCGAAGGAATTAGGATTGCCGGAAGGAATACCTGTTTCTTACAGGGCGGGCGACCAGCCAAACAATGCTCTTTCACTGAATGTTCTCAACCCTGGTGAAGTTGCAGCAACAGCTGGCACTTCAGGTGTTATTTATGGCGTTACAGATAAGAAGAAATATGATTATCTTTCAAGAGTAAATACGTTTTTGCATGTAAATCATAATCTTTCCCAGACAAGGCTGGGTGTGCTTTTGTGCATAAACGGGACAGGGATACTCAATTCGTGGCTAAGGCGAAATATTGGTAATGGCCTGTCTTATAATGATATGAATAATTTGGCTGAAAAGGTCGCTGCTGGATCGGATGGATTAAGCATCCTGCCTTTTGGTAATGGGGCTGAAAGAATGCTGGGCAATAAAGATGCCGGGGCAAGGATTACCGGATTAAACTTTAATATTCATACAAGCGCCCATATGTTCAGAGCAGCCCAGGAAGGAATTGCATTTTCGTTCAGGTATGGTCTGGATATTATGAAGGAAGTTGGAATTGATCCACAAGTAATACGAGCCGGAGAAGCCAATATGTTTCTCAGTAAGGTTTTCCGTGAGGTTTTATCATGCGTTACCGGAACAGTTATTCATCTTTATAATACCGATGGATCTATAGGTTCAGCCAGAGGTGCCGGTATTGGATGCGGTTATTACAAGTCTGAAAAGGAGGCGTTTAAAGGACTTTCAGCGGTTGGTGTTACGGAACCGGATAAACAAAAATCAGAGGAGTATGAAAAGGCATATTTAAAGTGGAAAGAATTACTCTCCGGACTTTAAACCCCTGAGTTCACTTTGCGAACTTTTCGCGTAACTTTTTCGTAATTTAAAGTTAATGGATTTAAATTTGTCTAATAAAATATATTTACTATGATTTACAAAGGGAAAAAAGAGGCATATCCCGGTATCGGGAAAATTGAGTACGAGGGTAAAAAATCGAAAAACCCTCTTGCATTCAGATGGTATAATGCGGAAGAAGAAGTGGGTGGTAAACAGATGAAAGACCATCTTCGTTTTGCGATTGCTTATTGGCACTCCTTCTGTGGTGATGGTTCAGATCCGTTTGGGAAAGCCACGAGGATTTATCCATGGGACGATGTGACAAATATTGATACCAAGATCAGGCAAAGGCTTGATGCTGCCTTCGAGTTTATTTCAAAAATCGGCGCCGGATATTATTGTTTCCATGATGCTGATATTGTCGGAGACGGAACAGTCTTCGAAATCGAAAAACGACTCGAAAAGATTGTCCCGGTTATGAAAAAGATGCAGGAGGAGACAGGTATTAAATTGCTTTGGGGAACTGCAAACCTTTTTTCAAACCCCAGGTATATGAATGGTGCTGCCACTAATCCCGATTTCGCTGTAGTCGCCAATGCAGGAGTACAGCTTAAGAATGCAATTGCTGCTACAGTTGCCTTAGGTGGAGAGAACTATGTTTTCTGGGGTGGAAGGGAAGGTTATATGAGCCTTCATAATACCAATATGAAAAGAGAACTGGAACATATGGGAATGATGCTTTCCATGGCACGTGACTATGGCAGAAAAATTGGTTTCAAAGGGACATTCCTTGTTGAACCGAAACCGATGGAGCCTTCAAAACATCAGTACGATTTTGATGTAGCTACAATAATAGGTTTCCTGAAGCAGCATGGACTGGATAAAGACTTTAAGCTAAATATCGAGGTCAATCATGCCACCCTGGCCGGACATACTTTCCAGCATGAGCTTCAGGTTGCAGCAGATGCAGGACTTCTTGGAAGTATTGATGCCAATAAAGGTGATTACCAGAACGGATGGGATACCGATGAATTCCCAACAAATATTTATGAGGTTACTGAGGCAATGATGGTTATATTGCAATCTGGCGGATTTTCAACCGGAGGCATTAATTTCGATGCTAAAATAAGGCGTAATTCAACGGATATTGAAGATCTTTTCATTGCCCATGTGAGCGGTATGGATACATTTGCAAGGGCTCTCGTTATTGCTGATAAAATCCTGAAAAACAGCGACTACCTTAAAATGAGAAAGAAAAGATATGAATCATTCGATAAGGGAGCCGGGAAAAATTTTGAAAAGGGTAAACTGACCCTGGCAAAATTGAGAGATATTGCTGAAGAGCTTGGAGAACCTAAGACAAAAAGCGGTAAACAGGAGCTCTACGAACAACTGATCAATATGTATCTGGCCTGATGATTTATTACTCTGTGGTCCTCTGTGGATCCTCTGTGTTTCTCAGTGTAACTAAAGAAGAACTTGCACAACTTGTCCCGCGAAAGCGGGAGAGTGACACAGAGAAGCACAGAGTGACACAGAGATTATAATACAGATTATACTGTAGAAGCAATAACTTCAAAAACCGGAGGGGAAGCCATAGTCTTCTTGACCTTACATAATTCTGCAACTGAGATTACTGCTACTATATATTTTTCAGGAAAGTCAGAAGGTAGTTTAATATCAAGTTTGATATTAACTGGTAACCCGGATTCCTCATCAAATTCAGTGCTCTGAATTATTTTGATGTTATCTGTCGGGATATTTCTATTGTCACAAAATGATTTTACATAGATCCCCGCACAGGTTCCAATAGAAGCGAGGAATAGTTCATAAGGCGAAGGAGCTGAGTTCTGACCGCCGCTATGAACAGGTTGATCGGTTTTTATTATATGTCCGTGAGAATGAGCAGTTACAACTTTGCCTCCGTCGAATGTAATTTCCATGATATTAAGTTTGCTTCATAATAATGCACAACAATAACAAATGATTCAGGAAATTGTTTTAATCCCTTTTTGCAGTCATTATAAACACCTCAAATTGTTTTGACTCATTTTCAGATACTTTCCGGTCAATTACAAAGCAGGTTTCATAAGAAATATCTGAAAACCCGATTGATCAAATAAAAAGGAAAGGATTAAAATACACTATTTGATTTTATAGTGATCTTCAAGTATAATTCTGAACAATTTCCCGGGCAAAATGTATTTCAGCACAACTGCCAGTTTTTGTTCGAATGAGGCTATGATATATCTCTGACGAGGATTTTTACACTCCACTATTTTGACAAGTTTTTTAGCAAGAACCTGCGGTTCCCATCCATTGGCTTCATCTTTTTCAATTATTGACAGTGTCTTCAGATATTGTTCATGATACGGATCACTTGCATCGGTAGGAGCCAGGAAATTCCTCCTGTTGGCAGAATTATTAGTATGAAAATCACCCGGATTAATGAGCACGATTTTTATATTAAACTGTCTGACTTCCATTCTGAGAGCCTCACTGAATCCTTCAATGGCAAATTTAGCTGCAGAGTAGTATGGCTGGAACGGTAAACCCATTAGCCCGCCTATTGAACTGAAGTTGATAATTGTACCGCCACCCTGTTTCCTCATTACAGGCAAGACTTCCTTTGTCAGATTAACTGTTCCAAGGAAATTTGTATCCATCTGGAGTTTAATATTTTCTATTGGTGAGGATTCTATAGGTCCTCCGGTATGCATACCGGCATTATTTATCAGGACATCAATTCTACCCTCTTTTTGCAGGATAGTTTGCACAGCCTGCCTGATAGAATCACTGTTTGTAAGGTCGAGCTTTAATCCGTTTACAGCATGGCTTATTTCTACATCCCTTCGGACTGTTCCATAAACAGTGTTTCCCTCTGATGCCAGAAGCTCTGCGGTCTGTTTCCCAAATCCTGATGAGATTCCTGTTATGAGAATGACTTTTTTCATCTTATAAATAAATATGCCAAATGTATTTTATTTTAGAATACCCATCGCTTTTGCAGCTTTTGTAATCTTTTCAATTGAAGTTTCAACCTGTTCTTTTGTATGGGTTGCCATAAGCGAATATCTGATCAGGCTATCCTCTTTTGGTACCCCCGGTGATACAACAGGATTCACAAAGATACCATCTGCAAGCAGATTCTGTGTCAGCTGCAAGGCTTTGATGTCGTCCCTGATAAAAAGAGGAATGATCGGTGTTTCAGATTTCCCTGTATCGAAACCTGCTGATTTAAAACCATTAAGAGCTAAAGCGGTCATATCCCACAAATGTTTAATTCTTTCAGGTTCATTTTCCATTATTTCTATCGAGGCAAG
>Ga0182011_10002543_pt1 | contig 15318 bp, 15 predicted proteins | sample 711E1DmetaG_FD_120481 | JGI IMG/M metagenome (GOLD analysis project Ga0182011, IMG submission 120481) | Permafrost microbial communities from Stordalen Mire, Sweden - 711E1D metaG | ecosystem: Environmental > Terrestrial > Soil > Wetlands > Permafrost | place: Sweden: Stordalen | collected... | reverse complement strand
TTGCCCCGCCAGGCCGCGGTTGGTTTGGCGATCTCGGTACCCCGTGCTATTCAGTCCCTCTCCCTGAGGTAACCATGCAACATCTCGGCCTCGGCCCCACCGACCTGCTGATTCTCGCAGTGTATTTCGTTTTCGTGCTGGGCATCGGTCTCGTGCTGAAGCGGAGCATGAAACGCAGCGAGGATTTCCTGCTTTCCGGCCGGCGCATTCCCTCCTGGATCGCGGGTCTGGCTTTTCTCAGCGCCAATCTGGGGGCCCAGGAGGTCATCGGCATGGCGGCCAGCGGCGCGAAGTACGGCATGATCACCGCGCACTTCTATTGGACGGGCGCCATCCCCGCCATGATCTTCGTGGGCCTCTTCATGATGCCCTTCTACTACGGCTCCCGGGCCCGCAGCGTGCCCGAGTATCTGAAACTGCGCTTCGACGAGAAGACCCGCAGTTTCAACGCCGCGAGTTTTGCGGTGATGACGATCTTCAGCAGCGGCATCTCCATGTACGCTATGGGCAAGCTGATGCACGCCCTGCTGGGCTGGAATTTCGATGTTTGCGTGTGGGCCAGCGCCGCCATTGTGCTTGCCTATGTCTTCCTCGGCGGACTCACCAGCGCCATCTACAACGAGGTGATGCAGTTCTTCCTCATCGTCATGGGGTTCGCGCCTTTGGTCTTCGTGGGGCTGCGGGACTGCGGCGGCTGGAACGGGCTGGTCGAGCGTCTGGGCCTGGTCTCCCGCGCTCACAACGGTCAGAGCTGGGTCAGCGTCTGGCGTGGACTCGGCAGCGCTGCAAACAATCCCATGGGGGTGGAGTGGTTCGGCATGGTCATGGGCCTGGGCTTCGTGCTGGCCTTCGGATACTGGTGCACGGACTTCCTGGTGGTTCAACGCGCGATGGTGGCAGAGAACCAGACGGCAGCGCGCCGGGTGCCGCTCATTGCCGCCATACCTAAGATGTTCTTCCCCTTCCTGGTGATCCTGCCCGGCATGATCGCTATCGCACTCACCACCAAGGCGGGCCAGAGCGGCTTCCAGTTGCCCATACGTCCCGACGGTACCTACGACTACGATGCCACCATCCCCCTGATGCTGGCCCACTACTTTCCCACCGGCATGCTGGGACTGGGGCTCACCGCCTTGATGGCTAGCTTCATGAGCGGCATGGCGGGCAACGTGACCGCCTTCAACACCGTGTGGACCTACGACCTGTACCAGACCCATTTCGCGCCGGGAAAGACGGACAACCACTACCTCTGGATGGGCCGCATGGCCACGGTCTTCGGCATCCTGGTCAGCGTGGCTGCGGCCTACGTGGCAGCGCATTTCAACAACATCATGGACCTGCTGCAGCTCGTGTTTGCCTTCGTGAACGCCCCCCTGTTTGCCACCTTCCTGCTGGGCATGTTCTGGAAGCGCAGCACCGGCCACGGCGCCTTCTTCGGCCTGCTCGCCGGCACCGGCGCCGCCGCGCTTCACCACGGCCTCACGGCGCCTGTCGGCGCGGTCACCCTCTTCAAGGGTGGCTGGCTGGGTTCTGTCGTACACACTTTTCCGTCCGAGATGGCGCAGAATTTCTGGACTGCCATCTGGGCCTGGAGCACCTGCTTCATCGTGACCATCATCATCAGCCTGGCCACCCGGCAACGGCCCGACGAGGAACTGCGCGGGCTGGTCTACAGCCTCACCGACAAACCCCAAGAGGGCCACCTCGATTGGTACAAGCGTCCAGTCTGGCTGGCGTTGCTTGTGGCCGGCTGCGCCCTGGCCCTCAACCTCATCTTCGCCTGAAGGAGGCCCCATGCGATTCGATCTTCGACTTCCCCTGGGCCTGCTCTTCTCGATTTTCGGAATCATCCTGATCGCGCAAGGTCTTTTGGCCTCCTCCGCCGCCAACGCCAAATCCTTGGGCCTGAATGTGAATCTGTACTGGGGCCTGGCCCAGCTAGCCTTCGGTGCTGTGATGCTGATCTTTGTCATGATTTCCAGAAAACGCGGGCGTACTTGATGTCTGTCGAGATTTCGCCGCAATTCCTGGCTCCGGTTCTTGCGAGCTTCCGTCGGGAATTCGGCGAGCCAGCCGTGGTCGTGCGTTCCCCTGGCCGGGTGAACCTCATCGGAGAGCACACCGACTACAACCAGGGTTTCGTGCTGCCCGCCGCTGTGGATCGCGGGATCGCCATGGCTTTGAGGCCCCGTTCCGACCGCCGGTACCTTCTGCGCGCCCTGGATCTCGGTCGACGGCTCGAAGGGGATCTCAGGGATTTGGTCCCCCATCCCGAACGCTGGCCCAACTATCTGCTGGGCGTTTTGTACCAACTGCAGAAGGCAGGATATTCCCTGGACGGCTTCGAGTTGGTGTATGGCGGCGATCTGCCCATGGGCGCCGGCATGAGCAGCAGTGCCGCCCTGGAGTGCGGTCTCGCCCTTTCCCTAAACGAACTGTTTGGCCTGGGTCTGGATCGCCTCACCATGGCGAAACTGTGCCAGGCGGCTGAGCACAGCTTCGTGGGCGTCAAGTGCGGCATAATGGACCAGATGGCGAGCCTGATGAGCCAGAAGGATCACGTAATGATGCTGGACTGCCAGGATCTCTCCTTCCAGTTTGTGCCCTTCCCCAGCAGCGCGACGATCTTTCTCTGCGATACCCAGGTTGAGCGTGCCTTGGCCGAGAGCGCCTACAATCAGCGCCGGAGCCAGTGTGAGGCGGGCGTGGCGTTGTTGCGAAAACATGCCCCGGATGTCCACAGTCTTCGCGATGCGAGTCTGGAAATGCTGGACGCCCATCGTGCGGAGTTCGAACCCATCATCTACCGCCGCTGCCGCTACGTGATCGAGGAGAACTTGCGGGTTGTCGCCGCCTGTGCCGCCCTGGAGAGCAAGGATCTGCCGGCCTTCGGTCGCCTCATGAATCAGAGCCACCAGGGCCTTTCCCATGCCTATGAGGTGAGTTGTCCCGAACTGGACGTGCTGGCTGAAGCTGCCGCGGCTCTTCCCAGCGTGCTCGGTGCACGCATGATGGGCGCCGGCTTCGGAGGATGCACCATCAACCTTGTGGAAGTCGGCCAGGAAAAGGCCTTCGTGGACGGCATGGCTCCCGCCTTTGCCAAGATCGGCAAGACCCCGAAGATCCACCCGTGCGCCCCTCATTGCGGGGCGGAGCGATTGCTGTGATGGAGCCCAATCACTTCCCCCACCGCCGTCTCAATCCTCTCACCGGCGAATGGGTGCTGGTGTCGCCCCACCGTCTGCTGCGGCCCTGGCAAGGGAAGGTGGAGCGTCTGCCCGAAGATCAGCGTCCCCAGTACGATCCCACTTGCTACCTGTGTCCTGGCAACACCCGCGCGGGTTCCGCACGAAATCCCGCCTATGAGAGCACTTTCGTCTTTGACAACGATTTTCCCGCCCTGCTGCCAGCGGTCGCCTTCCCCGGCGAGTCGAGCCCGCTCTTCCGCAGTGAGGGAGAGCCCGGCCGTTCCCAGGTGATCTGCTTTCATCCCCGCCATGATCTCAGCCTTCCAGAATTGACTGTCCAGCAAATCGCCTCGGTGATCCACACCTGGGCCGATCAGACCCGACTGCTGCTGGAGGATCCTGGAATCAACTACGTACAGGTCTTTGAGAACAAGGGCGAGTTGATGGGCTGCTCCAACCCGCACCCGCACAGCCAGATCTGGGCCACTAGCCACCTGCCCAACGAGGTCCAGAAGGAGCTGGACCATCAACGGTCATACCGCGAGCGCCACGGTTCCTCGCTGCTGCTCGACTATCTGGCGCAAGAGCAGCGGCGCAAGGAGCGCATCGTCTGCTCTAGCCAGCATTTCACCGCTCTGGTGCCGTACTGGGCCATATGGCCCTTCGAGACGCTGGTGCTGCCCCACCGCGCCGCCGCGCGTCTGATGGACCTCGACGACGGAGAGATCACTGCGCTGGCGGATCTGCTGAAGCGCCTGACCACCCGCTACGACAACCTCTTCCGGTGCAGCTTTCCCTACTCCATGGGCTTCCACCAAGCCCCGAAGACGGAAAGCGCCGGCGACTTCCAGCTTCACATGCACTTCTTTCCGCCGCTGCTGCGCAGCGCTTCCGTCCGGAAGTTTCTGGTTGGTTTTGAGATGCTCGGCATGCCTCAGCGGGATTTGACACCTGAACAGGCGGCGGATCGCCTCAGGGAATTGAGCGAGGTTCACTACAAGCAGACCGTCTGACTCCGGCATACCGGCTAGGCGCTGGTGATTTTGAGACCCGATCTTGTGGGGTCCCGCCCTTACTGCGGTTGAGATTTGCACAGGCGGCAGAAACTAGGACACGAGATCAGACGCTCGCCTTGAATCGGAGTCGAGCGGAGGAGGCGACGAGGCTGCCGAGCCGGCTCCGGAACTGGCATTCACCTCACCGAGGAAATGTCCTGGTTCGCCAACGCGCCAAGCGATCTGCGCCCCGGCGAAACGTGAGCGCAGATTTTCAAACCCAATCCTGCGGAGTCGTGCCCCTCTCACTGCTGTAGCGATTTGCCCATCAGCGCAACGGAGAAGCCGACATGCACAAACACCGATCCAACCGCTGCCCGTCCACAAGCCCCGCGGCGTGTCGAACTGGCTGGGCGGTCCGGGCGGAGGTTGCGGGAATTGCGGTGGCTTTGCTCCTATTCGGGCCGGCCGGCTGCAGTTCAGGCAGTTCCAATGCCGCGGCAGGCGCCACGAGCGCCGGTGGGAAAAGTGGTGTATCGGCTGGGCAGGGGGGCGGCGCGGGCCAGAGCGGATCGTCTGCGTCCGGCGGGAACACAGGCATGACAGGTGCGGGTGGGTTCAGCACTGCGGGAGGGACGGGGGGCGCGACGGCGGGCGCAGGCGGTTCCAGCGGTCAGACCAGGACAGGCGGGAGCGGGACGACGGACGGAGGGGCGAGCGCAGGCGGTGCGGGCGGCGGGGCGGGCACGGGTGGGAAGGCGGGCACTGCTGGGTCTGGCACCGCCGGCGCTCAGGGCGGGATGGGCGGAGGGGCGGGGACAGGCGGTGCGGGCGGTGGGGCCAATTCAGCAGGCGCGGGCGGCAAGGGCGGTTCGAGTGGCGGCGCTGGCGCCGGGGGTATCGTCAGCGCGGGCGCCACAGTCGGCGCCGGGGGCAACAAGGCTGGGGCAAGCGGAAGCGCGGGAACAGGCGGTTTGGCAGGGGTTGCGGGGGGCACACCAAGCGGGGGAAGTACCCAGAACACAGGGGGCGCAGGGGGAACCAGCGGTGCCGTTCAGGACCCCGAGGATCTCAAGCGAGCCTTCGCCGAGTACAGATTCGGCATGTTCATCCACTTCGGGATGAACACCTTCTCCAATGATGGGGCCAAGGACCTACCCAACCAAGATCCGTCCCTGTTCAATCCAACTAATCTCGATCCGGGCCAATGGATCGACGCTGCGGTGTCGGCCAAGATGAAGTTTGCCGTCCTCACGACCAAGCACCACGACGGCTTCCTGCTCTGGGACTCCGCCACGACCGACTACGACGTCGGCAACGCCAAGGTACCGACGGCGGGCCACGTGGACGTGGTCAAGTTGTTTGTCGATGCGTGTCGAGCGCGCGGGGTCGCGCCGGGTCTTTACTTCTCGATCCAGGACCGCTCCACGGCGGGGTTGGGCGCCAGCGGCTGGAGCGTCACCAACGAGCGCATGCCGCAGACCCTGATCGACTACGTCAAGGCACAGATCAAAGAATTGTTGACCAACTACGGCTACATTCCGTTTTTTGTGACTGACGGCTGGGCCTGGTCAATGGGCATGACCATCATGCCCTATCAGGACATCCGGGAGTACATGTACCAGATAAGCCCCAACACGCTCTTCTGTGAGCACCAGGGCCAACAGGTCCCGTGGCACGACGACATCGTCTACTACGAGGAGCCCAAGGGTGGGGCCTTTTCCCCGGCTGGCAACATCCTGGCTTCATGGCAAAGCCAGAAGATGGGACACGCCTGGTTCTGGACGCCTCCTGATGCGGGATACGCTGGTCCGGCTGTCTCGGACTACGTCACCAAGCATCTGGCGGACCTGGAACCCAAGTATACCAACTACGCGCCTGATTTCGGACCCAACCGCCAGGGCCTGTTGGAAGACGCCGTGGTCGCTCAGTTGAAGGCGGTGGGTGCCGCCTGGTCGCCGAATTTGTCGCGCCCGCCCCTGCCCACGCAACCGCCGCACCTCAACCATGTGCTCACCGCGGTCAACGCCACCGCGAGCAGCACGGCATCCGGATCCAAGGCCCTGAACGCGGTCGATGGAATCAACGACGGCGGGTTCACCACTTACTACACCGAGACCGTGTGGGAATCGGCCGCTGCCGCCCCGCAGTCCCTGACGATCGATCTGGGCAAAACCTACAGCGGCATCGACATGCTGAGCTACCAACCGCCCCAGATCGCACCCCAGCAAGCATCGCAGGACTTCACAGGACGCATCACCGGATATGCCATCTCCTACAGCACCGATGGCACGACCTTCTCACCGGTGACTCTCAAGACGGGATACGATGGCACGTGGCAGTGGGGCGCCACACAGTTGGCCGGTTGGGCATCGGCCGAGTTCAACGCAGTGACCGCGCGGTACGTGAAACTGCAAGCCACCTCGGCCACAGGCAACAACGTGAAGATCAACGAGGTGGATGTAGGCGGCCGCTTGGTCGCGCCCACTGCAAACTGAGGGTGCCCGTCCAGGACGGGCGCGATCCATGCATGTTTGAACCAGCGCTATCAGGATCCGGAACCGGCGGCACGAGCCGAGCGGTCGCGCTGCACGGACATGTTCGTGCGCGCGCCGGTGCGCATCGGGTGGGTTCCCAGAGGTTCAAGGATCCCTCTCACGCTCCGGAAACAGCCTGTTTGACATTTGGCCCAGACATCGACCAGACTTTATTCGTGTCGCTCGCCGAGGACGGCCTATCCTTGTCCGGCAGTGTTCGCAGCCCCGCGCCGGCTGGCGAGAAGGGGGAGGGTCCCCTGACCGTGTTGGCAAGAGCGGCGCTCAGCAACGAGCCCGAGGATGTTCGCAGGTTTCTCGACGCTATTGCCCCCACGGTTCGGCGAACTTGCCGCGGCGTCATGGGACCCAGCCATCCCGACCTGGAAGACACCATCCAGGAGTCTCTGATGGACCTCGTGCGCGCGCTGCCTCAGTTTCGATTCGAAGCCGACGTCTCGCGTTATGCAGCAAAAATCGCCCTGCGCGTAGCCATCGCCGAACGCAAGAAGGACCGTGCGCGGTTGGAAGGTTTGCGCCTCCTCCATCAGAGCCATGCGTCGCGGCCTCCCTCGCTCGATCCGGCCGGTGTTGTCGCTGAAGTCGAGTGCTCTTGGCTCACCAGTCTGGTTGTCCGCAAGTTGAAACGATCACAGGCCGAGGTGGTTCTCTTGCGCATTTTTCTGGGATGTTCGGTGGAGGAGATTGCCTCCATCACCGGTGTTCCGCTCGACACCGCCAAGACGCGACTGCGCACCGGAAAGGACAAATTGCGGCGCCATCTTGAGAAGCAAGGCTATTGCCCCGAGACTGCCGAGGTGTTGCGGTGAATCGTTGCTCGCACCCGGAAGCGGCCCTGGACATGGCGCTGGACGGGACCTTGCCCGCGGCGCAGCGCCCGGATCTCAACCTGCACCTGGCGGCCTGCCCGGCCTGCGCGGCACATATGGCGGCGGCTCAGCGGATGCGGCAAATATTGGCGGAACAGCCCCGGGACGAGCAGAGGGATCGGCAAGCGGTGGAGTTGGCCATGACGGGGCTCTTTCCGCCCCGGGCTGCTAGGCTCAGGTATCGTCCTGCTTTCCGGCTCGGGTTCGCGCTGACAGGGCTGCTCTTGGTCGGCGGCATCGCAGGGGCCACATTCTGGCGCTCGCACCGATCGTCCTCGGTCCCCGTGCTCGTCCCGCAGCCATCCGGGGGCACGAGCGAAGTTTCCGCAACCCCGAGCCAGCCCGAGCCGCGCCTGGTCGCCGAGCCCGACCCTCTGTCGGGCGAGCCGGCTGTGCAGCGGTCCTCGCGAGCACAGCCGACAGCAGCCGCGCTGTTCGCACACGCGCTGGCCCTGCGTGCCGAGGGCAAGGTCGAGGCGGCCATTGCCACCCACCTGCGGCTGCAACGCCTCTATCCAGCGGCGCGCGAGACGCGGTTGTCGTTTGCTCTCGCCGGGCGATTGCTACTTGAAAGGGGCTCGCCGGAGCAGGCGCTGGCACAGTTCAACCAATATCTGGCTCAGCCAGGAGACGTTGCGGAGGAGGCGTTGGTGGGACGTGCCACAGCCCTTGGACATCTCGGCCGCTCTGCCGACGAAGTGGCGGCCTGGCGAGAGGTGCTCGAACGTCATCCGGGATCGGTCTATGCGGCCCGCGCAAGAAAGCGGCTGGCCGCCCTGGCCGCAAAACCCCAGGCCGCGACGGAGCACGGACCCAGCCGCTAGTCATTTGTGACTGGGACCAGACTCAGATCGGATATTGTTGGTCGAAGATTGTCTCCCGGGCTGCGCATCCTAGTCCTGTCCGCCGTCATCAACATGCTGGGCGGGCGGCCGCTGTTTGCCACGCCGCCTGCACGGGGCGAAGTGAAGGTCGTGGTTGCCGGCAGCGATCGCTCGTTCGCCGCTATCGCGAAATCTCTGACGGAGTCCTTGTCCTTCATCGCCGTGACGGCCCAATTTGAACGAGCGGCGTCCGTGGACCCACGTAGCGTCTCGGAGATTCACCCGCCGCAACTGTCGCTCTTCGCCCGCTTGTGGATCGATGCTACGGCGGATCGTGACGTCACGTTGTACATCACAGACGCTGCCACAGAGCGCGTGTTCGTTCGGCACATAAACCTGGACCACGGCTTGGACACCGTGGTTGTCGAGACCCTAGCGCTCGTGGCACAGAGCTCGCTCGAAGCCCTGTTGGCGGGAAAGCTCATCGGCGTGACCCGCGACGACTACGAGCATTCGCTCGAAGCCCCTGCACCACGGCCTGCCCCGGAACCGGTCCCGAAGCAAACGGCGGCGCCCACGCCGCACGATGTGCAGCCGTCCCGTTGGCAGCTTTGGGCTGGGTATGAACTACAAGGGTGGGATGGCACGACCGTGCGCCACCAAGCGGCTCTCGGCATCGAGTACGAACGCTGGAGGTTGCGCTTGGGAGTGGACCTGTTCGGCACTTGGCCGATCCAGTTTCACAGCGGAGAATTGGGAGCCGAGTTGTTCAGCAACGGGGTCCGGCTGGGCGTGTCGCGTCCCTTGGAGCTTTCGCATCAGCTACGCCTGGTCCCAGGGATTGGTCTTGCGATCGAGCTCAGTCGCATACGTCCAGAGCTAAGCAGTCCGGATGCCCAGACGGTATCCCCGTACTTCGCGATCGACCCGACGATGCGCGCCGTTCTGGGCATCGAGCGGTCCTTGAGCCGCTGGTCGCTGCGTGGAATCCTGGGCGTGGATGTCGAGACCCGTCCCGTTCAATATGTGATCACTCGCCAGGCCGCGACCGAGGTGGTGCGGACGCCCTGGAGGGAGCGACCCTTCGCGGCGATCGTCTTGGGAGCAAGGCTTTAGAGTCTCAGTCTCGGAACTAGCGCGAGGCTTCGTAGATCTTTGTGGGACCGCCGCCACGTCTCGAATCGAAGACAATGTGATCTCCATTGTCGGAGAGCCAGGGATCAGCATCGTCGTTGACGTTCAGTTCCGTGGCTGGCTGCGGGACAGAAAAGGCATCCGTCACCGCGGCACGAGTCGCGTAGAAGAGTGAGTTCGCTGTGCCCAGGCGTCGCGACGCAAACACTATGCTTTTGCCGTCGAGGTACAGCGCCGGATCCCAATCGAATTGAGAGGAATTCAATTCAGTGAGCGGCGTGGGCGTGCCCCACGGGTCCGCCGTCGACGCGCGGGTGGTTGCGTAGAGATCCCAGTCCGAGCCGTGGAAGGAAGCAAAGACCATGAGCAATTCATCTCGAGCCAACGTGGGTGACAGATCCTTGTCACCCCCGACGAAGTCGGTTACCGGTACCGGCTGATCCCAGGGATCGGCTCGTGTTGCCCGGTGTGACACCCAAAGGTGCTCGCCCGCTGCGCCTCCCGGGCGCGCACTGGCCAAGTACATGGTGAGCCCGTCGGCTGATACCTCCGGTGTTTCGTCCAGATAGGCGCTCGACAGTTCAACAACCTTGCTCGGCGTCTCCCAGAGGGCCGTGCTGCTGGCTCGTTGAACCACCCAAATGTCCCAGTCGGTGTTGGGATTTGACGCAAAGTAGAGCTCCCGCTCGTCGGCGGTCATGGTCGGATCCACCTGGCTCGCGGGCAAATTCGCGAGCGCGGGATGAAGTGTGACCTGGCCAAAGGGAACCCAGAGTTCCGCCCCAGGGCCCGCCTCGCCAGACAGTGCGTCTTGGCTGCCTGCAAACCCATCGACGAGGACATCCGCAGCCGCGCCCGCCTCACCCCGGGGTGCCGCCAGGCTCCCCAGCGAACGCTGATCCACACTGCAGCCATGCGCTGTCAACGCGGCGAACCAGCCAAGCAGCAGCAAAGACCAGACCTTTGGCATGTCTTTGCAGCTTAGCATTGGCACAAGGCGGAGGGGCCGGCGTGTTTCTCGAGAATGGCCACGCAGGCCGCTTTCCGCCGGGCGTTCCACGCTTGCGCTGGCCGGTCAGTGCCTATGCCCTATCGTTCCGGCACGTTCGTCGCCAGGTCCTCGGCTTTCAGCTTCTGAATCATTCGCACATACGCGCTGCTGACCGCGGCACAGAGTGCCTGCAAGTCGGTAACCGGTCCCTCGGGAAGCGGGCCGCCGTCGGCGGCGTGTGCGTAGACCAGGTTGAGGACGCGGTTCTTTACCTGGACTGGCACCACGACAACCTGGGAGGGTTCCCCGCAGTGCAGGTATTTCCAGATCTGGTGCTGCAGTTTCCCACCCTCGGCTGGAGCCAACCCGCGAAATGAAGTGCGACGATCGTGGGCGAGCCGAAAGCATGACGGCATCGAGATCGGAAACGCGATGGTCTGGATGGCCGCCTCCTGAATACCAGGGGCGAAACCGCGCCACACGCGTGCCTGGCCGTCGCGCACCAAAAGAAACATGCCGCAGCCAAAATAGCCCCGCATGAAGTCCATCACGACGTCGGCCAACTGTTCGCGGTGCTGGGCCACGGCGAGGCGATGAATCGCATCTTCCAGGCTCACCACGGGGCCTGGGCCGGGCGAGCGAGCCCGCGGCTGCGAGGGCGGCGATGGCGGAGCCAGATTGCGCACGGGTGTCGGAATTGGGGTGGGCGTCCTCGCGTACCTCATGCCGGCCGTCCGCTCAGACGGCACAGGGGCCGGGGTGGACGAGGTTCGGGTCGAAGCCGACGGCGCGGCGGACGTCGGGGTCGGGATCCTTGAGGTCAGCGGCCCCTTGACCAGCCCGGATCCGAGGAACTGCACGGGCGTGATGAGCGATCGACGCGTCTTGATGTTCACCTCCGCGCCGTAGAGCCGCATGATGTTGCGAGCAATTACGATCTCGCCTGCCACCAGGGGCTCGACACGCGCGCCCAGGGCGAAGGACAGGTCGTCGACAGTCAGCCCGTCGAGCGGGGCGGCCATGGCCGCCACGACTTGCTTCACCCCGTTGCGCGAAGCTGCGAGCGGCACGGCCAGGTAGCGCACGGCCAGGCTGGCCTTCAGCATCGCGACGATGGTGGGGTCGGCGCGGGAAAAGTGACGTTCCAACGCGGCGGGCACGCCCATCTGTCGACTCAAGGCCAGGGAGAGTTGGTCGGTACCAATGAAACCCAGCTCAACCAGATGGGTGCCCAGTCTGCCGCCGGCCGTTTCCTGCGCGCGCAGGCCGGCGTCGAGTTGCTCGGGCGTGATCTGCCCGAGCTGGATAAGTATCTCGCCCAGTTTCATTCCGCTCTGTGCTTTTGGCAGGCAGTCAATCATTCATCATCGGCGGATTCAGCCCTCTTCTGCAGGTACGCGGCCTTGCGGCGGCGAATGGCGTGAGCGGCTTTATCTGGACAGCCGCCCGGGCTAAGGACCCAGAAGGACGAAGAGAGGCGGCAGAGGAATTTTCGCTCCTCGCCTGATAGATCCTCTTCTGTGACGAAGCCTCTCTTGGACGGTCAAGCCCTCCCATTTTCTGGTCGGAGGATTCCGTTGGCCGCTCTTACAGAGCGGCTCTATGCGGCCTACGGGCCGCAGGGTTGGTGGCCTTTGCTCGAGCACCGGGGCAGCAACCCGACGCTCACCGGGCGGCTGACTGGCTACCATCCGGGCGACTATTCTTTCCCCCGCACCGAGGCACAGCGTTTCGAGATCTGCTGCGGCGCCATCCTCACCCAGAATACCGCCTGGCCCAACGTGGAAAAAGCGCTGCAAGCTCTTGCCGATCAGGGCTTACTTGCGCCGCGCTGGATCTTGGGGGTCAGCGAAGACCGCCTGCAACAGGCGATTCGCCCCTCGGGATATTTTCGCGCCAAGGCTCGGAAGCTGCGCGCCCTGTGCGAATTCTACTTGTGGCTTGCTGGCCGCTCGCCGTCGCGCGAGCAACTGCTGCAGGTGTGGGGCGTGGGGCCGGAGACTGCAGACAGCATCCTGCTCTACGCCTATGCGCAGACCGAAATGGTGGTCGACGCGTACACGCTCAGGATCCTGCGCCGCCACGGCTACCAGCGCCGGGAACCAAGCTACGCCGCGGCGAAAGCCTACTGCGAGAGGAATCTGCCGCGCTCGCTCGCTGGCTATCAGGAGTTCCACGCGCTCATGGTCGAGCACGCCAAGCGCCTGCGTGCGGGCGGTCTAGAGCGCCGAACGGTTTGACGGACCGAGTGAAATTGCGTAGTTGCGAGCGGCCCGAGGCGCGAGGAGGGAGAATACTCGACGTATTTGACCGACGAGCAACGAAGGGACGCGACGCAAATGCGCGATTTCACGACGGGAGGCAAACCGTTCGGCGCTCTAGCTCCCTAGAATCTTCGCCAGGATGGCGTCGAGCTCGTCGAGAGAGCCGTAGTAGATCTCGATGTGGCCGCGGCCCGGGCCGGCCTCGACCAGCTTCACCCGCGCCGAGAGGGCACGTTGCAGGCGCAGGCCCAGGTCGCGCGCGGCCGGCGATTCCTTTTCCGGCGGCGGGGTAGGCCGGCCCCCGTCTTCACGTTCGCGGCGGACCAACGCCTCGACTTGGCGGACAGAAAGCCCACGGCTGGCCGTCTGGCGCGCCAGTCGTTCGATCACCGCATCCTCTTCGAGACCGAGGAGCGCGCGCGCATGGCCCATCGATAGGCGCCCCTCGACCACCATGGCCCGCACCGAGGGCGGCAGCTTGAGCAGACGGAGAGCGTTGGCCACCGTGCTGCGCTCTTTGCCCACGCGCGCGGCCAGCGATTCCTGCGTGTAGCCGAATTCGGCCACCAGATGTTGATAGCCCTCGGCTTCCTCGATGGGGTTGAGATCTTCGCGTTGCAGGTTCTCGACCAGTGCCAACTCGAAGGCTTGCGCCTCGGCTACTTCGCGGATGATCACCGGTACCTGGTGCAGTCCTGCCCGCTGGGCCGCTCGCCAGCGTCGCTCGCCTGCGACCAACTCAAAGCCCCCCGCTGGTCGCACGCGCACCACCAGCGGTTGGATAATGCCCTGGCTGCGGATGGACTCAGCCAGCTCATTGAGACGGGCGTCGTCGAATGTCTTGCGTGGCTGTTTTCCCGAGGGGTGGATGTTCTCGATGTCGACCGCGCGTAGATTGCCGCCCGCTTTGGTCTGCGTCCCCTCTTCGGGAGAGGGGGTTGCCGCTGCCGGAATCAGCGCGGCCAAACCGCGCCCCAGAGCTTGGCGCTTCCCGCCACCGGTCACGAGGGATCCCCTTTGGGTCGCGCGTGCCGGGCCAGAAACTCGCGCGCGGCTTCCATGTAGCTCTTGGCCCCTTTGGACGCGACGTCATAGAGCAGAATCGGCTTGCCAAACGAGGGCGCCTCGGAGAGGCGCACGTTGCGGGGAATCGGTGTGCCGTACACGCGGTCGCCGAAGTGATGGCGCACCTCGTTAATAACCTGCTCGGTCAGGTTCTGGCGCGTGTCGACCATGCAAAGGAGAATGCCCTCGATGTCGAGGCCGGGGTTGAGTGACCGGCCCACCAGATTGACCGTGGCTTGTAGGTCGGAAAGACCTTCCAGCGCGTAGTACTCGCATTGCAGCGGGACCAGGACCCCGTCGGCGGCGCAGAGAGCATTGAGAGTGAGCAAGCCGAGCGAGGGTGGGGTGTCAATGAGGATGAAGTCGTAGTCGGGCGTCACCAAACGCAAGGGATCGCGCAGCTTCATCTCGCGGCCAAGCTCGGACACGAGCTCGATTTCGGCGCCGGCCAGATCGTGGCCCGACGGCACCAGCTTGAGGAAGGGCAGCTCGGTGGATCGGGTGACCTCCGCGACGGTTTTCTCGCCGATGAGCACGTCGTACACGCTACCCTCTTTCGCGCCAGCCGCCTGCCGGGCGTGGCCAAGGCCCGAGGTGGCGTTGCCTTGCGGGTCCATGTCCACCAGAAGCACGCGTTTCTCGGCCACCGCCAGCGAGGCGGACAGGTTGACTGCGGTGGTCGTCTTTCCGACGCCTCCCTTCTGGTTCGCAACCGCGATGACCCTGCCCATGGTGCTGTGATCCCGTCGAGCGGGCTCACCCTCCTAGCATCAATAGGGCCGCCGTTTCAACCGAGCCGACTCAGAACCCTGATCCCGCGATGGCCGCATCAAATCTTGGCCGTAGACGTGGTCGTGGTCGAGGCCGTGGCCGGGTGAGCACCGTCGGCCACGGCCACGAAAACGACCAGGACCACGTCCGGAACCACCACCGATCGCTCCGATTGGGTGCGCGGCTTAATCATGGAAAGGCCTGTCTTTCTGGGGGAGTCCGCCCCTTCGCTCTACTTGTCGCGGGTTTGCGATCAGAACACAAAGCCGCTCATGGAGAAAAGCGAGGCACAAACTTGACGAGCCTTGACGTTGCAATACTACTTGAACCTACATGTAGCAGATTCCCCTGCAACCCAAGGAGAAACACGATGAGCTACGGCGATATGAAGACCTACCAAACCTTCGAGGAGTTCGAGCGCGAGGAGCTTCGCCGCATGGAGGCTGTGGGCAACTCCGTGGACGAGATGATCGACACCATCTTCGGCGAGGAGCTGGACCTAGAGTACATGGCCGCAAGCCGTCGCTCCTCTGTCGATGAGGACGACTGACACTGACATGGGAACCCTGGGAGGGTTCGCTCCGCCCTTCGGCCCCCCACCCGCCGCCCCCGCCTCGCTCGCTTCGCTCGGCCTCGCCAAACCCTTCGGCCCCCCACCCGCC
>Ga0182011_10002540_pt1 | contig 15325 bp, 10 predicted proteins | sample 711E1DmetaG_FD_120481 | JGI IMG/M metagenome (GOLD analysis project Ga0182011, IMG submission 120481) | Permafrost microbial communities from Stordalen Mire, Sweden - 711E1D metaG | ecosystem: Environmental > Terrestrial > Soil > Wetlands > Permafrost | place: Sweden: Stordalen | collected... | reverse complement strand
CCCAATGCGGCCGAAATCCATCTCGGCGGCTATTCCGCCGTTCCCATGGAGGGCGTCAGCGTCTTGCAGGGTCTCAAGGATTTCGCCGGCGGCGCGTTCAACGTTCTCTACGCCGAGGGCTGCAAGCTCACGGCCAATCACGCCTCGGGCTGGCGCGTGAATGAAAACCCCATTGCCAACGATCCCGCGGACGATTCGCGACTGATCGACGAGGCCGTGGCGGTGGCCCTGAAGAGCGACGCCGTGGTCCTGGTGCTCGGGGAGAACGAACTGCTCCGCCGCGAAGCCTGGAGCGAGGAGCATCTCGGCGACCGCGACACGCTCGACCTGGTCGGCCGGCAGCAGGAACTGGCCCGGGCCGTTCTGGCCACCGGCAAACCCGTGGTGGTGCTGCTCATCAACGGCGGACCGCTTGCCGTGAATTACCTGCAGGATCACGCCCCCGCCATGATCGAATGCTGGTATCTCGGTCAGGAGACCGGACCGGCCGTGGCCGAGGTGCTCTTTGGCAAAGTGAGCCCCAGCGGGCGGCTGACGGTCACCTTTCCGCGCTCGGTCGGGCAGCTGCCTGCCTACTACGACCACAAGCCGTCGCTATTCCGCAACTACACGCAGACCGACTCTTCTCCGCTTTATCCCTTCGGTTTCGGCCTGAGCTATGCGAATTTCGATTACAAGAACCTCCAGGTGATTCCGGCGAAGATCGCGCCCAATGGTTCCGCCAGGGTCACCGTCGAGGTCACGAACTCCGGCACCGTGAAGGCGGATGAGATTGTCCAGCTCTACCTGCATGCGGTCACCAGCCTTCCGACCCGCCCGGTCAAGGAATTGAAGGATTTCGCTCGGATCACGCTCAACCCCGGCGAGACGCGCACGGTGACCTTCGAGCTGACACCCGACAAGCTCGAGGCTTTCGACCTGAACATGAAACGCACGGTGCGGCCCGGTCGCTTCGAAATCCTGGTGGGAAAATCCTCCATGGACCTGCTCCAGGGCTCTCTCCGGATCGAATGAAGCGGCCGTCCGGCAAGGAGTTGCCCAGTAGAATGAACCGTCGGCGAGAGCGGGTGTTATTTCTTTCCGTTAGCAGATCTCAACTGATTTTGAAATCTTGAGGCCATGGCCAGCGTCTATGGATAATGTGATGGGGCTGCAACTTCAGGAGCCATCCAGATGAAAACATTCATTAGTGTTGCCGTATTGCTGTGCGGGCTGAGCGCCCTGCCGGGGCGCGCCCAACAGCCGGTTCCGCCACCTGCGCCTGGATCTCAATCGCTCTCCGACGATCAATTAGACCAGTTGCTCGGGCCGATCGCCCTTTATCCCGACCCCTTGATCGCCCAGATCCTGCCGGCGGCCACCTTGCCCGCGCAGGTGGTGCTCGCTGACCGTTATGTCATCAACGGCGGCGATCCCAACCAGATTGATCAACAGCCTTGGGAGACCAGTGTGCAAGCCCTGGCCCGCTACCCGGACGTGCTGAAATGGATGGATGACAACCTGGATTGGACGACGGAATTGGGACAGGCCTTTCTCAACCAGCAGCCGGACGTGATGGATTCCATTCAGCGCCTGCGCGCCTCGGCCCAAAACCTCGGCAACCTGGCCTCCACGCCGCAGCAGCAGGTGGTAATGGATGACGGCTCCATTGAAATCCTGCCCGTCGATCCCCAGATGATCTATGTGCCGGAGTATGCACCGGACACGGTTTATTATCAGAGCAGCTATGGTGCGCCGTTCATCACCTTTGGCATCGGCTTTCCGATCGGCGGCTGGCTGGATGGCGAATTCGACTGGCATCAGCACCACTTGGTTGTCTGGACTCACGACAATCCCCGGCCGGCCAACTGGTGGCGTGAACGTCCTGACCAACGCGCCGCTTTGATTGACCGCCACACAACGGTCTGGCGGTCCGAGGATCATCGTGAATTTGGCGTGGTTAATACGGGTGACCGGGGGTGGGACCGACAGCCGTCTGTAAGTTACGGGGCCCGGATGGCAACCTCATCGAAACCGCCTTCGATCCCTCCCCGCGAAAGGCCGGCGCAGCGCACTCCGCAGCGGAATGTCCCGGCAGCCACATCGTCCCGTCCGGTTCCGGTTCCGAATCAGATCGCCGAGTCGGTTAGCGGTCCGGTTTCGAATGGCGCGCTCATCGGCGTTCAGAGTTCCCGCCAAACGAAAAATTATAGCGATCGCGGCCAGCAGAGCATGAAGACGGTCCCGGCTTCCGCGCCGGTTGCTCATCCAGCTCCGTCTTCCAACGGCGGGGGCAAGCATGATCCCGATTCAAAGCCAAAGCGTTGAATTTTTTTCTCATGACCTCCACAATTCCTTTGCCGCCGATGAGACTTGGTCCGCTTTTCCCGTTGCGCCGGACCGCCCCATCCGCTTCGGCCCTATTCCTGGCTTTGCTCCTGCCGGCATTACCCGGACACCTGCGGGCCTCCAATGAACAGAGGTTTGGTTCGCCGGACGAAGCCGTGAAAGCACTGATCGTGGCGGCGACGAATCATGACACGAACGCCCTCCACGCCATCTTTGGGCCCGAGGGCCAGGACCTGGTCTCGCCCGACATCGTCCAGGCCACCGGGGAGTCCAAGTTGTTTGTGCAGCGCCTGACGGAAACGACGCGGCTGAGCACCAACTCCGATTCCAAGATCACGCTGGAATTGGGCGCGGATGGCTGGCCGTTTCCCATTCCGCTGGTGCAGCAGGAAGGGCATTGGTTTTTCGATACCGGGGCGGGCAAGGCGGAGATCCTCAACCGCCGCGTCGGCATGGATGAACTCGGCGCCATTGACGTCTGCCATGCCTATGTGGGGGCGCAACGCGAATACGCCAGCGAAGACCGGCTGGGCGACGAAGTTCTGGCCTATGCCCAGTTCCTCCATAGCACTCCGGGCCGGCACGACGGACTTTTTTGGCCGGCCAAACCAGGCGAAAAGCTGAGTCCGCTGGGACCCCTCGTCGCGGCGGCCCGCGTGGAGGGTTATCAACACCCGGCGAAAATGTTGAACGACGTACAGGCGCCCTATCACGGCTACTATTTCAAGATCCTCACGCGCCAGGGCGAACACGCGCCGGGAGGCAAACATGACTACCTCATCAATAGCCGGATGATCGCCGGCTTCGCCCTGGTCGCCTGGCCGGCGGCCTGGGGCAACACCGGCGTGATGACTTTCATCGTCAATCAACAGGGGAAGGTCTATCAGTGCGGTCTCGGCAGCCAGACCGCGAAGATTGCCGAGAAAATGACTGAATTCGAACCCGACGGCCAATGGGCGCCGGTGCCGTGAAAGCCTCCGGGACAATGACCGGTCCCACTTGAGTTGACCTTGATTCTGGGCACATTGTCGGGAACCTGTCCCGCTAGGAAGATCAAGCGACGACAGACAAACTTCGAAAAGTATTTTGGCGCGGCCGGCCGGCAGACTCAACCGGTTGCCCGCCGCGGCCATCCCGTTCGAGACCATCCAACCGATTTACCCATGCATCAGACGACGGAGTCATTTCTGCGCCGGTTCTGCTGTTCCGCATTTTTTTGCGGCCTCGTCTTTGGCGCCGTGGCGGCGACGGGCCGGGCGGCGGGTCCGGATCCATCCATGGGCGACCCTATCCGCGGGCGGGAGCTTTTCCTGCAGAACTGCTCGCTGTGCCATGCAAGCGGCAAGGAAAAGCAGGCGACTGCCGGACTGGGGCCCATCCTTGCGGGAATCATGGGGCGTCATGCTGCTTCGATTGCGGGATTCGGCTACACGAAGGCGCTGCGGGCTTCTGATCTTACCTGGGACATTGCCACGCTGGATCGATTTTTGGCCGGACCGCAGGTCTTGATTCCCGGAACGGCCATGATGAACACGATTCCGGACTCAACCGAGCGCCGGGACATTGTGGCCTATCTTGAGACGTTGCCCCGACCAGAGGCCGGGGCGGGAGCGGCGGACGCCAGGCCGGTCGTTACGCCTGCTACTGGAATGTCCGATCCTGGCGATTGGCGCAATGACGCACCCGGCGTTGGGCACTTGATCTCGCTCAAAACGTTGCCTGCTCCTTACGCCACAGCCTCGGCCGGAAACGGGCCCGAAGTCGTCAACCGGCCGTCGAGCGCCGCCTTGAAGGTCCCTCCGGGCTTCATTGTTCAGCTCTTCGCCTCCGGCCTGTCCGGGCCCCGGCTAATGCGCATCGCGCCCAACGGCGATATCTTCATCGCGGAAACCCGCAGCGGCCGCCTTCGTGTGCTCCGCGCTGCAGATGGCGCAAGCCAGCCTTCCGAAAGGGCGGTCTTTGCGGATGGCCTCCGCGGGCCGTTTGGGATCGCGTTTTTTCCGCTGGGTCCGGATCCCCGATGGATCTACGTGGGCTATCTCAATTCCGTGGTTCGCTTTCCCTATCGCAACGGCGACCTCAAGGCGCGGGGTCCCGCCGAGGTCATCGTGCCCAGACTCGCCGATTCCACGGGCGGGCATACCACGCGCGACGTCGCGTTTTCGCTGGACGGCCGGCGCCTGTTTGTCTCGGTGGGATCCGGATCGAATGTCGCGGAAAGCATGCCGGCGAAATCTCCGGCCGAAATCCGACCCTGGGAAGCCGCGCAAGGGTTGGGCGCTGCCTGGGGCTCCGAGTCGCGGCGGGCCGACATCCTCGTGACTGATCCGGAAGGCCACTCGCCGGTGCGGGTCTTTGCGACCGGACTCCGCAATGCAGTGGGACTGGCCGTGGATCCCGCCACCGGACGACTCTGGGCATCGACCAACGAACGCGACGGCTTGGGCGACGACTTGGTGCCTGACTATATCACCCGCGTACGGGAGAACGGATTTTACGGGTGGCCATGGTATTATCTAGGCAGCCATGAAGACCCGCGCCACGCGGGAGAAAGGCCTGACCTGGCCGGCCAGGTCGATGTGCCCGACGTGCCGGTGCAGTCCCATTCGGCTTCCTTGCAAATGGTGTTCTATGTAGCCGCGGCTGGGCCGGCGGTGTTTCCTGCGGAATACCGCGGGGACATTTTTGCGGCTTTTCACGGGTCATGGAACCGAAGCGTCCGAACCGGTAGCAAAGTCGTGCGCGTGCGCTTAAGGAACGGCATTCCAACTGGTGAGTACGAGGATTTCCTCACGGGGTTCGTCATCGACAACCACCACGTCTGGGGCCGGCCGGTGGGTGTGGCGGTGGCCCGCGACGGCGCGCTGTTGGTAACCGACGACGCCAACGACACTGTTTGGCGGATCGCCTATGTGGGCATCAGGGGCGGTGGGATGGCGGCGGATTGATCATCGACCGTTGACCTGCTGGCGATCAGTTCACCCTCTCTCCTCGTTCCTGATGGATGGCAAATTTCGTTGCCTGCCGCCCAGTGACGAGGGAGCTTGGTAACTTCCTTTCATGGACACGATTCATCATCGCCGTGGCACGAAAACCTTCGTTGGAAAAGTGCATGGGGAGAGGGTTGTTTTCTGCTGCGCCTGCGAGGTATTTCAGGATGCGCGGCTGGAGGTTCACATGTCCTTGGCCCAGGCGCAGGCGCTGGTGGACCGACAGCCGGCGCCGGAGGTGCTGCGCGGGTTTCCCAGGGAAGCGATCGAGTTGTTTACGTCCGGGATGACTCCGGCCGAGTGGAATCGCACTTACGCTCCCGGTCAGATCGGGTCCCCGGCTGACTACCCTTTGTATGTGGAACCAACCGGACAGCCGTCAGCAGTTTCCGTGGGGCATGACCAGATGGATTTTGATGGTTGATCTCGGCCGGCATTACCCATGCTCATGACCAAGAGACTCGACGAGAAACTGGCCCGGTTCCGGGCCGGCGACGCGACGCGACGCGATTTCATCTTGGCCGATGCCAAGGATGCCGACATGGCGTTCGGCGTCACCGCGCCGGGTCCGCGCGGTGGTCCGGTCACTTCCCGCCGCCCATCGGCTGCGTGCTGGAAGTCGCTCGACGACTACCGGCAGCAAATCCGGGCGGTTGTGACGCAGGGCGTGGTCGACATCGTGCTGCTGTCCGCCTCGAATCTGGAGAAACTGGCCATTGACGAACGCATCTTCGAGCGTTCGGCGGTCACGCCGGCGGCGAGGGCCAACGACACGACTGACATCTGGTGCGTGCGGGGTGGGGAATACCCGACCTGGCCCTCCCGACCATTTCGGACGGCGTCGATCGAACACATCAAATATGGACGCCTCCAGGCGGATTGCACGCAGCCCCCGCTCGGCGCGGACTTGGGGCTCTACTCGATCACCTTCACGAACAACCCCGAATGGGATTTTCAGGCTTTGAGGGATTTCGCTGACTTCCGTCATGAGGCCGAGGCCAAGCGCTTCCGCTACTTTCTGGAGGTCTTCAACCCCAACGTCGACCCGGGTATTCCCCGCCGCGAGATTCCCGGTTTCGTGAATGACCACGTGGTGCGCGCGTTGGCGGGAATCACGTCGGTCGGCCGGCCGCTTTTCCTGAAGATACCTTACAACGGGCCCCGGGCGTTGGAGGAACTCGTCGCCTACGATCCGAGCATCATCGTGGGGATCATGGGCGGCAGCGCCGGCACGACGTTGGATGCCTTCCAACTCCTCCACGAGGCCCAAAAACACGGCGCGTGCGCGGCGCTGTTCGGACGGAAGATCAATCTTTCCGAGCAACCGCTGGTCTTCATCGAATTTCTCCGGCGCATTGCCGACGGCGAGATTGGACCGGTCGAGGCGGTCAAGGCTTATCACGCGGCTCTCGCCAAGCAGGGCATCAAACCGCTTCGGTCCTTGCGGGCGGACCTGCAGATGACGGCCAACCGTTCACCTTATCGGCGCTAGAGCGCGACGAGGCCACTCCCTCTATTTGAACTGCGACTTTCCTCCGCCGTTTCGCCGGTCAAAGGGTGGCGCGCGTTGTCCCCGACACGCTGCGAGTGTCTGGTGGACAAGCCGCTCCACCTCGTCAGCGTGGTTTTGGCCAGCCAGTCCTCACTGCCCATGATCAACCCAGTCGTCCCCCCGACCTCGCGCCGGGGAATTCTCGCCGGTGGCAATTGGATCATCGACCACGTGAAGATCATCGATGCCTGGCCGGCGCAGGACGCGCTGGCGTCGATTCTTCGGCAGTCGTCGAGCAACGGCGGGTCTCCCTATAATGTCCTGAAGGATCTGGCCAGGCTCGGGGCGCCGTTTCCTCTCGAGGCGGTCGGTCTCGTTGGCGACGACGAAGACGGCCGGGCGATTCTCGCCGACTGCCAGGAACATCGCATCGACACCCGGCAGCTGCGGACGACATCTGCCGCGGCAACGAGCACCACCGACGTGATGACCGTAGAGCGCACGGGCCGCCGCACGTTTTTCCACGAGCGCGGCGCCAACGCCCGCCTGGAGGTCGAGCACTTCGATTTCAGTCTGACGTCAGCCCGGCTCTTCCATTTCGGATATCTCCTCTTGTTGGATCGGCTGGATCTCCTGGTCGACGGCCGCCCCAGGGCCACCGAGGTGCTCGAGCGCGCCCGGACGGCCGGGCTGTCCACGTCAATCGATTGTGTCAGTGAAGACAGCGAGCGCTTCCGCGCGGTCATCGCGCCCGTGCTGCCCTGGGTGGATATCTTTTTTGCCAACGATTTTGAAGCGGAGAAGATCACGGGGATTCCCTTGCGCTCGGGCAACTCGATTCAGCCGGCAGCAGTCCAGAAGGCCGCCAGACGACTATTGGAGGCAGGGGTGCAGTCTTGGGTGGTGATCCACTGTCCCGAGGCGGTGTACGCCTGCGACACCCAAGGCCACGGTCTCTGGCAGCCCAGCCTGCGCGTTCCGCCGGCGGAGATTGCCGGGGCCGCCGGGGCGGGCGACGCTTTGGTGGCCGGCGTGTTGTTTGGCGTGCACGAACGCTGGCCGATGAACGAGTGTTTGCGGCTGGGTGTGGCGGCCGCTGCGGCCTCGCTTTCCCATCCGACCTGCTCGGCTGGCGTCCTGCCGGCGGAGGCGTGCCTCGCGCTCGCCCAGCGCCTTGGTTACCGTTCATTCGATCGTTGAACGATTTCGCGGCCCGACGATGCGAATCGTTCGAGCAGGTTCTCGTCAAAGCAACGCCGGCAGCGCGTTGAACGCGGCCGTGAACCTGGCTGGGGGAATCGCCTTGTTCCGCAGGAAATCCCCGAAGTAATCCCAGGAGGCTGCCTCGCCGAGCAGCCGGTCGGGCGTGAGGACGCGGCTGAACACCTTGTTCTTGGCGTGATCGGAGCCGAACAAGCGCAAGGAAACCACGTTGTGGATATTAACGTCGGGATAGAAATTGAACTTGATCGTCTGGTGATCGTAGGCGGTGCCATGAAAGGCCATGAGCGCCTGGACCGCGGCGCGAAGCATGAAACCGTAAAGGCGGCTGTTTTCCACCGGCTCGTCCAATCGGCACCAGACATGATATCCACGGCCGCTGGCCACGATCAACGGCTCACACCCCAGGCCCTGGAGGCAGTTTCTCAGGGTGTGGAGGGCCAGATTCATCTCCGGGAGCACCACGGTGTTGTTGGCCTTGTGGTTATTATCCAGATTGAAGCAAAACACATCGTTGGCGCTGGCGTCAAAATACCGGCAAACGTTGCACTCCTTCGTGATGTGCAACTGGAGCAATTCATCCATCCGACGCTCAGAGATATTGACCAACTTGTATTTGTGAAGGAGGCGAACGGCGGTGAGCTCTCCGTATTCCAGGCTGGCTCCGTCCGACAACAGCCGGTCCAGAAACGGGAAACCGAATTGCTCGGTTTCAACCTTGGCCGTGCCGTGAGTGAACCCGCGAGAGAATTCCTTGAGCAGGCTTACTCTTGGATCCATCGCTCCACCTCCGTAAAAGTTTGGAAACCCCGGGCGGCGTGCTCCGGCAGCGACTGGTGCTTCGGCATGATCGGATAGTAGACATTGACGCCGTAGCGCCCACCGTGAGCGAGATTGAAGACATCGTCGTCCACCAGGTGCCGGATGCCCCAGGCTTTGCAGAAGACAATCTTGTTCAACGCCATGAACAGGTAGTCAAAGGGGATGGCGTTTTCTTTCAGCCATGCTCGCGTGCCGTCGTTGGCTCTCCGCAGATCCCGCTGGGTACAGATGACGATTCGCCAGTGATTCCGCTGGAGCCGTTGCATGAATTCGACGCCGTCGGCGCGGGCGCGGGCCATCCGATAGCAGTGCGCGTGAATCTTGTATCGGCAAAAAGAATACTCCGTGCTCAGCAGATCACCGGCCTCGGGCGCGTCGTTCTGGATTCTTTCCAGATAGCGGTGGAACGTGGCCTCGGGCAGGGCCTCGGCCCGGTCGTAGGGGAACTGCCCATGGCGCAAGGTTTCGGTGAAATTATTGAGCGTATCATCCAGATCGACGGCAATGGTCCGGGGGGCCGCGACCCCCACGGTGGGGGCAATCGATCCGGCGGGATTCGCAGGTTCTTTCATGGAGGCGGCCCGGTTCTTACCGCGCGGCTGACCGCATGGCAAGGCAGTCGGGGCTACTCGGGGCTTGACGGGCCCGGGCGGTCCGTAATTCCAGAAGCGATGGAATCTGTTCCACCCGACGCCCGCGTCCGGACCTTCCTCGCGGACTGTCCCGATTTCGGCCGCTTCTGGTTCGCCCGCGTTGCCTCGGCCCTGGCCGTTCAGATGCAGGCGGTGGCGGTGGGCTGGCAGGTTTACGCGCTGACGGGCAGCGCGTTCGCCCTCGGCATGGTGGGATTGGCTCAGTTCCTGCCCATGGCGCTGCTGACGCTTCCGGCCGGCCACGCGGCCGACCGCTACGACCGCCGGACGATTTGCGTGATCGCCTTGACCGTTCAGTTCGCGGCGGGGGGCGTTCTCGCCGTCGGATGCTGGGGCCACTGGATTGGCGTGCCGGGCATTTTTGGCGCGGTGGCGCTGATTGCGGCGGCCCGGGCATTTGAGCGGCCGGCCAACCAGTCCCTCCTGCCCGCCTTGGTCCCGCGGCCTCTGGTTCCCAAGGCAGTGGCGTGGGCGACGGGCGGCTTTCAGAGCGCCTCGGTTGTTGGTCCCGCCCTGGGCGGCGTCCTGTATGGGTTCGGGCCCGCCGTGCCCTACGCAACGGCGGCGGTCCTCGCCTTGGCGGCGCTGGCACTAATGGCCACCCTTCGGGTAACCCCGGGCGCCGTGCCGCGCGAGCCGGCGACTTTTCGCTCGATCTTTGCCGGCCTCGATTTCATCCGCCGGCAGCCGGTTATTCTCGGGAGCATATCCCTCGACCTCTTTGCCGTTCTGCTCGGCGGAGCCACGGCATTGCTGCCGGCATTCGCCCACGACATCCTGGGCGTCGGCGCCTGGGGCCTCGGTGCGCTGCGGGCGGCGCCTGCGGTTGGCTCCGTGCTCATGTCGGCCTACCTGGCGCGTCGGCCGTTGGAACGGCAAGTCGGGCGCAAGATGTTCGGGGCCGTCCTGGTCTTCGGAATGGCCACGATTCTTTTTGGATTCTCCCGGTCGTTCGTGCTTTCGCTCGCCGCCCTGACGATGCTCGGCGCCGCCGATATCATCAGCGTAGTGGTGCGCAGTTCGCTCGTGCAATTGGCGACTCCCGATGCCATGCGCGGCCGCGTCAACGCGGTGAACGGTCTCTTTATCGGCACCTCCAACCAGTTTGGGGAATTCGAGTCCGGGGTCACGGCCGCGCTGTTCGGCACGGTGGCCGCCACGGTGCTGGGCGGATTAGGCACGGTGGTCGTCGCCTTCCTCTGGATGCGTCTGTTTCCCGACCTTGGTCGCTTCGACCGCATCGATTCCCATTTGCCCGCGAACCAGGATCCGCCGCCGACTGCGGAGGACGGATAGCCTGCTCGCCGGCCGACTCGTTCCAGGCGCCGGCGGGAAAAAGAGCCATCGCCGCGTGGTGCTCTCCACTTGCCTTTGCGGGGGCGGGGTGGTGCTCTTGACCCAAGAGAAACGGCATTGGAACGAGCTTATGAGACCACACAGCCTTCTGACCTTCTTGCTCAGCTTTCTTTTCCCGCTGCTGGCCCTTCCGGCGTTGGCCCAGGCCGACCGCTCGGAGAAACAGATCATCTCCCTGGATCAGGGCTGGGAATTTCACCAGCGTGGCGCCCCGCCTGAATCGCCCATGGCGGCGTGGCGTCAGGCGCAGGTGCCCGGCGACGTGCATCTCGATCTCCTGCATTACCAGCTGATTCCCGATCCGTTCTTCCGGGACAATGAAGCCACGCTTCAATGGATCAGCCAAGCGGACTGGGAATACCGTACGACGTTCCCGGCGACGCCAGCGTTGATGCAACGCCGGCAGATCGAACTGGTGTTTGAGGGGCTGGACGCTTTCTGCGAAGTCTACCTGAACGATCAACGGGTCCTCGCCGCGGACAACATGTTTCGCGTCTGGCGCGTGGCGGCCAAGCCGTTTCTGAAAACCGGCGATAACCGGCTCCGGATTGTCTTTCCCGCGCCGGATCCAGCCGCGGAGAAAATCGCGGCGACCGATCCTTGGCACGCGAAGACAGGCGTGGCGGCCAAGACCTACGTCCGCAAGGCCGCCTACGAATACGGTTGGGACTGGGGACCGACCTTTGTCACCAGCGGCGTCTGGCGGCCGGTCAGGATCGAGGCTTGGGACCAGGCGCGCATCTCGGATCTGCATATCCGCCAGCGCGACGTGACGGCGGACGTCGCCCACCTCACAGCAGAGGTAGAGGTAACCGCGATGGCCAAGGCAGTCGCGGAAGTGAACGTGCAGTTTCAGGAATCCGGTCGCCCGGCGCAGGTGAGGCGCGAGGTCGAGCTCCATGCCGGAGTGAATCACGTGGATATCCCGATCGAGATCCGGCAGCCGCAGCTTTGGTATCCGACGGGCTACGGCGAACAGCCGCTGTACGCGTTCGAAGCACAAGCAAAGATCGGTGCGGAGACGGTGGATGCCCGCAAAGTCCGCACGGGCCTCCGCACGGTGGAATTGCGCCGGGAGGTGGATCAGTGGGGGCGATCATTCGAATTCGTGGTCAACGGAATCCCGATCTTCGCGAAGGGGGCCGATGTGATTCCCTTCGATAGTTTCCCCAATCGTGTGGTTACGGCAGACTACCGTCGGATTCTCGAGTCTGCCAAGGCGGCCAACATGAATACCATCCGCCACTGGGGCGGCGGCTATTACGAGACGGACGAGTTCTACGGTCTGTGTGACGAGCTCGGCCTGATGGTCTGGCAGGACTTCATGTTCGGCAACGAAATGCAGCCGGGCACCTATCCCTTCAAGTTGAGCGTGGCGCAGGAGGCGGCGGACCAGATCCGGCGCCTGCGCAACCACCCGAGCATTGTGCTGTGGTCCGGCAACAATGAGACCGAGGCGGCGTTCGGCTGGCCGGGCCGGGTGAACGTCGACCCCGCGACATTCCTTCAGATGTGGAAGGACTACCTCACGATCTCCAGCGGAATCCTCGCCCAGGCGGTGAAGGGATTGGATCCCGAGACCCCGTATTGGCCGAGTTCGCCCAGCGCTGATTACGAGGCGACTTCTGCCGCGTACGAATCCGGGGATCAGCACGATTGGAGCATCTGGCACGGCAAGGAGCCCTTTGCCGCGTACGAGAATAAGCACTTCCGTTTCGTGTCAGAGTACGGATTCCAATCTTTCCCGGAAATGCGAACGGTCGAGTCTTACACCACGGCCGATGATCGCACCGGGATCTTCACGCCGGTGATGCTCGCGCATCAGAAGAGCCCGATTGGCAACGGTCTCATCCACGATTACCTGTTGCGGGACTATCCCGAGCCGAAGGATTTTGCCGCGCTGCTCTATGTCAGCCAGGTGTTGCAGGCCGAGGGCGTGAAGCTCGGTGCCGAGCATCTGCGGTGCGAGCGCCCCCGCTGCATGGGGTCGATTTTTTGGCAGCTCAATGATTGCTGGCCGGTGGCGTCGTGGGCGAGCATCGACTACTACGGCCGGTGGAAGGCCCTGCAGTATTACGCCCGGCGCTTCTACGCTCCGCTGCTCGTCTCACCCCATTTGGAGGACGGCCAGCTGGCGGTATACGTGGTGTCTGACCGGACGCAGCCGGGCGCCGCCAGCCTGCGGGTGCGCCTGATGACTTTCGACGGCATGGCATTGCACGACCAGACCGTCCCGGCGCAAATTCCAGCCCTGTCGAGCCAGATTTATCTGAAAACCCAACCCCAGCAATGGCTGCCAGCCGGGACGAACCCCGCAAATGTCTTCATCGCCGCCGATCTGACCGTGGATGGCCGGTCGGTTTCCCGCAACCTGATCTATCTGCAGCCGACCAAGCAGGTGCGTCTGCCGGTTGCGACGGTCACCGCCGAAGTCCGGGCCGACGGAGACGCGTATCGCGTGCGCCTCGCGTCCAAGGTGCTCGCCCGCAGCGTTTATCTTTCCTTCGGGGCGCTGGACGTGGAGCTCTCCGACAACTACTTCGACCTGTTGCCCGGAGAAGCCGTCGACCTTCGGATCAAGAGCTCGGCGAGTCTGGACAACCTTCGGAAGAACCTCACGATTCGCTCGCTCGTGGATGCCTTCCCGCCGAATTCATAGAGCACCCGGCTGGGATCGCTGGTGCATTCAATCCGAAGCCTTGGTTAAGAGTTCCTCGATGAAACCTGCTTTATTGCTGTCGGCTCTGTTCCTGGTTGTGGCCCGGGCTGCCCCGCTGCCGGTGGATGAAGCCCTGCCGCTCGTCGGCGCGGCCGGCCACGGTCACACGTACCCCGGGGCCACAGTGCCTTTCGGGTTTGTCCAACTCAGTCCCGACACCCGCACCGAAGGCTGGGACGCCTGCTCGGGTTACCACTATTCCGACTCCACCATCATGGGCTTCAGCCACACCCATCTCTCGGGAACCGGCGCCGCAGATTTGGGACAGGTCTTGATCATGCCGTTCACTGGTGGGCTTGATGAAGGCGCGGGCTACAAACCCCTGGCGGCGGAACGATTCCAGTCCCGCTTTTCGCACGACGACGAGAAGGCCCAACCGGGCTATTACCGGGTTTCGCTGACGAGCTATAGCATCACAGCGGAACTGACCGCCACCGCCCACGCCGGGATGCACCGCTATGCTTTCCCGGCTTCGGAACAGGGCCATCTCCTGGTTGATCTGGTGCACGGCATCAACAACCCGCCGACCGGAGCGGATCTGAAGATCGAAAACGACCACCTCGTCACCGGGTATCGCTCGAGCGATGGTTGGGCGAGGAACAAGACGGTCTACTTCGTCATCGAGTGTTCCCGCGCCTTCGAGAGTTTCGGCCTCGAGGTGGATGACAAGCCGCTGGAGCCGGGCCTAACCGAAGCGAAGGGGAAGAATGTTCGCTGCCATTTGGATTACCGGACTTCTGCGGGACAAGCGATCGTGCTTCGCGTCGGCCTTTCGCCCACCAGCCTGGAGGAAGCAAGGGAGAATCTGCAGACGGAAATCCCGACCTGGGACTTTGACGCGATCCGGGAATCAGCCAGAGCGGCCTGGAACGAGAATCTGGCGCGCATCCGGGTCGATTCGTCCAATCCCAACATCCGGCAGACCTTCTATTCGGCGCTCTATCACACGATGACCGCGCCGACGCTTTACGACAACGCCGACGGTTCCTACCGCGGCACCGACAACGTCGTCCGTTCCAGCGGTTTTCACCACTATTCTACGTTCTCGCTGTGGGACACGTTCCGCGCCGAACATCCTCTGCTGACCCTCACCGAACCGGAACGGGTCAATGATTTTGTCCGGAGCCTGCTCGCTTTTTACCAGGAATCGCCCGACCACGTGCTGCCACTCTGGCCGCTCACGAGCTGCGACACCGAGTGCATGATCGGCTATCATGCGGTTCCGGTCATTTACGATGCCTACCGCAAGGGGTTTCGCGGCTTTGACGCCGAACTGGCCTACCGGGCGATGTGCGACACGGCCAGGAGCGGCCGCAACTGGCAGGACGAGTATCAAAAACTGGGTTACGTTTCGGCCGAAACCGGCAAGGGCAAGCAGGCCGCCTCGCGCACGCTCGAATTCGCGTTTGACGACTGGTGCATTGCGCAAATGGCCCGCGCGCTCGGCAAGACGGGGGACTTCGAGTCGTTCATCAAACGATCTCAGAGCTACGCCGCCACGTTCGATCCCGCAACCGGGTTTTTCCGCGGCCGAACCGCCCGCGGGTCTTTCCGCGAGCCGTTTGATCCGCGAGCGGTTTCGTTCGACGATTTTACCGAGGCCAACGCCTGGCAATACGCGTTCTCCGTCCCCCACGATGTCCCGGGGATGATCAAGCTTTACGGCGGGGACCAGTCTTTCATTCGGAAGCTCGACCAGCTTTTTGAGTCCGATTCCGACATCGGCAACTATTTGATCGATGTG
>Ga0182011_10002539_pt1 | contig 15326 bp, 8 predicted proteins | sample 711E1DmetaG_FD_120481 | JGI IMG/M metagenome (GOLD analysis project Ga0182011, IMG submission 120481) | Permafrost microbial communities from Stordalen Mire, Sweden - 711E1D metaG | ecosystem: Environmental > Terrestrial > Soil > Wetlands > Permafrost | place: Sweden: Stordalen | collected... | reverse complement strand
TGTCTGTCACCGTATTTATGGGTATTATTATATTGTAGAGGGTGTTGGGCATCCAGTTGTAGGTCATGATTAAGGTTAAGGTGTTCCCGTTAATGGATTTAGTTATTAGTTTCTGAACATGCTGCGCTGTGTTCAAGACATAAATACCATCATAATCACTACCCGCCATAATCGGACTGCTGAATGTAATATTCACATCTCTAGCGTTTCCCTGCACATTAATTGCATCCTTTGCTGGACTTACATTGGTTACAATTAGTGATGTGGTGAAGCTGCTTTTAAAGGTGTTTGCTAGAGTGTTGCCATATTGGTCGATTACTGCATATGGAGGTAAGTAAATAGTATAGGTGGTGGTGGGTGTCCAGTTGTTGATTGCAGTTAAAGTCAAAGTGTTTCCGTTTATATTTTTGTTTAAGCCAATTTGAGTATTATTCGCTGTGTTCAGAATATAGATACTGTTATAAGCACTACCTGCTGTTATTGGGCTGCTGAATGTAATATTCACATCTCTGGCGGTTAAGGGTACAGTTGTTTCTCCATTAGTTGGAATAATACTGTTTACTGTTATTTGATTAAGATATGTATAAACTGTTTGATTGTCGACTGTTGCTGAGACATCAGCTGCATTAGGTTTTGCACCAATATTTAAGGTGGACTTTGCTATTCCATTGGACATAAAAGAATCATTAATGGTTCCTAATGTGGTTTTAAAATTCGCCAAGCCTGTGTAAGGCACTACAAAATCTGCCGGGTCATGATAAATACCATTATTATCATATAATAAGTCAGCAGATACCGTAGAAGTTCCACCTGCAGGAATAGTTTGAGGTGATGCATTGATGCTGAGCACTATCCATGAACTAGTAGGGCTGTTTATTCTACCCGCAGTAACAGGGTTAGTTCCTACAAAGTTCGTGCCCCACCAATTATAATCAGCATTTAATGTTCCATTAAAATTGTAGATGTCATAGTTAGTATTATTGATTATTCTATTAAAATTCACATTAGCACTACCATTGTTGTAGATTGCTCCTCCAAAATTTGCAGTGTTAACTGTGAATTTGTCATTTGTAACGTTTAAGTTCCCGAAAAGAGCATTTTCTATTGCTCCGCCTTTATCTATTGCAGTATTATTCTGGAAAGTAGTGTTTGTTAAAGTTAAATTACTTCTGGTCCAGATTGCACCGCCATTATTTGCTAAGTTACCCGTGAAGATGCTGTTAGAAACACTACTAAAACCATCCTCATAATAAATAGCTCCACCACCATCACCGTTAGGTACACTATTATTTTGGCTATTATTTTGGAAGGAACAACCGATCACATTAAAATTCCCATCGGTGGCGATGGCACCACCATAACTAACATAACTATAGATGCCTGTTACTGAGTTATTTGTGAAAGTACTATTATTACATTCAGCAGTTAATCCATCATCATAATTTAAATTGTATATAGCACCAGCAGCCCGTGCGGTGTTGTCGTTGAAGATAATACTCGTCAAATTCATTCTACCAAAGTAGTTGTGGATGGCACCACCAAGTCCAGGAACTGTGTTATTGGTGAAGTTGCTGCTGGCTATGGTAAGGTTTCCTGTGTTATATATAGCTCCGCCCATACCAATCCAATTAGTTTCGTTTACGTGCGATTTGGCTTGGTTGTTTGAGAATGTACTGTTGGTTATAATGAGGTTTCCTGTGTTGTATATGGCTCCGCCATTACCACCGGGACTGATATTGGGGTCTCCAGCTGTGTTATTTAATAACGTACAGTTATTCAAGGTTAATCCACCTTGGTTAATAATGGCACCTCCGTTGTTCACGATTAACCATTGCATGACGACCACGTTACCTGTACTGTTCCCGTTTTTGAGTGTTAGGTTTGTTATGTTAACATTAACTCCAGATGGAATAGTGAATATTTGGCTGTTTCCTTGGGCGTCGATAATGGTGTTTGACTGGTTTTCGCCATTGATGATCATGTTTTTGTTGATGGTGATGTTAGTGTTACCAGTTCCAGTGTAGGTGCCTGATGCGATGTTAACGGTTCCGTTATCGGCTACGGTTGCGGTGGCGTTTTTTATGGTTTGTTTGGCGGTGTTCCAATCGTAACCAGTATTATTATCATTCCCTGATGAGCCGTTAACGTAAATAACACTACTGTTATCGGCTGCGGCGTGGCCTGTACCGTTAGAAAATATCATCACCAGACTAACCATGATTAATGAAATCATTAACACCCTGCTTCCAGATACAGATGTGGTTGTTGAATCTAAACCTCCCTTTAACTCACTAAAAAACATTTAAAATAAAACCCCCCTCTTTTTTTAAGGATTTAAATATTAAATTTTTTAAATTAGTTAGTAAATAATAAACATAAAAAAAATTGGTTAAATATTTAGTAATTAGTTATTATTAAATTTTACTAAAATATTTTTTTTTATTTAATAAAGTAGATATTCAAGATAAAAAAAAAGGAAATTAACGCTTTTTTTTCAAAAAATCCTTCCCTGAAAATCCTTATTTTTACAAATTAAAATGAAAACTAAAAAAATAGAATAATTGCCTTGACTAAAGAGCCATTCGGATCCAAACATTCCACTCCTATCTTTTTTTTGCTTGCCCATTTTTTAAGATCCAGAATAAATTCGGATATTTAAAAAAAAAGTAAGGTAAAAAAAATATTTCAAAAAAAAACTTTTTTTTAAGTTGTACTTATGGTGAAACTACTAGTGTATTCAACGCTGAGTCCATTACCTAAACTGTCTTTAATTGCATTCGCTGGTATGGTTATAGTGTACTGGTATCCGGTGAGGTAATTATAAACCGGAGTCAAAGTCAAAACACTACCACTAATACTCTCATTCATCGTTTTCACCGCACCACCACTGTTTTTAACCGTTATACTATTGTATGCGCTGCCCGGTGTGATGGGTTCGCTGAAAGTTATGGTGATAACTTTAGTGTTGGATATATTAGTTACGCCGTTTGCTGGGTCGGTACTGTTTACACTGGGTATTATAGTAGCGATAGTAAAATTACTGGTGAAGTCTGCGGCGAGTCCATTACCTGTAGTGTCTTTTATCGCATTCGCCGGAATGTAAATAGTGTATTTGTATCCGGTGAGGTAATTATAAACCGGCGTCAAAGTCAAAACACTACCACTAATACTGGCAATCATCTGCTTTAATGCGCCTGCGCTGTTTTTAACCGTTATACTGTTATAGACGCTGCCTGCTGTTACCGGTTCGTTGAAGGTTATTTTAATCACCTTATTATTAGGCACATTCACCATATAATTCGCTGGATCCGTGGTGATCACTGCCAACGGAATATTGGTGATAGTGTAAGTTTGAATGTAAATGGGGTTACAGTTACCCGTTGGGTCAACAGCGGAATATTTGAGTGTAGTTATTTGATTGATATTGATTAGAGTGCTATTATTATAAACAAGTCTGGCGCTGCTTACTAATTGTGGGTTAGATCCATTCAAAGTATAATAAGTAGTCGCTGTACTATCCGGATCAGTTGTATTTAAAGTAACGGTCATATTGGTGTTATATAAACCTCCCGCCGGATTAACTGTGATGGTTGGTGGGGTTTTATCTAAGATTGCATGTAAATAATTATCATTGCTTCCTATGTATATTGTTCCGTCAGATCCGATAGCTGGAGATGAAAATATAGGATAATTGGTTTTATATTCCCATTTTAGTGTATTATTTGGGTTTATTACATACACTTTATCATCTCCACCGTCACCGAGATATATAGTTCCATCTGATCCTATTGCAGGTGATGAATAATATATACTACTACCCATATCATACTCCCATCTTGTTTTACCGTCAGGGTTTATTGTCATCAAATAACCTAACATTGTTCCGTAATAGATGACTCCGTTCGATGCAATAGCTGGAGATGATAATGATTGAGATCCAATGGGAATATTCCATTTTTTGCTACCATCAGGGTTTATCGCGTACAGCCAATTATCATCACTTCCAATGTAGATTGTACCATCACCGCTTAATAGCTGGAGATGTATATATACTGTTTCCGGTGGGGAATTTCCATTTCAGTGTGCCATTAGGATTTATCGCATATAAATTACTATCCTCACTTCCAATGTAGATGGTACCTATTGTCAATTGAAGGAGATGATTTATCAACATTTAAACCGTTACAAATCCAGTTCAATTTACCATTACTAGGATTTAAAGAATATAAATTACCGTTTGCCACATATATACTCCCATCACTATCTATAGCTGGTGTTGAGGATATAGCATGATAAATAGAGTATTTCCATATCAATGTCCCATTAGTATTAACAGCATATACATCACCACCAGTGCTTCCAAAATAGATGCTTCCATCAGATCCGATAACTGGAGACGAAACCACCGTTCTTCCAGCTGAGAAAATCCATCTAGTGGTGTTGGTTGCGGATCCATTAAATGGTGATTGACCAGTGTTATTGATTATCATGTTGGAATTTAGGTTGCGAAGAGTTCGCAAGGCCGGCGGCTGATACAGTTCCAGATACTAGAAAACTTCCTAAAAAAATAATTCCTTAAAAAAATAATAAGTTTACAAAAAAATTTTTTATTCTTAAATAAATTGCTTTTATTGAATTTCCTCACCTCCCAGCAAGGATAAATTTTCTTTATTAGTGATTAACCGTTATTATGATCATTTTATTAATAGTTTATAATGGATGTGTGCGCTGGATATAAAATTCCTTTTAAATTATTTAAAAACAATTCTTACCCCCTTAAAGTTTAGTTAGTTATTAATTTATATCAAAAATTGATTATTAATATAATTTTTGTTTTTATAAATTATTTCAAAAAAAAATTTATTTTAAAAACAATAAGACATGATATACAGTTACTGTATACATGGATTGAAGGAACTGTAAATTATTATACACTACAATTAAATATTGGAATTACTTCTATGAATAAAAATTGATCAACCTATTGAGAGTTTATTAAAGCAAGAAATGTGGGAATATGGAAAAATAAGAATTAAAAGCCTTATTAAGATTAAAATTGAGAATAAAAGTCTTTATCGCCTATATAACTATATTGCGGATATCCGGGTCCATTCCATAGATTTTTTTTATAGCTATTATCATTTTTTTTAAGATACGAAATTTTGATATAATTACCGGAACTCATGAATTTATTTTTTGGATACTTTAAATAATAATCTCACATCATAAACTAATAACACTTTAAGCATGTATAATACCTAATAATCCTTATATTATATGATACTAATAATATGCTTTATACGTATTTAGCATTGATTTAATAATGGTATTTCAGTTTTCATAAAAAATGGTTTATTTCCCGGTAGGTCACTATGAAGTTAGATATAAAAAAATTAAATCCAATGAAGTGGGATAAAAAAATATTAATAATAATACCTGCAATTGTGGCATTATTACTTGCTTTGATTCCCACCATTCGATATCAATACCCTTTAAGTTGGGATATAGTCTACCATATTGCATACGCTAAAGTATATGCTATGAATGGCTTTGTATTCTCAGATCCATCCATAAATGGTGGTCAGAAAATTGGATATCCTCCCTTATTCCATTACATGTTACTATTAATTGCCGATATAACTAATGGCGATTACTTCCAGATAGCTAAGTACTTGCAACCCTTAATGGCACTGGGAATTGTTTTATCTGTTAGTTATGTAGCAAAAAAATTTTACGGAACTTTGGCTGGAGTAACAGCCGGTTTCATGATAATCTCCAGCAACCTTTTTAATCGGGCAATTTTAACCATCCCCGAAAACTTAGCATTAATCTTAATGACTCTTTCCCTTTACTTTTACTACCTCTCCTTTAAGAACCAGGATTATAAACCCGCCATTTTAGGTGGGTTTTTGTTATTGCTTGTTGCATTTACTCATGAGGCGGCAAGCTTTCTTTTACTGGTCACTGCTACTGTAATTACCTTTATTTTACTCATATTTAGGCCGAAGTTGAATATTCTGGTTAATTATGGGGCATTTTTATCAATAGGAATTATTTCACTGATTTTTTTGGGAGTTTCCATTTTTGTCTTTCGACCAGAATTAATAACCAGTATTTTACATAGTGGATTTACTCAAACCACAGGGCTTCTGGTAACTTTATCTCCAAATGAAAATCGTCCTTTGAATATTTTGGCTTATCCTTACTATTTGGGGATAATATTGTCAATATTCTCTTTAGTGGGGTTGATCTGGGCATTAAAAGTAAGAAGGATGAAAGATGTTTATGTAATCTTATGGTTTTTGGTTCTGGTTATAACGAGTTTTGCTTATATTATAGGGATTAATGTAATATCATATAGGTTATTAATATACATAGCCATTCCATTGGCCATATTAGCGGGATTAGGTGTTTCTAAGACTTATAATCTTATAAAAAATCGTCAGCAGGATTTTAGATGGAACTTTAGTTTAATTTTTATTATTGTTCTATTCAGCTTAAGCACTGCATTGGGTTATATTACAGTTACCAGTCCACATATTGCTATCTTTGGGGATGAAACTAAATATGGTACTTTTACGATTTCACCTCCTACACCTGCAGGTCAGGAAGTAATAGACTGGTTCCAGCAGAATGGGGATAAAAGTAAGGTGTTAGTTTCTTCAAACGAGTTTTTTGCCATGTATATACTGGCTATAACAGGGCAACCCATTAGTTACCAGGAAAGTGCCTTAGTTGGTGAATCTAGCATTAAATCTATGAAAAATGCGAATATAGGTTATTTATTATACGATAAAAATTTAACGTTCTCTGGCGAGGGTGATAAAGAGGCTAATGGTCAATATGCTAACTTCTCTTATGATTTAGGACTTCTGTTCTTTAATCAAGATCCTCACAATCTGATACCCAGCTATGCACATATAGTTTATGAAAACGATCAATATATCATCTGTGAGGTTAAATATGATTAAATACCATATATGGTAAAGGATGGAAGTTCAATCATACTTTAATTTATTATTTATAGTTTATAATGTAGCTTATGATTCACTTAAAGGGTCTTCTTTAATAAAGGAGATTTTTATTATATAATATCCTTAAAAAAAGGAAATTAGAACGAAAAGATATATATGTGATATGAATTAAATCATCATTAAGATGACCTTCACTTTAACAACTACAACACTTACTATCTCCGTAATGTTGATAATTTTACTTGCTATAAAAGAAATCCTCCGTTGGGAATCCGACAGGAAATATGTTAAATCTTTCTTGAAAGGATTAAACGTCATCATAATACCATTTTCACTGGCATTCGCTGTCATATTCGCATACAATGCAGCAACAATACTATAAAAACTAATTTACAATAAATTTTATTTATGCTCTATATAATAATGATAATAACCTTACATTTGGAGTTTCTATTTTTGATAATAACTAATGGGTAAATGTTCCATCAGCTCGAATATTTGGTCATAATGATCATATATATAATAAATCAAGAGACCAAACACTTCAATTTTTATAGATGCTATATAACATCATGCAAAATTTAGAAGTTGAAAAGATTTTTTTTAAGTCTTTGTTTTATATTTTTTTAATGTTTTTTTAGTGTTTGTTTCGAAAATCATTTTAATAAATATTTTTGAAACGTTTTTAAATATAATTAAACCGAAAATTTTTAATATGGAGGAAGTATATTTTTCTTGTTTTATTTAATGAAATCTCCAGTTGATTTGGACCAAAGAGACTTTAAATGGAATTTGTTGCCGAATTATATTAAAATTTTCGATTCTAGACGTGAGCACCAAGAAATAACTAAACTAACATAAAACCTGTTAATAAGTCTGTATTGATGTTAAAACTAGTAATTTTAGCCATATTTTTTCTAAAGATATTTTATACGTTTTAAAGAACTAAATCGGATAGACAAGCTTAAAGAATTTATAAGCATAAACAACGTGCCCAATACGAAGGTGAAAAAGAGTATTTTAAGGTGTGAAGAGATAATTATTATGGAACGGATATTTACAGTTACCTAAACTATTTATAGGTATTTCCCGATATCAAATTGTTCCTTTAATTTTTCCTAAATCTAATTTCAAATTAAAACGAGCTTTAAACAGTTTTAAGTTACATCCTCAAGTTTCAGGAATTCGAAGCTGGAACTAAAAAATTAAAGATTTTTCGCCAAATTAAAGAAAGAACTCAAGACAAAAATGGAGAAATGGCCACGTTTCAAACATATAAGAAGCATAATCTAAGATATGTTCAAATTAATCAAAAAATCATTAGACTAAGAGAAAAATACATCGTTATACACAAAAATCAGTGCCCAAGCACATCTCCTTAAATCTACTTTTACTGGACATCATCATAAACTCGGCTACACCTCAAAAACTGCCACACAAACCCTCGCTGAATAGTAAAAATGAGGGGGTTTAAACAAAATTATTATCACATGTAAGATTTTTTAGCTTGTCATGAATGTTATAATACTTATTTTATATACTAAATTATAATAATATCTTTATAAAATTAATATGGAGTAATCAAATTTTCAAATTTTTTTGGTTCCTCATACAATATTGTTTGTGAAGAACAATATTGGGTTCATTGTACCAAAAAAGATGAATAAAGTTTTTATATTGTACTAACTATATTGATTATGGAAGAGAGTGCAAAATTATGGCTCTTAGAAATCCTTTAAGTATGATGATATCACATAATGAGTATTACCAAATATCAGAAGTGATCCCATGAGTAATTTAAGTGAAAACGAGCTAATAAAATTTACCCTTGTGGCGCTTAAAGTGACTAAAATGACTTAACCAGCTTATTCCTATGAATTTCCGAAGCGGATCTACACGCAACATCAACTTATGACTTTATTATGCTTAATGAAGCATTAAGACTTAAATATCGTGAAATTATAGCCGTTGTGGAATTAATGCCTATATTACTTAAAAAAAATTGAACTGAAAAGTGTTCCGAACTTTACAACGTTGCAAAAATTTTTTAAACGTTTCGGTTCCCACTTTTTCGTTGAAATACTCCAGTTTATCGCAGCATTATTCGATATTAAAAATCCAAGGATTGCGATTCATGGAACTGGTCACTCTTCAGACCAAGTAGTCTGTATTACGCACGTAAAATCAAAAAACAACATAAAAAAATGAAGGAATAGCTACACCAAAAACCAAATAACAATAGACACAGGAACATTAGTTATTCTAGCCCACAAAGTGGTTCGCGGACTCAGACTTGATTCCAAGGACGCACTACCCCATATAAGAAAACTCAAGAAATATGAATCTTCAGGTTTTAGTTTAAACAAAGCATTCGTCAAAGAAGAAATACACATGGTCATCTATGAAGAACTGAGAGCAACCATCATGATACCGCCTAAGAAAGGAGTAAAAACAGGTAAATACCGGTTGAGAATGCAATCTCTAATCAGTAAACCTAAATATCATCTCAAGTCTGGTAGAAAGTGCAATATCAGTCAGGATAAAAGTTTTCGGCGATAAAAACCAAAGCGGAAGCGACAGACTAAGAAACAAAGAAACCAAACTAAAAAAACGAATTCTTACGACATATACCTCTACGCAAAACACTTAACTATCAAAATCTAAAAATGATTTCTACAGAACCAAAATTATTGTATAATGTAATAAAAAATTAAAAAGACTGATATTTTATGAAGGATGTATCTTTTATAATTCCAGCATATGATGAAGAAAAATCCATTGGCCAGCTGCTTAAAACAATAAAAACGATGTATCCAGATTCTAAAATATCAGTGATAGACAATAATTCCAATGATAAAACTGCAGAAATAGCCTCAAACTTAGGTGTAGAAGTTATTTTTGAAAAAAAACAAGGTAAAGCTCATGCTATGCGTACCGGTTTCAAGCATTCCAATTCTAAATATGTAGTGATGCTTGATGCAGATAATACTTACGATCCCGTAGACGCTCAAAGACTAGTAGAACCTCTGAAAAATGGTGAAGTAGATTTAGTTTTAGGTTCCCGACTGAAGGGTAATAAAGAAAAAGGCGCAATCTCAAGAAGAAATACTATGGGGAACCATATTCTTAGTTTAATTGCAAGCTTATTTTATCATCCAGTTTCAGATGTTTGCACAGGATACTGGGCATTCAACGATAAAATAATAATTTATCTCCGTGAAGTAGGATTGAGTTGCTCTGGTTTTGAAATGGAAGCAGAAATGTTCGCTAAAATATCAAAAGGCAAATTTAGAATATCTGAAATCCCAATAACTTACAAAACACGCGCTGATAAACCGAAACTAAAATCATTTTCAGATGGATTTAAAATTTTTAGAACACTATTAAAACATAAGATAACTCAGTAAAAAAAGATTCGAAACATTTTATAACCTGTTTTTATATAAACTCCATAAATTTCTAAATTTATCAGAGTCTTATTCGGTGCAACAAATGAAAATAGCCATACTAGGATCCAGGGGTATACCTGCTAAATATGGGGGATTTGAAACAATTGCAGAGGAATTATCAAAAATATTAGTAAATAAAGGACATAAAGTAACTGTAAGTTGTGAATATAAACCCAAAAAATCTCGTATTACAACGTATGAAGGTGTAAATCTAGAATATTTTAACTTAAAACCTCCCGGAAATTATTTTTTAAGGAAAATATATGAAAATATATATGATATATATTTCCTTATAAAGTTAGCCAGGAGAAATGATTTAATTTATTTTTTAGGAGCTGAAGTAGCTGAATTCTTCTTTGTACCAAAGTTATTTAATAGAAACATAAAAATCGCCGCAAACACTGATGGTGCGATGTGGTTAAGAAATAAATTCAGTAGATTAGAAAGATTTATTCTAAAATTAAATTATAATTTCTTAGCCATGATATTCTCTGATATAATAATAGTTGATGCAGAAGGAATGAAAAAATTTGTTAATGATAAATATCATTATAAGACTTTTTTTATACCTTACGGTGCTAATTTGATTGATGAAGCTCCTTGGGATGAAGATAAACTTGAAACACTAAATATATATAATAAATTAAAACAATACATAACAATGAACAGATACTGGTTAGTAGTTTCTAGATTAGAACCAGGAAATAATATTGAAGTGATAATAAAAGCATTTTTAGAAGCTAAAACTAAATTCCCATTAATTATAGTGGGAAATTTTGCTAATAACAAATTTAGAAAAGAAATAGAAAATTTAGTTGCAATGTCAAAAGACAGAATTTTCTTAACTGGCGGTATATATGAATCTGAAGTTCTAGAAATTCTTAGGCAAAACTGTTTCGCATACATTCATGGTCATTCCACTGGAGGAACAAATCCCTCTCTTTTAGAGATCATGATATCTAAAACTATTATTATAGCACATGATAACATGTTTAACAAAGAAGTTTGCCAAGATACTGCTCTTTATTTCAATTCCGTTAATGATCTTAAAAATAAGTTAGGAATGTTAGAATCTAATCCTTCGCCCTATGTTGATTTGAAAGAAAAAGCATATAATAGAGTAAGAGAGAATTACAATTGGGATAAGATTATAAATGAATATGAAAATGTATTTTTAAATGCTTTAAACCCTTGAAGAAGAGCAGGAGAATTTAAAATGGATGAACTGAATCTAGGTATTGTTGGGCTTGGTAAAATGGGAGCTCTTCATTACGGAAATTTAGAAATAATGGACAACGTAAATGTGGTTTGTGCGGCCGAAGCGAATAAACAGGTTTATAATTATACTGAAAAGATGTTAGAAATTCCAATTTATACTGATTATAAAAAGTTAGTTAGTCAAGATATTGATGCAGTAGTAGTTTGTGTACCTGATGAACTACATGCCATGATTGGGAATTATTTTGCTGAAAACAATTTAAATGTTTTCATGGAAAAACCTTTAGCTGATTCTGTGCAGAATGCAAAGGATATGGTTGATTATTCTGAAAAAAATGATATCATTACTCAAGTAGGATATTTTAATCGTTTTTCATCAACTTTTAAAAAAGGAAAAGAGATACTAAATGATAATATTTTAGGTGAATTATTTCATTCAAGAGGATTTTCATATGAAGGTTTAGTTTTTAAAAGTCATAAAGGTTGGAGATTTTCAAAAGACACTGATGTAGGCGGATCTCTTTTAGATATAGGATCTCACCTTATAGACTTATTGTTATGGTATTTTGGTGAGATGGAAACTATATTTGGCATAAAAAAGGATGCTTTTTCTAGTACAGATTATGGATCTTCTATTATTAAATATAAAAATGGATTAAATACTATTGTAGATTTTAGTTGGAGCTCACATTTACATAGACAAATGCACATTGAAATACAAGTTGAAGGCAGTAATGGTTTTATGAATGTTAATAACGATTATATTAAGCTTTTTTTAAATAATAGTGCCGGAAATTATGATGAAGGTTGGACTACTATTTATGGTGTCGAATTATATGAACCTACAGAATTTTTAATAGGTGTCGAAACTGCTTATTTTGAAGAAGATAAACATTTTATTGAATGTTGTAAAATGAATAAGAAAACGGATTTAAATTGGAAAGACGGTTTAGATACTCAAATAATATTAGAAGGCATTATAAAATCTAATGAGAATAATCAATTAGTTAAAGTAGGGGATATCCTTGAAAACAATAGATAAAGTTATTTTAGGTGCTAATCCATTTGAAGGAGTAAGTTATCTTTCACAAGAACAGCGTACGCAATACAGAGAGAAATTTAGTAAAACAGATAATATAATCGAAATAATTGACACGTCTATGGATTTTGGAGTTAAAACTATTAGTACCGGCAATAATAAGAATATTCTGGAAGCAATTCAAACTTTAGAAAAAGAAAAGGAGGATATTAAAGTTATACCTGTAATTCCAAGTGTTTATGAGTATGTTAAAAAATCCTCATTAGGTGGAATGAGTAGTTTATTAGATGGTATAACCAAATATAATAAATTAAAATTAGCTTTAAAGGCTCCTTCTCTTATTAAAAAAGGATTATCAAAGGATGTTTTCGGGCTTTTTTCAGATCTTATAGATATTGAATTAGAAGGCTTCAAAAATTTCGAAATGCCTGCAATAATTTTACATGGAGTAACAGTTGATATGGCAGTTTCATTAAACCAAATAGAATTACTATCTGTTTTCTGTGAGTTTATACGTGAAAAATATGATACTAAACCAGGGATAGCAACACATAACTTCGGAAAATTAATGCCAATAATAGAAGAACATGATCTTGACATAGATTTAATACTAGCTCCTGTAAACGAAAGAGGATTTATGATGAATCCATCAAGAGAAAAATGTTTAGAAATTATTAAAAATATGGATAAAACCCTCATAGCAAAGAAAATATTAGCTGGTGGCATTATAAATCCTGAAAATGCTTTTAAATACGTATTTGATAATTTAGGCATAAAAAATGCCATGGTTGGAATAGCAGGTTTAGATGAAGCATATCAAACACTGAGAATTGCAAAGAAATATTTATAAAATCCTGTGAATTCAAATTTTAATTAAACAAAATCCATCTCCTTTTGGAGCTAACGATGATGAAAAATATCATCCTAGTTCATAATATATGAATTTAATTAGGTAGTTGCTAGAGATGCAGCGATATATTTTGAAGATCTTAAAGATTTACTAGAGAAAATCGAATCATTTGAAGAAAATTTATTAGAATATAAAGACTTGAAAAAAATTCGTATGAAAAAATGCGAAATTAAATTACAACTGGAATAGTGAGCTAATACTTATTCTAAACCATTTTAGTGAATAATATGAAAATTTTAATGACTAACTATATGGAAACAAAGTACCCGGGTGGTATAAATAAACTTATCAAAGAGATAGCAGAGGCCTTATCTAAAAAGGGTCATGAGCTAATTGTTATACAACCAAATCCTTACAATTTACCTAATGAAGAAGTATATAAGAAATTTAGAATAATTAGGATCAACTCTTGGTTTAGAGATTTTTATGGACTTAATTTAAATGCTTACTTTTATATAAAAAATTTTTTAAAAGAATACAAAGTTGATCTAGTCCATATACATGGTTATCAAACCTTTTTTTCATTAATAATAATTAACACTATTAAAAAGTTTAACAAGGATATTCCCATAGTTTTTTCGCCACATATGGACATTTATAGGAGCACGTTTGCGGGTAAGTATTTCTGGAATATTTATAATTTTTTTGGTAAAAAAATTTTTTATAACGCGGATTTTATTATTTCAGATTCAAATTTTGAGGCTAGATATGTTATTAATAATTATGGCGAAAACGATAAAATGTCAATTATTCCTTTAGGAGTAAATGTGATTTCAAAGAAGAAATTAAAAAGAAATAAAAAATTGCATCTGCTTTATTCAGGTTATTTAGTAGAAAGAAAAGGTGTTAATTACATATTATATAGCTTAAACACTTTAATAAATGAATTAAATTTTAAAAATGTAAAACTCACTATAATTGGTGAAGGCCCTGAAAAATCTAAGCTTTTGAAACTATCCAAAAATTTAAAAGTAGATAATCATGTAATGTGGAAATCTTTTTTAACACGTGAAGAATTTATAAAAGAAATTATAAATTCTAATATTTTCTTACTTCTTTCAAATTCTGAAGCTTACGGTATAACAGTTGCAGAAGCATTAGCTCTTGGAACTCCATGTATAGTAACTAAAATAACAGCACTAAAAGAATTCTTGAACGAACCAGGATGTTTTGGCGTAGATTACCCTCCAGATCCAAAAGAAGTTGCCAATTTAATTATGAAGATGTATGGAAGCAATTTAGAAGTAGGTCCTTTCAGTCAGAAGATAAGAACTTGGGATAAAGTTGCTGAAGACTATGAAAAAGCTTATTATAATTTAATTGGATGAGTGTTTTAAGGTGAATTTATGAGTATACTGTATATTTTAACTTTTTATGGGCTTCAAAAACCTAAAGGAGGAAGTCAAAACAGGTATTTTAATTTATCGAATCAAATTAAAAAAAATTTTAATAATATTACCATCTTAGAATCTAAAATTTTTCTAGATCCAAATGACAAACAATTTGGAGTAGTTCACGGATATGATGATCTAAAAATTTTTTCTAGTGTAATGCCTCTTTCTAGAGATTTTAATTTAAATTTTATTAAAAAGGGGTTTAGAATTATTAATGATACCCAAATCGATATTATCCTATTTTCACATCCTAGCGGAATATTAATAATTAAGTTGTTAATGTGGCTGATGAGAAAAAAAGTGCATATTATTTATGATGCTCATAATGTAGAGTCAGATTTT
>Ga0182011_10002538_pt1 | contig 15330 bp, 12 predicted proteins | sample 711E1DmetaG_FD_120481 | JGI IMG/M metagenome (GOLD analysis project Ga0182011, IMG submission 120481) | Permafrost microbial communities from Stordalen Mire, Sweden - 711E1D metaG | ecosystem: Environmental > Terrestrial > Soil > Wetlands > Permafrost | place: Sweden: Stordalen | collected... | reverse complement strand
TCTTCGGGCTTTTCATCTTTTTTATCTCCACAGTGGTGGGCCTGATTGCACCCGTGGCCGGTATCCACAAAACGCACGCCATGGGGGTGCTGATGCTGCCATTGATTGTGAGATACATTTAGTTATTACTACAATTTCACATCAGAATCGAGACACTCTTCAAATGGGGTTTTTTGGAATCCACTCCAACGCATTCCTGTATCTCATTCAAGGATTGCTCTCTCAAGAGGTCGATTTTTTCCTTTCCTTGTTCATAAGAATGCTTGAGCGTAGCGACTCGCTCCCGTAGATATCTTACTTCATCTCCCCCAGCCGTTAATTCATTTTCAGTCTCTTCAAGAGCATCGCAAAAGAGCTGGACCTCCTTATTAATGGTGTCCAGCATGTTAGTCATAATGGTTTCGGAGTCAATAATCGGTGCGTATATATGCCTTTTATCTCCAGGTATCACGATGCGTTTGACCAAACCCAGATCCTCCAATATTTTCATGTTCAAACTTACTGTCGACTTGCTGTATCCAGTCTCTTTTGCCAGTTCATCCAAAGACACGGGTTCTTTGGCCAAGACTGTCAATCCCCGAAGAAAACCAGTGGAGTCACAATATCCCATGACCCTCGCCCACTGGATGCAGGCATTTACAATGTGCCTCCCTATATCCTGAATCGAAGCATATCCTCTTGCATTTTCATCATCCATATATACCACAATTCGATCCTCTCTACTAGTACTCAGTTCGTTTGATGACAATGGTATTAGAAATTCTATTGAATAAACGCTGCCTGCTCTTTCGGAAAAAGAACCAGCATGCAACGCAGTCCAATGGAACTAAAAATGCCTTTCCAAAGCTTTCCAATGCAGCATCTCTAAACCTAATACTCTCTCCAAGAGGACCGGTTACAACTATGTTAAAGAGCATCTTCCCTAGCGACTGACCTCTATAACCCTCCAATAAGGTCCAATAAATGAGCAACAATGCTGCTAACAGAAATACACCACTGAGGCTAAAAGCATCTATTCCTAAAACGGTCAGAATTCTGTACCAGAGGATGCCCATAAGAAGAACATCGATCAACCAGGCCCAAAAACGATCTTCCCAGCTTGACAATACTATTATTTCGTCCATAGGAACTCCCTTCGAGACAACCTATTCCGCCCGTTCGTATCCAGATTTTAACAATTTGTATCCGCCGCCGCGATTTGACCTGACCTTTTAGCCCCCCCAAAAAAAGAGGAGGTGGCTGGTGCTCATCAGGCCTTCTTCTGTTTCTTCCGGTACATGTATCCGCCTGCTGCGACTATGATGATGAGAACTATTGCTGCCGGCAAAAGCAATGAAGAGGAAGCGGCCTTGACCGTTAATGGTATCTTCATGCTCTCCGAGATGACAGTGTCGCCGTTGACATCGGTGTACTTGATTTCGCTGTTAATTCCATAATCCTTGGGAGTGGCATCGGAGTCCACATCCAGTCTAAAGACAACCGTCTTCTCCTCCCCTGGCCCCAATGTGCCAATGAAGGCTTGGTCATCAGTAGACGAAAATGGCTTGAAGATGGACAGCCTTGCAACTGCATCCGTGATGGAATCATCGCCGATATTCTTGTAGGTCGCAGAAATGGGCGCCTTTTTGTCTCCGGCTGAGAGAACTCCAGTGGCGTTCAAGATCTCAAAGTCCGCCTGCTTCTTGACGACGATGTTAATAGGCACCGTCTGATTGGCCTTCTGGTAGATGTAGGATTCTTGGAAATTTGCCAGAGTCGGCGAGCTTCCGCTGGTAACAAGCTCGGAGGCATAAACCCGAACATTGTCCTGATAGTCGTAAGACATGTTCAACATTAGAGGATATTTTCCGGCAGGAGCGTGCTCTCCGATCTTTAAGGTGAACTTCAAGGGCGCTTGGGTCTTATCACCTGATTTAAGAGACTGAACCACCTGATCTCCTGACTTTACATCGATCTGCTGGTTGTTTGAACTCAGGCTGGCGGTGACCCCCAACGCTGTAGGCTTCTTATACTCTTCCTGCAGCTCAGCGTTGGCCAGAGCGAACTCTTTGGGATTCTGGGGAGTCTGATCGGCGTCAAAACCCAATATCCTTCCATAGTTGGTCAGATCCACGTAAAGCGTGGCGGTATCTCCGCGATCGAACTCATCCGTTCCCGAAACACTGGCTGAGATACTCGGACCGCCGTACATGGTGTAATAGTTGTCTCCACCCAGCTCAAAGGGTATGTAGGTGTTCTGAGCATGAGCTGTAGCCAGGAGTGTCAACATGCAAGCCAAAGCTATCGCAAACTTAATTTCCATTGATTCTTCTCCGTGATTGATTATTGATTAGCGCAATTGCTTTCTTAAGTTCCTGTTTAGCGTTCTCCAGAACCTCACGCTGAATTTCCATGCGAATCATCAGGACCACGAACACTGTGAATGTAGTGATGAGTGCGAAGACAACCGACAGCACTGTCACCAGTCCGAAGTTGCTGATGATGTTGAAGGGCGATGACATCAGAGCGGCAAAACCGAAGACGACAGTCGCTCCCGATGCCACCAATGCAGAACCTATGCGATTGGCAGTGATCTTCAGCGCCTCATAAGGATCTCCCACGTTGTTCAGCTCCTCATAGAAGCGCTCCATCATCAGTATGGCATATTCCGAGCCCACGCCCAAGACCAGAGCTCCCAGAGTGGCCGTGAGAGGAGTGTACTTCAAGCCGCCCAGATACATGACTCCGCCCATCCAGCCAATCACTACCAGCATGGGCAGCACCGGCAGCAGAGCCTTGATGAGGTCTCTGTATATTACTAGGAGCAGGACGAATATCAGGACCAGGCCTAGCAGCGTCATTTCCACCCTGCCTGAAGTCAGGGCATCCATGATCGTGGTCATAAGCACTAATTGACCCGTTATCCTAACTGAGACTCCGGGAGGCGGGGTCATCCAGGCCAAGTCGTCTTCGTACGACTTGATGAGCCGGGCCACGCCTTCCGTTCCCAGATTGGTCTGGGCATTGCCTACATTCACATCCAAAACGGCCAGGTTGTGGCCGCTAAGGTATGCATCCTGCACGGCCTGTGGCAGAGAGGCAATTATCTCCCTTATTCTCGTTTTATCATCGGGTATCTGTCCATCATTGGCCTGTTTGACATAGGTGGCTATGCTTGTGACGCCCTCAGTCCTATCTGATCTGGAGGTGAGCAGGTAGTGGCTGAAATCATCCATCCACTTGAGATTCTTCGGGTCAGTAACGTCGTCAGCCTGAACCAAGAATTTAATTGAATCAGTTCCGCCATAGATCGCTTTCATATGATTTAAATCGATCAGAGGAGACAGGTCCTGGGGGATGTAGTTCTGGGTATTCGTTTCAATGGGGACCAAATTGTCGGCATAATTTCCGGCCAGGGCCAGGATCAGAGCCACGGCCAGTATGGCGTTCGACCTTTGGACACAGAAATATGCGAGCTTCGCTATGAAGTCGCCAATTGCCGAGCTATCGGATTGGCTTTCCGCCTTCCTTTTTCTGGGCGCTTTTCCTTCAGACAGATAAAGGACCGTTACGCCCACAAAGAGGGCGGAGAGGTAGCACATGACCAGACCTATGATGCAGACCTTTCCGAAATCGTTGATCAGTGGGACTGTGGAGCTGAGCAATGAGACGAAGCCTGCCTCGGTTACAATCAGGGCTATGACCACCGGGATGGCCACGTGGTTGATCGTGCTGATGGCAGCCTCCACTGGGGGTTTGCCTTTGATCAGCTCCTCATCAATCCGGTTGTGGAACTGGATGGCATAGTCGATGCCGATACCTATCATGATGGGAAAAGCGGCAAAGGTGACCATGCTCATGGGTAGATGGAAGAACCCCATGGCCCCGAATGTCCAGATTATGCCCAGAAAGACTATGGGTATAGGAAGGAGCGGCCATCTGACGTGCCTGAAGACCAGGAGCAGGGCTACTATCATCAGCACCCCGCACAGGGCCAGGATCGAGCCGTTGCTGCTGTTCATCATCCCCACAATAGCGACCTGGAAAGAACGGTCGCCTGTGGCGATGGTGTCATAGCCGGCGGGAAATTCTGCAAACTTGATTGCATTATTTATTTCCAGAAGAACATCATTTCGTTGTGAATCCGTCAGGATAGCGGGCATAACCACGATCATCCTGGAGTGCCTGCTATCAGGCATGAGTCCCTGGACCGCAGGGCCAGCGCTGGCCAGGATATCGTCTATCCTCTCCTGAGAGGGGATACTGCGGATGCCGCTGCTTTGATACTCGGCATCCGCCACCATGTCGGCTACGCTCTGGACACCCAGCACATTACGGACCTGTTTAATGTGATCAGAGAAGCGTAAGCTGGCCAATAGGACGTCCTCTTTGGCCACATCATCGCCCTCTATCAGAATCACATTGGCATCACGGCCGAAGTTTTCCTGGTATAGGTGGTCATATAATTGATAGATGGCCGAATCTTTTGACACCATGCTCTCTGTGGTCATGCCTTGGCTCTCAACCTGCTGGGCATAGTGAATAGAAACCAGTGTCAGTAGAACTGCTGCGGCTATGATTATTATCGGATTCTTAGTGATCCACACCCCGAGTCGTTGCAAGCTAGTCATGCCAATAAGGCCTTCCTTTTGGATTTTACCGAATGAACCGAACGAACATAAAATACTTAAACATTGCGCTTGAATTGAGAATTATAATGGACGAAGAAATGATGGCGCTAAAAGGGCCTATAATTGACGCATGCATCAAATCCGCCAAGAGAAATGGGTGGAGCGATGCCATGGGAATACTGAGAGGTACTCTCTTCCTGGAAAGCGAGCCAATGTCCCTTGATATGCTGGCGGAGAAAACCGGCTACAGCAAAACGACTGTTCGATCTAACATGAATTACCTTGAAAACCGAGGTTTGGTCATTCGCGTTGTGGGTCCTTTGGGCAAGCAGCATCGCTATAAACAGCACCGCTATTCATTGGTGAATGAAGCAGATGTCATGAGGCCAGTTATCATGTCTGCTGCGAAGGAAGAGGTACATTCAATCTTGCAGGCCCTCATTCGAATCGAAAAAAATCTTAAGGACAACAACATGGAAGAGGCAAGAATAAGCGCTTCATTGGCTAAAACAATGCAATTTTATAAAGAGATGGATAGGTTTTTGGACCTCGTAAGCGAGTATACTCGGAAAGAGCTTATTGAGATCTTGGAGAGCAAAAAAATGAATCCTGCAGAATCACACGATAGTGATGAAATTGCGTCGTATTGAGAATCGAACTCATTATCTTATGTTGCTTTAAGTTGGCCCCGTTGTTTATATGAATGAGTACGGTTGCCATGGTCCATTGAAGTGAATCGTAATGCCTTCTTCACACTCGATCTCATCCAGTACCGACCCAAGGGCTTTTAGGCCAGCCCAAGCCCCACTGACCAGATCCATTGCGGATATTCCGGGACCCGGGCCCTGTGAGCCAGCCAGGCACCAGGACTGCACCCGAGGTCTCTCAATCGTCATCCTAAAACTATCCGGGCTACAAGCCATTGCCTGTCGTTTTTGCCAACGCCAACCACCTGGAGATCACTTCCGCCAGTTCCCCCGGCTTGACCGGTTTGGCAACGAAATCGTTCATTCCAGCCCTAATGCATCTCTCCCGGTCTCCTTGCATGGTGGAGGCGGTCATGGCGACAATAGGTATGCTTGGGTTGAGTACTCCCGATCCTTCCTTCCGGATGAAGCTCGTGGCCTCGAAACCGTCCAATTCCGGCATTTGGCAGTCCATCAGCACCAGGTCGTAGGGAATAATCCGGAGCTCATTGATGGCTTCCTGACCATTGGCCACCACATCAGCCCGGATGCCCATCTTTCTCAGTATGGCCTGTGCTACCTTCTGGTTTACTGGGTTATCTTCCGCCACCAGGACGCGAATTTTATTCTTGGCATTTTCTGAGACTTCCGGCCAGATGTAGGAACGCTTGACAGCTCCCTCTCCGGCAGATCCGGGCCTTGCCGACTGCTTCTCAAAAGTAGCTGTGAACCAAAATGTGGACCCTTTGCCCTCTTTGCTTTCCACGCCGATCCTTCCGCCCATCAATTCCACTAGCTGTTTGGAGATGGCCAGACCCAGACCCGTTCCGCCATATTTTCGCGTGGTCGAGCTATCTACCTGTGAGAAATGCGTGAAGAGAATATCCTGCCGGTTTGCCGGGATGCCGATGCCGGTGTCGCTGACAGAGAAGCGAATTAAAGCCGTTTCTTCATCTGCACACTCCAGGCTGGCGCGGATCAAGATCTCGCCCTGGACGGTGAACTTCACGGCATTTCCTCCCAGGTTCACCAGAACCTGACGCAGCCTTCCCGGATCTCCGTGCAGGAGCGATGGAACTTCTGGGTCCACCAGGCAGACCAGCTCCAGACCTTTTTCATGAGCACTGACGGCCAGCATATCCGCCGTATCCTTCAGGGTGGAATGCAGATCGAAGTTCAGCGTTTCCAGATCTAGTTTGCGTGCTTCGATCTTTGAGAAGTCCAGGATATCGTTGATGAGAGAGCGAAGTGACTCACCACTGCTTTGAGCCATTTCTGCATATTCACGCTGCTCAGGATTCAAGTTTGTATCCATTAGCAATCCGGTCATACCGATGATGCCGTTCAAGGGGGTGCGGATCTCATGGCTCATGCTGGCCAGGAATTCGCTCTTGGCAGCATTGGCCTTCCTGGCCTGCTTGACCAATTCATTGGACTGCATAATGGCACTTTCCAGATCCGCATTCGTTTTTTGCAGCTCTTCCTCCATACGCTTGCGGTCAGTAATATCAAACAGAAATACCGTCAGTCCGATGAAGGATGTGTCTTCTCCCCCGATGGGGCTGTAATGGTCCTCATAATAGCGGCGCTGAAGATTGTTATCGCCATATGCCTCAACAATAACAAAGTGCTCGCCTGCCAGGGCTCGATCAAAGTTGTCCTTTGCCTTAATGCGGTCACCGGGATCCGTAATGCAATCAAGCATTTTTGACCCAATTTCGATGTCAACACCCCAAATGGCCTTCATGGTCGTTTTATGATTTTGATTAAAAGCCATATATCTGTACTCTCTGTCCAACGCGAAAACGACAATATCATTGGAGCTTGCCATGATTGCCTCGAGCAGCGAATTTGATTGTTGAATCAACGCCTTGGATCGCTTCAACTCCTCAAGATTTGACTTGATCTCCTCCTCCGACCTCTTGCGCTCGGTGATATTCATGGCCACATGGACTACGCCCTTGACAATGCCGTCGGAATCCTTGATAGGAGAGCCGCGAGATATCCAGGTCTTGCCATCCGGGGTCACCAGCTCACCCTCCTGGGAGTGACACGTCTCGATGGCTTTCAATGCCGTGCATCCCGGACAGGGCTTCTTCAGGCCCTGAAGGAGTTCGAAACAGTGCTTTCCCCTCAGCTCGTCCATCGATAATCCGAGGGACATTTGCACGGCCTCATTGACCCAGATAATGCGCATGCTGGGATCCAGGTACTCCACAGCAACGTGCCGGAGACCGCTCAAGATCGCCGCCTTCTCTTGCTCCGACTCCCTCAGCGCATTCTCCGCATGCTTGTGGTCGGTTATATCGGATACAATGCCGAGCAATCCCGTGAACTCACCGTTCGACCCAACCATCCGGCGGCCATCTAGATATCCCCAGAAATCGCATCCATTCCCGCGGAGATAATGTCGCTCCGTACATACGGAATCGACCTTGTTTTCCATAATCTCTTGCAGGAGTTTTGTTCCTTCCGCTCGTTCGTCAGGATGAACAAAAGCAGGATACGGAGTGCCGATCATTTTCTCCAATGGGCATGCAAACAGTTCGGCCATCCGTTGGTTGGCTTGCGCGATCTGCCCAATGGTATCAACTACGATTATTCCTGCGCTGGATGTGTCGAAAATGGTCCTTAGCCTTAACTCGCTCTCGCGCAGCGCCTCAGCAGCCCGTTTGCTCTCGGTAATGTCGCGAATGGATTCTATTGCCCCCACCACGTTGCCGCCGCTGTCGTATAGAGGCGCAGCAATGCACCAAAGATAAGCGCCTTTGCCGTTGCAAAGTTTGGGAGCAAAGACTTCTGCTGTCAGTTGATCTCCCTTTTTCAAAACAAAGTCATATTCGTTTTCAATATTATCTTGGTCCCTGAGGATCAGGTCCATGAGGATGGGCCGATTATATCCGTAGAACGGAACGGCATGGGCAAAGCCTTTCTTGCCCAGAATCTCATTCTTGGAAGCGCCTGTCATCTCCTCGACGGCCCGGTTCCAGGCAATGACCTGTCCATCTCTGTTAATTGCAAATGTTGCGTCGGGGATAAAATCAATTATATGCGCTAGTTGGCTCTCTGATTCCCGCAGTGCTTCTTCTGCGGTCTTCTGCTCAGTGATATCACAGAAGATGGTAGCAAATCCATTCTGGCCCCATGGAGATACTGAAATCTCAAAATACTTGTTCAAAGGCGGAAAGAATGTTTCAAAATGTTTGGGAGTGCCGCTTCGAACAACAGCAGAGTATTCGGACAGGTAGGGAGGAAGAGAGGTGCCATAAGCCTCTGTCGATAGCTTATTGATTATCTTATCTCTCGTAATATTGAGGATTGACTCAAATTTGGGATTCACGTCCACAATTCTGTATTCAACTGGCTGTCCCATTTCATCACAAACAAGCTCATGTAAGGCCACGCCCTCTTGCATATTATTATAGAGAGTGTGATATTTATCTTCGCTCAGCCTTAGCGCCTCTTCTGCTCGCTCGCGCTCGGTGATTTCGCATATGCATCCAAAGCAGATGATTAAACCATCTGGTTGAGAATATGCTTTGCTTCTGGAACGGACCCAAAGCGTCGTGCCATCGGCCTTTCTCAGACGGTATTCAGCGGTTTTTTCCTTTCCAAACGTTGGCATCCCTTCGGAGAGCATCTCCTGCGCGGCTGGCAAGTCATCAGGATGAATATGCGAGAAAAGTTCCTCGAAGCTGTTCCCTATGGTACCGACCGGCAAACCCAGCATCCTGTCTGCTACCGGCGAGATGTAAGTGCCGACATGCTCTCCAATGGCCGAGAGGTCATAGCGCCAGATGATATCGGAGATTATTGAAGCTACCTGCTCGAACTGGGCTTTGCTGGCCTCCGCGGCAAGCTTTGCATCTCGCAAAGCTTCCTCAGCCCACATGCGATCAGTGATGCCATCGCTCATGGTCAACCTCAATGAATAATTCTGTATAAACATCTGTCGGAAGATCTGCATACTGGACTCGGCCTGCGAGAAGAACTGGAGAGAATATGCAAGGACCTCAAGCCCCGTGAGATAGTGGTGGTCAATACCAGAGCTGGATAGAGATAATGGCCAGCCTGGCTATACATCCACTGGCGACAGGCATGGGACGAGATGCGACGCTCTGCATTCTGGAGCGAGGCATACGCATGAACGGCATCGATAACTGGTTCTGGGATAGCCCCCTACATACCGAGAAGAAGTTTATGCAGACGGGGGATGCCGAACTGATTTCTTTGAATTGCTCTCCATATTTGCCGGTACTAAGTTCTAAGTTGCAAGCATCGGGATGTTCATTTTGAATAAATACGCAGATTTAATTTTTCCGGCAAAAAAGTTTCCCATTAATTTTCAATAGCCCTTTGTGAATAGCGGTGGAGTTCAAGCCGCTACTTCTGTCTTGGCTATATACTCAATTAACCCTTTTCCCAATTTTGAAGTCTTTTGGACCTCTCTTGCCATCTCTTCTTTGGAAACACCCTTTTCCACCAGGGACTTGATTGCCTTCAAGGCCTCGTCTGGGACAGTGAAGTACTCGTCAATATCCTTTCTATGGCCCCAGACATCGCCTTCCAGAAGATTGACTCCCTGCATCTCCAGGAATACGCCGGTGGCTTTGGACATGGTCCTCATGTATGAAGGCGGGACCTGGATCATCTGGAGTCTGGGGGATTTTTGGATCAGATTGAGGAAGTCCACATTGGATGGTCTGAACGACAGATGGATCGCCTTCTCGTTTGGACGAAGGGAATTGATCTCTTCCCTGGAACTGATTATTCTAATCTTCATAGCTTATCACCATTATTAAATTCAACAATACCATGTACGACATATAACGTATATAAATCTTTTGCATTACGGCAAAAAACGCAAAGTTCCTGAGGCTTTGGTCTCAGAGCATCCGAAGCCAGGGCCAGGTTCAGATAGTTTTCTGGCCCATTTCAAAGGATAAGTAATTTACTTTCCGTTGGCATTAAGCTTAATTAAATTATTATTAAAAATTTGAGAATAGGTTGATAAGCTAGTCTATCAGGATTGCACTGAAATTCGGTTTCTTGTGCTATATCTCAGGCTGCCGTATTATTCTAGGTGACCACCGCCCCCTCGTGGGCCTGCCAATCCTGCCACGTATAGGTTCCGGAGTCAAATCCCATAAGCTGCAGAGCATACCAGACCAAAGAAGCATTCAGGAGATCATTGGAGTAAACCGCAACCGTTTGGCTCCGGCTTAGCCTGGCGAAGGTGTCATTCAGGTTTGATGCGGCCTTGATCCGGCCACCTTCCAGGAGACTCTCCGGGTCGATGAAGATGGCATTAGGAATCCTGCTCTTGCCATAGTCCTGAAAAGTTCTGGCGTCCACCAACTGGGCTTTGCCGGACTTGATAAAATCATAATCGAATAGAAGCTCGGGCCTCAGATGAGGAACATATTTGCTTTGGGGCCGGACGTTCTCTTTCGTCTCCAAAGGCAAGCTGGCAGCTATCCAATCCTGCAAACCGCCATCCAATGCCTGGACATTCTCCTGCCCCAGATAGCGAAGCATCCAGAGAACGAAGGCGGCCTCGCCAGAGCCGAAGGTATCCGAGTAGACTACCACTGCATCTTTGTCGGAGATTCCGGCTTTTCCGAGTTGTGCGACCAATTCCGAAACCGGGCGCAAGGTCCCATTATCAGACAGGAAACTCTTCGAGGGAATCCGGACGGCTCCAGCGATATGAGCCTCTCCTGGCGACCTTTGGTTGGATACGTCCAGCACAACGTCTTTTCCAGAAATGCTATTCATCGGCTCAATTAGCTGGGGAGCTAAAAACGGCTCAGTCCTGGAATCCGGTTGAACATATTCCCCGCCGATATTGGGAATCGTCTGGTTTAAGGTTGTATTCACTCTCCCACTTTCGGGTACACCCACTTTGAAGCTGCTGGACGGCGTATTTTGGTTCTGAGAAGAGCCCACGATCGGCGCATCTGAGCTTATAAAAGATTGGGCCGATGCCGCCCAGGCATCATCGCCACCGCCGCAACCTCCCACAGTGCATATTCCACCTGCCAGGGAGATCAAGAGCAATAATGCTACAATAGATCCCAAAAATGCCAGTAAGCGAATTCTCATCACGACATCACTCCACACTCAAACAGGCTTGAATGCACTGACCTTTATGCTCATAACCGAATCTGCAACTTCTTTTTGCTGCTCAGTGGAAATGGTGGGCTTCTCAGTGACGGCGGAAGCGGTTGTTTCCGAAATCAGCGTCTCAACTGGGAATCCGGACTCGGCTGCGACCACAACATCATGAAAACCTGCGCTCCTTATGATCTCAAGGTACTCATCTTTCATGATGGCTCCAGCCAGGCAGCCGATATAGGCCTCATTGGACCTCTTCACAAACTCAGGCAGCTCTCTGAGCAGAACGACATCAGAAACAGCCAGTCTTCCTCCAGGCTTTAGAACCCGAAAGGCCTCCTTAAAGGCCATCATCTTGTTGGGGATGAGATTGATGACGCAGTTGGATATGACCACATCAACGTAATTGTCGGCTACCGGCATATTCTCCAGGTCGCCCTGTCTAAAGTCTATGTTGGAATATCCGCATTTTCGTGCATTGGCCCTGGCCTTTTCAACCATCTCCGATGTGATATCTACGCCAATGACCTTTCCTGATGATCCAACTCTGGTGGAGGCAAGGAAGCAATCAAATCCAGCTCCTGCACCCATATCCAGAACAATCTCACCTTCACTAAGAGATGCCAGGGCAACTGGATTGCCGCAGCCCAATCCGAGGTTGGATTCAGGCGGAGCAGCCTGAATCTCCTCGTCAGTATAACCCATCCTTTTGCTGATCTCTTCAGGAATATCGGCATCACAGCAACTTCGGGAAGCATAATAAGAGGTAGCATGCTTTGCTATGCGGGCATAGCCTTCTTTCACGGCTCTCTTGATCTCTCTTTCTTTCATTGTCATTATAATCTCACCGTTTATGAGCATTCTAATTTGGCATTGAATATGGCTCGGGCAAAATGTATCTTACCTTCTTGATCATAGGCTTTAATTAAGGTTTCCTTATCATGATAATTAGTGAGAAGAATTGTATCCGGAAAACATCTGGTCGTCCAGTTTAGAGCAAATCAGCCATTCCAAAATTTAATAAATCTATAGTGATGAAAAAATTGAGATAAGACGGACGAATGAATAATGATTTAGGGGCCCATTTGCCTCTTTTTCTCGAAGGGCTCATAATCGCCTATGTTCTTTATAAGCGTCTGATGCCTCATCCACAGGGCAATGATAACAGCCAGAGACAGGACCAACCAGATGGCAAACCATAGCCGCATAAATTTCTCAGTCCAGCGCTGCTGAGAATGTATAAAGGCTGCGGCGCCAAGTGTTACTATTACCGAGAAGAACATATTAGCGGAAGGCGCCAGGCTATCTCGATAAGAGGTGCAAAAACGCTCCCACTCCTGTTCCGCTTTTCCTGCCAGGGAAATCGGATTCCTGCCCAAAAAGATCCCTATTCGCTTGATCCTGGAATCGGCAGACATGATATAGAGATCGTAGCTTATAGACACCAGGGGAACAAAATATATCAGCCAGAATATATCAGCCATCTCGATTTTCATATTTACAGAACTCAGTCCAAAGAGGACTGTGACAAAGGCAAGTTTCATGGTGACAAGCTTTGCCCGCTCGTTCTGTGTTCGAATTTTTTCCTCATGAAGCGCGCGCAAAAACTCTTGATCATTACCTTCCATTGCCAGTTCCCCATTATAGATATGTATTTGATCTATTAATAACTTTTGTCTGTAATTTCCAAGGGATTTACCTGGACGAGCCTGCCAGGAGCCAATTTTTCACCACATCTACGCTAATCCGCCTTCAAGAAAAAGTAACTGCGTTAATATAAAGATACAATCTTGATAATATACTAAATGAAGGAAAAGTAAGAATTTATTTTTAGGAAGAAATTATTTATAGAAGATTGTATCTTTGATATACATAATCAAAAAAGGGGGATGCAAGAGATGAAGGGGCGGGCAAGGGTACTGGATAGTAGATACCTGGAATTCATCGAATACCTGAAAAAATTGGGAGAGCAAGAGAACTTAATGAGAATGATTCATCGACTCTCCAATCCGGAGTACGATGCAGTGGAAACAGCGAAGACCGGCCTGGTTATGGAGATGGGCGAAGCCGACAAAATGATATATTCCTTTTGGCAGAAAGGGTGGATTGAGATACGTGAGATGGAGAAGACAGGAAAAGATGGTCTAGACAAAGAGTATATACTTAAGGTCCGCCTGGGAAGGATTGTCGACTATTTTGCTCAAGAGAGGCTGGAAAGATCTGCCAGGGCCGAATCATCCTTCTCGATGCCAAGGATTCCGGTATTAACTTAGCACTTTATAGGCTCCTCTCGGCTTCGATCATAGAAGTTGAAGCACCGAGATCAATATTTTTGAGTCCAGATTAGATAGTCATCCCAATTTTCATCATAATAATCTCAATCCTACAGGAAATTGATTTATCCTAATCCTGCCCAAGGGAGAACGGATGAAACCGATGGATCATGTATTGGAGACTGCAGAAAAGATCAGCAGCATGGAGATCAGAGGAGCCGGAAGAATTGCCACGGCTGCGGCCGCGTCTTTGAGGGACTTCTCCATGACTCTTGAGGTGAAGAGCCTCGATGAGTTCAATGCAGAGCTGGAGAATGCGGCGAATCTACTCCTTAAAACGAGGCCTACGGCCGTCTCTCTCTCCAATGCCATACGCATGGTGAGGAAGTACAAGGCAGAAGATGTGGATGGTGCTCGTCAGGCTGTGGTTTTGAATGCCAATAACTTCATTGAGAACTCCCAGAAGGCAGTAGAGAAGATCGGCCAGATAGGCAGCCGCAGGATCAGAGACGGCGATACCGTTCTTACGCACTGCAATTCGCAAGCCGCGATATCCGTCATCAGAGCCGCCCATAATTCGGGAAAGAAGATCAAAGTGATTGCCACAGAGTCGCGACCCAGGTTTCAGGGCATCACCACTATCGGAATGCTGGACAAGCTCGGAATCGAAACAGAGCTGATTGTGGACTCGGCGGCAAGAAGCGTCATGAATGAGGTGGACCTGGTGGTAGTAGGAGCAGATGTGATAACGGCTAATGGCACTCTCGTCAATAAAATAGGCACGGCTCAGATTGCCCTGTGTGCCCGCGAGGCGCGCACGAGCTTCATGGTGGCAGCCGAGACCTACAAATTCAGCCCAAAGACGATACTGGGAGAGCTTGTAACTATTGAGGAGCGCGAGCCTATGGAGGTATTGCCTGACATTTCCAAATATCGACATGTCAAGGTTCGTAATCCTGCGTTTGATGTCACGCCTCATCAGTACATCGATTTAATCTGCACCGAGGCGGGAGCGATATCTCCTGAGATGAGCTACTTGATTATCAGAGAGCGTCTGGGCTGGAATATGGATGATGAAGTCTGAGCCGATCAAAAGGCCCCAGAAAAAAATGTTGCGATTTCTGGAATTCCTTAGCGCCTCATCCTCCACATGATCAGCAACAAGGCAAGCACCGCCGGCATGACGCCCAAAGCCGGTGTTCCCCTGGCCACGGGCCCGGCAGCGACATGATTTGTGGCATTAGTCTGATTTGTCAGATTGACTTTGGCCTCCTCCGATCCCTGAATAGATAGCGACTTATTCTCCAAGGCACTCTGATTCAACAGAGATTCGATTACCTCACTATTCCCTGGTGCTACCACATTTACATAGGCCGTCTTCTTGCCGGAGGGCGCTCCCTTCGCAGCTACGTCCACCACAAAGGAATAGTTGCCCGGGGAAATATCAGCTGACTTGACGGTGCAGTTGTACTTTGTCGTGCCTGTCGGAAAGACGTACTTGATCAATTTACCGCAGGACGTATCAATCCCCTGGCTCTTGTTCAGAAAAATCAGCTCTACGTACTCACCCTGGCTGCCCAGGCCCTTAACCGAGACTGTGAAGTTGGCCTCGCTGTTTGGCATCATGATTATGGGCGATATTCC
>Ga0182011_10002537_pt1 | contig 15340 bp, 10 predicted proteins | sample 711E1DmetaG_FD_120481 | JGI IMG/M metagenome (GOLD analysis project Ga0182011, IMG submission 120481) | Permafrost microbial communities from Stordalen Mire, Sweden - 711E1D metaG | ecosystem: Environmental > Terrestrial > Soil > Wetlands > Permafrost | place: Sweden: Stordalen | collected... | reverse complement strand
GTAGCCAGAGGCGTTGCGGTACACAGCGCTGTCGTCGTCGCTGGCAGCGGGTCCCTTGCTCAGATACGCGCCGGTTCCATCCTTGGTCCCTGGTGCGGTCTTGCAAGCAAATTCCGCCTTGCCGTCGCCGTCGAAGTCAGCCACTGACATCTGGGTGTAGTGTGCCCCGGCGCGAATGTTCGGTCCCAAGTCGATGCGCCACAGCTTCGTGCCAGCCAACGTATATCCATCAATGTAGACGTCGCTGGTGACCCCCGACTGGGCATTGTCATGCGAGTCTGACGGGTCCCACTTGAGCACGATGTCGAGCTTGCCGTCGCCGTCAAGATCCCCTGTGCTCCCATCGCTCGCGCTGTACGATCCGCCGGGAGCTGTCAACGGAATGCTGGTGTAGTTCTGCGCCCAGGGCGTGACCGCAGGAGACTGCGGCCCCTCGGTCCCTTTCAACACGCAGCTCACCGAATACTTCGAGCTGGCGCTACCAGCCGCGTCCAGGTAGTTGGTGCTATCGGTCACGGTCGCGAGCTTGGTGCTGTCCTTGTAGAGAATGTACGAAGTATCGCTGTCCGTTCCGGTGTACTCGTAGCCAAACATGCGCCAACTAACAAAGACGCCGCCGGAGACCACCACGGCGACCACGCCGCGATCCAGGTTCTCCATCTGATAGTGGCCGCTTCCCGGGTTTACCGTTGATCCACCCGCACCCGTTGCGCCACCTGTGCCCGACGCGCCACCGGAAGTGACCACGCCACCAGAGGGGCCGGCACCGCCGGTCTTGCCGGCACCGCCGGTCTTGATGACGCCACCCATGGGGCCGCCGCCGCCGGAGCCGATGATGCCGCCATAGACGGTAAGACCGCCGCTTGTCACCGTCCCGCCCGATAGGGGCGCAGCACCGCCGCTGGCAACGACACCGCCGTTGGCAACGACCCCGCCGTTGGTAGCGACCCCGCCAGTGGCAACGACCCCGCCGGTGGTAGCGACCCCGCCACTGGCAACGACACCGCCAGATGTAGGAGTTCCACCTGAGGTCACCACGCCACCACTGGGTGCGGCGCCCCCGCTTCCCGCCGACTTGCCGCCGGTCGAAGCAATCGAGCCACCGCTCGCAGCCCCGCCGGTTTGCGCGGCTCCGCCTGAAGCTGACCCTCCAGTGGTCTGCTGGGAGCCCGTGCCGGTCGAGTCGCAGCCCTGAAACAAGGTGACGGTGCCGGCAAGGAGCAGAGACAGGGAGCCTCGTGCTAGAGCCCGGGTCGCTTTTCGAGTTCTGGTTCGCATCGCATCCTCCATAGTGGCCATTTGGCGCATCCCTACGAATGCGCCGTGTGAAGTAATGTAAAGCAGTGACGGTTGGAAGACCAGCGGCTCACAAATTTTTGGCACATTTGGTCATCAAGACACCGCCCGGAAGAATCTGTGAGCCGCGGAAGAGGTGCCGCGACACTGCCATGTGAAAGAAGCCGCCAGTGATCAAAGGAACCCAATCCAACGTGTGGCCGCGACCCTGGTGCGCTGGTACAATAGGAACCGTGTCCGAGCTGTTCGTTCACGACGGTAGTGCTAAGTCTATGCCGCTATCCGGCAGCGAGAAGAACAAGGTCAATTCAGCGGGGGAAGAGCGGGTTGGTGCCGATGCCGACGACGCCATCTTGGCCCGGGTGGCCCTGGTGGGCCAGGTGTGGGCCCAGCGCGAGATTTGGTTCCGGTTCGCCCCCATGGTGTATGGCCTTCTCCGCCGGGCACTCGGCCCGCGGCACGACCACGACGATCTGACCCAAGAGGTCTTCCTCCGGGTCTTTCGCCAGTTGCACACCCTGGAAAAGGCATCGGCGATTCGCAGCTTCGTGTATTCCGTGGCGGTTCGGGTGGTGAGTGAGGAACTCCGCCGCTTCCGCGTGCGTCGTCGGCTTGTTGAGCAGCATCCGGATCTCTCGACGCCCACAGCGTCGTCACCGGCCGATTTCGAGGCGCGCGAGACCCTGTCGTGTGTCCAGCGAAGTCTTGACGGGATGCGCGACAAGTACAGGGTTGTGTTCGTCCTCCGATATGTAGATGGCATGGAGCTGAAGGACATCTCGTTGGGCCTGGGCCTCTCGCTTTCCACGGTAAAGCGGTACTTGGCCAATTCCTTGGCTTCGATCCAGAAATCAGTTTCTCAAGATGAACGCAAAGCACGGGCCCGCCTGAACATGCCGGCGGCGTCGCGTCTCTTTGGGGGTGGGCGATGATGAACGCGCGGTATCCAGTGACCATAGAGGAATTCGCTTCTTTGGCCGAAAAGGCATTGGGGCACGTGACCGAGGCCGAACTCGACCGGGGCTGGCAGCGCTTGGCGAGCCGGCTGGCACAAGGACATCATTTGCAGCCGCCGATTTCCCTGCGTCCCCGGTTTTCGTGGGGCAGGTGGGCGCTGGCAGGGGCGGCTGTGCTCGTGCTGGGCATTGCAGCCTATCGCTGGCCGCTGCAGCCGTCAGACCGCCCCCTGCATTACGTGGTGGAGGGAGCGACGGTTGGACAGGCTGAGACCATCACCGCCGCGTCGGCCGCGCGCGTGCTCTTCTCGGACGAGTCCCGCCTGGGAATCGAGCCGTCGTCTAAGATCAAGGTGCTGGGCATCGACTCGCATGGCGCGCAAGTGGCCGTCACCGATGGCTCCATCGAGGTGTCGGTCAAGCCCCGCAGTCACTCTTCCTGGCGTTTCGAGGCTGGTCCATTTTCGATTTTGGTTAAGGGCACAGCCTTTCGTCTTGGCTTCGACGCGGCGCAGGGCCGCCTGGATCTACAGATGAAGACCGGCGTGGTGGAGGTGCGGGGACCACGCGAGGATGGTGTGGTGACACTCCGGGGAGGCGAGTCGGTGCAACTGTTCGCGAGCCCGCCGCGCGAAGCGCCCGGCGCTGCTCCTGTCGACGTCAGGCAGGAATCGCGGCCAGCGGAGGTTTCTTCGACACTGCCAACTCCAACACCACAAGAAACCGCTGGCCGGATCGCAACGAAGCACGCGGCCCATGGCGGCCCCGGTCGAATGGCCATGCACGATGGAGCGTATGGGATCCATGCGGTCCCGTGGTCAGAGCTGATTGCCAGGGGGGACTTTTCCGCCATCGTACAGGACGCGGAAAGCCGCGGGATGGATGTCACCCTGGCTCGCGGCTCTGCCCTGGATCTCATCACGCTAGCTGATGCGGCCCGCTACACCAAGAAGTACGAGACGGCGCGCCAGGCATTGCTGGCCCTGCGTGCACGATTCGCCGGAAGTGAACGCGCCAAGGATGCCGCCTTTTTCCTGGGCCGGCTCTCCGAAATCGGGCCTGCGTCGTCTGATGCCGCTCTGACCTGGTATGACACGTACCTCGCGGAAGCCGGCCGAGGTCCATATGCCTCTGAGGCGCTCGGACGAAAACTGACGTTGCTTGTGCGTGCGGACCCCGAACGGGCCCGCAAGGCTGCACGAACATACCTGCAACGCTTTCCCCAAGGGAATCAGGCCGACCTCGCGCACTCCGTTGTAGAATCCCCGGCTGAGTGACCGCTCTTTTCGCCGTCGTATTCTTCGCCATTTTCTTGCTGCCCGTGGCGGTCGCGAGCCCGCTTAGGGACCGAGTCTCGGGTCGTAGGAGCGGGCAGGTTCTGGGTGACGTCTGATGGGTCGCCGTGAAAAGCAACGCCCGACATCCAGGGTTGCCTCTGGTGACGAGGTTGACCGGCAGGGCGAGGGCGGCGGACTCCGGACCGCCGTCGGGCTGGTAGTTCTGGGATTGCTGGGAGGCTACGCCGTGTGGCGGGTTATCCACCTGGCATGGACCTGCGACGATGCCTTCATCACCTACCGATACGCGAAGCACTTGGTCGAGGGGCAAGGGCTGGTGTTCAATCCGGGCGAACGGGTCGAGGGCATCACCAATCCTCTGTTCACCCTCCTCGTGGCGGGAATGATGGCGGCTGGACTAGAACCGCGCTTCGCCTCAATGGCTCTGGGAGCCATCGCCTACCTCGTCGTCGCTGTGACGCTGGCGTGCTGGTCGCATCGGGAGCGACCGGCGACCGGCATCTGGTTGCCAATTGGGGCCTGCCTTTGGCTGACCCAGGACGATCTGCACGCCTGGGGCACCGGGGGACTCGAGACCACGGTGTTTGCGGCGCTAGCGCTCGGGGGAATGGCCTGCCTCTCGACGCCGTCACATCGCCTTCGGGGCGCAGCCCTGGGCGGGGTTCTCCTCGGACTTGCGTGTCTCACTAGGCCGGATGGTGTCTTGTTCGCCGCGGTGGGAGTGGCAGCACCTCTGCTGCTGCGTTCCGGCCCTTCCCGAACCGGGCCGCGCTATGGGTTCAGACAGATCGTGGCGGTTGCAACTCCCGTGCTGATCCTCTGCACTGCTCTGGCGACGTTCAAGCTGCTCTACTACGGGCGTCTCCTTCCTACCGCGTTCTACGCCAAGTCTGCCATGGACCCCTACTACACTCAGGGGCTGACATACGTGGCGCTCTACGGAGCAAAGCATTGGGCCATGTCCTTGTCGCTGGTGGCATTGCCCATCGTTGCATGGTTGACAGGGCGGGTTCGCGCATTGTGGGCCCGGCGGGACGCGCTGCTGGCGCTCGCGGCCTTCGCTGTCTTCACGGCCTATGTGGCCCATTCTGGCGGCGACTACATGTTTGCCCGGCGACTCGTCCCGGCGCTGCCCTTCCTGTTTGTCTTTCTCGACGCTGCCGTGTCGGTTCTCGGGCCGAAGGCTGGCGTTGCCCTCGCAGCATCGCTGACCGCGGGCAGCTTCCTTCCCTATCCACTGTTTTCCCCGGATCGACCTGAATTCGTGCATGGAATCACCGACGAAAGACTGGGCTACCCGGAGGCCGTCATCGCCGAGCGCCGCGCCCAGGCCCAAGCCGCGCACGCGGTTTTCGATGGTCTACCCGTCAGAGCCGCGTTTGGCGGTGGCATGTGTATGTTCGCGTACTACAGCGACCTTCCCTACCTGGTCGAGCCGAACGGATTGACCCAATACTGGATAGCCGAACGCCCGCTCGCGACCCGCGGCCCCAAGCTCGGCCACGAGAAGCTCGTGTCGCGCGATGAGCTGCGCGAGCACGGGGTGGGGCTCATCTTCCATCATGACGATCCGCCGCTGCAGCAGCGCTCGCTCGACTTCAATCAACTCGTCGTGGGCGATATTCTGCTGGTCGAGATGCTCACCTACGACGATGCGCTGATGGGCAAGCTGCGCGCAGACACACGAGTTCGTTTTCGAGTCATCGACGACGTCCTGCGCGAGGCCACAAGTGACATGGATAGAATGGGCTGCGCCTACGCTCGCGCGATCTTCGCAACCTTATCGCCGTACTATCTGGACGCCCACCCGGGGAAAGCCGGCCCTCTCCGCGAAGCGATGACCCGCGCCTGCGTCCCCCGACTGGCCCCAGCGCGGTAGTCCTACCTCAGCGCAAACAACCAAAGACCGCCGCCCTCAGATTTCGCCATCAATTTCACCATTGAGTAATTGTCCAGGAATCTCCACAGCGCCGGCGGATACGATAACTGCCCCTCTCTTGTCGAATACAGAATGTGAGTAATCCCCTTCTCTCTGAGCCGCGCCTGAATCTCCCCGGCGGAAGAACATGACCCCAGCCAATCGACAATCTGTGAGGCTTCGAAGAAGCTGTCGGCAACATAATCCCGCTCGCTGAAGAAGCCGAAGTTCGTATTCAAGAATAGTACTCTTGCATCCAGGGGTAGTTCGCGATTCATGAAGACAAACTCTCCAGGGACGGCGGATTTCATCACCACTTCGCGATCCTTGGCACCATACAAGCCGATGACCTCCCGCACTTTTCCAAACTTCCCACTCACCTCGCCGATCAAGAGCCCGGTCGCTACGCAATAAAGAACAACAAACAAACCCACGGCGACGACCCTCCGCGCGAACAGCCGATCCGTCAACTCTCCCAAGGCAAGAGCGGCAGCGATAGCCAACACCGGAATGATGGGAAGAAGAAATCGCAATTGCTGGCTGGCGCTCGCCCAGCACACGAAATAGACCCCGGATACCACGAGGCACGCACGCACGGTGCGGTTCCAGAATGCTGCCACAATGGAGAGCGGGAGGAGAGCAATCCACGTCGGGTTGAGCGATCCGTCAAAGCGAGGATAGCCCTGCCCGGCAGACAGAATCACGCGATATGGCAATCGGATGTAGTCGAGGACCGTGCGCCCCATGCCAATGGACGATTGCCAGTCTGCAAACTGGCGCCAGCAGGTGTGGCTCCAATCGGGGCCTCCAAATACATCATAGAGAAAGGGATATACGGGATTGCTGGTGAACCAAGCGGCCTTCACTATCCAAGGCAATGCTAGAAGCACAATGGGGGGAAGGAAGCAGCTTGTGAGATCAACGAGTCCTCGGCGAACACGATTTCCACCGGGCAATCTGAGTAGATAGCATACCGTGATGGGCACCACGCCGAAGAATCCGCTTACCTTCATGCCGGCCATCAGCCCGCAATTGATTCCGGAGAGAAGCAGACACACTCGCCGCTGGTCAGGCTCATCAGCGGCCCGCATCATGAAGATGAACGCCGCTGTCGTGAAGAAAGCTTGGATGATGTCGACATAGGCGATATCCACTTCCCACATGAATGTGTGGTTAAACAGCATAAACAGCACCGCCATGAAGCCATACCAAGCCGACTTGCTTGCGCGCGCGTACTCAAAGATCGCGTAGGCAGAGAACACGGCAAAGATGCATTGCACAGAGTTGGCGAGAACATAGTCTTTCAATAGCATCGCCAGGGTGAACACCATCTCGCCATTGAGTGGCCAGTTGGAATACACGTTGAATGGAATCCTGAGAAGACCCCGATGAGCTATGTACAACTTCGGAATACTTAGGTGATAGACCCCGGCATCCCCCTTGGGGTCTGGGTCCATGCTGCAGATAGCAGCGACCGCAAGTGCCAGCACAATCGGCAAGAGGCAACCAGCCGCCATGGCCACCTGAGCAGACCAGCGACTTGCACGAGGTCGAGGAAGGCGAAGACGGATGAAGGGAGCTGCCCCCGCTGCTGAAGCAAGCGCGAGGGCTCCGACGGCTGGCAATGTGAGGCTTTGGCACGCGCACAGAAGGAAGATAGCGCTTATCCAAAATGCGGTTCCCAGGCACAAACGCGTCAGACCCCTGAACGGTAGTCTCTTCATATTCCGAAAGGCCATCCGCTCAATAGCAAATCCGGGCAGCCAGAGGAGGCCAGCCAGGAGCCACATTGTGAGGAGGTGTAGCAATGCGTTTGTCATATCAATTCAGTCACTGCGTTCTCGAATCTGAGGCTCGGCGCCCAGGCCGGTCGAAATGGGGTTCTTGATCGTGGTGGAGGCCTTCCTGCCCGCCCGGGTGCGCCCATTGGGTGGCCACGGCGGGTTCCCCAAGGCGGCTGTGAGTGCCCAATCTGTGTGGCCGAGTCTACCCCATCGTGTCGTCGCCGAGAAGGCCGTCAGTTGTTGGACCGGCGAGGCGAGCGGGCTGACGCTGTCGAAGTTCCGGCATGGCGGCCGCGCGACTTCCCCTTGGCCACCGGCCAGGCGTCGGGGTAGTCTGCGGCCTTCACCAGGGGAACATGGCACCGCCTCGACGCAAGACCAAAACTAGCTGGCGCTCGCGGCTGGCGTCCTCGCGCGCATGGGAGCTGGCGGGACCCACCCTGGGAACCTTCCCGAACTGGCGTTCGTGGCTACCGCTGTCGCTCGCAGTGGGGCTGGCAGGAACCGCCCTCGGGGCCTTCCTCTATGTGGCGCTCCGGCGCATGAACTACCCCTTCGAGCTCGAGTGGATGGAGGGGAGCATAGTCGAGCACGTCCAGCGCGTCTTGGACGGCAAGCCCATCTACGCGAGCCCGTCGGTCGAATTCGTCCCGTATCTCTACAACCCGCTCTACTACTACCTATCGGCGCTCGCGGCCAAAGCACTGGGCAACGGCTACTCCACGCTGCGGATGGTTTCCTTCTGCTGCACCCTCGCACTGTTCGCGACCCTCTACGACCTGGTCGCCCGAGAGTCGAAGAGCCGCATTTCCGCCGTCCTCACCCTGGGCGTCTTTGCCGGCACCTTTGGGCTCAACGGGCAGTGGTTCGATCTTGCACGGACCGATGCTCTGTTCATGGCGCTGTTGCTCGGCTCCGCCTGGTTCGTGCGTTTTGCCCAGCGAAAGCGTGGCCTTGTCGCTGGAGCAACCCTCCTATGCTTGGCGTTCTTGGCAAAGCAGGCGGCGCTTCCTTCGCTTGCAGCCCTGGCACTCGGGGCATGGGCACTGTACGGATTTCGACGTTCGCTTTGGTTCACGTTGCCCGCGGTATTGCTCACGGCCTGCAGCGTGCTCTGCCTGAACCTTTGGACCGGGGGGTGGTACTGGTACTACGCTTTTATGGTGCCATTCGGGCACACGACCGGCAGCAGGGCCTCGCTCGTCCTCGACTTCTGGCGGGTCGAGACTCTTGCCCAACTTCCGGTTCCCACGCTCGCCTTCATCGTACTGCTCGTCAGCCCCAAAGCGGGCACCCGCCGTGGCCCGTGGCTGTTTTACGTACTCTTCTGCTCGTGTCAGGTGATTGGGGCCTATCTGGTCCGAATTCACGGCGGCAGCTATTTGAATGATCTGATCCCCGCTCACCTCGGTCTCAGCATCGCTTTCGGACTCGTCCTGGCGGCGGGGTTCGAGCGCGCCAAGGATCTTGGTCCTTGGTTGCTGGAGCGGGCCAGAATGCTCGGGGGAATAGTCGCGGCGGTGCAGCTCGCCGCGCTGATTTACAACCCGCAGGCCATGCTGCCGGGAGCCCGCGATCGCGAGGCCGGAATGGCGTTCATTGAACGCCTGCGAGAAGCCCCAGGCGAGGTCTTCGTCCCGCAGCACCCCAATTATGCGCGGCTGGCTGGCAAGCCTTCGCAGGCAGCCTTCCAGGCGATTTCGGACGTGCTGCTTTTGGACGCCGATCCGTTCGACGCAAAACGCACTCTCTACCGCGCATTCCACGAGGCATTCGCGAGCCATCGCTTCTCGACGATTGTCCTAGACCATCGTGACAGGTGGTTCTTTGGGGATGATTTGCACGACTACTATCGGCCCGCGGGCATCGCCTGGTTCGAACAGGCCGACGTGTTCTTCCCGATTACCGGCGGTCCTTGCCGACCCGATTGGGTCTACCTCCCGGCCCGACCGTGAGGCTAGGCTGAAATCAGGGACCATCGCAAGAGGATGACCGACAAAAGCTGCCGCATGCGGTTACCTGCGCTTTGCAGGGCTACGCTTTCTCCCGAGATCCTTGCCGAAAGGCGCCAGGGCCAGCGATTGCCACGCAAGCATCGCCATGATCGCGACAAAGCCGATGAGCAAAAGGAAGCTTTGGTAGGTGTAGCGAAGATCGATCCAATTGTTCAGGGTGAAGACTTGACCCACGCACATGGCGGCAAGCACGATGAACACCCATGCGAAGGCATGGTCTCGGTCGTCAAATGGGCTCGCGACCGCCATGGGCAGCAAGAAGACGAAGTGGCAATAGTAGTTGGATGGGTAGAAGTAAAACGGAACCAGCAGGAGTCCGATGAGTGCCGCCTGTTCCAGGCTACGGCCGCGGCATGCGAGAAGGGCGAGTGCGGTTACCACCAGCAGGATGCCGTAGAACCAGGGACGTCGGGCCGCAAAGGTTGAGCGTTGCGTCCGCACCCATTCCTCATCAGGCGCTGGCTGATGGCCGGTGATCAGACGCTCGGCTGAGAAGTCGGAATCAAAGGCGAGCACATTGCGGAGTCCAACGTTGTTGGTACTTGGGTCGGTGGCGTGGTGCCCGATCTTTTCTTGCCAGGCGATCCACGAATCGCCAAAACCAAACATCACCGAGGTCAAAGCAACCAGCGTGACCACACAAATCGCGGCACCGAAACCCGCGCGCAGGGACGGCCGCTGGCAGGCCCGCCAGTCTGCCAGCGACGGCAGTCGCTTCTTCCGCAACAGATGATCGAAGGCGAACCATGCCATGGGCACCAGGAAGAAGAGGGCGGCCATGGCCGGGAACGCACGAATGAGGCCGCTGTATGCGACAAGTGCGCCGCCCAAGCAGGGGCGTTTCCGCTTGATCGCGCAAATGCCCAATCCGAGCGCGACCAGCCAATCCTGGCGCAGGGTAGAGCCCATGAAGTTAGCGGTGAAGGTATAGAAGTCGGTCGCGCCCCAGATCACCATCACGTAGAGCATCACTTGCGTTCCAAAGGTGCGCGCGAGGACGAGAAAGAACAGCAAGACTAGTACTGGATCGATGAGTCCAGCCAGCGAGAGAGTTAGTTCGCTGGCCGGCGCGTTCTTGAAGATTAGGTAGGCGGGCAAGATCCACGCTGGCGTCGCATTGCCACCATGGTCTGCCAAGCTGCCGAGATAGTCGCCCTTACCCATGGCTTCGGAAAAATACTTCATGTCGCGTTTGAAGTCGTCCCAGCGCTCGGGGGTAAAGCGACTACGGATCTGGGGTAGCTCACTGACGAGCTCGCTGCCAGACCGTATCTCGCTGTTGCGCAGGTCGCGCACACGCAATTGGCCAAGCTGGTCCTTCGCGAAGTCTGGCGTGTTGTCCATGTACGCAGCCAGGCTGGCCAGATAGAGGCCGTCGTAGCGCAGCTCGCGGAAGTACTTGGCAAGTGGGAAATAGTGCCGCATATCGAAGGTGTGCACGAAAGTGCGCCGGCCCTTCGCGTGGTCGACAAATTGACACATTCCAAAGTGGTAGTAGGTCCCAAAGGCCGTCGCTGCGCAAAGAGAGAGTGTTGCCAGGGTAACTATGCGACGGGCTGGCCAACGCTTGGAGAGAAATGTTTCTTTCACCAATACGACGGTTGCCAGCGCCGCAACCATGGCACGCAGGGGTGGCTCTCGATTGAAATCGAAGAGCTCGATGAGATCCGCCACGAGTTTCCAACCTACAGCCAGGGCTGGCAACAGGAGGAGGTACTGCAGTCTTGATCCGCGGGCTCGATGGAAGAGCACGAAGAGCCCGGCCAGAAGCCCGAACAGCAGGATGTTGGTGTCGATGGATTCGCTCGTCGGCGTACCGTGCTCGCGAGGCAATTCGGGTGGCCAAGGAACCGGGCATTGGGAATAGGCCGCGATTTCTCCTACGCCGTGAAACGCATCTCCCCCGGTGGCAGACAACCGAAGGTAGCGCATGGTAGCTTCGAGTCTCGTGCTGCGCAAACGTATACCCGGGCTCCATGCGGCACCGACCTGCCAAACTGGCTCCCAGGTTTGACCGTCGAGCGAGCCTGAAAGCAGACCGACTTCGCTGCTATCTGCCTGAACGAGTGCGCAGCGCACGGCTTGGGTTTGCCCCAGATCGTATTCGACAAACCACGTGCGGGACGACAGTCGCGAGGTGAGGTCGGTCAACCACTCGTCGCCCTCATTGCTGAGAATGCCGTCGGTGAGACGGCCAGGGTGGGTCACGCCCTCGCTGCGTAGAGGGCGCTTGCCGGCGAGCAGGTCCCGTGGCTCGGCCTCAGCGCGGGCCGCCCACCCGCTCGTCAGGGTAGCGACCAGGAGCGCGGCGAAGCATGACTTCGTCCGCCAGGCAATCCTGCGCAGAGGCGGATCTGCGATGGAAAGCGCGCCGAACCTTGGGGCCACCATGCCCGAACCCTACCCGCGAGGAACTTGATGAGTCAACCCGTCGGGGTGCCGAGTAGAGGGACTCGCGACGAGGCTACTTCACGTGAATCTTTGCTGGGCGGACGGGGGGATGCAAGCGAGAGCGAGCCGGTCCGCCGCAAAATGCAAGAATCTGTGAGCCGCATGGGAGCCGCTGCGACACTGCCATGCGAAAGAGGCCGCCAGTGAGCAAGGGAACCCGATCCAGGCCGCGACCCTGGTGCGCTGGTACCATAGGAACCGTGTTCGAGCTGGTCATTCCGGACGGTGGTTCCAAGCCTATGCCGCTGTCCGCCAGCGAGAAGAACAAGGGCGATTCAGCATGGGAAGAGCGGGCTGGTGCCGAGGGCGACGATGCCATTTTGGCCCGGGTGGGCCTGGTTGGCGTTGTAGAATCCCCGGCCGAGTGACCGCTCTTCTCGCCGTCGTGCTTTTCACCATGGCTCCCACTCCTAACACTGCCGGGGCAGGTGCGCCCTTGGACTCGGGCTCAGACGTGATCGCCGTGGCGATCCCAGAGGGAGAGAACAGCGCCATGCAGGAGGCGCTCAACCGCTTGCGTGGCGAAGCGCTGTCGGTTGGCTTCGAGGTACGCTTCATCCACGCGGAGACTCCCAACACGCCCGCTGCGCAGCTCGAAACCCTCGCGCCCGGACCGCGAACCGCGGCGGTGGTGGTCTTTGCCGACCAAGCCGACGCAGCCGGCGCGGAGTCCGGCACAACCGGCCCCCGCCAGCTCGATGTCTGGTTCCTCGATCGTTCAAGTGGCAAGACCTCGGTGGCCCACTTGCGCGTCGCTGACGAAGAGATGGATCGAGCGGACGTCGTGATCGCGGTGCGGGCCGTCGATTTCATTCGGGCCCGCATGTTCGATACCTTGGCGTACAGACTGGCGGCAGCCCCAAAACCGCCTCCACCGGCTGAGCGGACGCCCGCAATGCCAGGTCGCACTTTCTTGGCCGGCGGTTTGGCGGTTCTTGGCACCTCTTCGGGCTTTGCACCCTCGCTGCTGCCGTACCTCGAGGCGGGGTATCAAGTTCGTACTTGGGTTCGCGTCACGGCAAGCGCGTTCGGCCTTGGCACGCGCCCAGAGCTGCAGGCCCAAGAGGGAAGCGTACGCATCGATCAGCGCTTCATCGGGCTGGGTCTAGCGTTCTCACGTTGGCAATGGCGGCGATTTCGCCCCCATGCCGACCTGGGCGTCGGCGCGTATCAGGTGGTGGCCGAAGCAATCATCGTTGCCTCGGGCTTCCAAGGCCATCGCATCAGCGCGTGGTCGCTGGGCGGACGCGCATCCGTGGGCGTCACGGCTTCCCTCTCCCGTCATTTCTTTCTTGACCTCACGGCAGGAACCCTGTGGCTAGTGCCGGAACCACGCCTGTACAGTGTGGGGACTTTCGTCGCGAGCACGGGCCTACCTTCGTGGACTGGCACCGCGCTGGTCGGAGCGCGATTTTGATGAGACGCCTGGCCATCATCCTTCTCGGGCTTTGTCTTGGGTGTGATTCCCGAGGACTGGTCGTCATCACTCCATTGGCGCCTGCCGTCGACACGGGGCTGCCTTCCGACGATGCCGGGGTGCCCCCCACCCGCGGGCACTACCACATGGAGAGACTGGACCGGGGCCTGGTCGCGGTTTCGATGCCCGATGGCAGCGGCGTGTACTTGAGCTGGCGCATGTTTGGCGACGAATATGACGACAAACATCCCGAACGGATTGCGTACGCAATCAATCGTGACGGGGCCCCGATTCAGACCGTGTCTGACAGCACGAACTACTTTGACCCAGATGGCAGTCCAGATGTTGAATACCAGGTGGCCTTCGTTATCGACGGAGAGATACAGGATTTTTCACCGGTAGTCACCGCCTGGCCCAACGACCAGAACTATCTTCGGATTCCCCTGCAGGTTCCCCCGCAGGGCGTGACCCCGGCGACCTGCCCAATCCCCAACGAGATCTACACCTACAGCGCCAATGACGCCTCGGTGGGGGACCTCGACGGAGACGGGCGCTACGAGATCGTCCTCAAATGGGATCCCTCGAATTCCAAAGACAACTCGCAACCCGGTTGTACCGGCAATGTGCTCCTGGATGCCTATGCCATGGACGGAACCCAACTTTGGCGTATCGACCTGGGACCTAATATCCGGGCCGGTGCCCACTATACCCAGCACATGGTCTATGACTTCGATGGCGACGGCGTATCAGAGGTGGTCGTGAAGACCGCGCCCGGCACGCTTGACGGTACCGGTACCTATCTCCACCTGGGGCCCGCTGGTACCGACGACTACAGCGCTGTCTACCGCAATGCAAGCGGCTACATTCTCACCGGGCCGGAATACCTGACCGTGTTCGATGGGCCAACCGGCGCCGAATTGGCGACCGTGGATTTTCAGCCGGCGCGGGGAGCGGTCGCGGACTGGGGTGACACCTACGGCAATCGCGTGGACAACTTCCTTTCCACGGCGGCGTTTGTTCTCGATCAGACCGAAGGAGCCAGCGGCCGACCCAGCATCGTCATGGGTCGCGGCTTTTACGCTCGCACAGCGATCAGCGCCTGGAATTGGCGGGACAGCGCTCTCACGCTGCTGTGGACCGCAGACAGCAACGCGGGCACCGCCTACGTCGGGCAGGGAGCGCATAGTTGGGCCGTGGCCGACGTGGACAGTGACGGCGTCCAGGAAATCGTTACCGGCTCATCCACCATCAATGGCGATGGCACGCGGCGCTGTTCAACCGACCTGGGCTACGGCCTTGGGCTGCATGTCGCGGATTTGGTCCCTGGCCGACCGGGCATGGAAGTCTTCGTGCCCCACCTGAACGGCCCTCTAGACTACGACGAGCACGACGCCGACACCTGCGCCAGCATCGTTCGCGGTCCCACCGCGTCGGGCACCGCTCGCGGGGTGGCCGACGACATCTACGATGGCAATGACGGGGCTGAGATGTGGACCAACAACTCTGGCTCCCTCCTGTCGGCAACCACGGGGAAGGACGTGGGCAGTTTGCCAGGTTCAAACAACTTTCTCATCTGGTGGGACGCCGACGAAGCCCGAGAGCTAGAGGACCAGACCAGCATCACGAAATACGGTGGCGGCACGCTGCTAAGCTGTAGCGATTGCGCCTCGAACAACTCGACCAAGGCCACGCCCGTGCTCACCGCAGACCTACTGGGCGATTGGCGCGAAGAAATCATCTGGCGCGAAAAGGACAATTCGGCCCTGCGTCTCTACACCACGACGGATGTGACCACGCGCCGGATCTACACCCTGATGCACGATCCCCAATACCGCATGCAGGTGTCTTCCGAGCAGGCCGGTTTCAATCAGCCTCCTCACCCAAGTTTTCACATCGGCCACAACATGACGATGCCTCCCAAGCCAGATATCTTCCTGCGTGCGACGCTGGGGCGCACGCCCGCTCCCTAGGCCGGGAACGAGGGTGGCGCGCCCGGAGGGAATTGAACCCCCAGCCCTCGGCTTAGAAGGCCGATGCTCTATCCACTTGAGCTACGGGCGCAAACGATCTGAACGGTTTGGTTTAGGTGTTCTTCTTCGGCATCGGACTGCATGGTGGCCGTGCCCATTTGGACCCGATACCGTCGAGGAACGGGGAAGGAATACCAGGTTACCCCTCGGTTTGGAAAGATCCAGCTCCATGGGG
>Ga0182011_10002536_pt1 | contig 15340 bp, 20 predicted proteins | sample 711E1DmetaG_FD_120481 | JGI IMG/M metagenome (GOLD analysis project Ga0182011, IMG submission 120481) | Permafrost microbial communities from Stordalen Mire, Sweden - 711E1D metaG | ecosystem: Environmental > Terrestrial > Soil > Wetlands > Permafrost | place: Sweden: Stordalen | collected... | reverse complement strand
TGCATGCAACTGGGAATACGACAAGATAGAGGAGTATGTGATGAAATGGAATGAACGCAACAAGCCTGATAAATTGCGAGAGACATACATCAAAGGACAGCTCCGGTATCACAAACAGCAATCACAGAATGCAAAGGAGCGTATGCCTCCTCCTAATTGCGACAATAGGGGATACATGATAGATACGCAGTTCTGCAATCCTGATGGACTGTGCAGGACCATAAAGAATCCTGCGCAATATGCAAAGAAGAAAGCATGGCTTGCAAACAACGCAAGACCGAAAGCGAGAGCGAAGAAAAAATCCGATGATGATGGGAAAGCAGAAGCGACGGAAAGAAAGAAGAGTGATGAGAAAAAAGGATGATTGTCCTTACAAAACGTCAACGTATAATACATCAACGCACAATATCAACCAGGTTATATAATTCTTTGGAGGCCATGGGAAATCTTAGTAGCGCGACGACCTGAAAGAAATTCCTTTCATATCTTGGAACCATGCCTGAAGTACACGCGATGGCGTAAGAGTCTACATTATGCAGACACGCGTCAAAAGATTTCTTACCGTCCACCTTCAAGAACATGAACCTCATGCGTTCAGCAGGATCTGCACAGACATTTTCTGAAAAAGGTTTTGTGTCTATCATCTTTGCCAGACTCTCAGAAGACATGTTTAATTGCTGATACGGCGATAGTATCTCTCTCTTGTTCTTGGACAATGCATCGACGGATGTACGGCCGAAGTATTTAAGATTATCACACACTGTGACAAGAGACACGCCTAACTCCGCAACACCATCTATAGGCATGGGAACGAATTCATATTCATTGTTGTCTGAAGCGAGTCTCTCAAGGGTGCTGCCTATGAATTCCATCGGCTTAAAGATGAAGAGAGACACATATCCTGAACCGAAATCGTGCTTAGGAGAATTTTTGGTCGCTTTGACATATATTCTCGCACTCCCTTCAGCAGTATATGTCCCCCCCACAGGCATGCAGAAATCGTGCACATCATCAACCTTGACATCCAGATCGAGTTTGGAGAATATACCGGAAATCTTATGCGCCTCCTTATTCATCAACTTAGAAAGTTCTTTATAGTTCAAATCGGCATTGGGTCCGAAATCAGTTCTGCGCATGATACATCATTCTAACCATCTGTTTAAAAGTTTTACTACTCGAGAAGAGAGTTGGGAACACAATCTTTAAATACATTACAAAGTTTCTTTACACATGAATGCAAGGACATATAGTGTAGCTATTGAACGTATCCATAAAACAACTCTTAGCAGAATAATACATGTTCCAGTCCCTGCCAGAGGAAATATCGATCTCGCGGACGAGGACGTAGGCATTGAAATCAAGTGCAGATTAGACAAGTGGACTAGAAATTACGCATGCAAACGATCACAGATAGAAACTTTTTCGGAGATGCGCATACAGCTATATTGGGCTTTTCTGACGTACGGAATGAAAAAATCCGTGAAAGCAATAAGATCCAGTGAATCTCTGCAAGGATTAGTAACTGACGTAGATGTGGTGTTTCTGGAGTGGGAATGGTACAAAAAATTTCCAGAATCCACAAAGGACAGTGGAGTAGAATACCGCTATGCACATGCAAATCTCTTTCCGACAGAAGAATATTTCAGTATATACCACATAGGGAATAGTATACTGCATATACCGAGAAACAGCATTATAGAGAAGAAACTTTTGGATCCCGTCATGATAAAAAAATACGTACGGCATGTAGAAAACAATTCAAATCAAGGAGTATTCTAAGAATCGACGTAAAAAATACCTTCAAGAGGATCGCTCCCCTTGCAAGTCAAATTAAAAATTGAAAAAAAACAGAAAGAAACTTATTTCTTTCTCTTTCGGCCTCCTCGTGCCATCTTTGCTCTTGAGATGTTACCCTTCTTATCTACGAAGTATAAGTAACCGCCCTGCTTCTTAACGCCAACTTTAGCAACCTTCTTTGCGCCCTTTCGTGCCTTTCCGCCTCGAGCCATCGTTGCTGCGGAGATGTCTCCCTGCTTGTCTACAAAGTATAGGTTTCCCTTCTCTTTCTTAATGCCTACTTTTGCTACCATTTCTGCCATTTTATTCACCCCAACTCATCTTTAATGAGTTAAAACAGTAAATCTTAGAGAGACTTGTTTATAAAGTTTATTATTTTAAGTGTGTTTTTCAGTCGGAAGTTTGACGATTAATAGTCGAGTCGTCTATATCAAAAGATCATATCCGAAAACTTCTTCTCCGACTCTGCACAAAAATTATAAATGATGCTCCAAACACATTAAGATGGTATCAGAAATACTAGGTGTCCTTGATATAGCGGCGGCGATAATCATATTCCTCGTGAATGTGAACGTCGTGAAGTTCACGCTTGCGGCGATATTTGCAGCATATCTAATAATAAAGGCTATCGTCTTTTTCGGAGACTTCCTTAGTATCATCGACGGTCTTGTCGGGATATATCTTCTTCTTATGTTCGCAGTGCGCATAGATGTGCTGACGGTAATCTGTGTGATGTATCTTATAGCGAAAGGCGGGATCAGTGTCGCGACAAGCCAATAGCGCGGCAAGTATATCTTAGTGAATCAATTCTTCTGGTCCATAGTTATTATATATACTATAGTCATGATCGAACCCAGGATGAACGCTATGACAAAGGAGAATACACTCGCCATCCATATCAACAATGCATAAAAGAGCACTGTAGATAAACACAGAACATATACTGTTCTCGAGAAGAAGAATACACCTAATCCGTCGCTCGCACTATCCATCTTCGTCGGTGCATCTATCTTAGGAAGTGGAAGCATCGAATATATCGCAAGCAGAAGATTCAATGTTATGAACTTGAATATCATATCGCTCTTGCCGAAAGATAGGTAAAGTATGCCTAATATCGTGACTATTATTATATGCGAGAGCGGTCCTGCGAGCCCGACTCGCGCTATATCCTTTGCGTTTATCCCATAACGGAATTTTCCAAGACGGAGATTTGGGAGATGCTCGAGTGTCACCGCTCCTGGAAGGATGAGCATCGAAAGCAGAGGGACCATCCCGAAAGTAATGAATGAGAGGAACAGGCATATCAATATCCCATTGAGCCAGTACGTATAGTTAACTTTGTAGCCTAGTTTTATACCGACAATCTTCTGGCATGCGACGTGCAAGTACAATACGAGAACCGTGCATATAAGGAGTGCTATGAACATCCCTAAGGTATTTTCAAGTACGACACTCTTATACAGGAATCCGGTATAATATGCAGTAAGTATGAATGCGAATGCAAGGCCAGTCCAGAATACTTCTTTCAGCTCCTTGCCTGTAAAAGAATAATTCTCCTTCACCGAATACCAAAATCCGTACATGACGATAATCTGCGGATGAGAATATATAAAGGTTTTGCTTACAAAGGCTTTGTTGAAAAAGTCTTTTTTTACTGCCTAGCGAACTTTCTATGACATGATACGCCTCACTAGAATCGTGATAACCTCTTACACAGAAACTATGTGAGTGCAGTAAAAAAGTCGAGCAAAGCGAGATTTCAACAAAGCCGCTTACAAATAAAACCGGCCACTCCTCAGAACAGCATCTTATCCAGTGCATCGAGCACAGTTCTTGATCTCATCTCAGAGGGCCTCTTTGCGAAACTGAATATGGAATGTTGAAGCTTATATTTTCTCACAAGAGAGGCGTTCTGCATCATCCTACCAAGCATGATAAATGGATCGTCAAGTATCGTGCTGAAATTGAACGCAAGTATTATCCCGTTCTTTCTTGCGAGCAATGCATGCACCTGGTTCAGCGATGTGCTCCTGTAATGGAATGAATCTTTCCTGTCGCTCTCCTCGAGACCTGCGATGAAATCCACTTTTGATTCGAAAAGTTCCCTCGTCGCATCGGCGAATATGTGGTCGAACCTCTTTCTGACGAGATTCAGTTGCGAGATGTTTCTAAGAAGGTATGCAGTCTTTACATCAACATCCTTATTTTTCGGAGCCTTGTAATCCATATCATCTGTAAGAAAAACTATCCGTCTATAGCCTAAACTTCGCGCGGTGGCTATGAATTGTTCCTCATTGCCTTCAGGCATGACCACATCAAAATCTGTTGCGGATCCGACCATGTATTAAGATATGTGCGGAAATTTAAAAATGTTTATATACAAGCACACGTTCCAAAAATCCATGGAAGAACGTGTACAGAAGATAATCTCCAATTCAGGATATTGCAGCAGACGAAAGGCCGAGGAATTGATAGAGAAGAGAAAAGTTATGGTGAATGGCAGGATAATCAAGCTTGGCGACAAGGCAGACATAGAAAAAGACGAGATATATGCGAACGATACGCTGATCGAGAAGAACAAGCCTATATATATAATGCTCAATAAGCCAAAACATTACGAGGTCACGCTGAGTGATAGTGCAGAGAAGAGCGTATTGCAATTGATACGTCTCAGGGAGAGGATATTTCCTGTAGGCAGGCTGGACAAGAATACTACTGGACTGCTTCTTTTGACAAATGATGGGGATTTCGCAAACAAGATAACACATCCAAGATATGAGAAGGAGAAGACGTACTTCGTCAAGCTGGACAAGAAGATATATGACGATGACATCAAGCGGATTGAGGAAGGGATACACCTTCAGGACGGAAAGATAAAAGCGAAAGTGAAGGTCTATCACAGGGACCAGCTCGAGGTCACGATCCATGAAGGGAAGAAGTGGATAATCAAGAGGCTGTTCTTCAAGCTCGGCTATTATGTGACTGAATTATCCAGGACAAAGATAGGGAATCTGAGGATGGACGTCAAGATAGGTAAGTGGCGTTTCCTTACAAGAAAAGAAGTCGAAGAATTGATGAAATGAGTATGTATAAAGAAAAAAATATGTAATAAAGGATATTATATCTAAAGCGTCTTATATCTTCTCGACGTCTTTTATCATCGGCAACGCTTCATGGAGCGCGATCTTCTCTGGCTCCCACGTGAGTTTTCTCTCGACAGAGTCCTGCATCGCCCATAGGTAGTTATCGTGCTTCTTTGCGTGCGCATAATTCTTCACAGGGATATTCATCGATGCATTGACGAGATAGAATGAGAATACGTGAGTGTCCTGTCCATCCTGGAATGCCTGCGTACTGTTTAATTTCTTGATCGTCTTCGATTTTGATATCCCTACCTGATCGTCCATCAATCTCTTCACTGCCTGCTCCTCAGTCTCTGACTCATTAAGCATTGTCTTAGGGAATTCCCATCCCTTCCAATCCTCTACACGCCGCAATATAAGGAAGAACAATTCTCCGTTATTATCGTAAGTTATGACCTGAACACCTTTCATCTCCATATTAAATCACCCTTGGATAGAAACATTCTGAGGGTTTTTTATATAGTTTACGATTTGGATAAACTTATCGTGAGGATAATAGGCCTATCTCTGACAAAATCTCATCAAAAAAAATAAAAAAACTTTTTAAATAGGAAAGAGATTCAAATCTGAGTGAGTAACTACTATGTAGAAATAAATCTATCCGGAGGAAGTATTGTCTGCACTGTCCCTACAGAACACCGAGACAATACGCTAGATTGAAAAGAACGCTAAAACGGGAAAGATCCAAAAATGATGAATGATACGATCCAAGGAGAACAAATTGCTCCGATTGAAACTATGCACGGGCAAGTGAGCCTATATGATCAGATAGGCACTATATCAACAAGAGTCTACATTATAGACAGGGAACGCAACAGATTCACCCACAATCTCCAGACTTTTCGTGCACAGAGATGGGATGATAAGGCGACTGTGTTCTTTAAAGTTCTAGAAGAAGATATGCAGGTAATGTTTGAAAGCCTCATACGCCGTGATGCAGAGAGGATAGCGTATGCAAAAAATACACAGAACATAGACGATTTTCTCAGCAGGGGCATAGTATTTATGCCATGCATAATCACGGGTGTAATTGACCCTGCACAGAATTACCTCAATGGTAGACTACTCGTATCACGAGGAGTCAAAGGCCGTGTACCGATAATACGGGAGGAGATGGGGGTACCTGACCTACAGATTGTGGAAGAAAAGTATAAAGACGGCAAGCCTGTTGGATATATCATGGAGTCAGAATATGCTGGCATTGATGCTCAAGGTCGTAGAAAACAATTCTTTCTCCCATATAGATCAGGGTATGATGCAGAAAGCGTATATCACGGAAAAGTCATAGATGCACTGCATAATAAAAGACCTGCCGTCAAGATAATACACACTTTCAAAAAAGATGACGAGATGCATAAAAAGAATCTGAGTATCCTGGAACAAATCACGTCAGGGTCGGAAATCATGCCTGGGATAGAACGGAAGTATTGGTGGAATGCTCCTGGTGTGCTTCGTCCGAGTTAGAGTATCTTCTTCAATTCTTCAGTATCATCTATATCGTGGTCTCCTTTGAATTTTCCTCTTTTGACCCAGTTCACAGAGATGGATTTTATACCGAGATCGCGGCATAATCCAATATCTTTATCTCCCTCGCCTATATAGAATAAGGGGCGTTCATATTTCAGGATGAATTCTTCGAACAGTTCTCTTTTATCAGGATAACTCTTGTAAGGGCTTTTGAAGACTATCTCAAATAAGTATTGACATCCTATCTTTTCAAGTATGGGCTCGACGGATCCTTCAGGAGCCGTCGTTATGAGCGCAAGGGTATATTTGTCCTTTATCGTATCGAGGTAGCTCGCGAAATCCTTCACTATATCGGATTCCTTCACCTCTGCGACCATCACGAGCGCAAACGTCTGCCTTGCGAACATCAACTGCGCATCCTTATGCACATTGCCGAGATATCTTTTCATTACCTGATGCACGCCTTCAAAATAGTTCTCCTTGTCAGCCCACTCGTTTATCGATGGATCATCGAGAAGTATAGAGAACATTTTGAACCATTGCCTGTGCGCCTCGTCAAACGGTCTTGAATTTAGGAGTGCACCGTTGAAATCGATGACTATTACGGGTTTCATTGCTGAAGAATAGACGACAGAGATTATAAAGATTGTGAAGGATAAGCATGGTACTTGACTTAGAAGGATCGATTACATGATTGTAATCCTATTCTTTCTTGATCTTCAAAAGTTTTTTTATCCCTACAACAATCGAATATAGTGTGCATATGCCCAATATAATGATTGATATCAGAAGACTATCTATCGACATATGCCGGGACGCGTACGTAAAAAAGGACCAGAGAGTCAAGGCAGGGATACCAAAATAATATAATATATACTCTTGTTTTTTGACATCATAATGCTTGATCTTTTCCAGTATCTCGGACTTCTTTCTTACATGGTATATCAGCATAATAAAACAGAATACGGTAAATAGGGATACCAATAAGGCGTACAATGCAGTCGAATATTTCATCAAGAGATAAGAGGTGATGATTGAAACACATAGGAATGCTGCACAAAATACGATGTAATAATTGGACTTCACTGATTCAATCTGGTATTTTTGCATCTTTTTAGATCCGATTTCATAAGAGATTAGAAACGAGCGGGAGAACATCTTGTTGGAATTCAAGACGATGCACAGAAACAACACTGAAGTGAATAAAAGGAACGATTCAAAGAACGAACCTATCCTTGATGCTGGGTCGCTCTTGGAGACGATGAACAATATCAATACCCAAAAAACCACGATTACATAATTTGATATCTTGAAATAATTTATTATTTTTTTGTTCATATGCACTTTTCAGGATTTTAATTTATATAGTTATCGTAATTTAAGGCTTTGCTGCAAAAAGTTGCGCCCTGCGAAGCGCCAAGGTGTTTGTAATTCATCTGAACAGATTCATGTCATAATCATGGTTCGCGTCATCTTTTACGCTGGCACATTCAACAAGGGTCACGATCTCTTTTATCAGACCAAGATTCGGATCTGCATGTATATGAGCATTTAGAAAATCTGTACGGATCTGCAAAGGAAAATCTTCCCTATACACATATATCTGTATCGTCTTTCCGTACCATTCATTGGGATTGAATCCGGATTTAAAACCCTTAGACACACAGTTTGTCGCAGCAAGCCCGAACTTTTCAACTAGTGTAGAAATCTCAGGTATCTTCTTTACGTTCAGGTTGGAAAGGTAGTATTTGCTCATTTTATCACCTCACCTCTCCACTGATGGGAACACAGAGAGCTTATTAAATGTTCTGCAAGAATACGGATGCCAAACCATCCCTAAAGTTACTCATAACCGCCACTCCACAGTAATGTTCCATGTTCATTGGAGGGGTTAGTAAATGATATATTGATGTAGATTAAATGTATACTTTGAACTTATAGGCTCTATAAACCCTATTTACCTAATTTTGTGCTTGTCCATGTGAAATAGAGGTTGTCACTTCATCGGGGACGACAAACCCTTATTTCCGCTGGAGAGGTGCCGTTTTAAGCACAAACCGTCTCATTTATAAATAATAGTCGATTCCCTTTATAAATAGAAGTTCATTTTATACACGGGGGTCATCAAAATGGCTAAGAAAACTATTAAGAAAAGTAAAGCTGTCAAGGTAGATGAGCCGAAGACAGAAAAAAATCTGGAAATAGTGAATATTGTAGTCAGTTCATCGCTAGAACACACCATCCCACTCGAAAAGATGGCTGCAACATTAAGCAACACCGAATACAATCCTGAGCAGTTCCCGGGACTTGTCATAAGGATAAAGGAACCGAAGACATCAGCTCTTATATTCAGTTCTGGAAAGATAGTCTGCACAGGTGCAAGAAGTCTTCAGAAAGTCGAAGAATCTATACAGAAAATAATAGAGAGCCTGCAAAAGATAGGCATAAAGATAACTATCAAGCCAAAGATAACAGTACAGAACATGGTTGCTGCAGGATCGATAGGCATGGCCTTGAATCTGAACAGCCTTGCAATGAAGCTTCCGAACACGGAATATGAGCCTGAGCAGTTCCCAGGACTCGTATATAAGTTGATAGAGGCAAAGGCGACATTCCTGCTCTTCAGCAACGGAAAAGTCGTATGCACAGGCACGAAATCCGAAGAAGAGGCAAGAACAGCCCTAGATAAATTGATTGTCATATTGAAAAAAGTCCAATAGACACGAAGATATTTTTTATTTTATCAATATTTTTATCGATGATATACATATTTTATGTTGGGATTCAATATTGTTACAAGGTTGCGGGGGTTTAGGAGAAGAGTTTCACGATTTCGCTATGTGCGGAATCTTCAATGAAATGTTTTCCTAAAAGACGTTATGGAGATAACAGAACAGATTGAAAAATTCCACGAATTCTTAGAAGTAGTATGCAGTGAAGCACTGCATAAGGCAGTAAGCCATGGAGAAAAATATCTTATCGTGAACTTCAGCGACCTTAGCAAGTTCAACATAGAGCTTGCACAAGACGTACTGGAAAATCCAGAGGATACGTTGAGAGCATGTGAGATCGCGATAGAGCAGTTTGACTTCCAGGGCATAAAGAACTTCAGGATACGGTTCAAGAACCTTCCAAAGACGCAGGAAGTGATGATAAGAGACATCAGAAGCACACATCTCGCCAAATTGATACAGGTCACAGGGATCGTCAGGCAAAAATCCCCTGTAAGACCACAAGTCACAAGTGCAAAATTCGAGTGCCCGAGTTGCGGCAACACGATGACCGTCCTGCAGCTCGATACAAAATTCCGTGAACCGACAAAATGTGGTTGCGGAAGGAAAGGAAAATTCAGATTGCTTGGACAGGAAATGATCGATGCCCAAAAGATAGTCCTTGAAGAGGCTGCAGAAGATATTGAGGGTTCAGAGCAGCCAAAAAGGATAGACGTATTCCTCAAAGGGGATCTTGTCAGCCCTATGTCTGAAAAACGTACAAATCCGGGAAGCAAGAATATACTTGTCGGCGTCCTTAAGGAAGTTCCACTCATAGGCAAGGACGGCGGAAAATTGACACGATTCGACCTCATGATAGAGGCGAATTATATAGAATCTGTTGCAGAAGATTTTTCAGAACTCAACATAACACCTGAAGAGATAAAAGAGATCAGGGAATTGGGAGACGATCCAAAAGTATTCAAGAAACTTATCGGCAGCATCGCCCCATCCATATACGGCCATGACCGCGTAAAAGAGGCATTGACGCTGCAGTTGTTCGGTGGCGTAAGAAAAAATAAGGATGACAGATCGATCACAAGAGGAGACATACACATATTATTGATAGGTGATCCGGGATCCGGAAAATCACAGATGTTGAAGAGGATAAGCATCGTCGCACCGAAGTCAAGATATGTCTCAGGAAAGGGCGCGAGTGCCGCAGGACTCACAGCAACGGTCGTCAAGGATGAATTCTTAAGAGGATACGCACTCGAAGCAGGCGCGTTGGTCCTGACGAATAAAGGCATATGCTGTATCGATGAGTTAGACAAGATGACAAAAGAGGACACTAGCGCGATGCACGAAGCCCTGGAGCAGCAGACAATCTCGATAAACAAGGCGAATATCTCAGCAACACTCCGTGCAGAGACGACAGTGCTTGCCGCAGCAAACCCTAAGTTCGGAAGATTCGATCCATACGAACTCATCCCGAAACAGATAGAGTTGCCGTCGACACTCATCAACAGGTTCGACCTGATATTCCCTATAAGAGATCTTCCTAACAAGGCAAGAGATGAGAAGACAGCAGAGTTCATACTGCATCTGCATCAGAAAGCATCAGGCGGCGCTGCAGAGTTGCAGACAGATTTCCTGAAAAAATATATCGCGTATGCAAAACAGAACTGCAATCCTGCACTTACTGATGAGGCTTTGGAAGAGATAAAAGATTATTATGTCAAGATGCGATCTACAGGTGATGAGGAGGGCGCGTACAAAGCCATCCCCATCTCAGCAAGACAGCTCGAGGCATTGATAAGATTGAGCGAGGCGAGTGCAAGGGCGAGATTGAGCCAGAAAGTCCTCAAGAGCGATGCAAAGCGCGCGATAGAACTTGTACATTTCTGCCTGACTCAGATAGGTGTCGATCCAGAAACCGGAAAGATAGATATCGATAGGATAACGACAGGAATCCCTGCATCACAACGAAGCAACATATCTATAATCAAGGAGATAATAAGAGAATTGGAAGGACAGATAGGCAAGCAGATACCTATGGATGATGTACTGTTGAAATCGAAAGAGAAAGGGATGGACCCCGACAAGGCAGAGGAGATACTAGATATGCTCAAGAAAGAGGGAGTCATATTCGCACCAAGAGCGGGATTTATCAGCAGGATATAATACTATGCACTTATTTTTTTAGCAACGCCACCAAGCGAAGTCATCTACGTAACATCGATGTAAAATAAATCGGCACACACTCGTGAAAATATACGGACGAAGCGTGGCGTTGCGTAGATACATATAAAATCAGAAAGGTACAATACCAATAAAAAAGACTAACATGGCAGAACAAACATCACAGACGCAAACATCAGAATTCAGGAGACAGACAGCATACAAATGCAATATCTCGACACTGAATAACGGAGTCTTCGTAAAGAGACAGGGATGGGAATCAAGCTATCTGATGACTGAATACGGAGATTTCTCGAGAACTAACATAATAAGCGTGATCGTCAGCAAGGATGAGAACTCAATAACCTTGGACGACGGGACAGGACAGATAACTGGGCGATTGTTTGATCGAATAGAGCGATTGAATGATATTGCTATAGGTGATGTCGTGCTTATAATAGGGCGTCCGAGAGAATTCAACAACAGAATATATCTCACGATAGAGATAATAAAGAAGATCCAGAATGAATGGATAACTTATCGCAAGAAGGAATTATCATTGATAAAGAGAGTGCGCGATGTAAGCCAATTGAAGGGCGTCGAGAAGAAGCTTGAGGCAGAGATCGTAGAGAGCGCATCGACAACGGGTTCGAAAGAGAAGATCCTGAAATTAATAATACAGCTAGACAAGGGAGACGGTGCAAGTGTCGAAGACGTACTGAAGATGTCAAGAGTCTCGAATGGCGAAGAGATACTCAGCGACATGATGATGCGCGGAGAGGTCTACGAGAACAAGGCAGGACATGTAAAGCTGATGTGAGACTCAAAAGATTATTTTGAAGGTGTTTAAATGATACAAAAAAATGATGAAAAGACAATAAATGTTTTGTGTGTAGATACGGATTCTATATGGTTAAGCATGGTCGAGAAAGCCGTAAGGGACACTATAAATGTTTCAAATCTGCCAGGATGTCAAATCGAAGCGTATAGAGACATTCATAGCGCTTTTAGTAGGGTTAAAGAAAGAAGGTATGACTTGATGATTTCCGAACATATGGAAGGAGGATGGTTGCTCCTATATGATGCAGCTACGAGAACTGATCAATGGATGTTTTGCCTGCTTACAGGCAACGAGGACGTAATAAACTCGAAAGATTTGAAAGAAGATACGAATATCAATATATATGATAAAAAAATCAAAGGCATCCAATACACACTCGCGTCTGATTTCGTGCAAAGATACAAAGCGCATGGATAAAGAGGAAAATAGTATCAGCACGTATCGTTCGAGCCACTCCACATGAGAAAATGTTTATGAATGAAGAATGGCTGAGGTGACGAAAGGCATTCGGAGCAGACATTCTATTTTTGGGCGACAGCCAATTCGACAAGATAGAATAAGTTCGACGCAGGACTATATCATCGCTTCCACTCTCTTATATCTGGATGGAAATCAACTTGATACTCGGGGATGCCTAATGAAATCCCGTATATTTTCGCTTTATCGTACTGTTCTTTATCTCTTCTATCAATAAGGAACACTTTGTTGCGAAAGATTATGTAGTGATGAGTACTATTCTTGAAATCAGCATACCAGTTGTGCTCGGAGTCTAATGAATCGCTTAAATCTTTCGCGACTGATTCGACATCATCTTCAGGAATTTCAACAGTATGCAAAGTCCATTGATCAATCCACGGGGTCTTATGTTTTTCGGCAACTCTCTCAATCTTTGTCTTTATAATCTTTATTCGTTTTAGAACATCTTTTTTCTCAAGGCTTTCATCGATTATCACTCCTACAAAAGAATCATTCAAGCTACACCGCACGAGAACATCCCAATGCATGAATTATACATTCCCTTGTCGAAACCCAGGGAAGGCGTCACAAAGACTTCTAGGATCGCTGCGAGCAGGAGAATTGCTAGACTTAGCATCAGGAGATCCGCACTGTCAAGAAGTATGTGCTCGAATTTTCTTGATGCGAAATCATGGTTTATCACAGCTATGCTTATTATCCCTCCGGCAAGTGCTGCTACAAAGTATGCGAGTATCTCAGGGATGCCGTGGACAGAATATTTGAGAAGGCCTACAGAGACTACACAGAATGCCGTACCTGCATTCACACCACAACTGCCTGCAATCAGCGTGTTAATGCTTGAGCGTATAAATGATCCTATGGCTGCCCCGACGATGGACGCATTCCATATAAGTATGAATATCGCTCCGGCACCATATAGAAAAGAGAACAGTATACAGAACATAAGGACTTTCACATTATTGAAGAATATCTTGACGAACGCCGCACCAGGGCTTATCGCTGCACCTGTAACACCTGCCTCTATACCTACGACCCGCCCATTCACCGATGTTATCGTAGACGTCTGGGATTGGAACAGCACAGAGGTTATGCTCGGAGACAGCACAGCATACCAGAATGCGAAGCATATCGTCGCACCGATGAAAAGATACATGAAGGACTTCAACGCCCTGGAATGCTCCTTCAATAAAACTCTCTCTTCCATATCGGTCAGATCCTTCTGCTCTTCCATCTTCATAAGCCGGTATATCGTAGGCGCCGCTGCAAGTGTCGCGAGAAATACCATAAATATGCTGCTCTGGTCAGCAAAGATGTAATAGCTCAGGAACATGGCGAGCGATGTATAGAAGAATCCTATGAAGATCATAAGCGCTGGACGATTCTCTGCACGTTCGGGACTGATTAGGTTCTCTAGGACCAAAACACACCTCTTAATAAACACCACACTATATACATATCAATAAATACGAATAGATTGTCGAGAAACATATTTATAAACTTTATCAATAAAATTTATAAGCCAACCCTGATTCTTGCAGCTATGGATTACGAAGCGATGCTTACGCGTGGAAAAGAGAAACTCCCTGAGAATGTGACGACGACAGAACGATTCACGGTTCCAAAAGTCACAGGACATCTCGAAGGGAACAAGACAGTCATAAGCAATTTCTTACAGATAGCAAGCACCCTGCGAAGGACGCCAGAGCACCTGTTGAAATATATCTCGAGAGAGACCGCTGCGAAAGGAGAGATAAAGAGGCAGCTTCTCGTGTTCAATACAAAGATTCAGTCAAGCAAGATCAACGAAAAATTACAGCAATACGTCGACGAATTCGTCATATGCAAGGAATGTGGCAAGCCTGATACAAAACTATCGAAAGAGGGTGTTGTCACATTCATAAGATGCCAGGCATGCGGTGCGAGACACAGCATCAATTCCAAGATATGATCCATACGATTCAATCCAGAGACCTGGAGTATAATTCTGTCCACATACCATCGACCTTCTTCGACAGCACCAATCGTGAGAAGTAAAATTTCTGAGTTAAGATTTTTTCTAAAATGCTTGTCTTAAATCCATTATGTGGATTCTTGCCAAGCGATATGTGCGGGCTATATTTCTCGCTTGAATAGGAATAAGGATACCTCTCTTGAAAACAAGATTCATTATCCTCTGCCAGTATATCTCCTTTCAACACAATCATCGGTTTAAAAGTACTTATGACAGAGTCATGCAGAGAGAAAATATTCTTACCATTGATTTTAAGGACGAGAAACCCGTTGAAGACATAATTACCCCCGACACTATTTTCGTCAGGAACATATCTTAGGAAGTCAAGCCCTATAATCATCTGTTTATCGAGTAACTGCTGCGTCTCTCTCCCTAAGACAGTGTAATCTGAATAGAAGCCTATGATTGTAGTATGCGCCCCGAGACCTAGTGAGTAGATACTATTGCCGTCAGACGCGACGTTTTTTTCTAGAATTGAGTTTATAGCCATGACCTCAGCAACTATCTTCTTCTCAGGCAGCAGATGTATCAAGTATCTCGTACGTTCGATGCTCATCCGAACCACTTCCCGAGGCCTGATTGCACTTCTTCCTCCTTTCCGAAGTATGCCTCTACACGACGTTTCGTCAATTCGATAGTCTGCGTCAGGTATGACGGGATGTGGAACTTCTCGCCGAGACTTATCGTCGGCTCAAGATATTTCACGATGCTC
>Ga0182011_10002535_pt1 | contig 15342 bp, 9 predicted proteins | sample 711E1DmetaG_FD_120481 | JGI IMG/M metagenome (GOLD analysis project Ga0182011, IMG submission 120481) | Permafrost microbial communities from Stordalen Mire, Sweden - 711E1D metaG | ecosystem: Environmental > Terrestrial > Soil > Wetlands > Permafrost | place: Sweden: Stordalen | collected... | reverse complement strand
TAATGGTCAGCGTCCCGTTGTTATACGTCACCGAGTAGTTGCTCAAGCTGGCTGAACCGACCGGCGCCAGCGACGCCGTAACGGGATATGTATTGACCGGCGACGCAATCGTTGCCGCTGTCGTATAGCTGGGCGTGAATATGTCTCCGTTGACCGCACCCGCCACCGAAACGGTGTAGACGGGGTTAGCAGTACCGTATGGACGGTTCTGGCTAATCGGATTCACCGTGACCGTCAGTGGCACCTGCGCGATGGTCAGCGTCCCCTTGTTGGTGACCACGTTGTAGTTGGCGATATTCGCGCCAGTAACAGTCGCAGTAATGTCGTAGGACCCAAACGATGAGAGCGCTGTCGCCGACGTCGAGCAGCTTACATTGACGACGTCGCCGTTGACCACGCCGTTTATCGTATAGCCGAAGGTAGGATTGGCTGCGCCGTAAGCTCTGTTATAGCTGTTGCATGTTACCGTCAACGGCGCTTTCGTCACATTCAGTGTGGCGGTGCCGGTCGTCGAAACATAGTTTGTATCGCCGGTCGTGTAGGTATAGTTCACCGTGTAGCTGCCGACGGCCAGCCCGCTATTGGGCGCAGGGCAATTGACCGTCCCCGCCGCAAAGGGCCCGGAGATCGTGCAGGTCGTTAGGGCTCCCACGTTGAAAGCCATCGATCCGGTGGGACTGATGTTCGGCGGATTGGCGAGCGTCAGCGTCAGCGACTGAAGAAACGAGTTGCCGTAGACCTCCGTCTCTGGACTGACCAACACGAAGGGAAGGCCTTGGCCACCCGCGTATCCGTAGGCATTGAAGAAAACGGTCTGCTGCGTGTTGGGCGGGTTGTACGAGTTTGAGATAAGATTCGACTGCGCCGAAACCGCGCCCACCGCAGTCGGCGTAAAGGTATATCCGATGCTGCAAACCACGCCCGATGCAATCGTTACGCCGCAGGTATTGGCAGAGACCGCATAGTGCGTGTCGGTTGGCGTGAATGGCGTACTGCTGAAGGTCAGTCCGGAGTTGCCCGCATTGACCACATCCTGATAGCTCGGTGCCGACGTCGATCCCAGCATCACGTTGCCGAAGTTGATGGTGTTGGTCACCGGGTAGGTCACCTTGCGCAACGCGCTGTTGCCGCTATCGACGACGAACAGGTTGCTCGATCCATCCAGCGCAAGCGCCATCGGTGCATTCAGTGTCGCTGAGGTGCTATAGCCGCCGTCTCCCGTATCGCCTGCCGTGCCAGTGCCGAAGATGGACCCAATGTTCACGCCGCCAGTGCTTGCCGCATAGACCTCATAAATTCGTTCCGCAGTAGAGTCGGAGATATAGATGTCGCCCGCCGCGTCAACCGCCAAACCGGACGGCGTATTCAGCCCCGTGCCCGTAGACTGACTGGCATTGGTCGTCACCGTCGTCCCATTGCCCGCGACAAGGTGAATTAATCCCAAGCTGTCGACTTGGTACACAGTATGCGTTCCCGTATCCGCGACGATCAGGCCGTTAGGCCCGTATGCCACGGCGGTGGGAGCGGACAGCGAAGCAGCAGTGGCAATCCCTCCATTCGCAGGGATGATGCTTCCGTTACCCATGACCACGCGCTGCTGTCCGCCCGCGTAGATCTCCGTCACATTATGAGCCGAACCACTCATCGCGACGTACAGATTGCGAAATAGGTCAATTGTCATCGACGTGACATTGCTCAATCCGGTGGCATACGAGAGGTTGGTGCCACCGTCCACGCCGAAGCGCGCGATATTGGTATTGCCACCTAAACCAGAGGCCGAATTGGCAACATAAATATTGCCCGCACCATCGATTGCCATTGCAGTGGGATAGACCAGCCCCTTACCCTGCGCCACCACCACCTGAGGCGCGCCGCCACCCGCCGGATAGAACAGCACATCGGCAGTCGTCGAACCGTTACCTTGCTCCAAAACATACGCATCGCCAGCCGCGTTCGTCGTAACCGCAACCGCAGTGCGCAGCCCCGTGCCCGACGTCGAGGCAATGCCCGGAGTCAGCAGGCTCAACGGCCCAATACCCTTGCCCTCCAGCGAAATTGTGATTGTCGTACCGCTGATCGAGTCGGCCAGTCGAACATAAGAGTAGCGATAGCCGGGCTGCGTAGGCCAAAACTGTATCTCCACCTGACAGGTGCCCGAGGCGGTCGTCAAATTCCCTGTGCAAGTGCTGCTTACAATGTGAAAGTCCGGCCCGATCAAGTTCGTCAGGTTCACCGTCTGGTTGATGCTAAAGACCAATTTCTGCGAGGCGCTGTGCTGATTCACGACGGTGTCGGGAAAGTGTGTGTTGTCGCCCATCTCGCGCACGATATTGTTCTGCGAGTCGGCCAAGTAGAGGTTTCCGCCCGCGTCCGTCGTCACGCCCGCTGGCTGGTTCAGCGGAACCAACAGTGCGCTCTGCCCGTCCTGCGATGAGCTGTAGGCTCCCGAAGCTCCGCCAGCCAGCCCCGCAATCGGCGTTAGAGCACCGGTCCCAAAGTTGTAGCTAACCACATTATTGTGGTTCGTCCCCGACTCCGAGATGTACAACGACCCATCGGACGAAAACGCCAGTCCGTACGGATTGCTCAACGTAGGAGTCGTGCTGCCGCTGTTGTCGTTGCTGCACTGCCCAACCACGGTCGCCTGCGTAGTCATTCCCACGATCTCGCGTACGCAGTCGTTGTAGGAATCGGCAATAAACAGATTCCCGCTCTTGTCGAAGGCAAGTCCCGCCGGACGATCCAGCGCGACCGGGGTCGCCACACCACCCACCAGAACCGTGTCCGTCACGCCCGGGCACAGAGTCGTCGCGCCATAGCCCGACGACTGGCCCGCAACATAGCAGATCTTCGTCGGATCGGCGTCAGCAGCAGCATGACGTACCACCTGATAGACCAAGGTCCGAGTCCCAGAGTTCACAGTCGAGATGTACAGATTCAGACCGGCGTCCACCGCCAGTCCGTCCGGAGCAGGCGTGTTCGAGTCGGTGTTGGTGATCGTGCAAGTGCCAGCTACCGTAGTCAGAGCGTTGTTTGCCCCGTAACCATCCACCGCGCCGTAGGCCAGCGAGCGTACGCAGTTGTGTTGGGTATCAGCGATGTATAGCGTATTGTTGCTATCGATCGCCAACCCAGTTGGTGCCAGCAGCCCTTCGTCCGAAGTAGATGCCGTGCCCTGCGAAGTCTGGCAGGTATCCGTGCTCTGCCCACTCACCCGCAAACCAGCCACCGTTGTGATGACTCCGCTGCTGTCCACCTTGCGCACGCAGTTGTTCTGCTTGTCGGAGATGTACAGGTTGCCATGCGAATCCATTACCACGTATGTAGGCACATACAGCTCAGTGGCCGTGGCGGGAAATCCCGTGTCCGTGCTATAACCGCCCGCGCCTGTGCTAAGTCCCGCGTAACGCGAGGTCGTGTCCAACAACGTCGCAAACTGTCCGCGAGCGCTTAACGGAGAAAAGCTAGAAAATCCAGCCAGCAATAAAACTAAGACGGCTCGAAGATCGCTCAGACGGGGTCTGCTCATTTTGAAAAAGCTCCAGAAATTAATCGCCTATCAGTTAGCCCCTGAAAAGGCAGAATACAAGGATGTTCCGCACAAACCGGCATTCAGACATACCGGCTGCACGTCGGCCTATGCGCCGTGCCGGAGGATAGAGGCCACTCCGCTTATTTTCAACATTATAGGGCTGTGCCAGGATGCAGCAGCCACAAATATTGCGCAAGTTACCACATATTTGCCGTGGTACCTCATTTAGTAATATGCACGTAACCACTCCCCACCGCTAAAAATTCCCCAGCCTAGCTGTCTACCTCGTAGCCGCTGAGATTTGGCTAATTTGATGACACGCCCTAAGCCTCACCCCGTCTCCATCCGCCCCAGAGCCGAGCCCACCCGTTCTCCCACACTCAGCCCTGAATTTTGTTCTGGGAAATTGCTTCCCATCCGCAAGTCCGTTGCGCTAATATGTTTTGCCAAGCATCCAGCAGTCAGTTCCCCCGTGGAGAATATTCGATGAAGCGCAAGCTGACTTTTGCATCCTTCCTGCTGGCAGCAGTCACCATTCTGCTGTCAACCCCTGCCGCCTACGGCGATTCGCTCACCTTCACCCTACTCACCCCCTCTCAGATGACCCTTGGCGGGCAGGCGGCGACGCTCTCGTTCTACGCCACGGTCAGCGCACCCAACTCCAACACCGGCACCGAGTACCTCAACTCAGCCTCATTCGTCGTCGGTACGCCAACGACTCTGGACGACTCCAACTTTGCCAACTTCCCTTACACCCTTGATCCCGGCCAGAGCTACACGGACCTGCTCTTTACCATCTTCGTTCCCGCCAACATTCCTTTTGGCGATTACTCCGGCAGCTTTACCATCCTCGGCGGCTCGGACAACTCGTCCACCGATGCGCTAGCGAAGGCATCCTACGACATCGGCGTCACCCCGGAACCATCGTCCTTCGTGCTGCTGGCAACCGGCCTCTCGCTTCTGACCGCTGCGTTCTGGTATCGCGGCAGGTATTGCAAGACCAGCCTCGCCGCCTAACGAATCTCCCCAGCAAAACCGGTCGTCCGAGTTTGCAAGTTAGATCGGGCGGTCACGCGGCACTTTCTGGCGCGACAGCCCGATTTTTGTTTGTCATTCCGTAGCCTCTTTGTTTGTCATTCCGTAGCGAAGCGAAGGAATCTGCTTTTTTCGCCCCACCACGGTCTTTCCTTGGCTCAATCCTGCGCTCGCATTACAAGCGGTCTGCAATCTGCCGCAGATTCGCTTTTTGAACCCCGCCGCTCGAAAATTCCCTCCATATCTCTCGAAAATCAAAATTTCAACAGAAATCCTTGCCACTTCTAACACATAGGATGTAGTGTGCTCCTGCCGTTAAGGCATCGCTTGGTTCAAGCTCGAAGCCACAGTCCTGTCCTCGGCCAAATTGCACAATGAGGTCGCAGCATGTTGAGATTACTTTGTAAATCGATGAGCTTTGTTCTCGTCTCTCTCCTTGCGGTCGCTTCCGCAGGCGCGCAGACCCTAGCCTTCCCCGGAGCCTACGGCTTTGGAGCCTCCGCCACTGGCGGACGAACCGGCACCATCTACCACGTCACCAACCTGAACGACTCCGGCGCTGGCTCCTTCCGCGACGCCGTCAGCTCTGGCAACCGCATCGTCGTCTTCGACGTAGGCGGATACATCGTGCTTAGTTCCGTGGTCTCGTTGGCCAGCAACCTGACCATCGCCGGACAGACCGCTCCCGGCGGCGGCATCGGTCTCATGGGCCGAGAGATCTCCCTCAGCGGAAAGAGCAACATTATCATGCGCAACGTCCGCATGCGGCAGGGCCTGCTCGATCCAGAATCCGGAAAGAGTGCCCTCAATATGGGCACGGCCAAAAACGTGATCCTCGATCACTGCTCGTTTGCCTACGGCCAGTGGGACAGCGTCGATGCCGTAGGCACGGTCAACTTCACGGTGCAGAACTCCATCATCGCCAACCCCATCGGCCAGCAGTTCGGTGCGCACGTAGAGACCGGTCCCTCCACCTTCTATCGCAACCTTTGGGTCAACGCGCACAATCGCCAGCCGCTCGCCAAGGACAATACCCAGTACATCAATAACATTGTCTACGACTATCAATTGGGCTACACCGCAGGCAATACCGGCGGCAAGTTCTCCCACGACCTCATCAACAACTACTTCATCACCGGGCCGATAACCACGACTCCCTCCGACGCCTGGTTCCAGATGAACGCCAACCAAAGCGTCTACCCGGTCGGCAACTACCTCGACAACGCTCGCGATGGCGTCCTGAACGGCATTCCGTACAACACCATCGACGCATCCGGGACCTACCTGACCGCGCCTTGGGCCGCCACCACCAGCTCTATCCCCACCCTCAGCGCCGCCGACGCCTTCCCCAGCGTCGTCGCCTCCTCCGGCGCGCTTCCCCACGATGCCGTTGACCAGTTTGCCATCAGCGACGTCAACTCCCTAGGCTTGAGTGGAAAGTCGTACAAGGACCAATCCCTCACCGGCCTCGCCAACAGCGGCTACGGAGTCATCGCCAGCGGCACACCCTTCCCCTCCACCAGCAACGACGGCATCCCCGACTACTGGGCCACGGCCAACGGCATCAGCACCACCGATGCAACCGCTGGCACCGCAGCCTACGGCACCACCGGCTACACCAACGTCGAAGCCTACTTCAACAGCTTGGTCCTTCCCGCCTCTTGGTCTGCCGCCGATCTCTTCGGTACGCCGATTCAGGGAGCCAGCTCCTACAACCCGTTCACCAACCAGTGGCTGCTGACCGCCAGCGGCACCAACGCAACGTCGGCCATCAGCCAGGGCCAGTTCGCCTCGCAGCTTTGGACCAAGGATGGTACCTTCCTCGCCGAGATTCAGAGCGTCTCCGGCTCCGGCTCTGCGGCCAAGGGCGGCATCCTGCTGACCAGCACCGGCACGGCAGGAACCTCCTTCGTCGCCCTCACGCAGACCGGCACCGGTGGACTCGCCTTCATCTGGCAATCGGCGGATTCGGGCACTGCGCAGGGCATTCAACTGCGCAAGGTCGCATCGCCGCTCTGGGTGAAGATCGTCAGCAACGCCGGAATCTACTCCGGCTACTACAGCACCGACGGCACGACTTACAAGCTGCTGGGCAGCGAGAGCGTCACCTTCCCCGGCGTAATTCAGGCGGGCCTCGCCTTCGCCTCCGGCAGTGCGACCACCCTTGGAACCGCCACCTTCACCAACGTCGGCGTTACCAACCCATAAGCCCGAATTCAATCTGAATTCAAACTCAGCAGAATCCCCCAGCCACACGGGGGATTCTCCCTTTAAATCGCAACTCTCACCTGCTCCCCGGCAATTTATATGTGGAAACAATTTTGGCTGTAAGCAGGGAATGGCAACGAATCAACGAGGATCTCCACGGAGGAACAAGACCGTTCCGTCTTTAATCCGTGTTTATCCGTGTCAATCCGTGGTCGGTTTTGTGTCTTCCTTAGAATCTCCGACCTTGCCCCGTCGCTGGCGATCCCGCACCCGCTCGCTTACAATAGACCTATCCGTCGCCCATCAGCAATCACTCCGCAAGCGCGGCGGAAAAGGATAAAACCGATGTTTGAGATCACCGTAGAAGCCGGATTCTCCTCCGGCCACTACCTGCGCAATTACAAGGGCAAGTGCGAGAATCCGCACGGCCACAACTACCGCGTTTTGGTCACCTTGGCTGGCACCGAGCTGGATGCGGCGGGCCTTCTGGTCGACTTTAAGCTGCTCAAGACCCTTCTGCGCCCGGTCATCGACCGCATCGACCACCAGATGCTCAACGAGCTTGAGCCCTTCACCGAGCTGAATCCCTCGGCGGAAAACCTCGCCCGCTACTTCTATCAGCAAACCGCCCACGAACTGGAAGCGTTGACCGGCGGTCGCGTCCACGTCAAAGACTGCACCCTCTTCGAAACCGACACCAGCTTCGCCCGCTACTACGAGTAGCGTTTAGCTGCGAGTGAAGCGCCCCATTGTTCGTGATTTCGCAGCTTTTTTGTTTGTCATTCCGCAACGCCGCGGAATCTGCTTTTTCCGTTGTCTCTTCTTGCCTATTCCACCAAAGCGCCCGCCAGCCTCTTTTCATACACCCAAGCGTCCACTCCGCTCGCGTAGAATCCCTCGGCCAGCTCCGCTCGCACGTACCCCATCGCCTCGTAGAAGCGGATCGCCCCAGCATTTCCCGTATAGACGTGCAGTGCCATCGCCAGCCCACCGGCCTCGCGCACCCGTCGCTCGACTTCGACCACCAGCCTCAGCGCCAACCCTCGCCTTCGCCAACGATCATCCACGTCGAGCGTCACCACATAACCCACGCGCTCCTCCAGCTGCACGATGCAGAAGCCCGCCAACTCGCCCCTTTCGCCATCTTCCGCCAGAATCGTCACCGCGCCCGGAGCCTCGGCAAACTCACGCATCGTTCTCCGGCTGAACCGAAAGACCGGCTCGAAGCACCGCACATCGAGCGCCCACAACGCTCGCCAGTCCCCCGACCGATATTCCCTCAACGTCAGCGCAGTCCGCTCTCGTTCCACTCGTAGGCCACCACGCCCAAGTCGCCCAGCGTCTTCAGTGCGGCCTCCACATTGCTCCGCACGGCGGGCCTTGCCGCGGCAGGCTCGCCGCGTATCTCCTCGACTGCCACCACGCGTCCGTAGGGCCAGGAGTTCTCCGGCAGCGCGTTCAACGCCGCCGGCAAGTCGCTAACCCGAACCACCTCGTCCTGCCGCTGGCCATTGGCCAGAATCACATGCAGCGTCGCCCCGCTCTCTTCCACTGTCAGGTATGGATTCTCCCAGCCAGCCAGCGTATGCACCGACATATACTGCGTCTTCGACGGCGGCGGAATCTTCGCCAGCTTCTGCTCGGCCGACGCGACCGCCTGCGGGCTTGCCGTCGCAACCGTCGTTCTAGCCCTAGCCGCCGCGCTCTTGCAGCCAGTCATCAGCACCAACATCGCAACCAAACTCAGCGCCAACGCCAACCCTGCCTGAAAACGAACCATCCACGCCGTAGATTTACCATCGGAGATCGAAGAAGCAACCGTTATTCGCACGTCTATTAGCATATCAAGTCGTGGGATTCTGTTTCCACTCCCGTGCAAATCGCCTGCGGTCATCCCTCGCAGACGATACAATCGAAGGATGGTAAAGGGAATCACGTTAGTCACACCCGTTGTCTCGGAGGCCGCACTCGACCGGCTCGCCAGCCTTTTCTCTGCGCTTGGCTTTGAACCCGGCAAGGGCTGGCAGGACGAGAAAGGCCGAGCCCTCGCCTTTCTCGCGCCGCTCGGCAACATCGAGATGGTCGCCGGACGCGCCCCAGCCGTTCCGCCCGTGCTGATCGAAGTTACCCAGCTCGATCAGGTCCGCGAGGTCGTCGCCCAGTGGTTCGCCGCCAACTTCCAGCCCGAGGAGACCGCCAATCTACTCTCTGCCGTCGCACCCACGCACTGGAATTCGCGGCTGTTTACCGTCGCGCTTGATCCATCGCTCGCCCTCGGCTTCTGGGAGTCGGAATCGCCCGCGCACGGCAAGCCGCTCGCCATTGAGGGCGACCTCTCCGCAGCGGGAATGAAGTTCGCCATCGTCGTCGCGCGCTGGAACGCCGTCATCACCGACCGCCTGCTACAGGGCGCGCTCGACGCGCTCTACCGCAGCGGCGCGGACAAGGCCGACGTTCAGATCGTCCGTGTCCCCGGCGCCTGGGAGATTCCCTCCGCCGCGCGTACGCTCACAGAATCGAAGTCCATCGACGCCATCATCACCCTCGGCTGCCTCTTGCGCGGCGAGACGGCCCACTACGAGGCGATTTACACCGAAGTCGCACGCGGCATCGGCCAATCGCAGCAGGAGACCGGCGTGCCGCACAGCTTCGGCGTCCTCACCTGCGAGACGCTCGATCAGGCGCTCGACCGCGCCGGAGTTAAGGCGGGCAACAAAGGCTTCGAGGCCGCCATCGCCGCCATCGAGATGGTCTCAATCCAGAGAAAGCTATCAGAGACTGGGCAAGAAATGCCAGCGGTGAAAAAATAATGGGCACACGTCGCAAGTCCCGCGAACTCACCATGCAGATGCTCTTCCAAGGCGATCTGGGCAAACAGACACCAGACGAAGTTCGCTCCCTCTTCTGGCCCTCGCGCGACGACGTTGACGCTGAAACGCGCGGCTTCACCGAGGATCTCTACCGTGTCGCCGTCGCCCGCGCCTCAGAGATCGACGCGCTGATTGAGTCACATGCCAAGAACTGGCGCTTGGAGCGAATGGCCGCAGTCGACCGCAACCTGCTGCGCGCCGCAGTCGCGGAGATGCTCGCCTTCCCCAATACGCCGGGGGCCATCATCATCAACGAGTCGCTGGAAATCGCCCGCCGCTACGCCGCGCCGGAGTCCGTACAGTTTCTCAACGGAGTGCTGGATGCAGTCCAGCGCACTCTGCTCCAGCAGCGCCTCGGCTAATCCATACGGGTTGGCGCAAGTCGTTCCCGCAAGCCTCATAGACAGTTCAGGCCTCCCGCGTGGGAGGCCTGAACCGTCTATGGCTTCAAACTTTTAGAAGCTACGAAATGAAAGTGGCAGCCGTTCTTGCCATCTCGATCTCATGGGCCTTTGCGATCGGGCGAACGGAGTTGCGCCCGTGCTCCTTGGCCTCATACATGGCCGCGTCAGCACGGCGCATCATTCCCTCCCAGCCGCCCTGCGCCGGGTCCAGTTGGGCGACGCCCGCACTGATGGTAAACCGAATCGGCTCGTCCTCGAATGGAATCTCCAACGCCTCAATGGTCTGGCGCACACGTTCAGCCGCTGCAACCCCAGCCGAGGCCGTCGTATTGGGCAGCAGGATGCTGAACTCCTCGCCTCCGGTGCGCGCCAACACGTCGTTGGCCCGCATCATTGGTTTGATCTGCTGCACCAGAGCCTGTAGAGCAACGTCGCCCGCAGCGTGCCCCCGCGTATCGTTGAGCAGCTTGAAGTGATCAATATCCAGCATGATCATGCAGGGCAGGTGGCCATAGCGAATGCTGCGCGTGGTCTCGCGCAACGCCGCCTCTTCCATCGCTCTGCGGTTCAGAGCGCCAGTCAACGGATCGGTGCGAGCCTGCTCGGCCAGTTCCTTGCTCAGCTCCGTTACCAGGAACCACAGAACACACATCACCATGCAGGTCGCCAGCAACGCCAGACCCGCCAGCGAGTATACCCACTTCCAATCGGTGTGCGCACGATCCGTCAGGTCGGCCTGCTTGTAGTACAGATTCGTCAGCACGGCGCGGAAGGTCATAATGACTGCATCTGCGAATAGGAGGATCGCCGAGACGCGCGCGACCGTGACAAACACCCCGCGTCCATACTTCAGCAGAATCCAGGCTGTGACCACACATACCACGATGTTGGGAACGTTGATGATGTTGCTAATGTACGGAACTTTGTTGAGGAACAGGAAGGCATAGAACACCAGAGCGAGCCCGATTGCAATCAGCGTCCACCAGTGACGGATTGGCCTGCGCAGCACAAACCAGCGCAGCCCTAGCATCTGCATCACGAAGGAAATCAGGTAGAGTTCATTGGACACCATGTCGCCAAGAACCGCCGAAATCTTTCCCTCCAGCCCTTGCAGGATCAGCTTGACCAGTCCGACGACCAGCCCGCCAGCAATCCACTTCAGCCCGGTCACGGTGCGGTTAAACCACGCAAGCAAACAGATGCTCACCGTAAATACGGTCACTGCGCCGATGTTCGTGAAGATAAATGTTCTGTAGTCCATAGCTGAGAGATATTCTGCTGTCCGCAAATCGATCCTAGTTTTGCGTCAGCCGTACGGTTCAGATACTTGAACGTCGTTCCCAACTGAAGTCGAGATTCATCCCTCTGAATCCCCCTTCTGATGGGAGTCTGCCTGGAGCCTGCCTCACTCCAGAGATTGATTCCCGACTCGAAACTTCTACTTGCACTCCATATTGTGCAACTTTGGTAACCAAAGAATGGTAACTAATTTGTCGAATGCAATATTACACCATTCTCAGAATGTAGATACTACACTAATGGGGGATACCGTTCTCCCCATCCTTCAGCGCCGGAATCACCCTCAAGACATCGTTGAAATCGTCCCAAAAATCCTAGGACAATATCGTATTCCCCAGATAATCGCATGATTTATATGCATATTTAGTCGCGGAACATATATTTGCGTGGCACAATTTGCCAGCAACCGGATTAAAGCGATCTCTCCGGAAAAGTTACCATTCCATGATTACCGAAGTTTTACTTGTGCAGGAACCAAGCGAAGGGTCGCGACGCGTCTACACCTCGCCACAACATTCCGAAGCATTCGCCCCCGGAATTTTAAGCTCATAGCCCACAGCTCATCGCTCAAGGCCGAGCCACAAAAACCTCTTCAATCAACGGTGGGATTTTTCTTGGCCGCGAATTGCAATTCGGATGTCGTCCCTACCTATAGGGAAGCCGTTCAATTCCCCATGGGAGTTCCAATCCCCACGGAGCTCGGCTTTCCCTTATCGCGATCTTCTAAGTCGTCTTGCGCGGCTTCTGCACCAGCAGATCCACCGGAGCATACCCCGTACCACTAGCAGAGGGCAGCTTGGGGGCCAGCGGCGGCGTTATGGACGGGGTTAGCGGTAGCGGTGCCGTACTGTCGGTCCATGTACCGGCAGTCGCACCCGGAATGATGAGATGAACGAGATTGTCTCCCGCCGTTCCCACATAAAACACCGAGCTATCCGCGCTGAAGACGCCCACGACTGGTGCCGTCGCAGTCCCGGAGAGTGGGATGTAGCTCATCGTCCCAGGCCCGGTTGACGACGGAGCATAGGCTGGCAGAACGCCGGTCGATCCCGTATAGGTGACAAACACGGTCGATGAATTCGGGGCCGGAATCACGCCCGTAATCGTCGTCGCCGACACCGAGTTTAGCGTGATGGGGGTCGGCGTCGTGCTGTGGAAGTTCGAGGTCACGGTGCAATCCCCAGTCGGGATCGTAACCGGAATGTCGGACAATTTTGGATTGGGCGTTGCGGCAGTGACCCCGATAATGTGCCGTCCATCGTTGGTCGCAGCGATGCGGTCGGTGGAAACGGATACGTCGTCAACCTGCGGATAAAATACGTTGCTCTCGGAGGTAATGCCGCTCTGAGTCGAGGGGGTACTCACAGGGCAGTAGCTGCGTCCCGTCGTATCAGTGCTCGCAAAGTATGCGCCAACGCTCGGCACCGTAACGGCCACGTCGGTCACCGGGTACTTTAGTTTCGCAGTCGATGGAGAATTAGGGACCCATCCGGTAACGTTGGAATAGATCAACAGTTGATCGCCCGCGGTGATATAGACGGTATTGCTGTCCGGCGTGAACTGGGCGCGCGTTCCCACCCCGCCAGAGGTCGAGACCACAGTTCCCGACGAGCTCTCCAGCGTTGTGATCTGTTTGACCGGATCGGAGATCACGATCATCCCCCCGTCCGGCGAGATGGCCAGCACCGTGCCCGGAGACGTCGTATCAGTACGCGATATGCTCAACGAGGTCGAAGAATTCAGCACCATCAGCCCCGACGAGCTACCCAGATAGATCGAGTATCCGTCATTGCTGATCACCATCGAGTTGGGCACATAAGGCAACTCGAACGGAGCTCCCACCACGCCCGTCGTAAAGTCAACCTGCGCCACGTACTCGGATTGCGTACTCGCCATATACAGAACCGTGCTATTGGTGCCCGCCGTGGTGAACTTCAACGAATTCGAGATCACCGGTATGCCGTTGCCAAAGAGTCCAATCTGGTTGTTCGGCGCGGGGTTACAACTCGACGGCTGGCAGATAGCAGTAATCGAGGCCGCGCCCGCGTAGGCGGGCGTCACCGTCCCGGACGCCGACGCCGGAATCGTCGTCGGCGAGGTTGACACATACTCCAGCGTCAGCCCAGTCAGCGTCACATTGTTGGTATCGAGGATAGTCGCCGATAGAGGCTGCGTATTGTTCAAATCGAGCGCCGCCGAGTTGGTCACCGGATTGATCGTCGTGCCCGGAGCCGACAGCGTAATCGACGCGGGCGGGCAGGTCGAGAAGAATCCCGCCGAGCTGGCTGCATTCGATATATTTGCCGTAATCACTACCGAACCGGGTAGCTGCGCCGTAGCCACGCCGTTCTGGTCGATGCTCAGCTGCGGCGCTACCGTCGTAGTCGACGATTCGCCCTGCACCCCATATTGCAGATGTCCCGCAAGGCAACTGATGTTTTGCTGAGCCGTGAACGTGATCGGAGTGGGGTTGGTCACCGTGGGAGTGGTCGCTGCGGCAGTGGTCGAGAGCGTGATCGCGTTGGTGCCAAGACTGGTAATCGTTGTTCCCGAGGGAAACGCGCTGCTGCTGAGGGTGATGATCGGATGTGTCTGCTGCGCAGATGCCAGCGCAGCAATGACGGCAGGCGATACCGAGGTCACCTGATTGCTGCCCAAAATTGTCGCACCCGTGAACGGGGAGACGCCAGCGCTCGCATAGACGCGTGAGACCAGTTGCGCAGTCGTGCCCTGCGACAGGCAACTCGTTCCGGTATAGATCGGTGTAGGCGTTGTTCCTACGACGGTCACAAGCCCGGGGTCGTTGGTCGTTGCCACATCCGCATGAGTAAATGCCGCTGTGAACTGGGTCGAACTCGCCGACAGCACCGTCAACGTCTGCCCGTTCAGGTAGGTTCCCACCGTGAGCCCGGTGATCGTCACGCTCTCGCCCGCCGTCAGGCTATTGGGAGCTTGAAACGTAACCACATTGCTCGCAATCGAGAATCCGGTAATGCTGTTCTGCACCGAGCAGCCATTGGCCTGCGTCGCGTCCAGAGCGCACTGCGTCGTCGGGTCGGTCAAACATGATCCCAGAGCATTGCCGCCCAGCACCACGCCGCTCACCACCGGATGAACGTAGATCGCAATCGGATTGCTGGTTGCCCCGCCTGCGCTGGCAGAGATGTACGCCGTCCCTGACTTATTGTTTGCATTGCAGTAGGTGTAGTCGGGAATTCCGCCGCCGGAGTTCCGGTTCCACGTCCCGGCGCAGATCCTGCCGCTGGTCGGCTGCACATCGGCGATTGTCATGTCGGTGCTTGAGTAGGTGTACGACTGCACATAGGCGGTTGCACCCTTGCAGTCGGTCGCCGATGGATTGCTAAGCTGCCCAATCTCCTCATAGTTTAGGGAGATACCCGTCAGGACCGGCGTCAACTTAATGGTTGAGACCTGCCCCGTCGTCATGCCGGAGTCGCCGCCATTGCAATAGACGGGTGCGGCATTGTGGTGCGAGCAGCCCGAGATCGAGACACCGAATGGAATCGATGACAGAAGCAGAATTGACAACGTGACGAACCGACGCATTAAACCTCCCCGCCCAACTGAAACCAGAGTTGAACGGTCTCACCGCAAACGCTAGTTACTCAACCTACAGTGTAGAAGCTGCGCCCCCGGGACGCAAATAGCCACCATAACCCAACACGCTCGTCTCCAGGCGGACCTCGTTCGCGTGCCTTCTACCGTATCTCTTCGTCTCAATCCAGCCGCAAAATCGTGCTCCGCCTACACTAGTACGCGATGGCTCGCGGAATGCAACTCCGCCTTTGCCGTCAGATAGTGATCGACCGCGGCAGCCGCCTTGCGTCCTTCCGCAATCGCCCGCACCACTAGAGACTGTCCGCGGTGCATGTCGCCAGCCGCAAAGACGCCCTTGACCGAAGTCGCATAGTTCTCGTCGGTGGCCACGTTGCCGCGTCCGTCCAGCTTCACGCCCAACTGCTCGATCATGCCG